>WNGQ01001511.1_pt1 | contig 27894 bp, 36 predicted proteins | sample 5407661 | NCBI WGS metagenome assembly WNGQ01 (sample SAMN13153382, study PRJNA577476) | soil metagenome | isolation source: 60 cm soil or saprolite under Garry oak tree replicate 2 | place: USA:California | collected 2016-06-15 | reverse complement strand
ACCAGCAGCTCCTGTTTGCCCAGGGTGGCCAGCAAGCGCGAGAGTTTCAACTCATGCTGGGCGACGATCAGATCATTGACCAGGGTCGCCACATTGAAGAAGCGCACTCGACGACCTTGTCGGCAGGCCGCCAGAGCCAGTCCGGTTGCGACGTGGGTTTTCCCCAGTCCCGGATTCCCAAGCATGAGAATGGGCTCGGCATGCGCAATGTAGCCGCCTTGGGCCAACTCCAAGACGCGCGTCTTGGAGACACCTTGCACGCAACTCCAGTCGAACTGGGACAGTTCTTTGAGCACAGGTAGCCTGGCCTGAGCCGTACACCGTTCGACCCGATTGGCATCGCGCTGGGCGAGTTCCGCTTCGCAGAGGGCCACCAAGTAGCGCTCGCAGGAGAGACCGGTGCGCGCCGCATCTTGAGCGAAGGCCGCGTAGTTCTGGACAAACGTCGGGAGCTTGAGCTGGCGCAGATGGCTTTCCAGCAGGGTATTCTCTTGCATGATCTCCTCCTTAGCCAGACGATCGCAACAACTGTTCGTATTGGCTCAGGTCAATGGGCTGGGTGCCAATCGCCTGTAAGTGCGGCTGGTCGATGAATTGCAGGCTCTGCCCAACCAGCGGTTCAGGGCTGAGTTGGTGTAAGCAATGCAGCACGCCGTCCAGGTGCGGACAGCCGTAGGCGAGCGCTTGCTCAATCGCTTGTTGCACCAGGTGAGCGGGATACTGCTCATGTAAGCGCAGCACCCGCACGAACTCCTGGACACCTCGTCCGCCTTCGGGCCACTTCTCGCGCAACACCCGCAGCATCTGGTGGTAGCTCTCGGGCCAGTCTTTGCGCCACTGCCGCATGGGCCTGGCATAGTCGAAGGCACCTGGTCGTTGCTCCAACAACGGTAAGTAGTGCAGCGGCTCAAAGAGGTCCTGTTCCCGCCCGTAACTGCGCGTATGGCGCGCCAACAGGCGAGTCCCATCCAGGATGTCGAGGTGGAACGGATACGCTTTGACAATCACCTCGCGCTTGGCTCGATTGACGGGCGCTGAATAGCGGTTGGTCTCGTAGACAATCAGGCTGTAGCCGTTGAGGCGAGCGCTGCTGGTCACACAACACTCGTAGGCATACGCAGGCAGGCTGCGCAACAGCGGACGCTCGCGCTCCCACATGTGCCCAATCGTCTCCGCTTGTCGGCTCACACGGCGCTGGTCATCTTTGAGACAGGCTTGCACCAACTGCAAGTTCAGCTCCTCAAACGAAGCCACGTTGGGAATAGGCACGAGAAAATTTCTGCCACTGAACCCCACCGATGCCTCGACCCCACCCTTCTCCCATCCCGCGGCCGGTTGGCAGAAATGGCTCTCGAACAAATAGTACGAGCGGAAGGCCACAAACTGCCGCTGCTCGCGGCGCACTCGCCCCTCCACCATCAGGCGCACCGCCGTCGAGAGGTTATCGTAGCTGATGCGGGCGGGCACACCTCCAAAGTGTTCGAAGGCGCAGACATGGCCGTAGAAGAAGGCCTCTTGCTTCTGGCTGGGAAAGGCCATCACAAAGCGCCGTCGGCTGTAGGACAGCCACATGACAAACACCTGCACCGTTTGCCTGACTCCGCCGATGACGGCGATGGCCTCCCCGTAGGGTAGCCAGCCAGCGAAGGTGACATTGCTGCTCCTTTTTCTGACCGGCTCCCTCCAAACCCGGCGTGCGCGCTTTCCACGCACCGGGCTTTCCAGCATCATCAGGTTTCTCCTGTCCGTGAACGTGATACCTTGTTGCGTCTGTGTGGGCGTCCGTGTTGAATGTCCATATGGCAAGTATGGCAGAGGACGAGCGTTTTCCTCCGGCGTGCGGCCATGATTTGAACCCAGAGCGGCTTCTCTCGACCTGTATACTTGTTCAGGTCTTTCAGTGCCCGTATGTGATGGACCTCTATCTTAGCGGTCATGCGGGTCGCCCCGCATTGTTCACAGGTTTGGGCTAAGAGTCGTCGTTCCAGTTCAGACCGTTTCCAGGCGTATTGCTTCATTTCGTCCTCGATGGGTGCGGTGACATCCCAGGTAAGTGGGATGCCTCCCCAGGTGGCTACGAGTGGCTTTTTGCCTTCACGCGGGACCGTAACTTGCAATCCTTTGTATTTCTTCCCCTCGACATCTAATTCCGCTTTGTACTTCTTGTACACCTTACTTACTGATATTTTGTATTTGCTCGCTAACGTCTTTGTGAGCGATTGCTCCATCACCCATTTGAGTTTGCTGAGCGTGTGAAGGTTGTAGGCCATCTGGTAGTAATTGACTAATCCCCGATACTCAAGTTGATACGTGGCAATGATGGTAAAGTCGCTTTCGTTGAGCAACTCTGCTCGGTGAGTGGGCTTTCCTTTGCGCATGTATCGTCTGCATTTGTCTTCGATGACTTTCCCTGGCACTTTGAGGCCGATTCCTCCATTGATGCTTCGGCCTTTGCGCCCGTTCTTGTCGCGGGTTTGTTTTGCATCGCTCTGTAAGGAGGTGATTTCATAGTTCAGGAACTTGGCAGCGCTGTCCCGTGTGTGGGTGATCAACGTCTTCTCGTCCGAGAGATTGAGCTTGAGTTCTTCAAGCAGGAATGTTCGGAGCCGTTGTTTGATAGCCTCTGCTTCTTCCTTGGGGCCGACAAAAGACAGTGCGAAATCGTCTGCATACCTTACGTATCTCAGTCGTCGAAAGTCGGGGTCCTGGGGATCGATGGAGGGAAGTTTTTGAGCCTGCTGTTTGATCTTGTGGGCAGCCTCCTTCTGTCCTTGTCTACGCAGTCTGCGGGCGCGGAAGATCAGGCGATTGTACTCCTGATTTTGCTTTTTTCGCTTCCCTCTATTGTATTGGGGGATGAGTTCTGTCTCCACAAACCTGTCGAGTTTTGTAAGCAGAATATTGGAGAGGATCGGACTCAGGACGCTTCCTTGTGGGACTCCACTGAAAGTGTTGTTGAGCTTCCAATCTTCCATGTATCCTGCGTCGAGAAGCTTTTTGACGAGATTGAGAAAGCGCCCGTCCTGGATGTGTTCGGCGAGTGCCGAAATGATGAGGTCATGGTCGAGGGAGCCGAAGCAGTCGGCTATGTCGCCCTCGATGATCCAAACTGTGCCTTGCCAGGCCCGGTAGATTTCTCGGAGAGCCGTATGACAGCCCCGTCCTTCACGAAAGCCATGAGAGTGTTCGCTGAATGTCCCATCGAAATAGGCGTCCAGGATCATTCTCATAACCTCAGCAAGAAGTTTGTCGCTCCAAACGGGTATACCGAGCGGCCTCTTTTTCCCGTTTTTCTTCAATATGTAGGTTCGTCGGGCTGGTTGCCATTGGTATCGTTCCTGCTTCAGTGCAGTAATGATGGCCTCAAAGGTTTCCAGTGAGGAGCCGTCAGCCGTTTCTTCCGTCACACCGGGCGTCATTGCGCCAGCATTTCGGTAGACTCGACCATAGGCAGTTAGGTACAGATTTGTGTTGTACAGTTGTCTGTAGACGCGCTTTAATGGCAAGCCTCGCTTGCCGCGTTCACGGAGAAGCCCTAAATACGTTTCGGTTGTCTGCAATTTCGCATACCTCCATGCATTAGTAACTTCCTGATACCTTCCCTCTGCGTAGGTATCTTTCACGCACTCTGGCCTGCCTTCGCAGGCTGCCCCTTTGACTTCGTTGGATCAGCGTTGTTCCATTGAAGTCTCGTATGGGGGTTCCGTCGCCGTGAGTTTCGCAACTTTTAGGCGATCCCGCTTTTGCGCATATGAAACGTGTAGTGTGTTTAGGTGCCCGTTTGTTCTCTTTCGGGTTCATTACCCGCCATTTGCGCATATGAAACGTGTAGTGTGTTTAGGTGCCCGTTTGTTCTCTTTCGGGTTCATTACCCGCCATTCATCGGAGGGGGTGTTATCATGAGGATTGGGGTCTCATGCTTTTCCGATGTCGTTCTTTCAGGCATGGTTTTAACGGATGCAAGTGATCATCATGCGGGAACTCAGGTTTAGCAATTGGCCAGCTTCACCATGCACACAGGACTTGCAGAGCAACTCTTTACATGCCTTCGAGGGTTCTCCGCTTTTCCAACATGCTACTTTCCCCTTTGCGTTTCCGCTCCAGGTTGGTTGGATGTCCTAGAGGTTCTTACCCCCTTCCTCTCCCGCGTTACACGGGTATTTCATATGCACCGACACGGCGCACCCAATCCACTTGTGCATCCTGGCCGGGGTCAAACTCCAGCGGCAGAAACAGCGCTGGGGCGTGGTGAGCCTTGTTCCATTGGGTCATATGCAGACGGACTCGCGCCTCGCTGCCCTGATAGCCCTCGGCCTGGAGCAGCTCATAGAGCTTGTGCCCGGTATACTGCTGCTTGGGCGGCAGATGCGCATTTTCGGCCAGCAGTTCGTCGGCTCGTGCCAGAAAGGCCCCGAACACCGGGGACGGCTTCGCTTTGGTGAGCCGGTAGGGCTGCGGTGGCTGATGGTCGACCGCTTTATCCACGGTTTTGCGAGAATGCTTGTGTTCGCGGGCGATCTGCCTCTTACTCTTACCTTCCAGGTAGTAGGCCCGGCGAATGGCTTCGCGTTCTTCCACGGTAATCATCTCCAGTTCTCCTAGCGCTCAAGTGGGTGGACTGCTCACCTTAACGATAGCAGAAATCAACGGGACGTGGCTCCCTTTTTGGTTAGCAGATGGACCGCTGGCCCCCAAATGTGATTCGCACCCATTTGGAGACTGGCCCCCGAATCTTGTTATCACAAGGGGAGGTACTGGCTCCCTTTTATGGCTCATGCGCACTTTGTGTGGTGGCTGAAGGGGCTCTCTGTGGTAGAATAGAGGCATCGAAGATTCCACTCCTACCGATTGAGAGCTACTACCATGTTCCTATCCACCCTTTTTTCTCTGCCTGCTGATGTGTATCTGGCCGATGTCTGTCTCGAGCAGGAGACGCTGACCCTGGTGCTGAAATCGAGCCAGACCAGCGCAGCATGTCCAGAGTGTACGCACCCATCTACCCGCATCCGAGGCCGTTATACGCGCACGCTAGCTGATTTGCCATGTCAGGGACGAGCGGTACGCGTGCGCCTGGAGGTGCGCCGCTTCGTGTGCCGCACTCGGAGCTGTCCGCGCACCACCTTTGCGGAAGGCTTTCCGAGGCTGACGCGCGAGTACGCCCGGCGGACCCTGCGACAAGCCGAGGCCCTCACCGAGATCGCGTTTGCTAACGGAGGCAAAGCAGGTGCGCAGTTAGCGAAGCGCCTCGCGATGCCCACCAGCCGCGAGACCCTCCTGCGGCTCATCGGCAGCACGGCTGTTCCCCAACGCAAGACCCCGCAAGTGCTGGGACTGGACGATTTCGCCTGGAAAAAAGGCGACCGCTACGGCACCCTGCTGGTCGATTTGCAAGCCCATTGTCCGGTCGAGGTGCTGCCCGATCGGGAAGCCGACACCGTCGTCCGCTGGCTGCGTGCGCATCGGGGCGTGAAGATCATCAGTCGCGACCGTGCTGGGGCCTATGCGGAGGCAGCCACACGCGGCGCTCCGCGCTCCAGGCAAGTCGCGGATCGCTACCATATGCTGGTCAACCTGCGCGACGCGCTCAAAGGCACCCTGGCCCGCCACCAAGGCGCATTGCCCTTGCTGGAAGGAGCGCGGGAAGCGCCGCTCCTTTCCTCCCAGCGCCCAACCGAATTGCCGGAAGTCTCAGCCGTGCCTGTGGATCCACCCCGGCAGCACGAGCGAGCGGAGCGCCTGCAAGATCCTGGGGCAGGCTCCACGGAGCCGCGCACGCTCACTGCTGCCCAGAGGCGTCGGCAGATCAGTCGTACCAATCGCCTGGCCCGCTATGAACAGATCGTCACCTTGCATCGAGAGGGACGCAGCCAGCGCGCGATCGCCCGGCAGCTGCACGTCAGTCGCAAGGTGGTCCATCGCTCGGTGCGTGCTGGAACCTTTGTGGAGCGCGCGCCCACTGGCAGGCGCCAGAGCAAACGCGCTCCTTATCTGCCCTACCTGCGCCAGCGCTGGGAGCAAGGCTGTCATAACGGGCTGCAGCTCGCGCGCGAGATCCAGGCCCAAGGATTTCGCGGATCAGCCTCGTTGGTTGGGAAGCTCACGGGCGACTGGCGGGCGCGCTTACCTGGGCCACCGGAGCGGGTACGTGGCAAGAAACGACAGGCAGCTCCGCCTGTCAAGCGTCGTCTCTCACCCCGGCACGCGTCCTGGTTGTTCGTCAAAGACCAGCAGCAGCTCACGGCAGACCAGCGAGCGCTCATTGAGCGCATCTGCCAAACCACTGCTGATCTGCAGGAACTCTATCAGTTGGGACAAGACTTTGTGCAGATGGTCAAGCAGCGACAAGCACGCCGACTGGCTCCTTGGCTCGCCCGGGCTCGCACGAGTTCTTCTGCCGAACTCCAGGGATTTGCTTCCGGTATCAAACGGGACTATGCTGCCGTTCAAGCAGCGTTGTCTCTTCCGTGGAGTCAGGGGCAGGTAGAAGGGCAAATTACGCGCCTAAAATTCCTGAAAAGGCAGATGTATGGGCGGGCTCACTTTGCTCTGCTTCGCTCGCGCGTCCTACGCAGGGCTTGATCCAGGCACCACACAATGTGCGCATGAGCCACTCTTATGATAGCGTTCACACCTGTGGAGTGGGGCATGTGCTCCCTCAAACAGGCACCGTCATGGAAGGGAAAAATATTGCGGTCAAAGAAGAGGCTCAGAGGCGTGGATATGGAAAAAGGCTGCTCCATTACGCGCTCGATTTTTGTCGGCGTCAGGGATATGAGAAGGTCATTGTAGGGACCGGCCATTCGAGCATGAATAATCTGGCTTTCTATCAGAAAGCCGGCTTCAGATTTCTCTCGATCAGGCGCAACTTTTTTACGGACCATTACGACGAGCCCATTTTCGAGCATGGCATCCAATGTCGCGATATCATCCTGCTGGAAGTAGATCTCGCGCAGCAGAGCGAACCTCCTCAAACAAGCCGTTTTCACCCGTGGGTTTGAGTCGCCGTGCCGTCAGGTAATCGGCAAGCCGAGGGATACAGCGAAGGTTCTTGGTACCCCAAATACCATTACCTCCAGAGACGAGGCTGCGGCGGATCGCGCATTGCGAGCGAGTCGCTCGGTCCAATCCAGTCGCCAATGGGCTCGTTGTCGTCGTGTGAACGGGCTGCTTTTCGTCGCGTTGGCCTCGGCAGAAGCAGCCGCAGGGACAGACGTGATCATGACGGTTTGGGTACGCAGCAGAGTCATCCACTCGCGTCGCGTCTGGCATCGGCTCCCATCTTTCCACAGGATCGGGTGAGCAGATGGAGGAAGCGCAGGCGGCACAGCAGGTTCAGGAGGTGATCCATCGAGAGGCCAGAGCACGAAGCCTCCGCGTCGCGGTTTGATGGTGGTACCGGATTCGCGGACCTCGCGCGCGTAGCGGACACGCGCGGCAATGACCGATGCGCGCGGCATACAGCATCCGCACTGAGCCATCGCGCTCCGGTCGACGTTCTTGTGCATAGAGGGGGTGCCGAGCTTGCCAGCGCAGCGTTCCATCAGCTTGTAAAGAGAATTCGGCTCCGGCAAAGCCTGTGGTGTATGATTGGCGTGCCCACTGCGGAGGTCCGTAGGAAACGTGTGCTGGTTCGGATGGTCGAGGGATAGGATCAGACGCAGCCTCCGCAGGAGCGAATTCGGTCGTGCGCAGGGGAGTTGGATGGAGGCGATGCCCAAGTTCGAGGAGCCTCGTTCCACACCCATTGGCTGATGATTTGCCAACCCTCTTGCCCGCAGGCGGTGTGGGAACACCACCGGGAAGTCGCCTGCTCTATGTCCTCATCAGTGAGCACGGTCTCGAATGCCCCTCGGTGGAGGTAGGATACCATCCCGATTGTTGTGGAACAGTGTGCTGCGTCACACAGAGGAGAGACGCAGCAAGATTGAAGCGTTTCCAAAACGCCTTGAGGCAACTGGCCTTTACGTGTATTTTTGACGGTAGGAGACCATATGCGACAGAAGGAGCGCTTCAGATTGAGGAGCGTTATGGGAACAGCCGGAAGCCACCCGCATGGCGACAGTTCAGCACAATGGCTCTCCAACGGCGGAAAGACAGGAGGGAGGGGAGCATCCTCTGCAAAGGATGGTCTGTTTCATCCCCTGTGCTGGCTACTTGTGACATCCATTCAAAAAATCGGGATAAGTGCCAAGAACATCACGAAGGAACAACCCTCTCGTACTGGCTCCAGGAGTCATCTACCGAAAAGGGAGCATTTGAGCTCTTCAGGACCCTCCTGCTTCGCTGCTTCTTCAGCGAGGAAAGCGAAGTTATGAAAAGGCTTTCGCTTCGAAGCGGGAAGCGTTCTTTCAAGGAACGACACAGGCGCTCTACTTGTCGTCGTCATCTGAAAAACACGGGGAACGGGACTGACGGTTTGCGACTTCCCAGATGAGGCACACGCCACCACCTAGAACCCTCCGCTTGTTCGTACACCCCTCAGAGGTCAAGCGCTTCTGCGGTAATCGTGATGCAATCCACCCAGGATTGGCAAGGAGAGGATCTGACCTCTCTGGTGATCCAGAGGAACAGGCTCCCCATATCGTTCTGGGATCTGTTGTCTGATTCCTTGATGTGGTCTGGCCTGATTGAAGTACTGGATATAGGCACGCAGGAGACGATGCAGCTGCTTCTCCTGCAGGATGAGCAAGTGATCGAGACACTCGCGACGCACGCTGCCCAGAAAGCGTTCACAGATGGCATTGGCCCGTGGTGCGTGGTAGGGCGTTTTCAGTATCTTGATGCCGCTGGTTGCGGCTACGCGCGCGAAACTGGATCCAAACTTGTCATCACGATCACGGATGAGATACTTCGGCCCTTGTCCATAAGCTGTCGCCTCCCGTAGTTGTTGGGCAACCCAAGCGTCGGTAGGAGATCGTGGAGATGTGTGGACGCCCACGTGGATTACTTTGCGTGACTGCAGTTCGATGATGAAGAAGGCGAACAGCGAACGGAAGAAAAGATCGGGGACAGGCAGGCGCGTCGCACGCCCAGATCTGCTGGGCAGGAGTGTGCAGGAAGGTCTTCCAGGTCTGTCCTCGTGGCCTGCTGGTGCGCACGGCTCTCATGTCCTTCTGAATGGTCCGCTTGCAGACGCGGATGCCCAGTTTGAGGAGTTCACCACGAAGCCGTTCTGCTCCCCACAGTCGGTTGTCCCTTGCCATTTCATTGATCAAGGCGACGGTCTCTGCGGATATCCTTGGTGTGGGAGAAGCTGCCTTGGACTTGTACTTCCACAAGAGCTTAAAGCCCTGACGATGCCACCGCAGCAGCGTCTCAGGCTGGACAATGAACAGCGCTTGCTTCCAGGTGCGTACCATCCTGGCCAGAAGCACCAGGAGCATGCGGTCCGTCCTGGTACAGGCAGGCCGTTTCGCATGTCGCCGCAGGATGATGAGTTGCTGACGTAAGAGGGCGTTTTCTGCCACAAGCTCAGACTTGCTCCTGGAAAGGTCGGTCAGTGTCCCCAGCAGCAGCGAGGTGGGGCCGGGTGTGGTCCAGGTGACGTCACGGTGGTGGAGCGACTGAAGACAAAAACGTGTCAACCTCGTGATGAAGGTGAGAATCCTCTGCACCGTGTCCATTCCCCCTTTGTAAAGATGAGCAGATGCATGCTTGAGATTGTACTCTTCCTCTCGGGAATAGGCAAGGAGCAAGAGACAGCATGAGGTGCTCTCACAGGCCAATTCTGGCCGTCGGATGCCACAAGGAGCCAGCACAACACGGAGAAGAGCAAAGAGAAAACTAACTTCTTGACAAGAGGTATCATATATGGTACCATTTCTCCATGAGAGGGGTTGTTGAATATTACGAGCAGACAGATACGGCACAACCTGCTGAAGAGTTTGAGGTCAGCTTAAAGCGTCACCATAAAAAGCTGGGTGCTAAGTTGAGAGCTATCGCAGCCGCAATCGAGGTGTACGGTCCTCAACTTGGTGGGGGTCTGATCGAGCCATGTCATGATTACAAGGGGTTGTGGGAGATACGCACGATCTTTAACGGATTTCTCGGGAGAGAACTTTTCGGATTCGATGGGGAGCACAACAGAGTCGTACTCTTGCATGGCTACGTCAAGCGGGTAGGCCAGCCTGCCTCAATACCTGATCTTCACCAGGCGTCTGAATACTGGAGAGATTACCAGCATACCCATAAGATAAGTCCTGAAGTACCCGAACGGGAGGAACAACCATGAACCGATTTCATCAGCACCTGCGCGAAGATTTGAGCGATCCAGAATTCGCAGAGGCTTTCTATGATATGAGTGGAGACATTGCCCTGCTACAGGTACTCGAACAGGCCAGGAAGGCCCTCAACGTGAGCGAAAAAGAACTCGCTGAGCGGATGGGGGTACAACGCCCCACTGTGACACGCCTTTTTAACGCTTCTCACCCAAACCCTACCCTGGATACTATCTCAGATATCCTTCGTGCGCTAGGGCTTCAAGCAGAGATCAAAATCAGCCCTGCATCCCCGGAGGATGCACCTATTCCTATTAAGGCTACGTTTGTTCCTGCCTAATGCTGCGTTCCTCAAAGGCGGTAACAAAAGAGACGATGCAGATGGCGCCGTGTTTTGGGAGGCCGTCCCCAGATCCACGGTTTGGCTCGTCGATTGAGTTGCGCGGTAGCTACCTGCGTCGCTTGTTCAATCTCATCAGCATTAGCAAAGCTCTGCCCAGCGAATGCATCGCGTCGGAAAAGGCGCCACCAGCCCTCCTGCAAATTGAGCCAACAAGCCCCTTTGGGAATGAAAACATGTTGAATGCGCGGATGCTCTGCCAGCCAGGTGCGTGTTTCCAGACTGTTGTGACTACTGAGATTGTCCGTGATGATGAAGATGTCCCCCGTTGGATAGTCCGCTTCGATGTCCTTGAGCAACTCGATGTAGTTCTTGGAATTGCGCGAAACGGCACAACGGGTCATCTCCTTGCCATCACGGACCCGTAACGCGCCATAGACCCAGACCTTCTCCTCACCGCGACTGTACTCCAGGGGCGCTTTGATACGGTGGCCATTGGAGGACCAGCCTGGGGCGGGCGCAAACGTGCGTGGGATTACTGGTCCGAGTTCGTCGGTGCAGACGGTCGTCGATCCCTCTGGCGGCTCGGTGTAGTGGGTGACGACCACCGTTCTTTTGGGACAAAGTCCCGGTCATCGCTGGTCCCCCAGCTGTGCGTCTGACGCCAACGCACACCCTCGCGTACGTAGATACGCCGGATCTGGCTGCGTTTGACCTGGATGCCCTTTTCTTTGGCGGCCTGCGTGAGGGCATCCAAGCTCCACTGGGCCGATTCCTGCTCCCCTCGCGCGACCATTGTCCCATCCGCGCGTCTTTCCAACCGTCCGGGAGGTGGCTGTTTGACCAAAATGAGGATCTTGCTGCACTCTTGCTCTGTCAAACGTGGCTTGCGGCCTGATCCTGCTTGCATGCCCAGTCCCTCAATCCCCTGAGTATTGAACCGTGCCAGGTGGATACGCACCGTTTTGGGATGGCAATCCAGTTCAGCTGCGATCTCCTTAGGCGTCTTTCCTGCCCAACTCTCGATGACCATCTGGGCATGAAACTTCCAATCGGCTGGCGCGTGATGGCTCTTGGCCAGTTTACGGATCTGGCGTTCTTCCTGCTCGTCCTGCGCTGCTCGTGCTTGCACATGTTTGGGCATGGCTCTATTCCTTTCTCGGTGACTTTCTCCTCTCCTATGGTATCACCTTTGAGGAACGCAGCACTAAGCCCTTGTTTACGTCACAAAGCGCCTTCACCCATTGCATTCTTAGCGAAAAGCATGTGGAGTATGCTCTCATCTCGTGTGTTCATCAGTTCATGGAGGGACAAATGTGAGCGAACAAGCCATTTTTCAGGTCACTAATCATCATCTCGACTCCGCCGGCAGACCACCTCATCTTGACGATACAACCCCAAACCACTATCGAGGATACTTCGAGAACGAATATGGAGAGCAAGCCATGTTCATCTATGACCGCACAACCAGGTGTGGAAAGCTCTCCATGGGTGATAGTGGTTGGGAGTCACCATATGATATATGCGACAGTGAAATTGTTGGCCTCAATCTGACCCCTCTGGAACAATCGTGGTTGCGGCTTTGTTGGCAGGCAGCAACATGGTCAAGCACTCAAACAGTGACGGAGATCTTTGAGCAATCCCACATTTATGTCCGTCCTGAGCCTGAAAGCTGGGTCTTCAAATGTAATCCCGGACAGTGGTTACAAGCTCTGTTTGGTTGATCATCCACGTACACGGGCAAGCTCTAGATATGCCCGATTACTGACCAGGCAATAGAGGAGCGTTTGGATGAAATTCGAGATGATTCCTACTCTTCCAGCTCATTCAGGAATTTGGCCGGCACGAGTTCATGCTGCGAAAGGAGCGGGAAGTGATCCACGAATATAGAGGAGAATGCCATCGCGCGACACGTTGGCAATGAAGGTGGGATCCCATTCCTGCAAGCTGCGCGAAGTGGTAGCGGTCGTGCTTATCGCTGCTTTGGCCTGGGGAAGATCAGCAAACACGCCAGCCTTGCGCTTTTCCCGCAGGCGATAGCTCTCAACCTTCTGCCCTTCACAGGCTATCTAACGAACGCCGAAGCGGCGCACACGGGACCTCCCAAAGAGCACATACAGAAGGAGAAGGCCGCTGTTGCCCCAGTTTCACCCCCAGGCTGCTTGCTAGGTGGTTCCCGCCTTTTTTCGACGCGTCCCGCCTAAGTCCGACATTGCCACCCCATACTAGAAAGCGCACTGCTGGCTCGTGGGGGCTGTCCACGAAGACGATGGTTCATGTGTCGCGGTATGCTGGCACACGTGTTGCTCTGGGCGCTTGGGAACCACCTCGCTTCTGCCAGGAGTGCAGGCGGAGAGGCTTCGCACACCCACGATCGAGCCGACTTGCCCACTCCAGTCGCACTTCTTTTTCCTGGGAGCAATAGGAGTTCATCAAGGCGCTCTCACCGTCGAGAAGAGTCATGGATCCAAAGAGCTACTCAATACGCGGTGGCCCTTGCTGAATGCGCGTTCGCAGTTCCTCGATGGAAGGAAAGGACCATCGGCTCTCTGTCCACCAGGTCGCTCCCGCCTCAGCATAAGGGCGCACCATCTCGCTGGCCCGGTTGTGATCCTCTCCAGGTGTTTCTCCCTCCTGCACAATATCGAAAGGCATTGTCCAGCTGCGATGTTCATCAATGTACGCTTTCATCGCCCGGATATCTTCTGGCGTTACCTCTGCCTCCGAGGCCTTGTCAGCGATCTTCATCGGCAGTAATCCATCATAGCGCATGACTCGTCGCATCGACTTCTCGCTCGGCCAAGCCCCCACCACCCAGATGGGGATGCGCGGCGACTGCACGGGTGCAGGCAAGAAGGTCATCTCTTCGACGTGATAGTGCTTTCCATGAAAACTGAAAGGCTTTCCACTCCAGAGCCCAGTCAGAATTTCCAGGCTTTCATCCAGCAACTCGGCTCGCTCTTTTCGATCCGTGACCTCACCACCTTCGTAAAGCCCCATCATCAAGCGCTCCCAACCCAACTGGCAGGATGAGCCGCCTGTGAGAGAGGTGGTCCAGCGTCACTGTCTCGCGGGCCAGTTTCCACGGTCGCCGCCGCGAAGGGGGCGTGAGGATCAATCCGAGGCGCACGCGCTCGGTACGCAGAGCCATCGCCGCTAACACGATCCACGGATCATACATCGGCCCTGCTTCCTTGATGTAGATCCCGTCCCAGTAAAAGACACCATCCCACCCCGCTATCTCCGCTTCATGGGCCAATTCGGCAAGAGTGTGTACATCCCCGTGGGGAAGAATGAAACCATACTGCATGTGGAACTCCTTCGCAAAAATTGTCTCCTTTCTCACAAGAGAAAGGATACCTTACTCTTCCTGACATGTTCTGTCATAGTTAGCCACACCATGATTACTCTCTCCATTTTTCAACCAGGTTCGACTGTAGTGTTGCCGCCTTTTCCCGTCCCCCATCCAGGTGCTACCCATAGTCCTACCGCACTCTTCTGCTATGCTTGTTAGGAAAAGTACCTGTCTTGTTAGGCTTCTTTCTGTCCACCCTGCTTTTGGACATGATGCATAATGCGACGGATCGTTTCATGAGAGACACCATATGCGGCTGCAACTCGACGGAGCGGTTCCTTCTGCTCCAGCACACGCTGCACCACCGTCGACCAGTGTTCAGCGGGTATACCGTATGCCGAGTGTTTTGGCCCTGGTCGCCGTTTACCAACAATCGGAGGAGGGCTGGCGTCATGTGTTTCACCGTGAGCGAGCAACTGTTGGACTTTGAGATACAGTTTCCCAGACGGAGCAAGGAAGAGATATAAAATTGGTGACAGAGGAGCCGAAACCCGTCGGTTCCGGTTTTGCCCCCTTTAAGTCAGGTGCCACCTGACTTCGTGCCTTTCTCGCGCCATTCCTCTGCGCCACCTCTTTTCGGCCTTGTTGGCTTGAGCCCGCTCGGCGAGAGCCCGCGTGGTGATCACGGATCCGACCCCTTGGGTTCCGTCATCGTGCATCACGAGCAAAGCCCCTTCCCTTCCGGACTCCTCTGGACGTGCATTGCCGTCGGCTGCCTGTATCTGCGTGAGTAGCATGGCTCGCGCTCCACTGCTGACTGCCATGTGCGCCAAGCACTAGGTCATGGACAAGCCAGACTCTCTCTACCCTCCAACGGCTTTCTTCGCACAGATGCGTGAAGCACGTCAGGACAGGCAAGAGGGATGACGTCTTTTCTCCCTCACATACTTTTTCGGAACGGCTGGCTGAAGCGAACCAGCACACCAGCCTCACTCATTCCGCTTGTCGGCTGTCCTTTTCTGCTTGTATCGCAAGGTCATGGTAAAGTTCACGATCCCCGTCCGCAGATGATGACTGCCGACCTCAAGCAGATCATTGTGACCACCTCTCTGGATTGGGAAAAACGTCACCGAACTATCATGTGGGGCTGCTTGAACGAGTTGCTCAGCCATCGTAAAGGGCACGAGTTCATCCTGGGTCCCATGTCCCACAAAGATTGGGCATGCAACGCTGGCCATCTTCCTGAGATTGTCGAAGCGCTCGGTCACACACAGGCGCACGAGGGCTTTCGGCACGTAGGGCATCATGGCCCTGGCCTGCTCAGGGATGTTGGTGAAGCCGGCGAAAGCCATCAGACCCGCGGCAGGCTTGCGCGAGGCCAGATCAATGGCGACGGCTGCCCCAAGCGACATTCCCCCGATGATGATCTGCCTGGAGGGGATCTGCTGCATGGCGGTGAGGTAGTGGTAGGCTGCGTCTGCTGCTTGGTAGCATGCGCCTTCGCTTGCCTGGCCACTGCTGATACCATAGCCGGGATATTCGGGGATGAGCACGTGGAGTCCAAGCTGCCGGAAGTAGGCAAATTCATGGGAGCAGGTATGAAGCCGTGTTCCATTTCCATAGAAATACAGTAGGAAGAATGGGTCGTTGGAAGGGGAGTGTCCAGTGGCTGAACCGAAGAGCAGGCCGATCTGATGACCGCTGTGTGTGGCACACGGGATCAGAGATGAGCCAGGGTAGAGGTGCTCTAACGTCTTCGTGGTGCTCTTCATCAAGCTCCCAGGAAAGATGAGCAGGGTTTCGATCTGTGATATTCCAAGCATAGGTCAACCTCCGTTCTCCTCTCCCCGCGACGATGATCCCCATGAGAGCCGTGAGTGGTGGTTTCGGCTTTGCCACAACGAAGGGAGCCGTGCACTCATCTTGTCACCTCTGACCAAACCCACACCTGGCAGGGATCCTCTCACCGCAAAGTGGGAGCCATTGATGCTTCCTATTCTATCACCTGGGTTCAGGTTGGGGGCTCATGCGCATGTGAGGTGAAGGCGTGGTCTGCTGACCAATGGGTAGAGGTGCTGTCTCCAAATCCAGCGCGCTTTCAGGAAAAGCATGGAAAATGGCAGAATATGCGCACGACGGTCATGGATGTTGCATACCTGCTGGGGGAGGTAGTCGATCTCAGAGCAGCAGGTATCACCCAAGAGGCAGTAGAGTGTGCGTATGTCTACTTTGGGCGCGAGCGTGTCAACGAGCAATGCCTATCAAGACTATCTCGATGAGTTAGCGGACTATCGCGAACAACAAGCAGAAGGTGCCCTGGACGCACAGACCGAAGAACCAACCTGGAAGGAATGGGACGTTCCCACGCTCCACCAGACCTGCATCCAGGCCAATGTCAACGTCGTTGGGCTCGAGCCTGCGCTAGACTCCACCTTTGACTACTGGTTGAAGATCAGCACTCTCGAATTCCGCAAACCGCTGCTCGTACCGGTCAAGCTGGCTGACTACCATCACCAGGCGCTTGAGGGGAAGACCATCAATAGCAGTGTGATCCTCAACAAGCGTGAGGATGGGTGGTGGTTGACCCTCAGTTATGATGAGGTGGTTCCTATCCAGACCGAACCCTCAGTCCCGGTGGTTGGCGTGGATGTGGGCATTGCCAACTTTGTCACGACCAGTACGGGCAAGCACTACGGCACCTTTCACGGCAAACTGCGAGAGCGACAGAAACGTGATCGTGAGAAGCGGCGGCGCAAGGCGAAGTTGCGCAAGTGTCTCGAAAAGAAGGGGGTCGAGAAGCTTCCTTCCACCAGTAGCAAGAGCGGTCAACGGCTCAGCCGGCACGTCCGTCAAGAGATAAATCGGGCGGTCAATCAGTGTTTTGCCGAGCATCCCGACGCGCAGTTTGCCTATGAACAGCTGTCGGTTGCCACGATGAAGCACAAAGCGAGGGCCATGAATGCCTACTTGTATGCCTCCAATCTGGCACACATCCCCAAGCAGATCGCCTGGAATGTCGCCAAACGAGGCATACAAGCGACCAGAGTGAAAAGCGCCTATTCCTCTCAGGAATGCAGTGTGTGCCACTATCCAGATCGAGCCAATCGACCAGATCAGCAAACGTTTTGCTGTGTCGTGTGCGGTTTCCAGACGCATGCCGATCTGAATGCCGCTACAAACATTGAGCGACGGGTGAGAGATACTGCATTACAGGCATGCGCGAACAGGCAAGAGGTTAAAGCCTTACTGATGCAGCGACATCAAGCATGGAAAATACAACAGGGTTGGCCGTAGTCCAACCTGCCGCCTAGTTCGTTCGTCAACGGGCGTAGCTCAAGGCGAGGAGTTTAGACAATATTTGTCTAGATTTTTAGCAACTATTAACGCCGGAGGTTACATAAAATTTGGGATGAAAATAACAGAACCCGCAGGGATATCTACGTCTCGTCCCTGCGGGTTCTGGCATATCTACCGAGTTCGATTAACTCTTCCGCACTACTATGTTAATCAATCGCCCCGGCACATAGATCACCTTTTGTACAGTCGCCTCACCAATGAACGAAGCCACGCGTGGATTATTCAGCGCCAGCATACGGATCTCGTGCTCACTGGTACCAGCAGCAACCTCGATCCTCTCACGTACCTTGCCATTGACCTGTACGACCAGCGTAAAGGTCTCATCGTGCGTCAGCGCTTCGTCATAGCCCGGCCACTCCGTCACATGTATGCTCCCTGTATGATCCGTCATGTGCCACAACTCCTCCGTGATATGCGGGGCCATTGGAGCCAGCAGTTGTATCATCGTCTCCAGCGTCTTGCGGAAAGCTGCATTACGCGATACTGGTTCATTTTGTTGCTTAATCAGCGCATTGTTACACTCCATCAGTGCAGCCAGCGCCGTGTTGAAGCGGAAGTTAGTCAGATCTTCGGTCACGCGCTTGATCGTCTTGTTGCGCAGGCGTTCGATAGCTTTACTTTCACTGGTCTCGTCGAAACTCGGGTTCTCAACCCAGGCCTCGGTTACCAGGCTCCAGAAGCGGTTCAGGAAGCGCCATACGCCTTCTAAATTCTCAGGTATAAAGGAGCCGCCTTGATAGTATGGCCCCATAAACATCATGTAAGAACGTACAGTATCTGCCCCATACTTCTTGACGTAGTCATCAGGGGCCTCGACGTTGCCGCGAGATTTAGACATCTTTTGTCCATCAGGACCCAACACAGTGCCCTGGTGATACAACCGTGTAAACGGTTCATCAAAGTCCAGGTATCCCATGTCGCGTAACGCCTTGATGAAGAAACGTGCATACAGCAGATGCATGACCGCGTGCTCTGCTCCCCCGATATATTGATCGACAGGCAGCCAGCGTCTCATGGCCCCGGCGCTCCACGCCTGTTGGTCGTTGTGCGGGTCAGCATAACGCAGGAAGTACCAGGAATTGTCCATGAATCCATCCATCGTATCAGTCTCGCGTGTAGCAGGACCTCCACATACCGGGCAGGTAGTATTCAGAAAATCTGGCTCATAGTGCAGTGGCGACTCACCAGTTGGCTTGAACTCGACATGCTCGGGCAGCCAGACGGGCAGTTGCTCCTCCGGTACCGGAACCATACCATCATTTGGACAGTAGATGATTGGGATAGGCGCACCCCAGTAGCGTTGGCGGCTGATCAGCCAGTCGCGCAGGCGATAGGTGATCATAAACCTGCCTATGCCCTGTTCCTCTATGTAACGAGTCACTCTGGCAATCGCCTCGTCAGCGGGCGTACCGTCAAACGGGCCAGAGTTAACCATCACCCCCAGGTGCTCTTTTGCCTCTGCCCAGGTCGCCGGGTCACTCGGCGGCTCTCCCTCTGGCCGAATCACCTCGCGTATGGGGATACCGAACTTACGCGCAAACTCAAAGTCGCGCTGGTCATGTCCAGGAACACCCATAATCGCGCCAGAGCCATATCCCATCAGCACATAATCGGCGATCCAGACTGGAACCTGCTCGCCGTTGATGGGATTGGTGACGTAGCCGCCTGTAAAGACGCCGGTCTTCTCCTTCTCAGTGCTCATGCGTTCGACTTCTGTCATACGCCGCGCCTCTTCCACGTAAGCCTCGACTTCTTCCTTATGTTCGGGCGTCGTGATCTTCTCGACCCAGGGATGCTCGGGAGCCAGCACAAAGAACGTGACGCCATAGATAGTGTCCGGGCGCGTTGTGAAGACGGGAATCTCTTCACGCTGCCCATCAATCCCGGTGAAGAAACGAATCTCTGCCCCTTCGCTGCGCCCAATCCAGTTACGCTGCATGGTCACTGTCTTTTCGGGCCACTCGATCTTGGAGAAATCCAGCAACTCTTCGGCATAGTTGGTGATTCTCAGCAGCCACTGATCGATGTCTTTGCGAATCACGGTGGTGCCGCAGCGTTCACAGGTACCGTTCGCCAGCACCTGCTCATTTGCCAGGGTCGTGTTACAGCTTGGACACCAGTTAGCAGGGGCTTTGGTACGATAGGCCAGGCCATGCTTATAGAATTGCAGGAACAGCCACTGCGTCCATTTATAGTAGTCGGGCAGGCAGGAGACGATTTCGCGCTGCCAGTCCCACCCGACACCCATCGAACGCAGTTGGCGGCGCATTTTATCGACATTTGCCAGTGTCCAGGTGCGCGCCTGAATGCCACGTGAGATGGCGGCATTCTCTGCGGGCAAGCCAAATGCATCAAAGCCAATTGGCTGCATAACGTTGTAGCCATGCATACGTTTGAAGCGGCCATAGGCGTCGAAGCCCGAGTAGTTATACCAGTGGCCCATGTGCAGGTCACCGGATGTATAGGGTAACATCACCAGGTGATAAAACTTTGGTTTAGGCGAATCGTCGGGGGCATGATACAGTTGTTCAGCCTCCCACTGTGTTTGCCATTTCGCCTCAATTTCTTTAGGAATGTACTTTGTGCGTGTAATCATAAAACGCTACTCCCACTCTTCCATACAGGAAAAATGAATAATACCAGCCTGACCTGCATCAACATACAAGTAAAAACAATAATAAAAAAGCCTTTTATCCTCGCAGGACGAAAGGCCTTTCCGTGGTACCACCCTGATTTACATCAACTCAACTTCAGATAAGATGGTGGAGATGAGGGGGCTCGAACCCCTGACCTCATCCATGCCATGGATGCGCTCTTCCAGCTGCGCTACAGGCCCATGCTGAGTTCCTGAAAATGAGTCTGATGTACACTCATTGTACGCGATAACGGGCATTCCGGCAAGCATTAGACAATTTGTTTCACGCTTGCTGCTCACAGGCGAGTTCGGCCTGGCTGTTTGTAGCCTTGCACCACCCGGCTACTCTCTGCATGGAAATGACCTACTACTCCTGCTCGTTGCTGATTTTCTATGATTAGAACGTATACTATACCACATTTTAATCCCAAGTGGGCTTTTGTCTCTTCGATGGTATAGTACATGGTGGAGATGAGGGGGCTCGAACCCCTGACCTCGACAGTGCGATTGTCGCGCTCTCCCATCTGAGCTACATCCCCTGGCAAGCTAAATGCTTCCCCGTTGAACTTGCGGAATCACCACCTGAGAGCATGCATGTCATCTGGTCCCGAGTCACAGCATGTCATGCTCATTCCGCAACTATTCGCTGGAAGCATTTAGCCGCTAGACTTTTCCTCTCGACGGTCTGTATTCTCCCTTCTCGGAAGGAGAAACTCCTCCTCATTTCAAACAAAGAGAATGCTCCATGAACTTGCATGTGTTTCTGCTCGTGTGCTTGCTTATCGTCTCTCTAGTGCTCCTGTGTGCCCACGGCTTTCCTCATCAGGGTCCTCTCCCGTCGAAAGCAGCCGCCAAGATTCGTAGCAGGCTCTCCCGTCAGCTCAAGCCGCGCTGCCCAGACGACTGTCCTGCTTGTCGTCTCACCTCCACACCCTCGTCGGCTGTAGTGCCGGCGCCCTTGCCGGTGCGGCCATGGAGCGAGGTGAAAAGCCGGCGGGGTACCCCCAAACGCATAGAGACCGCGGGCTTCGCTTGTCCGAACCCGCAGTGTCAGTACTTTGGAAACACTGACGCTCACTTCCATGCGCTGGTCGGCGACGGCAAGCATGGCCGGGCCGAGCGCATCCAAACCTTTCGAGGCCCTGCGTGCCGCACCACGTTCACGCGCCCGTCGCAACACCCCGTTGTACCGTCTGAAAACGCCTTCCCGTGCCGGGTCGCGGTTGTGCTCTCTCGGCTTTCCGAAGGACTGGATCCGATCTCGCGGCCTCGCGGGTCGCAGGGCTCTCGGCAAGCCACCATCACCAGCCTTTTTGACTCGCGAGGGCTCGCACGCTCAGAGACTGCACGAGCACTCTTTCTGCCATCTGTGGCTCCCACACATCCAGCTGGACGAACTGCGAACACGGCTGCGCTGCGCCAGCAAGGTGCTGTGGTTGTGGCTGGCCATCGATCCTTGCACCAAGCTTCTGCCAGTGCTCTCTCTGGGTCCACGCACCCAACATGCAGCGCATGGCGTCATCCACTCCCTGCGACACCTCTTGGCCCCGGGCTGCATCCCGCTCTTCACCAGTGATGGCTTGAATCTCTACTTCTATGCGGCTCGCGGCTCATTTTGGACGCTGGCTCCAAGTGAATGGGAGAGGGCGGAACGAGCGTCGGTGGCAGGTGGATCCACGCCTGATCTACGGCCAAGTGAAGAAAAGTTACCGACGACGCAGGCTGGTACGGGTGACACGTGTGATGCGCCTTGGCACACAGGACGCTCTCTCAACCGCCTTACAGAGGTTGGGCTTCTCAGGCCGGCTGAACACCGCTTTTATCGAGCGGGTCAATCTGACGGTCCGCCATGGAATAGCTGCGCTGGCTTGTATGGATTACCCTCATCATGACTTCGTTGTCCACGTCACATCGTACCCAAGCAAACAAGCTATTTAAGAGAGCAGAGGAAGTCCGATACGATAGAATGGGCATAGACACCAAGCCGTCCTACTATCGATTGAAAGAGGGATTCCTATGTTCTCGGAAGCCGATTTGATTGCCAAACGGGCTGCATTACGGTGGCTGGCGAAGCCTCACCCACAGTGGGCCCATCAAGACCTGGCTGATGCATTGGGGATGTCACGCTCCTGGGTGAGCAAATGGCTCCAGCGGCTGCGCCAGGCCGATCCCGGTGACGTTATGGCTCTGCACTCCCGCTCGCGTGCCCGTCACACGCCACCAGCCTCCATCGCATCCCAGCCAGCCGTCGTGCAGCACATCCTGGAGATTCGTCTGGAGCCGCCTGAGAACTTGCAACGTGTTCCAGGACCAGAAGCGATCCTCTACTATGTCCATCGCGACCCCGCACTCCACCGTGCCGATGTACGCCTGCCACGCTCCCAGACCACCATCTGGAAGATCCTGCGTCGGGCAGGCTGCATTGAAGAGGATTGCCGGCACAAGCCCAGGCCCTTAGAACTGCGACAGCCTGGGGAGGAGGTCCAGTTCGATCTGAAAGATGCCAGCAGTGTGCCTGCTGATCCAGAGGGCAAGCGACAGCATGTGGTGGAGATTGCCAACTTCGTCGATGCTGGTACATCGATCTGGTTGCACCGCGAGGTGCGTGGCGATTTCGATGCCGAAACCCTGCTCGAAGCGGTCGTACAGTTTTTGTGCGAGCATGGCTTGCCCCAGATGCTCACCTTTGACAATGATCCACGCTTTGTCGGAAGCGCTTGCTGTCCGGGATTTCCCTTCCGCCCTGGTTCGGTTCCTGCTCTGTCTTGGGGTGATACCCAATGTCATCCCCCCGCATCGACCCGATTTGAATGCGTATGTCGAGCGATTTCACCGCTCGCTTGGTCAAGAGTGTTTGCAGATCCATCGGCCAGGCACGCTCTCGCAGGTCTCTGAACTCACCGAGACGTTTCTGGTTCATTACAACAGCGAGCGTCCCAACCAGGCGCGCTCCTGTGGCAACCAACCGCCTCGGGTGGCCTGCCAGCAGTTCCCGATGCTGCCCCGCGTCCCAGAGACGGTTGATCCTGATCGCTGGCTCGTGCAGATGCACAAGCACGCCTTTGCTCGGACCATACGCGTCGGTGGAGATCTGACGATCAACCACCAGGACTACTATGTGAGCCAAAGCCTGTCCGGCCAACGGGTCACGTGCTGGCTGAACGCAGCCGAGAAGCGCTATGGGAGCAAGACCTTCCCGGTCTTCATGCTTGCCAGGGATGGGAGAGTGATCGCCGACGACGCAAGGAAGGTGCGTTTCAGCATGCGAGATGTTGCTATTGAACCTGATACTGGCAAGCCGGTTGCCAATCAGGTGATCTACGAGTACACCGACGGGGCTGAACGCTATGTGCTCACCTTCACACGCGAGAAAGATACCCTGCACTATAAGTTTATAGAAGAGCTGCACGGGATCAAGGCTCTCTTGGCGCGACTGATACGTATCGATGGGGCCTATCTACGCTTTACGGGTGAGCTTTCGTTTGAGCATTACCAGGCAGATATGCTTGTTGAGACACACTGCGACGAGTCCTTATGGGAACTCATGTACTTCGGGCACGTCCCGCGCGAGTAACTCAAGGGAAACCGGCGCATGGTCCGCAAGGGCTTTGGGCCACTGGCCAGCACCAATTGGATGATATGCGGGGAAGCCTTTCGGATGTTCCAGGCAACTGGCCTATCTGTGTCTGTCCCGTTCCTGCTTATCCTTGTGTCTATTTTAGCAGGAACGGGACAAAAATCGTGAAGCCTCCCATACGAGGCTTCGATCGTCGAGGCGAATGGCACATTTTTTCAGCCACCTGGCCCGATTGTCGTGCGGGCGAGCCTGTGCTGGCTACATAGGACATCCGTTCAGAAAATAAGCCCTTGAGAAAGAACCATTGTCTCCTCTCTCCATCTCAATAAAGCGGTGAAACCTCTGCGGGAAATGTGGTAAAATGAAAGACCACAAACGACGATCAAGAGGTGCTGCCATAGCCAGGCCAAGTGAAGTCTACGTGCGCGATTTGGAGCCCGAAGAGCAACAGATGATCGAGGAACTTTCCCATCGAACTCCCGATGCCATGATCAAGACGCGATGCCAGATCATTGTGTTGGAGGCCTCGCCGATGAGTGTCCCTGTGCTGGCTACGTGCGCCGTGTCACGCACGATGAGAGAGCCTCCGCAGTCGGCTAGAACTTGAAGGAGGTTCTAGGAATAACGGCTTACCTGGCACAGATCAGGAAAAGGGAAAAGCAGCATGCTGTTAAAGCGAGCACAAGGCCAAAGCGTTGTAGCCTCAGGTGAGCTTCGTTCCGCATCCCATGGTGAGGGCCATACTGCTCGAACCTCAATCACCGATGATGGAAGGACACATCCGCCTTCCAGAACGCTTGAGAACAGGGTCTTTCCGTGCTCGAGATCAAGGAGCCGTGCCTTCGCACCTTCACGGAAAGAGTGGGGAGCAATGAGCTCTCATAAAGGTGATGGGTGAGGCACCTCCAGGACGCTCGAGACGTCTCATCGTGACGGAACACGGGATGCGCCTCAGGAGGGCGACCTCTACGGAAACGGAGTGCCCATACTCGTCGTGGGAGCAACGGCCCTAAAGGCGCGGATGGGAGAGCCATCCCAAGGGCGAAGGGGCACAGGTGGTCGGACGACCAGCAGCCATGGGGTACGCCAGATGCGGAGAGCCAGAGTGGCGCTGAAGTCACTTGACGCTGAGAGGCGAGAGGAGTGACCACTGGAGAGCGCGCGTGACACGGAAACGGTCACGCTTCGTTCGGAGAGGGGCGGCTGGAAAAGGGTCATTGCAAGATGGTACCTCGCCGGTCGCCTACTCAACTTGGCCTATCTGTTCTAAACTAGCCCTTGTAGCCGCAACGAGCAGCACGAACAAGACGCCGTAGCCTTTCATGTGAGACGCCAGAGTCATCTGCCACGTTGCGGAGAGATGCGTTCTTCTCAAGCACACGTTGCAACACCTTCGGCCATGCTGAATAGAATATCCCATCTGCCGGGTTTCTTGACCCTGGCCTCCGATACTGTATAATAGGAGGAGTGCTTCTCTAAGCTTGTTCACCTTCAGCGAGAGGGCCTTGGAGCTTTTGATACAGGTTTCCCAACGGCTCAAGGAAGAGGTATGAAATTGGCGACAGAGGACTCGAAACCCGTCGGTTCCGGTGAGACTAAGTATAGAATACGAGATAAATAATATTACCCTTGTAAAAATAGATCTGAAGCAATAAAAATCATCACCCTCCACAGAGACGTTCCTGCTTGCACGCAGGTGCAGCGTGGAGCACAGGGCAGACGAGACGGTCTGGACGCTCTCGCTGCGCCCAGCACCCCTCCTTCCAGGACCCTCCTCTTCCCTGCCCATCATTCACTCCCCAGTTCTCCTTTTGGAGGAACGGATGTACCAAGCGGGATGCCTCTGCGAGGCAGAGAAGAGGATGATACTTCGTATAGAAAACGTAAAAGCGGTAGAAGTATGCGACGTAACGAAGGAAGTAGCCAGTACAGGAGTCGCCTGGGAAAACCGCTCCACATCTGGTCTACTTGAATTGAGAGTTGGAAATGCGCGTCCCCTCTGAGAACGAGATAACCGTTCTCATGAACCCACGGTTCGCGCTCCTGGAGGGACGCCTATCACGATCGCCGCTGCGAAGCCGCCCCATGCACGCTTCCCTTCCGTCTCTTTCCCCAGCGTGCGCTGCTCGCCGAGTGGTGCTCCAATAGGACATGGTGGATAATTCGACAAGCTCCTGTGACCGCGTTTCGGGCTGGATTTCATCATTGGACAGACCAGACAGGCCACCTCTTCCCAGAGCCAGGCTCCATCCGAGTGCTTCTGCGAGTACCTTCACCGACTTCCTCGCGACGTAACACTCCACCCCCATCTGGTTTCGTCCGCTTTCAAGCGGAAACCGGTGGCAACGGGCAAGAGAGCACCTCGCGCGCCGTCCATCGTCGATGGGTTCTGCCAACTGCCATCGCCGGTGTTCGCTGTCGGTAGCGTTGCGCCAGACGGTTGCCTCCTCGTTCTCGAGGCTGCACGAGCGCAATCCGTAGCGAGGCATGAGGACGCACAAAATGGTAGTACGCGCGCCACCATTCCAAATGGGCTAACAGGTGTGGAGCAGGCTCCGCCGTGGCCCAGGTGCGACGAGCCAGCGCGGCAATTCCATGTCGGACGGTCAGATTCACCCGCTCGATAAAAGCGGTGTTCAGCCTCCCGGAGAGGCCCAATCCCTGTAAGCCGGCTTTGAGAGCCTCCTCTGTTCCAAGGCGCATCACGTGCGTGACGCCAATCAGCTTGCGCCGCCGGTAGCTTTTCTTCACCTGACCGTAGATCAGCTTCGCTGCCACTTGCCACCGGAGTACTTTCCGGCCTCGACAACCTACCTGGAGCCACTGGCCAAAGTGGGCCGTGATGGCATAGAAGTAGAGATTGAGCCCGTCACTGGTAAAGAGCGGGAGGCAGCCAGTAGCCAGGATCAGTCGCAGGGAGTGGATAACCCTATGGGCCATGTGTTGTGTGCGCGGACCGAGCTCAAGCACCGGAAGAATCTTGGTGAGGGGATCGATGGCTAACCACAACCACAGGATCTGCTGAGAACTCCTCAGCCTGGTGCGCAGTTCGTCCAGTTGGAGGTGCGGGAGCCAGAGATGGCGGAAGGAGCGCTCGTGCAGGATCTGTGCGTGCGAGCCCGCACGCGACAGCCAGGTGGTGATAGTCGACTGCCGGTAGCCGAAGACCCGTTCAGCAGCCGAAGGATCCAGCCCTTCGGCCAGCGCCGAGAGCACCATGGCGACCTTCCGGGAAGGGGTTTTCAGACGGTACAAGGGAGTGTGGCGTTGTGCACTGAACGTGGTGTGGCAGGCCTGACAACGAAACGTCTGGATCCGTTCGGTCTGGCCATGCTTGCCATCGCCAACAAGAGCATGCATGTGAGCATCGGTAATGCCGAAGTAGGGGCATTGGTGGTTGGGACAGGCGAAACCTTGTGTGTCCACCCGCTTGGGCGCTCCCCGGCGGCTTTTCATCTCACTCCACGGTCGCACAAGTGCAGGTGCAGGTTCCACAACAGATGAGTGGGTACAGGCGAGGCGACAGGCGGGGCAATCGCGCGGGGAGCGCGGCTTGAGCAGACGTTGGCCCATGGGGTGGGTCTTCTTCGCTGCCAAGCGAGGGAGAGCATGAGGAGACCAGTCAAGGTGCCAAAGCCATGCCAGGCAGAGGAGGAAGAAGAACGAGAGCAGGAGCAAAAAGCCATGAAAGGTCATCAGGGTCCTCGCTGTTTGAAATAGAAAGCATGGGAAGCTTCTAGAGGAAGAATAAACCAGTGTGAAAAGGGCAGCCAAGCCAATAGGAGAAATGGTTACGAATTATCCACCACTGCTAGTGGCTGTACCACTCTTGACAATGTACGTATCCTATGGTACGATTAGATCGATCTAAAAAATTAGATCGATCTAATCGTACCATTAAGCCTTGCAGCTAGGTTGAGGGAAAAGGGACGGTTAGATGCGATATCGCCAACAGCAGCGTTGGCGCGTATGAGACGCAATGGGGAGAGATCGCCGCGGCTACGGGAATTGGTATGATTCCTCCCTTGCTCCTCGGGTTCGCTGTGCAGCGGTATCTCGTCCGTGGCCTAAGCCTGGGAGCTGTCAAAGGATAATGAAAGAGAGATTTCCGGCAGAGCTTGCGAGGAGGCCCGGCATCTCTACTGGAGTCGAGTCGGTGAAGCCGCGCCCAAGAGAGGTGTGCGGCATGACCATCAGGAGGTTATTGTATGGACATCACAAAAGCTGGAGTGTCCACCCTTGGCTGGGGCTTGATTGGAGCGAGTGACATCGCACAGACGCGGATGATTCCGGCCATCAATGCGCAGCCAGACAGCCGTGTTGTAGCTGTAATGAGCAGTCAACTTGAGCGCGCCCGTCAGTACGCGGAGCACAACAGCATTCCTCACGCCTACGGGAGCCTGGAGGCTATCCTGGCTGATCCGCAGGTCGATGTGGTCTATATCAGCACGACCAACGAACTCCACAAGGAGC
>WNGQ01002243.1_pt1 | contig 27920 bp, 18 predicted proteins | sample 5407661 | NCBI WGS metagenome assembly WNGQ01 (sample SAMN13153382, study PRJNA577476) | soil metagenome | isolation source: 60 cm soil or saprolite under Garry oak tree replicate 2 | place: USA:California | collected 2016-06-15 | reverse complement strand
GGGTAATACGAAGGTCAGCGCGAAAGCCCGCAAGCGCCACAAATGCAGCAACGCCCATAGCTCCTGGCAATCGGAAGGCCGGATTGCTGAGTAGCAGAGGAAAGAGGAATGCCCCTATAAAGGCCCCCACCTTGCCAACTGCCGCCGCGATACCATGAGCCGTGGTGCGTGCTGCCACCGGAAAGATCTCGGCGGGAAGCACAAACGTCGTTACGTTTGGACCAAACTCGGTAAAGAAGTAGCTCAAACGCGTCGCCTTCTTTCACTCCACTCCATCGCGTTATAGCGGTGCGTCGCCTGCGCATCATCGGCGGAGGCCCGCCCTGCGACGATCCAGACATAGCGCAGGATCAGGCCGCCCACGAGTACCAGAAGCGAGGCGCCAATATTCAAAGCGCGAGGCGTGGGTTTTCTCATGAGTTTCCACCCAAGCCGCGCAAGCAGGGGAATCAGCAGCCCGCTCCCAATCGTACCTGCCCCAAAGAATACGCCTGTTTTGCCTTTGAAGAGCGGCTTCCCCAATGGCCCAAGCACCCCTGGCAGCGTTGAGATCAAGCCGAGTTCGGTGGTCATAACGACCATTTCGGCGCGTTCTACTTTTTCCAGGGTTTTCGCATTGCTCCGCCCCCCCAGTGAGAGGATAAAAGACAGGCTGGCAAGCGCGGTGGAAAGACCCGAGGTCAGGAAGAGCGGCCCCAGGATATGCCTGGCACGTGCCCATAGTGGTACGGCGGTCGAAGAGAGCAATACTCCCGTATACGAAGCGACAAACAGGCCAAAGAAGCTGCCGATAGTCTCTATCAACTTCACAGGTAAGGCTCTCATCAAGCGCGAGAGCAAGGGGAACCAGTTCAACAGGCCATCCATGGCCACCTGGTAGGCCGTGGTGAGTCCGCAGAACAGGCCGAAGGTAGTGAGTCCCCACGTGCCAAGCGACATCGCCGAGCGGAACTTCAAGACGCGCAGCATGTGATGAAAGCGTTCTGGGCGCCCCAGGTCCTTAATCAGCAGGATGGGGCTGATGAGGATGCACCCAAATGAGATATAACGCCCGGCCCGAATCAGGTCGGCATCTTCGTCGGAGCCAAACAGGCTGGCTATTGTTGAGACAAGATACGAGCCTCCCGCCAGTCCACCCAGGAAGAAATAGAGGATGACCTCCCAACTCCAGTGCGCCTTATGAATAAGCGGAATGTTGTAGTAGTCGCTGGCCCGACCGCTCCATCTCTCCCCGTGCGATAGAGAAGCCCCGGCCTTGTCGGATGTGAGTACCGCAGCCGTTCCACTACTTTTTGCCGGCTGATCGCCATTTGAATTACTCATCATGTTTCCCCTTGTGACGACTCCCCACGGCTTGTGCGCCGGGAGCTTCTGGAATGACTCCGCCGTGTCGTCCCACGGCTTGTGCAAGAATATTCAGAGAGGCATTATGATCTCTATCGATGCCGAGACCACATTGGGGGCACTCGTACACCCGAACCGACAGGGGAATGTTTTGCCTCTGCCCGCATTGGGAACAGGCCTGCGTCGTATAGGCCGGTGGAACCTTCACTACGCACCTTGCAGCCTCTTCCGCTTTCAAGGTGAGATGCGTGAAGAACATCGACCACGCCGCGTCGGCTATGGATTTCGCCAGCTTGGGGTTCTTGACCATGCTCCGTACCACCAATGCCTCCACCGCAATGAAGCCGAACCGCTTGAGAAGACGTGCTGTGCCTCTCTCGGCTTTGGAGAGCCTGTGTTGCGCTTTTCCCAGAGCTTTTTCTTCTTCTCGGAAAAACTGGGGGTTCTCAATGTGCTCGTCGGTTGAGAGGTACGCGAAGTATTTCAGCCCCACATCGATCCCGACCCGCTCCTCCGACGGGGGGAGCGTGATGGGCTCGACCTGCTCGCAGGTAATCGATACGAACCATTTGCCGGTGGGCGTTCGTTTCACAATGGCCGTCTTGGGCGTGCCGGACATGTGCCGGTGCATCACCATCTTGACGTGTCCGATCTTGGAGAGGATGAGCTTCCCCCTCTGCTTGCCCAGGCTTTCGAGAGAGAAGCTGTTGCCGTATTGCTTGAAAGTGAGGCTATCGTAGCGAAAGCGAGGCCGAAAGCGGGGGTAGCCCGGCTTCTCGCCTGCTTCGCAGCGGCGGACAAAGGCGGCAAACGCCAGATCGACCCGCTTCACAGCGTCCTGCACGACCTGAGAGTTGACCTGGGAGAGTTCCGGGCGGACTTGCTTGCATCCAGGCAGTTCGGCGCATTGATGGGAATAGCCCAGGGAGACTCCTGCCATCCGGTAGGCGTCCCGGCGTTCTTGCAGGGCGGCATTGAACACCTCGCAACACAGGGCGAGCCAGTGGTTGAGCTTGGTTTGCTGTTTCTTCGTCGGGTACAACCGGAACTGATAGGTCTTGTTCATAGACATACCTTCTTTTTGCGGCAAGAGAAAGCGGAACCTGTCCGCTACTGCTTGCGCTGCCAGAATGAGAAGGCGGTGACAATGGTCAGAAATGTCGCCGCAACAAAACTCGCCACAAAGCCGGGCAGCACGTTCTCCTGGGGCAGTTTGGGCTTCTCCGGCAGATTATAGACGGAGGGCCGGTCCGTCAGGAGGAAAAAAGCGTTGAGGTCGCCGACACTTGTATCCTCGTCAACGCCGTAGAGATAGGCTGAGGTTTCGCCGCGCGTGTGGAGTGTCTCAACTCGCCGTCTGGCCTTCTCTCGCAGTTCGTCGAGGTCGCCAAAGGTGATCGAGTCCGTCGGGCAGGCTTTGGCACAGGCAGGCTCCAACCCATCTTTCTGGCGATCGTAGCAGAGGGTGCACTTATAGGCGCGTCCATCGTCCAGCTTGAGGTCAACCACACCAAAGGGGCAGGATGGCACGCAGTAACCGCAGCCGTTGCAGATGTCGGGCTGCAGGTAGACATCGCCGAACTCGTTGCGTATCAGGGCCCCCGTCGGGCAGGCTTCCATACAGCCCGCATGTTCGCAGTGCTTACACACATCGCTCATCATCAGCCAGTTGACGACCTTGCCCGTGCCATCCGAGGGGCGAGTGTGTTCTACAAACGCCACGTGCCGCCAGGTCGTAGCCGAGAGATGCCCCGTATTATCGTAACTATTGCCTGTCCACTTGTAGCCATCCGCCGGAAGCTGGTTCCACTGTTTGCACGCCACCTCGCAGGCCTTACAGCCAATGCAGAGCGTCGTATCGGTGAAAAATCCCATGTGGCCCATACAGATTCTCCTTTTTCCTTCCGCATTACGGCATTTCGCGCGCGACACGACTGCCATCCTGCCCTTGATGCGAGCGGCGGCCCGGCCGCATGTTGCAGGTGAACGATTTCGCGTTGTGCATACTGACGTTGCGGTCCGCCACCAACATGAGTAAATCGTTAGCAATATCGCCGGTGACCACGCCCTTGTACCCCCAGTGGTACGGCAGGCCGATTTGATGCACAGTGCGCCCCTCTATCTTGAGCGGTTGAATGCGCGGTGTGACCATTGCCTTTGCCTCGACCTCGCCACGCGTCGTCCAGATAGTGATCCAATCGCCGTTTTTCACGCCCTTCTCCGCCGCCAGTTCTTCGCTAATTTCGGCGAAGAGTTCCGGCTGCAGTTCGCAGAGCCAGGGCACCCAGCGCGACATAGCTCCACCCACGTGGTGCTCGGTGAGCCGATAGGTAGTGATGGCGTAGGGATAGTCCGGGTTGGCAAGTCCGTTGTGTGGATTGTCTGGACGGTTCCAGTACTTCACCACCGGATTCGTTGGCGTTGCGGGATAGAGCAAATTCGTGACAGGCGACTCCACTGGCTCGTAGTAGGTGGGTAAAGGACCATCGGTCAGGCCACTTGGCGCATACAACCTGCCGCGACCTTCAGGGTTCATCGTGAATGGATCGGCGCCCGAGTGGGCATCCAATCCATCGCCATTTGAATCAGCTTTCGTTGAGGGCGCCTTCGTCACTGGAAAGTCCGGCACATCGTACCCGACCCAGCGGCCCTTCGTGCCACTGCCGTTATCATGCTCGGGATCCCACCACATGTATTTCTTGCGTTCTGACCAGGGTTTACCCTCTGGATCGGCAGAGGCACGATTGTAGAGAATATGGCGGTTCGCAGGCCAGGTAAAGCCCCAACCGAGGCTCACATAGTTGTCAGGATTACGGCTGCGGGCAAGGTTTTTTCCCTCTTCTGGCATGATGCCGCTGAAAATCCAGCAGCCACAGGCCGTACTGCCATCAGCTTTGAGCGCGGTAAAATCTTTGACCAGCTTGCCATCGGCAACAGTAAAGCCGTTAATCTCCCACACGATATCTTCGACGACGGGTTCCTGGAGCGGCCCTTCGCGGCGATAATTCCAGGTGAGATGCTGGATGGGTTTGTCGCGCTCCTTCGTACTGTCCTTATACATCTCTTTCAGACGCAGGCAGAGTTCGGTCAGGAACCAGGGCTCGGAACGCGCATCGTCCGGCGGGTCTACGGCCTTGTCGCGATACTGTATAAGGCGTTGGGTGTTGGTGAAGCTGCCCTCTTTCTCCACGTGCGACGCGGCAGGCAGGAAGAAGACCTCCGTTTTTATGCTGGTAGGATCGGTGCCGGGCCGCTTCCAATAGGCTGCCGTCTCGATCTCGTAGAGGTCGCGCATCACCATCCAGTCCAGATGTTCCAAGGCGGCGCGGTGGAAGCCGGCATTGATGCCACCTCCCGCCGGATTCTGACCCATCGAGAAGTAGCCCTTCATTTTGTTATCCTTCATGGTGACAAACATGGCCAGGTCCGAGTGATCCTCCACGACTTTAGGCAGGTAGTTGTAGGCCCAATCATTCTCCTTCGTTGCGGCGTCGCCGTACCAGGCTTTCATGAGGCTCACAAAGTACTCAGGGTAGTGAACCCACCAGCCAGCTTCCTGGTCATTGTGTTCCATATACGTCTGGTAGTCGTACTCTTTCCGCGGCGCGCTCGGCATAACCAGGTAGCCCGGCAGCAGGTTGTACAGCGTCGGGATATCGGTCGAGCCTTGAATATTGGCATGACCCCGCAGGGCCATAATACCACCACCTGGTCGGCCCATATTTCCCAGCAGGGCTTGCAAAATGCCACCGGTGCGGATAATCTGAACGCCAAAGGTATGCTGTGTCCAGCCAACAGCGTAAGCGAGGTTGGTCGTTCGTTCCCGTCCCGAATTCTTGACCAGCGTGTCGGCGATTTTGAAGAAGAGGTCTTGTGGAATCCCGCAAACCTGCTCGACCACCTCTGGCGTATAACGCGCATAGTGGCGTTTCAGGATTTGCAAAATGCAGCGCGGGTCCTGCATGGTTTCATCACGCTCGATCTGGCTGGGATGCGCGTGCGCGAGCAATCCCTGGCCCTCCTGACCATCGGGCATGATGTGCTGTTCGTTGTGATGGCCGGTTGCTCCTTTTCTCGGGGCGGAGGGCTTGAGCGATGGTTCGTCGGTTGGCTCGCGCGATTCCCCCTTTTTGGTCATTTTATATTGCCAGCTCGAGGTATCGTACTCGCTGTGGTCAGGTTTCAAACCAGAGAAAACTCCACCCAGGTCCTCAGCGTCCTGAAAATTCTCGCCCACGATGAAGGCGGCATTGGTATATGCCTGCACATATTCCTTAAAGTACAGGTCGTTCTGGAGAATGTAGTTGATGAGACCGCCCAGAAAAGCAATATCGGTACCTACGCGAATGGGCGCGTAGATATCCGCCATTTGCGAGGTGCGTGAAAAGTGCGGATCAACATGAATGATCGTCGCGCCGCGCTCCTTCGCCGCCATCACCCAGCGGAACCCGACCGGGTGGCATTCGGCAAAATTGCTGCCCTGGATCAGAATGCAGTCGCTATTCTGCAAATCCTGCAGGAAGGTGCTGGCGGCACCGCGCCCGAAGCTTGCGCCGAGACCCGGCACTGAGGCGCTGTGTCATATACGAGCCTGGTTCTCGATACAGACCATGCCGAGCGAATGAAAGAGCTTGGTGATGAGATAGTTCTCCTCATTATCCAGCGTCGCTCCACCCAGCGAACCGATGGCAAGCGTGTGGTTGATCGGCTCGCCCTCTTCGTTCGTCTCCTGGAAGGTCGCCTCGCGCGTCTCGTACACGCGCTGCGCGATGCGGTCCATGGCCCAGTCCAGAGGCTTATCTTCCCAATCAGCGCTATAGGGCGCGCGATATTTGACGGTCGTCCAGCGATTCTCATTGACCACCAGTTCAAAAGAAGCCGAACCCTTCGGGCAAAGACAGCCGCCGCTCACGGGGCTATCGGGATCGCCCTCGATATCGATGACCTTTTCATCCTTGACGTACACACGCTGCCCGCAACCAACCGCGCAATAGGGACAGACGCTGCGGTACATCTGCGCATCGTGGATGCGCGGTTTCAGGTGTTTGCTCCGCTCGCTGAGCGGATTAGGCACGAGTCCGACGTGGGAGCGCAGCACATTCTCGCTCTTCGCAGGGGAAAGGAGTTGGACAAGTCGGCCAGTTAAAGACGCAAATACAGCCATAGGCTCTTTCTCTCTTCTGTTTAAACCTGTCCCATAAAAGGGAGCAGAATTTCTAATTAGAAGACGTAGAAGCGCGAAAAAAAGTGACACGCGCTGTTCGCCCCTAGGAGGACGCGATAAATCGCGTCCCTACCCGGTCTTGCGCATGGCCTCCTCGGCATCCCTGAGCTGGTCAAAGCTGGTTGCACCAACTTTGGTCTCATCAGCATGCCATCTTCCTGGATCGTATGTACTCGGCATGCCTCTCTCCTGGTCGTATCCGATTTCTGCCACCTGCTCTGTACGCAGGGGCATTGGCTTCGTACCGGGTGGTGGTGGTGTCACCATCGGACCGGGCTTCGAGGTGGGCCAGGGGAAATGTGGCGGATTGACATTACGCCGTTGCACCTGCTGCATCTGTTTTGTGGCTTCCATCTGACGGAATTCAGTGTGTTCATCCATAAGGCGTTCCTCCTGGGTTTCAAGGTTATGCAATAAAAAATACATTGATATCTACTTTACGTTCTATTCGTGAGTAAAGCATACAGTATCTCCAACCAATGGCAAATGATGACATAGGCTCTTGTTTAGACGGCAAGCCGCCTGGGCCTGACTGCGGAGGCCTCTATCCCTAGACCATCAAAGGCTGTCGGGAATACTTTTCTTCCGATGTTGTAGGAGCCATTCACATCAGCATGCATCGGGTATCGTCCTTTGACCCGATACCAGCGTCCATCACGCCGCCCGCTGAATGTGTGCTCCGCCTGGCCGTTGGGATCGTAGACTGGCATCGCATCGCGATCGAAGAAGCTGGCCTGGCTGGTATAGCTCTCTTCGGTGGTGATGACTGTGATACCGACCAATTCGGCCTTGTAGCGCAACATCGCGATGAAGCGCGTATGCGGGATTTGCACAAACGCCTGGTTATTGCGCTTGCCCATCTCGACCCCTTGCTTCCAAAACGCGTTTTTCCCGATGATGAGGATACCGATACCCTCAGCCACCAACAATCCAATGATGGCTTTGGAGGCCAGATGCAACTGATGCTTGATCCGACGATTGCGCTTGTCGGTGATGGCGTCGAGTTGATGGGACGTGAAGCGGTTCTCCCTGGCGAGCTTCTTTTGCAGATGTTCGCGTTGCTTGTTGTAGCCTTGGTTGATCGACTTGAGCACACGGCCGTTAACGAGGACGGGCACAAAGCCCGGCTTGTTTGAAGTTATCGCGGCTAAGTTATTCACGCCAAGGTCCAGGGCAGCGAACAGAGAAGGATCAACAGAGGACTGCTCGGCTTTTCGCTCGTAGACGACTTCTATCACATAATGCGTGCCACGCGGCACCACGCGGGCCTGGACAACGGTCTCTTTCTTCTGGCGCGTTTTCACCAGCTCTCCCAGCGCAGAGAGTGAGAGCAGGCCACGTTTCAACGCCCGTTTAGAGATCGCCCCTTTCTCATACACGAGTAGGTTGCGCCCTTCGGTTTTGTGTTTGTACTTGGGCAATCGAGGGCGACCCAAAAACTTCTCCGGGTGCTCGCGCCACTCGGCCATGGCCTCGAAAAAGGCCACCCAAGCCTTGTGAAGCTGGATGAGCACTTGATTGCTCACTTTACGCGGAAGGGCCTGATAGGCTTCATGGGACTTGATTTGCTGAAAAACCTTGACATTATCGAGATAGATGCCTTGGTGAATGAAGGATTGACGCACCACATAGTTAGCTGCGTTCCAGAGATTTTTTGCAGCAAAGGCGGCCTGATCGATCACTTCATAGGACGGATCGTTCTTGCTCATGATATGCTGCTCCACCAGTTGCATCATGATGCCTCCCCATGGCGGGCAGAGCTCTGCCGCTTGCACTCCTGGGCATACTCAGGATAACGTGCTGCTATCTGCGCATAGACCCGGCGACGATTGGCTCTGCCAGCCTCACTTACTCCAACCTGCCCTGCCAATTCCTCCAGATAAGTAGCATACTCCGTCAGGTGGTGACGGATATCATTCACCGTGATCCGCTCCAGAAAGGCAGGATCACTCTGTTCGCTCGCCCGCTCGTAGTCATGACCGCGCTCCCAAAGCATCTCCTCATGAGAGGTATTGTAGGAGGCAATGGCACGGTTGACGAGGGTATCCAAGGGAAGGCGCACGACCGTGATAGACAGACGCTCGGCTTGGGGTATCAACAAAGCCGCTGTGCGTGCTGCGACCGTTTTGCCTACCTCGGAGCGCACCGCGGCTTTGGCGGCTGCCTGCTTCCAGCCACCTTCCTGCTTACAGACTTCGAGACGAGCCAATGAAGAAAGTTGCGTGGGTGCTGCCGACCGATAGGATGGATTAGGTTTGGGTGCGTCGGGCGAGCCGAGAAACTTCTTCACCAGAGCAGGTGTCCAGCACCGGTCCTTGAGTGGTGTGCTACTGAGGAGAGAAGGTCCTTTGTTCATCACTCGTCTCCATTGGCCTGCAATTCCTGGACAATCCGTGCGGTTTTGCGTTTGACCCGCCGTTGCCCAGAGAGCCGTGCAGTGAATGCATAGACCATTGCCACCAGGTCCGCAATCAAGTCCTCTTTGTCGTTCTCTGCGGCATTACAGTAATGTGAGCGTCGCTCGACCTTCCGCTCTAAATTGGCCCGATGTTCTGCTGAGGAGACACGGGCGTAGATCGCGACTTTTTGAGGGGCTACCACAGGTTCGTGCGGAGTCGGCGCTGATCGTTCCCGATGGAGCCTGATAGCCCTGAATTGCTCCATCCCGAAACCAGCGTAGGGCCGTTCGCTAACTGATGCCTTGTTGTTTGGCATACTGACTTAACTTCATAGGAGAAGTATAGAACGGATGTACATATTTGTCAATGTTTGACATCATTTCTTGGGAACGTTTATTACACCAGTATGGAAACAAAGAACTTTTCTCTCCTGTTGCAAACTCATCCCTGCTCACGAGCGGATGAGGCACTTTTTTGCGCATCGCCTTTGGACTCATCTGGGCCATTGATGCCTGGTTCAAGTGGCAACCCGGATTTATCAGCTCGTTCACCGATCAGATCAATAAGGCCAAACAAGATCAACCACAGGGAGTGCAGTCATGGCTCTCCTTCTGGGCCCATATTGTAGTCAGCAATCCGCACTTCTTCGCCTACCTGACCGCCGCGGTAGAGACCGCACTTGCCGTCTTCTTGATACTCGGCCTGCTGACCCATCTAACCTGTATTGTGGGGATTTTGTGGTCGCTGGCCACCTGGGCTATTCCTGCTGAAGATTCTCTTCAACTTTTTTTATCGCCAGCACGACGTTTGCCCCGCCGACGCCACGTCCACCAAGCAACACAGTTGACCCGACAAAGGGGCGTGCCTCTTTTTGCACCAGGTTCAACCTATAGTCGGGGTTGAGCTGCTCACAATTGATGGTCGGTGGGATCAGGCCGTGACGAAGCGCGAGCAGCGCGGTAATAGCGTCGATCGTTCCTGCGGCCCCGTAGCTATGACCGAGCATAGTACGAGGGACACTGACAGGAAGCTGTTCGAGATGCTCCCCGAAAACCTGGTGTAATGCTTCTCCTTCCCCGGCATCAGAAGCGGGGAGAGCCCGTCCATCAAGGCTGAAGTAGGCAATATCCCGCGGGTCTACCTCCCCTTCTTGCATCGCCAACCGTATGGCACGAGCATAATGCCTGCCATCAGATGAAGGAGATCTCAATCCATGAGCGTCATTGGTCTGCCCAAAACCAACAATCTCCCCATAGATGGGCGCTCCTCGCTGCCGCGCGTGTTCGTAATCTTCCAGGATGCATATGCCTGCTCCCTCCCCCAGTATTAAACCGGCAGCGCGCCGGTCAAACGGACGATACGCATTGGGATCATCGCCCAGGACACAGTCACCGGTATGCGCAAACGTGAGAAGAACTGTAGGCTCGAGTAGATCTTCGCATCCACCCGCGATAATCACATCCGCAGTTCCGCGTCGAATAGCCCTGTAAGCTAAGCCGAGGGCATCTAAACCGCCTACCGCATCGTGTGTTGGTGTCTTACAATATCCCTGAATACCATAGCGAATCGATGCCTGGCCAACATTGGCCACCTGGAGCCAGGCTATTGTCGTGTAAGCACTCATGGCTCGGAGGCCGCGCGTGTACAAGGCCTGGAATTGTTGCAGCACATATTCCATCCCGCCAAGCGTACTGGCTATCACTGCCCCCACACGCTGCCTATTCTCGTCTTCCAGCACTAATGCGGCATCCTGCACCGCCTCCTGGACGGCTGCCAGGGCATACTGAGTCGAGCGATCAGTACGGTTCGCCAGCTTCCGCTCGATGTAATCACCTACCGCAAAGTCGCTCACCTCACCGGCTACGCTCATGGGCATATCGGCAGTAGAGAAACGTGAAATGGGCCGTATTCCAGAGATACCCAGGCTCGTTGCCTCCCAAAAGGCCTCTGTACCGATCCCATTGGCGGCTACCACGCCAAGCCCAGTGATTACGACACGTCGCCCTGTCATAGTTCTGTCATCCTGTTTTTGAAAAAACTTTACAATTGTCTATCTAACCAATCGTGTCGTGCGAGAATCAGCGCACTATTCACACCACCAAAGCCGCTGGAATGAGTGAGTGCTACATTGACTATCGCTTGACGCGCTACACTGGGCACATAATCGAGATCGCAGCGCGGGTCAGGGTTTTCCTGATTGATGGTTGGTGGGATAATCTGATGCTCTAAGGTCAAGGCTGTCGCAATCGCTTCAATGGCACCCGCCGCACCTTGCGCGTGGCCGACCATCGACTTTATCGAGCTAATGGGAATGCGGTAGGCGTAATCGCCAAAGACGGCCTTATATGCCGCTGTTTCCGCCACCTCGTTGGCAGGCGTTGAGCTGCCGTGCGAATTGATGTAGTCGAGTTGCTCTTGCGATATTCCTGCCTCGCGCAGTGCCTGCCTCAGCAATTGCGACAGCGGGACCCCATCTTCAGGGAGAGAGGTCATATGGTAGGAGTTACAATTAGAGGTGAAGGCGAGCACTTCAGCATAGATGTGCGCGCCGCGTGCCAGGGCCAGTTCTCGCTCTTCTAGAACCAGCACGCCTGCTCCCTCCGCCATGACGAAGCCATCGCGCGCTCGATCGTATGGACGCGATGCCCGCTCTGGTTCCTCATTGCGCGTGCTCAATGCGCCGATGCGAGCAAATACGCTTATGCCCACATTGGTAATGGCAGAATCAGACCCACCTGCCAGCATGCGGTCGGCATATCCCTCTGAAATGCTCCAGAATGCCTCCCCTATCGCGTCGGTTCCCGCCGAACATGCTGTTGTCAAGGCAAAACAAGGCCCATGCAGTTGGTGGCGATGAGCAATGGCAGCAGCAGAGGCATGGGTCATTAGTGGTGTTGGAACAACAGAGTCATCCTTTGTGAAGCGCGGGGGACGTGTTCCATGATGCGTGTACTGTGCCCAGACTCTTTCTGCCCCTTCGACCGAGGCCATTGCCGAACCCATAGCGACGCCACTATAATCGCGCTCTTCCTTGCTGAGCACATCAAGTAGTCCTGCGTCTTCCATAGCAAGACCCGATGCAGTAACAGCATACTGAGCCGCCCGGTCCAGCGATGTACATTCATCTTCAGTCAAACCCTGTGCTACAGGCCAGAAGTTGATCACCTCCCCGGCAATCTGCACAGGCAGATGGCTGGCATCAAAGCGCGTGATGCGCCGGATGCCAGAGCGACCAGAAATGCAGGCATTCCAGAAGTCTTCCTTTCCAATGCCATTGGGCGCCACAACTCCTAGCCCGGTGATGACTACTCGTCGCCGCATGCTCTACTCCTCTATAAGATGCTTGGGTAAGTTCTTTTGTGGGGACTTGATTGATTCGGATTATTTCAAGGGTATGGTTTCAAGGTTTAGGCCCCTCGCGAGGCCGATTGTTACTTATGCTCTATTATAATATATGCTGGGACGTTACAAGCACCTCTATAGGGTGAACCACTGTTGCCAAATTGACGTATTTCTGGTAATCTATCGTTGTTATGAGAACGGAGAAAACCAGACTACTACGATCAGGAGAAGTGGCAACGCGCCTGGGATTGCATCCTGATGAAGATAAGTCGCCCGAACAGGAATTGACTAAAGATCTCTCAGCGATTCTTGCCTCCTTTGCTGGACGATTGTATGGCTTGCGTTCTCGGAGGCAAAAAGCACTGTTAGCCTGTGCGAAACAGGTCCTGGCAGAACAGGGGGCGTGAAGTGGCCAAGACGCAAACGCTCTCGTTTCCGATCCGTCTGCCTGATGCGATGCAGGCAGAAGCACTGCGGATGCTCGATGCTTCTCGCCTCGTGATCAACGAGATTGTGCGCGACCGGTGGCCTGACCTGGATCTGTTTGCCTCTGAGCGCACCGGGCCGGCTTGGAAACAGGTCGAACGTTACTTGCTCAAGCGGAGTGGACAGGGGAGCCGCCAAGAGCGCTGTGAGATGGAGCAAGCTGGACGCCTCTTGAGAGCCCAGGCCACACGCAAGCAGGTGTTTCTTGCCATCCTCCCCCTGCTCTCTGATGGGCTGATCCGACCGGCAGAGGGGAAGCACCCCGCTCGCAAAGATTACCAAGCGATCAAAGCGCAGGTGCGCGTGCTTGGGGCCTCGATGGAAGATGCCGACTCCTTCATGGCGATGACCAATGTGGTCGAGCAAGCCTGCAACGTGTATCTCCAAACAGGGGTCTTTCCCACCAGCTATGAAGACATGCAGCCGGTCCCTGTGCAAGAGGTGGGGCAGCTCACCTTTGCAGGGGATGATGGGATGCAGGCTGGCCAGACCTATCGGGCGCAGGTGAATGTGGCACATTTTTGTGAGGTCAGCACCCGAACAGAACAGACCCAGGCCACACTCAAGCTTAAGCTTCGCGCGCCTGATCAGACGGGGAGGTGGGCCTGGGGGGAGTGGAGTCAAGAAATTCCTCTGCCAGAGACAGTGGTTCACTATCTGACTCAGGGCGCCCAAACGCAAGCCCCCACCTTACGGGAACTCAGAAGTGCTGATGGAAGCCGTGTGGCCCTTCTGGACCTGATTCTGGAGGTTTCAGCGGTCTACGTCTCTCCCCTGGAAATGGAACATCGCGTGTTAGGATGGGATTGGGGTGTGAGGTCGCTGATCACGGTCTCTGTGCTGGAAAAGAGTGAAGGGGACAAGCCGTACCACCAGGTGAGCTGCCCAGTCTTTCTGGATACCGGAGGGATCGATGGCAGACAGGCCCGCCTCCGTCGTGAGATTGATCGCCTCAAAGCCTGTCGGGAGCACTATGCCCTGTTGGTCAAGCACGCCAGGCAGGCGCATGCTGAACAGAAGATTCCCCTGCCTGCCCATTTCACTGGGTGGCAAGAGCGGCTCACCTCCTACGAAACACGCATCAAGACCTGCTGGAAAAAGTATGAACGGCGGAATCGAGAACTCGCGCACCTGGCCTCGAATCTGCTGATCTTGCTCGCTTTGCTCTATGACTGTCGGCTCATTTGTGGAGAAAACCTCACGACGCTGAAAACGCAGGGGCGGGGGCGAGGCGTGCGCGGACGCTGGCGCAACTGGAGGAACAATACGACCGTCCGAGGGGAACTGTGGCGGGTGCTCAAGTACAAATGCTATCTGCTTGGCATCAGGGCACGCCAGGTGGAGCCTCGCGGCACTACTCACACCTGCCCACATTGCGGTCAGCCTGCGAACACCTATGCGTCGCCAGCCGCTACCGACCGCACCAAAGCGCTCGATTGGGGGGCCTGGTTAGTCTGCAAGGCCTGTGGCTGGAATGGGGCGCGCGATTATGCGGCCAGTCTGAACATTGCCCGCCTGGGCCTGGCCTTTTTAACCACGTATCACGACACGAAGCGGTATGAGTCGTACCGCATGACTTCCTCTGAAGTCAAGCCAGCTTCATACACTGGGGCTGGCGCGACGCTGCTGTTGCCGTCGCAGGGGATCACACCCCGCCCTGTTGAGGGCACACACATTTGCTATGCCGGTTGGTCCTATTCAACCTCGTTACGCACTTCTCAGCCAAAGAGTCTCCTTGCGGTGCTTTCTACCTCTCAACTGAGAAAGCGTCTACTCAACAGTGCATAATGTTCGCATAGTATCGTGTTTTTGCAACGGTATCCCTCTAGCAGGTTCCAATTGCATAGCAAGCATTCTTTGGAACCTGGAAACAATTATCAAGGAACGGGGAAAGTAATGCAGTTACCAAACAGCCACCTTTTCACGCAAAAACGTATATTTCTCATATTGGAAAGATGCAACCTGTATGGTATAGTCTAACATGACAGCAGGGAATGTCGTCACATGCAATTCAGACCCGTGATCCCACGCAGAGTGAATTGGAGACACTGCTGAAAAAATGAGAGCCTAAAAAAATGGGATCGATAGCGTTTGCCTATTAGGGTCTATCATCCCAATCCTTTCCAAAACCATAAGACCGGGATTTCCTCGATTTGGAAGCGTTCATGGGGGTTTTTATGAAAAAGGCCTACTCTAAACAATACATCCTTGTGATAGTGATCGTTCCCTTTCTCGGTACTCTTCTGGCAATAGCATTGCTCTGGCAACGCGCCGTCTACTGGTCCGATCTGGCTCTCCTGGGAGCAATGTACGCGCTGACCGCCTTCGGCCTGACGGCGGGCTTCCACCGGATGTTGACGCATCGCAGTTTCCATGCCCATCCTGTGGTGAAAGGAATCTTGCTCGTGCTTGGCTCAATGTCAGTAGCAGGGCCACCCATCGAGTTTGCTGCCACGCACATTCGGCATCATGCGCTGTCGGATCGCGAGGGCGATCCACATAGTCCGGCTGAAGGATTGTTTCATGCGCATCTTGGCTGGCTCTTCAAAGACCGCTTCGCCGACCCTCAGGTGTACTGCCGCCATCTGCTCAAGGACGCGCTCGTGGTCTTTGTGGATCGCAGCTTCTTGCTCTGGGTGATCCTGTCGTTCGCTATCCCATTCGCGATTGGGGGCTGGACCGGTTTGCTGTGGGGCGGCCTCGTGCGGATTTTCCTCGGGCACCACGTTAGCTTTAGCGTCAATTCCATCTGCCACACCTTTGGCAAACGCGAGTTCGAGACCAACGATCGCAGCCGCAACCAGTGGATTGTGGGAGTACTGGCTTTTGGGGAGGGCTGGCACAACAATCATCATGCCTTCCCACGCTCAGCCTTTCACGGACTGCACTGGTGGCAGTTTGATCTCTCCGGCTACCTCATCTGGATGCTCGAACGCTTCGGCTTAGCACACGACGTATATCGCGTTTCACCCGCCATGCTTGCACGCGCTTCTTCACGCGAGGCAGATCCTGTAGCAAGTTCCTCTCGACCAGGCAATGAAGCGGTCCAAGAATTCAGAAAATTTCAGTAACCGGGGCCTAAAGCTCCATAGTGGAAGCGATTAGAAAGGCACAGACGATGGCTCAGCTTACGCAAAAGGCCACCGACCAGGCAGTTCAGATCACCCTGTCCTTATTACGGGACATCTTCAGTTCTGCTCCACAGCATGAAGTTGCAGTGCGCTTGTGGGACGGCACCACCTGGAAACCAGAGCTTGCAGGATCAACGCGCTGTACGCTGGTACTCCAACACCCAGGCGCGCTGCGCAAGATGTTCGTGCCTCCCAGCGATCTGAGCCTGGGTGAGGCGTATATTTACAACGACTTCGACATCGAAGGGGATATCGAAGCTCTTCTTCCACTGATGGAATACTTCCTGGAGAAGCCCTGGGGAAAGATGGAACAGGTGCGTTTTGCGAAAAGCCTGTTGAGTTTGCCGAAGATGGGTCAATCTCGCCCAGGTAACACAGCAGCGAAAGTGCGTGGCGCGCTCCACTCGAAAGAGCGCGATCTCCAGGCCACCAATTATCACTACGACCGCTCCAACGAATTCTACGCGCTCTGGCTGGATGCCCGCATGATCTACTCCTGCGCCTACTTTGCAACGCCTGACGACGAGCTCGAGAAGGCGCAGGAGCAAAAGCTGAATTACCTTTGCCGCAAGCTACGTCTGCAACCAGGGGAGCGTCTGCTGGATATCGGTTGTGGTTGGGGCGGGTTGATCATCTATGCCGCGCAGCATTACGGCGTGGAGGCAGACGGTATCACTCTCAGTCCTCAGCAGGCAAAGTTGGCGCGTGAGCGGATCAAGGAGGCCGGGTTGGAGAATCGCTGCCACGTCGAGATCTGTGATTATCGCGAGGTAAGCAAACCGCGAGGGTATGACAAGCTGGTCTCTGTGAGTATGGCCGAGCATATAGGGAAGCCGCTGTTACCGACCTACTTCAAACAAGCGTGGAATTTGCTCCGTCCGGAAGGTGTCTTCCTCAATCACGGCATTAATGTTCACTCTACTGCGCCCACGGTCGGACGAGATTTTATCCATCGCTATGTAGCCCCTGACGGGGAACTGGTATCGCTCGTCACGACCCTGCAAGCGGCAGAAACCAGCGGTTTCGAGGTGCGTGACGTGGAGAGCCTGCGAGAGCACTACGTGTACACGTTGCGCCACTGGCTGCGTCTTTTAGATGAGCACGCGGACGAAGCGAAGAGGATAGCCAGTGAGATGATCTATCGCATCTGGCGCTTGTTCATCTCATTGGGACTACACGAGTTTGAGGTGGGCAGGGGGAACCTGTATCAAACCTTGTTGGTAAAGACGGAAAAGGGAAGCAGTGGGCTACCGCTGAGGAGAGAGGATTGGTATGCCTGATCTACTGAGCGGAAAAGGTAGCCACAGTTCAATGCATTGGAGAAACTGCTGATGAGACGGTTAACACAAAACCTGCTGGTTCCTGTTGTTATGCGCTTGTTAATCTGGCATGCAGAGAAGCGTAAACGCCCTTTTATTGGCAGCATCAATGTGGTGAACCGCTGCAATCTGCACTGTGCGGGTTGTTACTGGACCAGAACCGAGCGAGAGCAAGACCGCGTGGAGCTTTCTATCGAGGAGGGGGCAGAACTCGTACATACGCTATGGAAAAGGGGCGTGCGACACTTTTTCTTCGTTGGCGGTGAACCAATGACTGAACGCGTTAAAGTCGAACGATGGGTGAAAGAGGTTGCAAAGCTTAGAGGCACGTCTATCATAGTTACCAATGGAACATACGGCCTGCCGGCGCCAAACGAATGGCCACGGACGCAGTACTATGTTTCTTGTGATGGGGACAAAGCAGGAATGGATCGCGTGCGCGGCTTTGATGTGGTGCATAAAGCGAATGTATTCGAGCAGGTGAAATCCGTTGCTTTTCATCGCAAGGATGTCAAGCTGACCATGACCATCAGCAAGCTCAACGAAGATCGTATTGAATCGTTTGTGCGCGAGGCGGCTACCTGGGGTATTGGAGGCGTTGTCTTTTCTTTTGCTACTCCTAATGTAGGTGAGAGGCAATCGTTTTATCTTACGGCCGAGCGCAAAGAGCAAGCCGTGCAAGAGGTACTGCGCCTCAAGCGAGAGTTTCGGGACTTTATCGCCATGGGAACGAGGGCAATTGAGTTGCTGCGTCCCTCTGAAGTGGCGCGCTGGTCCCCGCGGTGCCCAACCTTTGCTGCCCAGTCAGTTCGAGCTGATGGCCAACTCATCGAGCGTTGTATCTTTGGCCCCGAGGGAGATTGCTCACGTTGTGGCTGCAACATCTATACCACTCTTGTAGCTGTACAAGAGGGGGACCGCGAATCGGCGCGGTTTATGACTCCGCCAGCTCGGGTAGCATCGAAGTAAGCGATCATTTGCTTACTTCTTTTTCACTCCTTCGCCTAAATTTTTAGACTTTTCACCGTTTCGATTCTGGCGGTTTACTATACTGTCTATATGAGACCTCATGCGTTATTGACACTTCTGCATTCCGTAGCATAGTATAGAGATAGGAAATACCGTTCGATAGGTTGTGAGAAAGCGTACATGGTGAAAGCTGAACCATCTACTTTGGTTGAAATCCTGCGCTGGAGGGCGTTCCACCAGCCAGATCGTCTGGCCTATACATTCCTGCAAGATGGAGAAACAGAAGAGGTACATCTGACCTATGCTGAGCTGGACCGGAAAGCGCGGGCTATCGGCGCCAGACTCCAAAGTCTAGGGGCGTACGGCGAACGAGCGCTCCTGGTCTATCCTCCAGGATTGGAGTTTGTCGCAGCTTTTTTCGGTTGCCTCTACGGCGGCGCCGCTGCCATCCCGGTTTACCACCCTCACTCGCCTCGGCTGGACAAAACCCTGCCTAAGTTCCGTGCCATCGCCAATGATGCTCAACCGCTGGTAGCGCTAACAACCTCTGCGTCCCTTTCTCTAGCCGAGAATATAGGCGCGCAAGCCCCAGAGCTGCAGGCGCTTCGCTGGCTTGCAACCGATACCATTAGTGGTAACCTGGCAGATGAGTGGCGTCACCCGGTCCTGGACAGTACCTCGCTAGCATTTTTCCAGTACACGTCTGGTTCCACTGCGACACCCAAGGGCGTGATGCTTTCTCACGGGAATGTATTGCACAATGCAGCCATGATCGAACACTGTCTTGAGATTACGAACGAGAGCCGGGGCGTTATCTGGCTGCCGCACTACCACGACATGGGGCTTATGGGCGGGGTGGTTCAGCCACTCTACTCCAGCTTTCCGGTTACCCTGATGTCTCCGACTTCCTTCATACAAACCCCTCGGAGGTGGCTGCAGGCCATTTCGCGCACGCGGGCCACTATCAGTGGTGGACCGGCGTTTGCCTTTGATCTATGCGTCAGCAAAATCACCCCCGAGCAGCGTTCAACCCTTGATCTGAGCAGCCTGGATGTCGCCTTTATCGGTGCAGAGCATATTCACCGCGAGACCCTGGAGCGGTTTGTAGAGGCTTTTGAGCCCTGCGGCTTTCGCCGAGAGGCTATCTGTCCTACCTATGGTCTTGCAGAGGCAACCGTATTCGTTTCTGGCAGCTCCCCAGCTGCTCCACCCATCTTTTTTCCTGTCCAAAGTGCCGCGCTTGAGCACAATAGGGTGGTGGCCGCCACCGAGAGGGGTAATGGTACCCAGACCTTTGTGAGCTGTGGTCGGACCGTCGGGAACCAGAAGATTGTTATCGTCCATCCTGAGACCTTCACCGGATGTTCGCCCGATGAGGTGGGCGAAATCTGGCTGTCGGGTCGTAATATTGCACGAGGCTATTGGAACCGACCCGAGGACACGGAGCACACCTTCCCCTCATACCTGGCGGATACCGAGGTCGGCACCTATGCGTCTGACCAACGACGCTTCGCGTCTAGTCCTGCGGACTCAGGTCAGACGATCGGAGAAGGCCCGTTTCTGCGCACCGGTGATCTCGGATTCTTGAGGGATGGCGAACTCTTCGTCACCGGTCGTCTCAAAGACCTGATCATCATCGATGGCTACAACCATTATCCCCAAGATATCGAATTGACAGTAGAACGGAGCCATCCAGCAGTGCGTGCGGGTTGTTGCGCGGCGTTTTCGGTCGATGTCGGCAGTCAGGAGCGCCTGGTGATCGTGGCCGAGGTGGGGCGCCGTTACCTGCCGAAGCGCGACCAGCCTATGGATGTCCAGGAGGTGATCCAGCCCATTAAGCGGGCTGTAGCGAAATACCACGAGTTGGGAGTGTATGCTGTAGTACTGCTCAAGCCCGGCGGCATTCCGAAGACCTCCAGCGGGAAAATGCAGCGGAGCGCATGCCGGGCCAACTTCCTCGCCGGAAGTCTGGATACAATAGAGAAGTGAACTATGTCACAAAACGAAGACAGCAGGGGGAATTCCATTTCAGACTGGTTGGTGGCCCGGCTCGCTGAAGTTCTGGGATTCTCGCCTCAAGATATCGACATCCGAGAGCCTCTCACCAATTTTGGCCTGACTTCACGGGACGCGGTTGGCCTTTCCGGGGACCTGGAGGAGTGGCTAGGACGCAGGCTCTCGCCCACCCTGGCATATGAATATCCAACCGTCGAGGCCCTGGCCAGGTATTTAGGGGGGGAACCGGGTATCTCGGAGGAAGATATCAGGGAAAGCGCTAAGGTGGTGGGTGAAACGGAGCCGATCGCCATTGTCGGTATAGGCTGCCGGTTCCCTGGAGCTAACGACCCGGAGGCTTTTTGGCGGCTCCTGCGTGATGGCAGAGACGCCATCACCGAGGTTCCGGCAGACCGTTGGGATATTTCCGCCTACTACGACCCGCATCCGGGTACTCCTGGCAAAATGAGCACGCGGTGGGGCGGATTTTTGGAACACGTGGATCGCTTCGACCCGCACTTCTTCGGCATCTCTCCTCGGGAAGCGAGCCGCATGGATCCCCAGCAACGGCTGTTGTTGGAAGTAGCCTGGGAGGCCCTCGAGAATGCAGGACAGGCGCCCCTGCGACTCGCTGGCAGCCAGACCGGAGTATTTCTTGGGATAAGCGGCGTAGACTATTCCCAGCTTCAGATCCGCTACGGTGACTTCCCGTTTGATATCGACGCCTATGCTGGCACAGGCAATGCCCATAGCATTGCAGCCAACCGCCTGTCCTATCTGCTCGACCTGCACGGGCCTAGCCTGTCGGTGGACACCGCCTGTTCATCATCGCTTGTTGCCATCCACCTCGCCTGCCAGAGCCTGCGAAGCGGTGAGTCTACGCTCGCCCTTGCCGGTGGGGTGAACCTGGTCCTCTTCCCCGCAATGACGGTTGCCTTCTCGCAAGCACACATGATGGCGTCAGACGGTCGCTGTAAAACCTTCGATGCACGGGCCGATGGCTACGTACGGGGAGAGGGATGCGGCGTCGTCGTGCTCAAACGTTTTTCCGATGCCCTAAAGGATGGCGATTCCATTTACGCGTTGCTGCGCGGGTCAGCCGTCAACCAGGACGGGCGAACTGCGGGCATTACAGCCCCTAACGGCCTTTCCCAGCAGGCAGTCATCCACAAAGCGCTGCTTTCGGCAGGTATTGCGGCTGACCAACTGAGCTACATCGAAACTCACGGTACCGGCACTGCGCTAGGCGACCCAATCGAAGTAAGGCCAATATCGGTCACCTGGAGGCCGCCGCTGGCGTGTCCGGTCTGATCAAAGTGCTGCTCTGCCTCAAACATGGGGAGATTCCGGCCCAGCCCCATTTTGAGAAGCTGAATCCCCTCATCTCTTTGGAGAATACACCTCTCGTCATCCCGTCCGAGCCGCAGCCATGGCCGAGACGGGAGCAGCCGCGCTTTGCCGGAGTGAGCAGCTTTGGCTTCGGGGGTACCAATGCCTATCTGGTGGTTGAGGAAGCGCCACAACGCCGATCGACCTCCAATGAAATTGAGCGCCCGCTTCACCTGCTGACGCTCTCGGCAAAAAGCGCTTCTGCCCTCAAGGAACTGGCTTCCCGTTTCGAGCATCACCTTGCAGCTCATCCTGATGAGCTACTCGCGGATATTTCTTTCTCAGCGAACACCGGCCGGTCGCATTTCGCACATCGCCTCGCAGTCACCGCCGACTCGACCTCGCAATTGCGCCAACAACTGGCTGCCTTCATCGCTGGCGAGCGAGCTCCCAGGATTCAGAGCAGGCAACTGCAAAGCCAGCGCGCGCCGAAGGTGGCGTTCCTGTTCACCGGGCAGGGCTCTCAGTACAGCGACATGGGGAGGCAGCTTTACCACACCTCGCCGACCTTCCGCAAGATTCTGGACCAATGCACTGAAATTCTTCGCCCTTACCTGGAGCTGCCACTGCTGTCGGTACTTTTTCCGCAGCCCGGAGCGCCATCGCCCCTGGACGAAACTGCTTACGCCCAGCCCGCGCTGTTTGCACTCGAGTATGCCCTGGCCGAGTTGTGGCGTTCATGGGGGATTGAGCCTGATGTGGTAATGGGCCACAGTGTGGGTGAGTATGTAGCAGCCTGTGTTGCGGGAGTGTTCAGCCCGGAAGACGCGCTTACGCTCATTGCCGGACGCGGCCAACTCATGCAGGCTCTGCCTCGGAACGGAGAAATGGCGGCGGTATTCGCAGACGAAGCCAGGGTGAGCAGGTTTCTCGCTCCTTTTCTCGAGCAGATTTCTATCGCCGGGGTCAACGGTCCAGAAAACACGGTGATATCGGGAGAACGGCAGGCCGTACATGCCATGCTAAAGACTTTAGAGTCGGAGGGCATCCACACCCGGCTGTTGAACGTTTCCCACGCTTTCCACTCGCCGCTTATGGAGCCTATCCTCGATGCTTTTGAGCGGAGAGCCAGCCGGGTGCATTTTGCAGCCCCTCGCATCCCCTTGATCTCCAACCTGACGGGAAAGCCGCTGGCGCAGGGGGAAATCCCCGATGCACGCTACTGGCGCCAGCATATCCGAGAAGCGGTGAAATTTGCGGACGGCATGCGCACGCTTGCTGAGATGGGCTACGAAGTATTCCTGGAGTTGGGTCCGACCCCAACCCTGCTGGGAATGGGAAAAGCGTGCCTGCCAAAAGGAACTGGCAAGTGGCTACCCTCCTTGAGGAAAGGAAAGGCCGACTGGGAGTGCCTGCTGGATAGCTCAGGCACCCTGTACACACTTGGCGTGGAGTTGGACTGGGTCGGCTTCGACCGGGACTATCAACGCCGCAGACTGCCCCTGCCCACGTCTCCGTTCGAGCGAAAACGGTACTGGTTGGACCTGTCCGGTAGCAGGCATTCCCTGGAGAGCACCCAGAGTCCTTCACTGCACCCTTTGCTTGGGCGACGGGTGCGCTCAGCGCTTTCGATGCTCCAGTTTGAGTCTACACTTAGTACGTCTGCGCTCCCCTATCTAGCCGATCACCGCGTACATGGCTCGGTGGTGTTCCCAGCCACAGCCTATATCGACATGGCTCTGACGGCCGCAGAGCAGGCGCTTGAGAAGGCTGGGGCAGCTATCGAGGTAGAGTTGGTCTTTCAGCAGGCGCTATTTTTACCTGAAAACGGTAGCCGGGCGGTGCAGTTGATTCTTTACCCGGCAACTTCTGGGGTAACTTCCTTCCAGGTTTTCAGCCAGCCAGGAGATGAAGAAAGTGGCAAGGGAGAATGGACGCTCCACGCCTCGGGGAAGATTCGACCCGGCCAGGTGAATAGGTCTCCGTTGATGAAGGAACAAGTCCGCCTCGAGACGATTAAGTCCCGCTGCCAGGAAGAGATTCTGGCTCCAGCATTGTACCAGCGCCTGCGCGATAGCGGCTTGCAGTACGGCCCCGCTTTTCAAGGCATACAGAGGCTGTGGCGGGGCATTGGGGAGGCATTGGGGCAGATCGAGAACTTTTCTCAGGTCTCCGGGTCAGAAGCGAGCGCCTACCGCTTTCACCCTGCATTCCTGGATGCTTGCCTGCAGGTCATGGCAGCTACCTTGCCCGGTCAAAGCGGGTACGCCGTGGCGGGAGATACCTATCTCCCGTCAGCGGTAGCAGCCGTGCGGGTTTTCGATCTTTCGGGAACACGTCTGTGGAGCCATGCCACTCTCCGGCCAGATGCAGCGTTGCATGCGAATACACTGGAAGGCGATATTCGCATTTACAATGAAGCCGGGCAGGTAGTGGCGGAGATACTGGGCCTGCGGTTCACGCGGCTGGGAAGCGATACGAGGCGCACTTCCCAGGTCAATCCGAACGATTGGCTCTACAAGCTCGAGTGGCAACCGCAAGCCCTACCGCAGATAGAGGAGACCCTGAGCGGCCATCAGCCGAGTCGGCCAGGTAGCTGGCTGATCTTCGCCAACAGCGGAGGTGTTGGCCAGGCCCTGGCGGAGCATCTTCAGGCGCGCGGGGAAACTTGTTTTCTGGTCTTCCCAAAGGGAGCGTTGAAAACTTCAGAAGCAGTATGTGAACATTTCTGGATAGACCCGACCAGTCCTACAGATCTACCACGGCTATTGCAGGAGACTCTGAGTCCGAACAACCCACCCTGTCGCGGCATACTCCACTTATGGAGCCTCGAAGCCGTGGGGGACACCCAGGATATCACACTGGCTTCCTTAGAGGAAGCACAGATATTGGGCAGCAGCAATGTCCTGCTCCTGGTGCAGGCGCTGGCGAAGGCAGATTTGCCGCATGGGCCGCGCCTCTGGTTGGTAACCGGTGGCGCGCAGGCAGTGGGAGAGGAACCGGTATCGGTTGCTCAGGCGCCCTTGTGGGGACTTGGAAGAGTTATTGCCCTTGAACACCCGGAGCTTCGGTGTACGCGCATTGATCTTGAACCGATTGGCGGGATGGCCGACCTTCAATCGCTCTTTAAAGAACTCTGGTCCGGGGATAACGAGGACCAGATCGCTTTCCGCCGCGCCGTGCGCTATGTTCCCAGGCTGGTAAGCGCCGCACCCGTACCGGGCGACGCTTCGGTCGGGAAGACGGGCGAGAGCGAGGGCGCGCTCAGCATTCCTGCGACGCCCTCGTTTCACCTGGATATTGCGAAGTCGGGCCAGTTGGATGCGTTGAGGTTGCAGCCCACTCCACGCAGCGAACCGGGACCAGGGCAGGTCGAAATCGAGGTGTACGCGGCTGGACTCAACTATAGGGACGTTCTGAACGCGATGGGGGTGTATCCAGGCGAGCCGATACCATTGGGGGCGGAGTGCAGTGGAAGAATCGCCAGGGTCGGAGAGGGCGTCGAGGGATTTCAGGTGGGTGACGAAGGTCTGGCCATCGCTCCATCCAGTTTCGCCAGGTTCGCAACGACCTACGCATCTCTGGTGGTACCAATGCCGGGAAACCTCAGCTTCGAGGAGGCGGCGACGATGCCTGTCACTTTCCTGACGGCCCATTACGCCCTGAACCACCTGGCCAGAATGGGTGAGGGCGAGCGCGTTTTGATACACGCGGCGGCAGGAGGCGTGGGCCTTTCGGCGGTACAACTTGCCCAACGGGCGGGGGCCGAGATCTTCGCCACGGCAGGCAGTCCCGAGAAACGGGCGTTCTTGCAGTACATCGGCGTGAAGCACGTCATGGATTCCCGCTCGCTGGCCTTTGCCGACGAAGTAATACAGCGTACCGGAGGCAGGGGTGTGGATATCGTCCTGAACTCATTGCCGGGAGAATATATTCCAAAGAGCCTCTCGACTCTCGCGCCCTACGGCCGCTTCCTGGAAATCGGCAAAATGGATATCTATATGAACAGGCCTTTAGACCTGTACCCTTTCTCCAACAATTTATCCTACTTTGCCATCGATCTGGATCGACTATGCAGGGAGCGCCCCACCCTGATCCATTCCCTCTTCCTCGAATTGATGGAATCCTTCAGGGATGGTACGCTCCGGCCACTTCCGCGCAACATCTTCCCCATACAGGATGCAGTGGGCGCCTTCCGGTACTTAACCCAAAGAAAGAACATCGGTAAAGTCGTAGTTTCCCTGCAAGGCGCGGATTCCCTGACTGCGTTGGAGGCACCAGTCAAGCTCCGTTCAGACGGAACGTACCTTATCACAGGCGGTCTCGGCGGCCTGGGTCTGCTTGTTGCTCAGTGGATGGTCCAGCAGGGCGCGCGACACCTGGTTCTGCTGGGGCGAGGGGATGCCACCGGCCCAACTCGCGAAGCAATTTCGGCCCTGGAGGAGGCCGGGGCTAGAGTTGTAGTAGCCAGGGCGGACGTGGCCCAGGAAGAGCAAGTGGCGGGCGCTCTTGTCAAAATTCACGACTCGATGCCGCCGCTACGAGGCATCATCCATGCCGCCGGCGTCCTCGATGATGGCCTGCTGCTCAATCAGGATCAAGAGCGCCTCGCCGCGGTCATGGCTCCCAAGGTACAGGGAGCCTGGAATCTGCATAAATTGACGTTGAGCGCGCCGCTGGACTTCTTTGTGCTCTTTTCCTCGCTCGCTTCGGTGCTCGGGTCTCCGGGCCAGGGACCCTATGCTGCCGCCAACTCTTTCTTAGATGCCCTGGCTCACCATCGTCGGGCGCTAGGGCTGCCTGCACTCACCATTAACTGGGGACCGTGGGCAGCGCAGGGCATGGCGGCCCCATCGAACCATAATCGACGCTTTGCCTATCGCGGGATAGACGCCATCGCGCCTCAACAGGGACTCGAGGCGTTGGAGCAACTGCTCCGACAGCATGCCTCGCAAATGGTGATCGTTCCCGCCAACTGGCAGCAGATGCTCTCCTCTTTCCCGGGCGGGCAGGCGCCAGCATTGCTCACTCTAGTGGTTCAGGGACAGGCGGCTCCTAGGGCGGGCCAGAGCGCCCGGCGAGAGGAGGACGACCTCAGCGTGGCAGCGCTGTCCGCTATGGAACCGGGTCAGCGGCAGGCGCGGCTTCAATCGCTCCTGCGAAATGAGCTGGCAATCGTACTTGGCCTTGAGCCGGACGAGGTCGACCCGCAGGTGTCTCTCAACAACCTGGGCCTTGACTCTCTCATGCTTCTAGAATTGCGGCAACGCCTCGAAAACGGTCTGGGTATAGAGCTACCAATGGAGAGCCTGATGCAGGACCCCAACCTCAGCGATCTTTCGACCAAACTGCTTGTCCTGCTGGAAAGCTCAGCCTCACGGGTAAGGTAGCCCCAAACTTGCGTTTGAGTCGGTTCTGCTCCAAAAGCACCTTGCAGGGGTCAGGCCTTGTTCTCACGCAACGGGGCACTCACCGCGTGCAGGTAACCCAGAATCTCCCGGTAGGATTGAAGCATACCCGTTTCGTGATAGGCAATGGAGTGCTGCTCGCAGTAGGCCCTGACGACCTGTTGCGCTTCTCGCAATCTGTTCCTGGGCATGGTCGGGAACAGATGGTGCTCGATCTGGTAGTTCAGCGCACCATACCAGAAGTCGATCAAAGAATTGGCTCTGACATTGCGGGAAGTAAGCACCTGCTGGCGCAAGAAGTCCACCGGGCTATCCTTCTCCCAAACCGGCATGCCTTTGTGGTTGGGTGCTGCGACCGAACCGAGATACAGACCAAAAAGCGCTCGCTGGACGATAAAGAATCCTATCGCCTGCCAGATGCCCAGGCGGGAGAACAATAGGCCAAAGTAGAGCAAGTAGTGGAGGGCCATTATCGACATCTCGGCCAAGGGGTGTTTTGCTTTCCTCTCGAGCAGGAAGCGGATGCTAAAGATCAGGAAAGTCAGCCAGCCGAGGAGTTCTAATGGCAAAACAAAGTATGCCTGGTATTTCACCATAAACCGCAGAAACCCCCGCTTATTACGAGCCTCTTCTTCAGTAAAGGCGAGCAGTGGGATGGCAATATCAGGATCGGAGTCGAGTTGATTGGGATGCCCGTGATGCTGATTGTGCTTATCGACCCACCAGCTCCAACTCTGTCCGAGCAGTAAATTGCCGACCACAAAGCTACTCATCTCGGTGTTCCAGCTGGTGCGGAAAACCTGCCGGTGCCCCAGATCGTGGCCCAGGAAGCCCATTTGAGCGAAGGCAAAGGCCATAAACACAGCGTTCAGGAGTTGTAACCAGAAGTTGTCGACGACCAGCAGGAAGATCACGCTTCCAGCGAGCAGGCTCACCGTAAATAGAATTTTGTAGGTGTAGTAAGCCGGTTGCTG
>WNGQ01004299.1_pt1 | contig 27921 bp, 26 predicted proteins | sample 5407661 | NCBI WGS metagenome assembly WNGQ01 (sample SAMN13153382, study PRJNA577476) | soil metagenome | isolation source: 60 cm soil or saprolite under Garry oak tree replicate 2 | place: USA:California | collected 2016-06-15 | reverse complement strand
TTCCGGCGGACGAGAAGCTGGCGCGTGGGCAAGAGTGGCCCGGCTCCTCAGGTGGTCTTTGAGATTGCCTCCAAAGAAACGTGGCAAAAGGATTTGCAGGAGAAGCCGAGCAGCTATGCTCAGATGGGCGTCCAAGAGTACTTTGCCTATGATCCCAATGACCCTCCTCTTCGCAGAAAGCCTGCAAGCAGGCTGCGGGGTTGGCGGCTTGACCCACTCACTCATCAGATGCAGGAGATGTCCTTGCGTCCAGATGGGACACTCTGGAGCATGCATCTGGAAAGCTTTTTGGTGCCAGATGGACCCTATCTGCGTCTTACTGATCCATACGGGCAACGTCGTCTGACCAAAGCTGAAGCTGAAGCCGCCGCCAGACAGATTGCAGATAGACGAGCTGAGGTCGAAGCCAGACGAGCTGAAGCCGAGGCGAGACGAGCTCACGCTGAGACACAGCGTGCCGAGGCTGAGGCCGCCGCTCGGCAGGCCGAAGCCAGACGAGCCGAGGCGGCAGAGAGACGAGCTGAAGCACTAGCGGAGAGATTGCGCTCCCTTGGGATAGATCCCGATCAGATATGAGGTATCTCTTTTTAGAGCGACTTTCCACGAAAACTCTGTGTAAGCCATCTTCTATGCGGGTGCGTTTCATTTTTTGGCATGGCTGGGGTAGCTGCGCGAGCCCAGCCACTACTAGACGACGTGCGCCCTTTGCGTCGTCTAGTAGTGGCTGGGCTTGCCCCCATAGGCGTTAACTTCAGCACTGCTGTCATCCTGAGCGAAGCGAAGGATCGGCGCTCGGCCCAGCCAGAGATCGTTCGCTTCGCTCAGGATGACAGGCTGAAGTTAACGCCTATGGGGCTTGCCCCAGCCATGCTCGCCTCCTTGCGCTCAAGGCAAAAAAATGAAACGCACCCCTTCTATGCTGGACATATCAAAAAGAAGGGACACACTGGACACAAAAACGCATCTGGCATAGCGGGATACTCGTCACGCTCCAAACCCTGAATGGCTTGCTCTAAATCCTCGATCAGGCTTTGTTCCTTGCGAGCTGTCAGTTTAATCGGAAATGTCTCGCCCGTACTCATGTTGTGGAAGTGCAGTTCCAGGCTCTGGGAGCCGTGCTGTTGACGATAGACATGCGCGTAGAGAAGTTCACGAGGGCCGATAGGGGGTTTGTCGTAGCGTTTACCAAAGCGGGCACGGACAAACTTCACGGGCTTTGCGCGTTGCGTAGACACCTCAACCCGATCTACAGGCACAGTGATGGTGCGGCCTGCCACTTCTACGGTGAAATTGGAACGTAGCTCCCAGGAGAAGTCCCCGCTTTCCAGAAGTTTGCGGCGTATGAGTTCGGTGACTTCGTGTCCATGTTGCTCATAAATGTGGGCAAAAGGTAGGGCAGGTCCGCCCAGTTCTTGCCAGTGTTGAGTATACAGTTGTTGCGCTTCTTCCTGTGAGGTACTATCGTTGGCTATAAGCTGCTTTTGCAGGGCTTCGAGCGTTTTCTGGGTGGCTTGCCAGAAGAGTTGATAGGTGCTATCCTCCCCGTAGAAGCCATAGAGTGTACCATAGAGGTAGCGGCGGGGACATCTCTGGTAGTTTTCAATATCCGTTACTTTGAGCTTTTCGGGCTTCACGGCCTCCAGGAAATGTTGGCTTGGTTGTGCCGAAAATATTATTTCTGTCTCATCATCTTCTCCGTCTGGTGATGAAGTAGGCACATTATCCTCGTAACCTTCCCAGCGCAGGCGGGTCAGGCGTTCGGCAGGCAGACTAGCGAGCAGGGCATCAAGGTAGATCGAAGGTCTAGCCTTTTGTTTGCCGTGGCGCTCACTGTAGCTGAGCACGAGGTGATCACGAGCGCGGGTGACACCAACGTAGAAGAGGCAGGCTTCACCGCTTTCATGCACCGCTTTATCATCACTGCCGGAAGGCAGCATACCGCTTGGAGGCGGAACGGGATTGCTACGTGCCTGTAAAGGGAAGTTGCGCGAGATCAGGCCGGGGAGATAGACGATGGGAAACTCCAGCCCCTTACTGGCATGAACGGTCATAACGTGTATGACGTTGGCCTGTTCTGCGTTGTCGTCCTGTACCCCCTGTTGACGATTACCTCCATCCTGGCCTAATGAGAGCATGACCTGCAGGTAATCAAGAAAACCTTTAGCCTGCTCCCGAATAGTTGGTAGGGGAGCAGGTTTTTCGCCGCGTGCCTCCGCCTCCTGAACTTGCAAGGCGTGTAGTGCCTGCTGTTGCTGATCGTAGCGTCGCGCCAGTTGCAGGAAATCGCTATAATCGGTTAGCAGAGCCTGTTTGTGCTTATCCTGAGAGCCTTGTAAAAGAGTACGCAGAATCTCCGTCTCAACAAACAGATACTGAGCAAGTAACGACCAGACACTGGGAACACGTAAGAGGTTATGCATAATACGCGAGAGAGTACTGAGCGCGTGACGCCCCTCAGTACTCATAGCTAATGGAGCTGCGTCATCGAAGATAAGCAAGGCGAGCGAATGTTTCTGCTCACGTGCGCCCAGCAAAAGGGCTTCGAGATCATTTTGCGAGAGGGCATGTTCCGGCTGATGAGCAGCGCGTAAGATACCCATACCACTTTTATCAGCCAGGAGCAGCACGATGGATATAAGGTCTTTGATGTGCTGCTGGCCTAGCAGGCCGTGTGCTTCGATGACAGAGAAGCCGTTAGCAGCAAGAGCACGAGTAATTTTAGCAGCGCGTGCCCGTGTGCGGCATAGCACAGCGATATCAGCACAATTATAACCCTGCGCAAGCTTATAACGGATATCAGCGATCAGGCCAGCGATTTCATTGGTTCCATCGCTGGCTGCGGCCAGAGTTACATAGGCATCGGGATGGGTTGGTCGGGCTGACTCGTTAGCCACAGGTTGTGTATCTGTTCCCAATTCCAACTGCTGCCAGCGAAATGCCTCGGCCAGCTGGACGATATCGGGACGCGAACGATAGTTGCGGCTGAGTGGTAGCACTCTGGCACCGGGATAGTCTTCTTGAAAATTGGTGATATTGGCCGGGGAAGCTCCCCGAAAGCCATAAATCGCCTGGTTGGCGTCTCCTACCACCCATACATTTCGTTGCTCTCCCGCCAACAGGCGCAGCAACACGCCACTGGCGCGATTGATATCCTGAAACTCATCTACCAGGATATGCTGAAAACGTTCTTGCTGCTCACGACATACATCTGGAAACTCCTGTAAGAGTTGCACCACCAGCATAATCAGGCCACCAAAATCAGTATCCCCACGCCTGTGTAAGCCCTGCTCATAGAGCATATAAATATGGGCAACTTCCAGGGCTTTTTGCGCATGTAGCCCTGTCTCTTCATCCTGGGCCTGTGACAGCATAGCTTGAGCCAATTGCTGATACCGGTCCGCTGTTACCAGTTCATCTTTGGCACGCGAGATGGCTTTGAGGAAGTCGGAAAAATAGTGTGCCGGTGCAGCCAGATTGCGATAGTGAGACAGGCGCATCTCCTGAGCCATTTGGCGCAACAAGAAATAGCCTTCGGTCTCATCAATCAAAGCAAAATCGGGGCGCAGTCCCACTCTATCCCCATGTGTACGCAAGAGTTCAGCGCAAAAGGCATGGAAAGTACTCACCATCGGCATAGCGACATGCGACCCGCCCTGTGCATCTTCATGGCTATACAGAGCCGTTTCCAAACGTTCCTGCATCTCTTGAGCCGCCTTACGCGAAAAAGTTAGAGCCAAAATACGTTGCGGCTGTACACGCTGGGCCGAGACAAGATATTCAACCCGACCAATGAGCGTACTCGTTTTCCCACTCCCCGGCCCGGCTACGATCAAAGCTGGTGTCGCAGCTTCAATAGCCGCCTGTTGAAATGTATCATAGTGTTTTTCGGTCGAGGAGGGAGCTTCATTCGACCCTTGTGGTTGTTCTCGCGTAGGGGCGGGAGTGGTTGTGGAGTGGGGCTGGGGCCCTTGTGGCCGCCCGCCTTGGCCTACATCCTGTTTGAGCATTGCTGCCGCGTCTCCTTCCACGGGCGGCCACAAGGGCCCTCCCCCCTCATCCACACCGCTCCCGCCCCTACGCGAAGACAAAGTTGTGGAGTGGGGCTGGGGCCCTTGTGGCCGCCCGCCTTGGCCTACATCCTGTTTGAGCATTGCTGCCGCGTCTCCTTCCACGGGCGGCCACAAGGGCCCTCCCCCCTCATCTGCGCCACTCCCGCCCCTACGCGAGGACAAGCCAAAGGGATGTTCCCCCTCATCTGCGCCGCTCCCGCCCCTACGCGAAGACAAGCCAAAGGGATGTTCCCCCTCATCCGCGCCGCCCCCTCCCCTACGCGAGGATAACAGCAAAGGATGTTCCGCTTGCAGTTCAGTCAGCAAACCGGCGAGGCGGTTGAGCATGGCGGCGGAAGAAACATCAAAGATGCCGGCAAGTTGTGCTGGTGGGAGATGTTCGGCGAGGTAGAGAGAGTATACGCGTTCGATGGGCATGAGCAGTTCAGCAGCAAAAATATTGGCGGTCAGTTCGCGTTCGCTACGGGGATCATATATCTGACCGATGCCCAGGATTTCCTGGAGCAGTTCTTGTTGATCTTGTCCGATTACTTCTTCCTGTACATCCGGTCGTTGACATGGATCGTTAGCAGAGAGAGCAGGTGTATTGACTGATGTATAGCTGTTCAGTGTCATATTGTAGCGTAGTTGGACAGAAGTATGCGTGGCATGCAGCATAGCATGGCCCAGTTCGTGAGCAAGCGTAAAACGGCGTAGGGTTTCTGGAAGATCGCGGCAAAGCCAGATCAGATCTTCATTTGGCTCCAAGAACCCATAGGTACCCTGTGGATAATCGTGTGGATGAAATGTCTCAACATAGAGGCCAAGCCAAGCCACGATATCATCTATAGGAGTACAATCATTGCTCCACTGTGGGTGTGCAGTCCGATAGTTCAGCAGAAGCTGGCGTGCGGCGGCTACTGCTGTTGTGCGTATACGATCATCCATAGCGATCCCTATCTACCAAAATAGCATATAAGTTGATGTTGCCTTGCCCATTGTATCACAAACAGGTTTTTGAGCAATATCTGCTTCGCACAATATTCCCTCTGTTTGGTATAATTGGGAATAATCAGATTGCTATCAGTACACCAGTGCCATATTGTCTTTATAAAGGAGCTGCCTGCGATGAACTCTTCTATAGAAATAGCTTCAAGGGAAATATTAGAGAAAGCAAAGTTGGGAACAGAAACACCGCAGGATTGGGTGGTGTTCCCGTTGTTGCGCCAGAAGTTGCTGTTGGCTATGGCTGGTTGGATATTTGGCATTATACTCGGATTAGGTCTGTTCGTGCTACTGGGATCAATTGTCATTCCCTACAATTACCAACATGGGGTGGGTCCTGCCATCTTTAGCACGCTTCTGCTCGGCCTCCTGCTTTTTGTTGGTCTGGGCAGCATGTGGGCCTTATGGATAGATATACGCCGCCTGCAACAGAGCGATACTCACCTGCTCGTGATCACACCCAATGACTTTGTCAAGCAAGAGGGGAAGAAAATTATCCATGTGCCCTTGATGCACGTACGCCATGTCACCGCACGCGGTGCCCGGCCTCCAGAGAAGGGGCAAAGAGAGAAAACCATCCCCAACGCAAGCGAGAACCTTACAGGGGTCTTCTTCGGGCGTGCTGTCACGCCTTCAGGTATACGCCGGAGGCGTCAGCGCATGCGTGCTCCGACGACGCTGGCCTTTATCGACTCGCGCACCGATAACGAGATTATGGTTGTTACTGATGAAGCGTATGGTGATCCCTTTACGATTGCCGCCTTTTTGAAAGAATATGCCACGAGAGCGCAGGATATTGCCTGAAAGAACCATAGGGGAGAGACAAATGCTACTTGCTATCGATATCAGTAACACCAATATCAAAATAGGTCTCTATAATGGTGAAACCATGCAACACCGCTGGGTGGTATCGACCGCACGCCAGCGTACCACCGACGAATATGCCATGGTGCTCGCCGACCTGGCACGCCACGCGGGCTATAGTCTCACCGATATCGATGATATCATTATTTCGAGCGTGGTGCCGCCGCTTACCCCTGTCTTTCAAGAACTCGCTACCCGCTATTGCGACAAAGAGGCCCTCATAGTTAGCTACGCCCTCGATTTAGGTGTAGGTTTGCGTATCGATAATCCCTGGGAACTGGGAGCAGACCGTATTGTAACCACACTCGCCGCCTATCATCTCTACGGTGGCCCCGCCATCGTCATCTCCTTCAGCACAGCCACCACTTTTGACGTCATCTCAGCCGAAGGAGATTTCCTTGGCGGAGCTATTGCGCCCGGCTTGGTGATCTCTGCCGAGGCTTTGAGCAGTGCCGCCTCACGCCTCTACCGTGTAGATTTGACACCGCCACGCTCAGCCCTGGGCAAAAACACGATTGATAATATGCAATCCGGTATTATCTACGGCCACGTTGGTCTGGTACAGGGTCTGATCAGTCGCTTACGCCGGGAGATACCCAATGTGACCGAGGACAGCGAGGTAAAAATCATTGCCCACGGGGGTTTGGCACAGTTAATGGCCCCGCTTATTCCTGAGATCCAGTATGTCAATCAATATTTGCCATTAGAAGGGCTACGCTTGGCGTATATGAAGCTGAAGCACGAGTATAAATAGATCAGATATCTTATACACGAAGTCCATATATGCGAGCGAACATGGCCACCCCTCCCTTCCTCTCCATGATGGCCGCAAGGGCCATCACTACTATACACGTATGCGTCAGCCTACGAAGCCGAGGTATAGTAGTGATGGCCCTTGCGGCCATCATGCTCACCATGCCGCTTGTCTAAGAGGCATGCCACAGAGAAACTTCTGATGAACAATTACTGCTCTGCTCCAGAATGGTAAAGGAACAACAGACGATGGCAACTCTCTTGATTCTCGGTACGTGCTTCCTTGTGATTGTCGCTGGTGTTTATCTGGTCAGGCTGCTTAGGTGGGAAAAAATCCGCAAACTGCAACACCAGGGGAAACGGGTTCTCGCCATTGTAACAAGCGTCCAGCTAGAATGTGAGGAGCGAGGACCAGCAGAGTTTCCTCTCCTCAATTACTGTTACTATATCGAAGCGGAGTGGACCGATCCCCAGACGGGAAACACCTACCTGTTTAAGAGTAACCGCCTAGCGTCTAGCCCGAAAGAATACAGCCCAGGAAGGTTCGTCCAGGTGCTGATGGATCCCAACCGTCCCACACGCTACGTGATGGAATTGCCAGAGTATGACGAGTAAGCTTCCTGCCAGAAGCGCTTGTCGGTTCCGTTGGGGGACAGAAGGGCGAGCTGCATCATATTCTACCGAAAACGGGGTGGGTGAGCTATTACATCAAGGGGCCGGAGGATGTAGCGGGAGCGGTGGAGTTGTGCCAGAGGTCAATGTGTGCGCTCTCCTTGGAGAGACCGCGTGGCCAGAGGCGATCCACCAGTATGCGTATGCCATCGCTCACCTCTGGTTCGTCGTACGCACGCTTGAGTGCTAACGACAATGTCTGCTTTGCCATGCATGTTGCCTCTTTTTATTGCTCTGAACCTAGGAACATCGTCACACGATGTATTAAATTATACCATCTGATACTCTTCCATCGCAGAGCAACTGACCGAGCACGGTTCATGTCCCGAGCTTAGCGATCTTCGATAGCCTTCGGGGCATCGGTTTCGCCGTAGCCTCGCAAATCGAGAGCGACCGCGTGATGGTCAGCGTCAGCAAGCGCGGGAAGTTGATGTCTCCACGAGTGCCACAGTTCGGGGAACCCGTGGAGCAGGACGACCAGGGACCCTGTCCCGCCTAGATCAAGACCCACCTTATCTCTCTTGAGCAGTTCATCATAGCCCAAGGAGCGGAAGCGTTCGCTTTCCTGCCGCTGGTAACGGGTCTCGGGATGGTAACAGGCCCCAAAATCGTCGAGGTGAGCGCGAGTCAGTGGATTGGTGCGAAAAGTGAAGTTTTGATTGGTACGCAGGTCATAGACCCACAATCTCTCAACGCCTGGGTCGGCGGAAAAGCATCCATCAGGCAAGAGCGAATGGACCGTCTCAAGAGCCGTGTAGCAAGCGTGGCCTGCGAACCACTTACCCGGACAAGGATGGAGCCTCTACCTCACTGAGGAGACCCTCGTTCCCGCGCAGATGCACCTCTGATAAGAGGGAGGCGAAGGAGCGCTTCTTCGCCTCCGTACTCAGCGGGCACTTTTTGTCCAGGGAGTTGCTGGACTCGTGAGTCTATGTGTGCGCCTCGAAAGGTTGCGGCACTCCGGTGCGCCCGTCGGCCCACGCTATGTAGAGCTTTGTACCGGTAGAAGGAGTACCAGGCTTGGCGACGATGTAGTTGTCTGTGTAGTCACCGAAATTGGGGAAGAATGGAAAGGCCGTCACTTTGAGCCAGTCGGTTGCTACTGTGGTCACGAGGATATTGCTGCCGGGTGTGCTTGTGGTACGAGGATCGACATCGAGTGCCGCAACCACGTTAGTAAGCGTTGTCGTTGGCGAACGGCGTTCATACCACGAGACGTTCAAGTTGCCGTTCTGATCGGCATTGCGCAGAGCTGGCAAGAAATGCAGGCCGCCAGTTGCACGGCTATTGACCCGCACGGGCGCACTCTGAATTGGTGCAAGGCTTCCCAGCGCAAAGCTCTGGAGTAAGATGTCGCCGAGTGGATGCACGCCCGCGTCATTCCAGACGATGCTTACTGTCCCTGCCTGGTCGCTCACAGCGATACGTGGAAAGTCCTGCGCAGGGAAGCGAGTATAGCCGGAAATGAGCGCGGCCAACATAGTGACCACATTGACAGCATTGCTCCCTGCTGGGCCACTGCAGGATGAGGCAGGCAGCGTCAAACAGGTGAAGGGGATATACTTCACCACGTTCTGGGTCGGGGTGGTGTTGCAGCCAGGAACAAAAACGTCAGTCAACAGGTTGAACTCATACGCGACGTAGACGGCACCAGTCGCAACGTCCACAGTTGGGTAGGCCCCTTCGTTCTCACATTTGGGACCAGGAGCCACTACGAAGTAAGGGGAACCCGGATGAGTTTGTGTGCCCCTGCTGCCAGGTTCGCAGACTGGTTGGCCTGCTGTGCCGCCGCTCGGTCCAGTTCCACCACCTGGTGTGCCAATGTCACAGACTGCCAATTCGATTTGCCCGAATGCCAGGTTGTCGGGAGGCGGTTTGATGCCGAACTCGGTATAGGACACATACAATCGGCCTTGCACAGGGTCAATCGACAGGTAATCTTTGTCGAGGAAGCTACAGAAGGTGCCGAAGGGGAAGACCCGACACTGCGAGCTCGCCGCGGCAATAATAGGCTGGCTGCAGCTAATGCTGGCAGTTGCACCCGTTCCGCTCGCTTTACAGGCGTTAATGGCCACAAAGGTGCGAGCGTCCTTCGGTGGGCCTGATGGAGAGAAGACAGGAAAGTACAGGCTGCTGATGTAGAAGTAGGCCGAGCTACCAGAGCGCCAGGCCTCGACACCTGGGTCGCCAGCGAGGAGGTCCGAGGAGCAGTTGGGGTTGGGCGGGCCACCTTCGTCTACAAAGGAGGCACCACCATTAGCCGAGAAGCCAAAGCCTGTTCCCTCCTCTTTGTTCAGAGGCGCAGGACATGCGGTGGTGACGAAAGCGGTCACATCATTCCACGCCTCGACAACATAGGGACCAACAGCTGCAATAGACGTTTCTGATTGTCCATAGCCGCGTACGCCGGATGGCGAGATATCCTCAGCTGGATCGGCAGCATTGACATTCGAGCCGAATGCGCGGGTGGTCGGAGTCATGATGTTCGAGGAAGTCGGTCGGGGCGGGTTGCACCACATCCTGACTGCTGTTGATGCCCAAAGACTCGTGCCAATCTTGCCACAAAGTGGGTGAGTGTTCGCGGAGGAGGCAAGTGTTTGCCCGGCAGCAGATGCCGTCCGCGGGCGAAGGATAGAGGTGGTCAGTGGGAGTGCGAGAGCAATCACCATGACCAATGTAGTAAGCATGAGGATTCGTTTCGGCATGTTCAAACCTCCCTTTCAAAAGGAAAAGTTGCTACGATCGTCAAAGCCCCCACGAGACGTTGTACAGAGGACAGACAAAAGAGTTGTGCCGAATAAAAAGTAAGGAAGCTTACACTTAAAAACAATACTCCCCCGAATTATTTACCATAGTAAAGTATAAGTAATACTTGCTGTACTGTCAAGCGATAGAGATACGAATTTTTCAAAAATCGAATACTGGCACGCTATGAACCCAATAAACTTCAAACAAGCAGTAATATATAACATACCCCTTGCTAATTGCATTCTCTCTATCTTTTGGGTAACATACTTTAAGTGAAAAATTTATCGCTACTTCAACTTTTGAAGCACTGTAAATGTCTACATAAAAACTCTTCACGTTGCCAAACGCTTAAGGAACACACGATCATGACTGGCATCGCCGAACAAATCTCACACGAATTGCTCTCCTGGCCCGGCGTCACCGTCCAGCCGCACCGTTTCGGCGGTCTTGAATTCCGGTTGAATGGACATGAGTTGGGGCATTTACATGGTAGTAGGCAAGCCGATCTGCCATTCTCTGTAAAAACAAGAGAGGAGCTGGTGGCTGCTGGGAAAGCTTCACTGCACCATATATTACCTGAGACGGGATGGGTGAGTTATTACATTAAGGGGTCGAAGGATATAGCAGGAGCAGTGGAGCTGTTTCGGATGAATTATGAGCGATATGGGAGAGGGGGATAAAACGCACGTGCAACCTCAAGGGGGTAGGTGCATTCAATCAGAGCAGCATCGACAGAAAAATACCCCAACAGATGAGCTAGAGGCCTGTAGGCTTCAGAGTAAGCGCGACCGCGAAATGAGCTTAAAGCGATCATTTTCGAGTCGCGGAAGCGCGAAATATTTCAACGGAAGCGCGAATAAAGTACTGACTTTCAGTGTAAACGCGAATAAAGTCTTTTTCAAGAAGCTTCTCTCTGCCATTTTCCTATGTATGGAGCAAGGAGCCCTCTGATGCGTGGGGAGCGCCTCAATTGTTTTTGCGTCAGTCTCACCATTTGGCGAATCCGTTTGAGTGTGACAGGTTCTCCACGTGACACAAGCACGTTGAGAGCGGCTTGCACTTGTTGGACTTTCGCTTCCTCATCTGAACGGGGAGAACGGTAGCGCCCAACTTGGTTCCTCTGATACTCAGAGAACAACACTCGAATGCGAGGGTACGTCTTGACCATCCATGAATAGGTCAATCCTACCAAATCGCAGACGTGTTGCAGGACAATCGGTTCCTCACGCGCTTCTAACTGTTTCAGCGTGTCTTCGACCTGCTTGACGAGTTCCTCCTCCAGCTTTGGATCGAACTGGAATATCTCCCGTTTCCGTTCCGTCTCATATCTGTTGAGAAGCTTTTTCACACGAGGATACTGCTTCAAGCGGCTTCCAGTCATACCAACGAGATCTCCCACGTTCCCTGGCAGGACTGTTTTGCCTCTGGCTTTCAATTGACGGATGGCCGTTTCTACCTGCTCAAGCAGTTGCTCCTCGCTGAGAGGCTCGGCGAGTTCTTCCAGGGACTGCTCATCAAAAATCTCACGCAGTGAATATCCCAGGAGAGCCACATACTGCATGTAGTCTTTCAGGCTGGCTTTCCTGAACCTGCTGACATAGTCGATATCGCGGATAACTGAGGTCTCACGGCCCAATAGACGCGCGATCTCCGGTACCCAGAGATCCCGTCTCTGGCGCAGCACCTGAAACCGTTTGCCAATGAGCTTTGCCTGTTCTTCCGGGAGGGGCCGAGACCCAGGGGTGAGGAGCATATTCAGGTCGAGGGTCCGCTGCATTGTCGGTTCTACCTCATCCTCGTTGAGAGGGTCCGGCAAGCAAGTTCTCAAGTCTCCTTGGCAGGTTGGGCATCTGATGAGTTGAGGCAGGTCCCTCAGGAGAGGAAGAGGTGAGGTACAGTGACCACACTGACTGAGGAAGCGGACTCCATGCTCCATGCATCCTGGCAGCACAAGAAATCGCCAAAGCAATGAGTAGTAAGCAGGGGTGTGCTCAGCTAAACACACAGGACAGTAGCGTAAGGAGGAGGTAAGGCTCCCATGGAAAAACTTGTGAAGAGAATATCGATTGATGGCATATCCAAAGCGTTGGAGAAGGTGAAAAAAGGTCATATCAAACCACCGTTCTTCTGGGTAGCCTGTAACTTGGGCAAGAGCCAGATAGGCAACGGCGGGGTAATCAGGACTTTTCAGGGAGGAGAAGGTTATCCCTTCTGCGAGTGCTCCTAACTCATCGATAGACTGAAGCCCATTCGCTTCAGCCAGACGTGTGATGTAGCTGGTAATAGATTCGAGCGGTTGAGGACGCGGGCGCAGCGCTAACATATTCCAGATGGCCCGTTCTCGATTCACCCACCGTTCTGTTTCCATACAGTGCCTACCTCTTTTCCCTTTGACGGATGAGGTTAAGAAAATCGGTGACTTGTTTTGTCTGGATATCTTTCCATGTGGTCTCAAGGATAGCTGCTTCTAAGCAGGGACGGCTCTGCTCGATAGCCCGACGGCAGGCATCGCGAATGAGGATCATGATGTCACGAAGGATGCCACCAGTCCACTGCTCAATGAGCATAGCCGGTCCAGGACTTCCCTCGACGGAACGCATGGTCAGATGGGAATCCTGGCTGAATGGGAGGAACAACTCAATGGTGGCAAGCAAACCATCTAATCTGGCTCCTGTGTATTGCGTAAGCTGGAACATATCATTCCAGCGTCCTTTGATTTCCGGGTCTCCTTCCGTCCAACTAATGGGATGGGTCGCGGCACAGATGATGGGGATGCCACGGGACATGTTCGAGACCTCTAGGACCCTCCGCTTCAATTCAGGGCGCTTAATGTGCTGGACCTCATCAATCACAATCAGTTCGACACTGCATTGCTGAAAATACAGGACGAGTTTCATGAGCAGAATTTCTTCGTTGTCGCTCTTGACGTAGGTTCGCCCGCATTCTAGCAGCATCCGCCACAGGAGGGGCCTCGCTGTATTTTGGCTGACGGGAGCTTCAATACCGATGATTGGGATGCGGTTGCGCTCCTGCTCAACCACTGGCAGGTGATTGAACAGGAGCCAGTCCAGGTAGGTCGTCTTGCCCATCCCTGATTCGCCACCGAGTAAAAAATTGCGTGTTTGTCCCAACGAACGATAATTTCTTACCTTCGCGATCTTGTCATCGAGCTTGCGCAAATCCGCCGTCATGAAAAAGAGGAAGGAATTGAGCCAGAGCAGCCGTGCCTCTTGAGTGAGGCTAGCAAACTGCTGGGCAAACAGGTCGCGAATTGCGCGAACTCCCAGGTGCTTGAGCACACGCTCAGGAATGGAGAGCGGTTGTTGGACCAAGGTCATTGCCATACGTCGTCGCACATTGGAAATATGAACCGATTGCTGTAATTGTAGTAAATTGTTGCCATCAAGGTGGCTGACCTGTTCTTCGAGCTCTCGGTCAATGCGCTGCCATTCTGCCTGCCATGTACGCAAATCGATAAGGCGATGGCTGACGTCCAATGACGGATCGAGCGGGGATGTTGTGATCATCAATCTCTCCTTACCCATGCAGGAAGCGAAGCACCCGCTCTGTCTCCGGATCGGGAGCGTTGTTTGGAGACGATTCGACGGTTTGCAGTGGTTCCTGGAGGACCGACGCTCTTGGCTTAGGACCGTTACGTTGTGCTGCTTTTTTCTCCTGTGTGCGCTGTTTTGAGAGCGCCTGCAGGTCACTGACCAGCGCCAACTCTGCTGGCATTTGGCCTTCAGTCTGATTCTCTTCAGAACTGACCAGACGCTTCGCTGTCTTCCACTCATCCAGGCTAATCTGGCGATAGGTGCCATCGGCTTGTTGCAGTTCTCGTGCAGAGCCATCGCCGACCCACTCACCATTGCGAAACAAGGAGATACGGCTGATATCGGTAGGATCGTAGCGAAAATTGTACTCAACGGCTTTTCCCTCACGGTCAACGCGTTCAATGCCGCCTAGTTCGGCGGACCAGTAGTTCAAGCCAAAGGCTGGGATACCGCGACTTCTCACCTGGCGAGTTTGTGGATGCAGACGCATGAACAGGCGATCCATCGCAGGCGTGAATGGCGGAGGCAATGGGAACCCGGAAGACTGGATACCTTCACTCCATTTCTGATGAGGAGTTATGTCCTGAAGCTCTCGATGCGAGGTGTGCTGGTACTTGAGAATCAATTGGTGGAGCAAGCGGTTCATGTCTGGGTAGAGGAAACAGGCGTTCTTGGCTGCCGTACGAACGTCTTTCGGATCATTGGAGGTAATGGCACCTGTCACCAGTTCCTTCACCTGTCCAGAGAAGTTTTTGAAGAGCCGCTCAATGATGGCACCGTAGCGTCCTTTGTAGGGTGGGCGAAACACGAGATCGATGGAGTTGTACGTCCCGTTGCGTGAGAGGACACGTGCCAAGTTCTCTAGACTGTGAGAATGGTGCGCCCAAGCATTGTCCAGAAACAGTTGCAGCGGGATGCCGTAACACGCCCACTCCTGCTCGATTCCCAAGTCGAGATGTGAGGTTTTTTCCCAGATCGCATGCTTGAGGGCCTGCTGAATGGACTCAATGCAGGGATCTTCGTAGAGCAACGCCATGCCTAAGATACTGCGTGAATACGCATCGATGAGGAGCGTTAGCCACAACCGTGAAGGCTTCTGCCGTGTCTCTTCATCGACAATCCAGGCATCAAGAAGCCAATGATCGGCAAAGACGTACTGGAGGGGAAACTGCGCCCGGTGAACAAAGGTGTCGAACACGAGATGATAGTGTTCCCACATGCCAAAGCCCAGCCGTGCTGTGATGATTTGCTGCCCCTGGTCAGGCTGCGCCTCAATGTATCTCGTGTATCCCGAGAACCATCCGGTCGAAGGCATCTCGATCTGGGTTAAGAGCGCCTTTTTTTCTGGGTTGTCCAGGAGCGCTTGCATGGGAATTTTAAGATCGAGCAACTCTGTCACCAGGTTCTCTGGAATGGTCTCGCCACACCGCTCTGGATTCACCCAATACCCCTTGGTTCGTTTCTCAAGGATATCCTCTGCGAGCTGATAAACCCGTGTTTTCGTACTCCGAGTGTCTCCGTAGTAGAGCAGCAAACACGTATCGATAAAATGAAACTGTGTTGGACTCATATGGGCAAGGCGAAAGGTCGAACGGCGAAAGGAAGCGGCAATCTGGGCTTCGTCTCCCTGGTAAGTCTCGTAGAGGCGTTCATATTTGTAGTAGCTGGTAAGACCTGCATGAAGTTTGATGTTCTGATTTGTTTCCCTCACCTCCATGCGAATGGTGGTTTTGTTGACGGTCAAGAGTGCTCGGCGTATCGCTTGCTGGTGCGCAATCGTTTCACCACGCATTTTTGCTCGTTGTTCGTCCACAGAGACGAGTTTCCTGACCATTTCGACCACACTGATGACGATGCGTGCCCTGATGACATAGCTGTCCGGCAAATCGTGGGTTGTTGTTCCCAGCGCGAGGCCGTATCGCTCTTCTATCTGCTGATGCAGCGCCTCTAGGGTGGATGCAAACAGTGGCGCAGACGGGCTCGTGCGGGCAATGGCAAGGAGATCGAGTAAGCTCAGGGTGGTCTCTGGTCCCTCTGGAAGGGGTTGCACATGCAGAAGCAAGGCGTTGTCAGGATCGTGGGCAATCACCTGGTAGATGCGTTGTTGCCAGAAAATGGAGTGACCTGGCTGGAGGGTATTTGGCGCAGGGACATGACGTGCGCGTTTCATCTGTGGCTCTCCTTCTTGTTCAACCAGACCTGAACAGATGGCGCGAGAGCTGCGTTGACGAAGAGCAGACAGGAGGTGAGGTCCGTGTCAAGCACCTGATGCCAGAGTAGATGGCAAACCGCTGAGATAACCGTCGGTTGGGGGAGAGAAAGCGCCTGGGTCATCTCCGCAATCAGCAGGCATATCCCTCTCGACCCATCGGTGCCCAGACGATCTCGTACCGCAGCCTCGACGGCTGGATTGGCGTAAATGGTGGGTCGATACCGGTACAAGGCGAGCAAATTGGCTTCTTCCGTCGCTTGCGGCAATGTTGCTTCCGTATGAACGACATAGCGCCAGCCCTCCATTTGGCAAATCTCACGTGCCGCTCGCTCTCGCGCCTGTATGCTCATCTTCTCTTGCCGAGAAGTGAGCGTCACCTCGTGGATTTCTACCTCGCCAGTCGTTTTCCATACCATAAAATCTGGGACATAGGTATGTGTTTTTTTCTGAGCATCAGTGAACGTAAACTGTATCGGTTGGCTTCTGTACTCTTGTATGGTTGGGTCGCGGTCGAACAGCAAAGTCAGCTTGCGTTCCTGAAAGGATTCACATTGGACCGTTTCATCAGCTTTGCTCGTGATAGCGTAGCGCAGATTGTGGTCTATGGGAGCTACGCGCCTGACATTGCCTGTGGGTGGTTTGCGTTTGAGGGCCATGCTTGCTTCCTCCTTGCGCTTCAGGATGAGACAATGCTTCATGCTGTGTATGACGAAGCAGCGCTGAAAGAGGAGAGACTCGTAGGACTTTTGAGTTCGCGCTTACGTTGAAGGTTTTTTACTATCATGATGTACTTTATTCGCGTTTCCACTGAAAATTTTGCCGAAAACGCGCTTACGTTGAAACTTACAAGGCCATCTCACCAGATTGGGCCTGCATTTTCTAGCAAGCAGGCCCACTTAATATGGGGAAGAGGCAGCAGGTCTTGGCGAGGCCTGTCAGGAAGCCGTATATCGGGTTAGGAGCTAATCTCAGCTTCTGTTGTTTCGCCTCCACTCCCCTCCTCCCTGGCTTTCCAAGACCGTACAATCAGAAGCGGGCGTTTCGTTGCAAGCAGGACACGCTCGGTTATACTACCCACCACCCAGCGTTGGATCCCACTACGTCCATGTGTTGCCATCGCAATAAGATCGTAGTCCGCAGACTCTCCCTCCTCTGCCACTCGGAGAATGCCATGTGCCACGTCTTCATCGGTCACGACGGACCAGGTGATCGCGGGCTGGTGGGTCCCTGCTAGGTCATGACGGAGCTGGTCAGCGACAGTACTAAGGTACGTGGTTGCCTGGGACAGGGCTTGTTCTCGCGCCTGAGGCTCGAGGTGCTGGCCTGGCTCACTGTCAGCCGCAGGCAGTTCTACGACACAAGTCAGATGCAATACTCCCGTTTCAGAAGTGGATAACGCCATGATGAGGTCTGCGGCTGGAACCAAGGCCTCCTCGGCGAGTGCCGAGCCATCCAGTGGCACCAATCCACGGAACGACCGGGCCATGTCTGAATAGGCACGAACCAGCTGAGGTCCTCCTTCACGCAGCACCAGGACAGGGACGGGACTTTGACGCGCTACTTTCTGGACCGCACTCCCCAGGGCCCAACGCCTCAAGCCTGTCCGCCCGTGGCTACAGAGGAGAATCAGATCAGCTTGCTGCTCATGCGCCACAGCCAGAATAGCCAGTGCCGGCGCGCCCCGGACCACTTGGATGGTTTTCTCGACCCCATCCAGATCATCGGATTTGGCCATATGTTTGAGGTAATTTTCCGCCTGAATCTGTTGCACATCGAGCAAGTCCGAAGTAAAGGCCCTGGTCTGCGCCAGATATTGACCGTAGGTGGCCGGGAAATTCACGACTTGCATCAACACGACTGTTCCACCCGAGCCACGTGCTATCCATCCAGCAGCGGGAAGGGCACCCTCTGCACGAGCTGACCCATCGAGTGGAACTAGAATGCGTTTAACCATGCTCTTGCTCCTTTCGAAAGCTCCCTTTCGGTCCGTTGCAACAGGGAAGTCGAAGCAACGAGGTAATGGGAGAAAGTGATCTTGCTTCTTTGAGACCTCGGAGAAGTCCCATGCCAATACCCATTATACATCTGGCTCGCCATGTTGGCCAGTTCATGCATATGATTATAGGCACGCTCTATGGTGGCGTCTATCTCCCGGTGCTCTTAATGGTCAGAGGTATCGTCACACAGGGGCAGGTCACCGGCCATGTGACCAGACGCCAGAGGAAGGGGTACAGAAATCCCCTCGGCTCCTGGCAGCCGGTCTGCTACGATCCCTATAATCCTGATAATGTCAGACGAGGCCATCGCCCACTCGGTCTTGGTCCCATGCTGTCACTGCTGTTCTCCATTGGGCTGAGTCTGGGACTGCTGTTTTTACTCTCGCTCATGTGGAATATGGTCTAAATCAGGTTCCATGCTGTTTAGGCTACAGGAGAATGGGAATTCAAAATCCTATGACTCGTACCATAGGACAATCATGCCCCGGCCTAGCGTGTGGCTGAAGAGATTGAAGCCCAGAAATGCCGGCGTAGCGTCCTTGTCGAGACCAAGTGACTCAACGTCAACAGCATGCACAACAAAGTAGTAGTGATGTTTACCATGACCAGCAGGCGGTGCTGCACCAATATACCCAGCCAATCCAGCATCATTTCGGAGCTGAAATGCGCCTTTGGGAAGGCCTGAGCCGTTCTGGTCCCCGGCTCCACGAGGAAGTTCAGTTACGTCTGCAGGGATGTCCACTACTGCCCAGTGCCAAAAGCCGCTAGCAGTGGGTGCGTCAGGGTCGTACGCGGTCACGACAAAACTTTTCGTTCCGCCTGGAAATCCACGCCATGACAGGTGGGGTGAAATATCCTCTCCGCCTGCGCCGAAGATACCGCTGACGTGCGGCATAGGCATCTTCTCGCCGTCTCGCGCATTGTCGCTAATCACTTCAAATGAGGGAACCTTTGGCAGGTTTTCATAAGGGTTGTAATTCATTATAAATAAAGCTTCCTTTCTTAGAGTTTCGAATTAACCAATCCGTAGACGCTCTACCCTATCATGTAACCCAGCACTATGTCAAGAGATGGGCTTCAAATCTCACAGATTAGCGGCTGGCCCAGCACATTCCACGTTGCATGATTGTCAGAGCCTCTGGCACATCAAAATCACTTCTCACATGTCCAAGAGACGAGTAAAAGACGCGTCCCTGGCCCCACCGTTTCTTCCACACCACAGGCATGACACATCCATCAATCCACGGTGCATACTCGCCGGTGAACGTCGTCGTCGCCAGAACTTCATTCAAAGGATCGACGTGCATATAATACTGCTCCTTTTTCTGGCTCATGTCCATCCCATCCACCCCATACGAGTAACGCTAATTTCATCGGTTTTTCCTCTCTCAAGTTAAACAAAGACTACCGAATCCTCAACACTCCGGCATGTTCGCAAGGCTTCTGCGCTGGAAGTTGAATGCGCAACCCGTCCGTATCGCGTGTCCAGGCTAACGGTTCCACTGAACCGAGCAGTTCCACACTGATAATCGGTTGTGGATACAGTTCATTCCCTTCGGCGAGCGTTTTTATCAGCACACTCTCCTGCTCTGGCCAGGCCAGAACGGTGGCATAAAGTGTCTCACCCCTGGCCGTGAAGCGGATATCCTGGCTGGTGAAAGGCTCCTGTTTCGCATCACTAAAATTGCCTTCCACAATCTGCGTCGGCCCCTCACCGAAGGTTTTCCAGGGATGGGTATCATAGATAGCCTCGCCGTTGACTGCCAGCCAGCGTCCTATAGCAAGGAGAATCTCCGTATCCTGTTTGGGAATCGTGCCGTCGGCACGCAGGCTAATGTTCAAGAGCAGGGTGCCGTTTTTGCTGACCACATCGACCAGATCACCAATGAGCGAGAAAATCCTTTTATAGCGCAACGAATCCACATAGCCCCAGGAATTGTAGGCAATCGATGATCTTCCTTCTTTTTCTACTGGTGGTCATGCTCTTCTTGTGTCTGTTTTCCCATCGTGAGCGCACGACTTGCAGAAACTGCTCCAGCCCTAAGTTCAATCGACAAAGGCCCTCTGCCAAAAGACAGTTGCTACACCGCACGCCGAACAACTGCAGTTCCAACCGCTGGCTCCGGCACATGAGTCTTGGGTTCTAGTCGTCCTTGCGCATCTCTTCTCCACTCTCCTCTCAAGGGTAGGTTTTTGCCATGGCGAGAGGCATCGCGGAGGGGCAGGAGCGGCGTGGGGTGGGGTAGGGGCCCTTGTGGCTGCCCGTCGTGCCTCGTGGAGAGTGGGCCCTTCCATCCCCCACGGGCGGCCACAAGGGCCCCTACCCCACATCCACGCCACTCCCGCCCCTCCGCGAGGTGGCATCTCTGCTCCCCAAAAACCTACCCCTGAGAGTCTCCACTCTCTCCCCGCGCTCGTGCGAGGATCTCCTCGACGACCGCGGTCTTGGCATCAGCGTAGTTCTGCGTGTACTTCCAGTCCTTGCGAGCAAGCTCACGCTTGGTGCGCTCGTAGAGCCGACGATCGGATGTATTGCTGCGCAACCAGTCGCGGAAGAGCAGCATGCGCTCGATCTCTGGGCAGCCCGGCGAGAAGACATGGAGATTGACGTCCGTGTCCGGCCCCTTGAACACGCGGTGCTCGTACCAGTTCGGCTCTCGGATTTGCAGTACATAGGCGGCAGCCTCCAAGGCCGGGACATAGGCAGGCTCGTCTGCCGAGTCCGCGACTACGAGCAGCACGTCGATTCTCGGTTTGGCAGCCAGCCCTGGCACCGAGGTTGAGCCAACGTGTTCGAGCAACAGCACCCGCTCACCGAGCGCAGTCCGGATCCGCTCGGCCTCGCGCTGAAAGAGCTGAGGCCATTGGGGATCGTAGTCGACGATGTGGATAAGCCCGACCAGTGGCGCGGGCTCTCCGACATAGACAGCTCGAATCTGCTCCTCAGTCATTGCTACTTGCGAAGCAGCGTGTGCCTCTGCTCCTCTGTTTGCCCCTTCTGACGCATTTCCGGCTGGGTTGTCGGTCTCAGACATGTGCCTCTCCTTTCATTCTTGCTGCGCCTGATCAGGTGGAATAGGCCTGACCTCCACAAGGGAGGTCACTACATTTTCTCCAGGATACGTTGCGCCTGTGGCACCAGATAGATGCCATTCCTCAATGACGATGAAGGGCTGGCCTACGAACCTCTTACCTGGGCAAGGATGGAGCCTCTACCTCAATCAGCAGACCCTCATTCCCTCGAAGATGCACCTCTGAGAACGGAATGAGTCCCTCACGGTCCAAGTGCGTGGAGAGGAGGAGACGCCCCTGACCTTGTCCTGGTAGCGTCACGACTTGGTCTTGCGCTGAGAAGTTGAGAGCTACCAAGCAGCGCTGATCGGCGTGCTGGCGCAGGTAGACGAAACAGGCGGGATTGGGCTGCTCAAGGGATTGCTGCGAACCGATGATGAGCGCAGGGAGAGTTCGCCGCAGGGTCAGTAAGGTATGCACCAGAGTCAGAAGGGAGCGCGGATCATGCTGCTCAACAGCCACGTTGTAGGTCTGGAAGTCGTCTGCGACGGGTAACCACGGCCTCACTCCAGGGGGACAGAAACCCGCGTTGGGACTGGTCTCCCACTGCATTGGGGTACGTTGCGGGTCACGGCTATGCTCAGGATGCTCCTTTCCTTTTGGATCATGCATCAACTCTAACGGAACCGCGATGTTCTGCATCCCCAACTCATCACCATAGTAGCAGGTTGGGGTGCCGCGCAAGGTGAGTAACAACATCTGGGCTATGCATGCCTGCTCCCTTCCTACACGCGTGGCGATGCGAGAGCGGTCATGATTGCCCAGGACCCAATTGGGCCAGGCACCTTGGGGCAGCGCTGCTTCGTAGTCCTCGACCACCTGGCGAATGGTGTGCGCTTCCCAGGTTGGCATGGTCACCAATTGGAAATTGAAAGGCAGGTGAGCCTCGTCAAGTTGCTCACCATAGTACGGCATCAGGCGTGCTAGCGGCAGATAGAGCTCGCCGATGAGCACGCGCTCGCCATAGTGATCCAAAACCGTACGCATCTCGCGCACGATCTCGTGTATACCCGGCTGGTCTTCAGTGTAGCGTCCTATCTGACGGGTATTGGGGGGATCACCTGGCTTCCACTGTGGATTCATCGGGTTATCACGGAATTGCTCATCTTTGAGCAGCACCCAGAGGACATCGACGCGGAAGCCATCAACACCCCGGTCAAGCCAGAAGCGCAGGACATCGTACATGGCTTGGCGCACCTCTTGATTGCGCCAGTTGAGATCAGGCTGCTTCACATCGAACAGGTGCAGGTAGTATTGCCCGGTCTGCTCGTCGAATTGCCAGGCCGACCCGCCAAACCGGCTCGTCCAGTTATTGGGGGGACCGCCATCAGGAGCAGGGTCTCGCCAGATGTACCAGTCGCGTTTCGCGTTGGTGCGGCTCGCCCGTGATTGCTGAAACCAGGGATGCTCATCGGAGGTATGATTGGGCACATAGTCCACGATGAGCTTGAGGTGACGCTGGTGCGCCTGCTCAAGCAAGGTGTCCAGGTCTGCCAGGGTTCCGAAGAGCGGATGCACATCGCTGTAATTGCTAATATCATAGCCGAAATCGGCCATGGGAGAGGGGTAGATGGGAGAAAGCCAGATGGCATCAACACCGAGCCACTGCAAGTAGTCCAGCTTGCTGCTGATACCAGGGAGGTCTCCTATCCCATCTCCATTGCTATCGAGAAAACTGCGCGGGTAAATCTGATAAATCACACCTGTTTGCCACCAGGAGTGCGTTTGTGTCATGGGTTATTGTGTTTCTCCTCTCGTAGGCTGTTTTTGTAGTATATCATCTTGACTGCACAATCGTGAACTGCTCTCGTGGCTCGGCAGATATTTGGAGAGAATGCCTGTCATCCCTTCGCTTCTCTCAGGGCAGGCTCTGAGCGCAGCGAAGGATCTGGCTCGCCGTCGGCAGAGATCCTTCGCTGCGCTCAGGATGACAGGCAGGACACCACTCGGGTCCGCTCACGGGAAGTCTTATCTCCAAATGTCTGGTGGCTCGGCGTCACTGTAGAGGTTCATTTGTGTTATGATACAATATGTGCGAGCCCTATAGATGTAGACCTCGCTGCCTGACCGGGAAGCACCAAAAATCTCTCACCAAAAACATTCTCCTCTCGTCGTTTTCAGCATAAGAGGTTTATTGAGTATGAGCACACAGATTCTCTGCCAAGTTTCTGGCAGAAACTTTCATTCATCGACCATTGCTCTTTGGAGATAAAAAGAAATATGCAAGCTTCTCCCTATGCTTCTTATAACCAGCAGCCATCCGCGAACGGGTGCGGGGGCTGGCTGCCCATTTTCGCCATCATCGCCATAGCTTGTCTCATCGTTGGCTATATTCAGTTCCACCATTTCCTGGTGTATCAGACCTACGAGCAGGGCAGGTGTACCATCCAATTCGGAACCGTTCAGACTCATAGCAGCAAAAGTGGGAAGTCTTGGACGGTGGATATGGGCTACACCCTCTCTACCCAGCAGGGGCAGCAGGTCGCTGGCACAGGCTACGATCTGCCAGCGACCACCTTTTCCTCACGTGCGGATGCACAAAAGATTGTAGAGAGCTATCCTGTCGGCAAGCAATTTCCCTGCTGGTACAATCCGCAGAAGCCAACAAGTGCCGCGCTGGTTCTCCACAGCAGTTCGTTCCTTGATTTTCTCCGTGCCACTTTCTGGTTCAATATAGGCTTTACCGTGGGCCTCTGCCTGGCTCTCTTTGTCATTTTAGGCACGCTCTACGGTGGCTTCTATCTCCCGGTACTCTTAATGGTCAGAGGCATCGTCACGCAGGGGCAGGTCACCGGCCATGTGACCAGACGCGTGAAGCGGAATCCCCTCGGCTCCTGGCAGCCGGTCTGCTACGATCCCTATAATCCTGATAATGTCAGACGAGGCCATCGCCCACTCGGTCTTGGTCCCATGCTGTCACTGCTGTTCTCCATTGGGCTGAGTCTGGGACTGCTGTTTTTGCTCTCGCTCATGTGGAATATGGTCTGACTGGTGTGTCATTGTTCTTCTGCAACAATCCTTCATAGGCATCGCCCTTCACATCGGTGTTGAGCATCGTCCAGGTTTCGCGGTTGATCAGGTCCACAATTATGCGTGGATGTCAGACATCTATCTTTTGACCCCACGGATATAGCGCACCGTAATGGTACCGATCAGGCAGTAGGCGATGGACATGGCAAAAAGCAACTGGAAACCAAGAACAGGCTGGCCAGAGCGGGTAAAGCTATCGGTGAGCGGGCCTCCAAGAATAGGCGCGATAACCTGGGGCAAGGAGAGCGAGATATTCCAGACACCCATATCCTTTGCATAGTTGTGATACGATGGCAACACATCAGCCACCAAGGCCCAATCTACACTGATATACGCGCCGTAGCCGAGCCCAAAGATGGCCCCTGCTGCCAGCACAATGGGCAGCGATTGTGTGACGATGAAAATGAGCCCTACCAGTGCCATGAAACCACCAGCGATATAGACCATGCGCTTGCGCCCGAAACGGTCGGAGAGCCAACCCGCCGCTAGCGAGCTTACCAAGCTGGTGAGCGAGAGAATGATGATGAAGTTTGTAGTCTGCTGCTCGGGATGGGCCGCTTTGACAGCATCACGCATGTAAAACTGCAGGAAATCCTGCACGGTATAAATACCCAGCATCATCACCAGGCGTGTCAGAAGCACCCAGGCAAAATCGGGGTCGCGCCGCGGATTGAAGTCGAAGAGCCGCAAGATGCCAATGGTGGCGATCACCTCAAGAACGACCTGCTGCACATCTCCGCTAATCGCTACATTGGCGATGCGCAGTGTATTCCACAAGACCATAACACTCCAGGCAATGCCCAGCGCCACGAGCGTACTTCCAACGATGAGGATGACAGAACGGCTCAGCCAGGAGGGTCTCTGCTGCCTGGGTGCCTGTAGTGACTCTGCTGCCGGCAACGGCTGTGGAGCTGTTGCCGGGCGTAGATTCGCAGCGGCCTGTTGGGCTTCTAGCTCGGCCATTTGTGCCGATGCGCTCCTTCGTTCGCGTACAGACACAATGGTGATAAGCATCAGCGCTACCAGGACGGCGATGATGATACCGTACGTGAGCCAGAGCCCCTGCTGGTAGGCCGAAAGCGGCTTAGAGGCATCGATAAACATACCGGCGATAATAACACCTCCAATGGTGCCGGCGATAGAGAGCAGACCCATCACGCCCGAGGCCAGACCACGCTGTTCCTCGGGCACGATATCCGGCAACAAGGCATGAAACGGCGCGGTCGCGGCATTATTGGAGAACTGGACGATGACATAGGCGATAGCGAGCGAGGGAATATTGGGAGCCGCTGCCATCCAGATCAGGCCGCCAACGTTGACCAGCGTGCCAAAGAGGATATACGGACGGCGGCGACCCCAGGAGGCCAGTCGTCCACGTGTCCGATCGCTGAGCATACCGAATAAAGGGTTAGCGAAGAGCGAGACAAATGCCCCCGGAACAAGCACGAAGGCCAGCGCCTCGCCTTTGTTCAGGTCGCCAGCAATCTTGAAAACCTGGCTGGGAAGAATGATAATACCAAGGGCAGACCAGTGAAAGTTGAGAGCAAGCCAGAAAATACTGATAGCTAGAATTTGCGTCCAGCCGAGTTTGGGGAGAGCAATCGTCAGGCGGCGCGGGGCGGCAGCGCCTTCGCTTCCATGCTCTAAAGTAGCCATAGTCGATACCTCCTGGTCTGCTTCCTGATTTTGTGCTATAGCATACAACAAAATATACGTCAAAAGAAGGGGGAATAGCCCACTCTTGGCAAATGTTCTTCTATACATCAGTATCCAACAGACCAACTCAAAGGAACACACGATCATGACTAGCATAGCCGAACAAATCTCGCACGAACTGCTCTCCTGGCCCGGCGTCACCGTCCAGCCTCACCGCTTCGGTGGCCTCGAATTCCGCCTCAACGGCCACGAGTTAGGGCACCTACACGGTAATCGACAAGCCGATCTCCCCTTTTCCGTGAAGACCAGAGAGGAACTGGTGGCGGCAGGCAAAGCCTCGCTACATCATGTTCTACCAGAGACAGGGTGGGTGAGTTATTATATCAAGGGGCCGGAAGATGTGGCGGGAGCGGTAGAGTTGTTTCGGTTGAATTATGAGCGGTATGGAAGAGGGGCATAAAACGAGCGTTCAATCTGAATGTTGTTTGTCGAAATTCGGTTCTTGGACATATTCAGTGTGCTCGCTTGCTTTCTCTGACAACCGAGCAGACCTCTGCGCAGAAATGATGAAGGTGTTGCTCCTTGAGAGGTGGCTTCGCCACCTCAAAGTGGGAGGGACGGATCACGAGGCGCTCGTGCGATGTCCTGTGCCTGCTCACCACACTGGAGGTCATGCGTCTGTTACGTGCGCAAGCCTGAGCGGATTTCCCATTGGCGTTCGATGGGAGCGCCCAGCTCAGGTTGACAAGAGCGGGAAATTGATCACGCTACCCAGTAGTGATTGACAAAGAGGATCACATTGAACGCAAAAAGCGGCAGCGCCAATGCCAGGTAGAGCATATCGACATAGGCCCGTTTCCAGACGGCGATGCCGATAATGAGCGGAAAAATCACGATCATGTAACGCGGCACCGCCGTCAACGTTGTGCCCTGGATATAGCAGAGCGGGAGGATGATCATGACCAAGGCAAAGAGGTTATAGTGCAGTGGCAGACGCCGCCAGCTTAGAGCAAGCACGATCAGAGGAATAACTGTGAAGGCGAGATCTAGAACGTTCGGCGGTGGGGGAACAAAGAATGTCCTGATATTCACCAAGAATGCCCTGATATTATAGTAGAGCCCTACCCACGGGGGGACAAAAGGACGATGCCAGCTTGTAGCTTCCGCGACACTGAAGAGCAGCGGATTTCCCATCGTGTAGCCCAGGTAGATCATATAGGTCACCAGCCCCAAAGGAATGAGCAGAAGCGGCGCGAAGGTCGCTAGCTTCTGCCGCCAGCCTGTCTCCTTGAAACGACCAGGGAGCAGAAAGTGCTGGACATACACCACCAGGAATGGCACGCCCAATAAGATCCCAGAAGAGCGGGTCATCGCCGCAAAATAACCGCACAGGCCTGCCAGCCACCAATCCAGCGTGCCTGCGCGCTGCAAAAACAGAAACGCACCCAGGATCAGCAGCAGAAAGAGCGATTCGGCATATCCCGCGAAGAAGAACAGCGCATAAGGATAAAATGCCAGGAAAAAGAGCGCTTTTTGCGCCACCTGAGCATCAAACGCTCTACTAATGAGCTTATAAAAGACGACGAGCGCTAGGTAGAAAAACAGATTTGCCAGGATCAGGCCAGCGATATAATAGGCTGTGGTCGAACCGCCCAGAGGCAGGCCCAGCCAGTGAATGAGCAGCGGCCAGAGCGGAAAGAATGCAGTGTCGCGGACGCTGGTATATCCACGCGAGGCAACGCCAATATACGAGAAGACATCATAGCGTAGCCATGACATAAAGCAATCCTTCAGATTCAGCCCACAATTATGCCGCCCACTCCCCCCCGCCAGAGGAAAGTATGCACTCCCCACATAGGTAAGCACAATGATCATCAGGCGACTCAGCAGAAAAGTCCACGCGGCCTCTTTCCAAGCCGTTTTATCAATACGCATAAGCCTATAATCCTCCAATATTCTTAACGTTCTGCAAGAGATTGAAGTCTCAAAGAGGTACCAATGCCTTATAGGTAGGCGGAGAGCATTTTCTCTGGGCGACGTGTTGTCTCTCTGGAAGTGGGATGCAGCAGGACACGGCGTTGGAGCAGCGGGAAGCCTGCTTGTCCATCCGAGCTCCGTTTGATCCATTTCACTTTATTGATGAACCCCTCGACCATGCCGTTGCTCCAGGTCAAACTCCATCCGTTGGCCACGGCCTCCGCATCACATGTATCCCTGAGCGACAATTTCCTCGTCCAACTGGGCGACGTTGTGGCACCCCTGGTTCCATCGCGAAGAAAGACGAGGAAATGAGCGTATTCTAAAATCGA
>WNGQ01001646.1_pt1 | contig 27929 bp, 36 predicted proteins | sample 5407661 | NCBI WGS metagenome assembly WNGQ01 (sample SAMN13153382, study PRJNA577476) | soil metagenome | isolation source: 60 cm soil or saprolite under Garry oak tree replicate 2 | place: USA:California | collected 2016-06-15 | reverse complement strand
AGCTCCTCCTGCGGCAAAACGAAAAATCATCCACGCCCAGTACCCCAGGCGTGGGCACCTGGCGCTCTTGCTGCTCGCGAATCAGCCGCAGGAGCGTATCAGGACGGGTCTCTCACCCCATTCCATCAACCAGCCGCTTTCCGGCTTCCCCTCGCCATCCGCAAACCCGATGAGCGTGAAGAGCTCCGTCAGGCGCATGGTTCGTCGGGCATAGGGAGCCACGACGCTGGGCAAACGGAAGGTTGAAGATCTGCCGCATACATTCCTTCTTCTGGCAGAAAAAGCGCCGCACATGCAGTTCCAGCCGCACCGCCCAACCCGCGCCATCAGCAAATCCGCCACACAGCGCACGTAGCGCGAGTGGATCCTCTCGCAACGACTCTGGCAAAGCGGACAAAACGCTTCTGAGGCTGTTGTTGCAACGACGGCGAGAATGAACTGCTCATCTGCTTCTCAACGAACGAGGTGCAACGAGGCGTGATCGGGCAAGATCTGGGGCTGCTTGGGCGGGCCATTGGAGACTCCTTTGCGTGCTGGTGTGCGCACTTTCTCTGAGGCTTTCAGTGTATCCGCTCCTCCTCTCTCGTTGCAAGTTCAATAAACCCATCCATCATCAAAAGTTCGGAAGACCCACCATCCGTGGCGAGGTTTGATTTTACCACTTGTACGCCTGCATCATGAGGCTATGTCGCCTGCATCTGCTGGGAAGGGATCTACGATTCACTTTCACGCATCGATGGCGTATAGGTCAGACCGACCAAAATGCCTTCAGGGCTGAGCAGACGGGTCACTGTTTGACCCCATGGCTCTTTCTTTGCTGCTATCAAGAGCGTGTAGCCTTTTGCTTTCAGCTCTTCAGAGGCCTGGGCAACATCTTCTACGTCAAATTCGAGCCAGGAGGTAGGAGTTGGCAGATCAGTTGGCCATTCGTTCACACCAAAACACGACTGAGCCGCTTGTGAAAGCGGCCAGAGGGCAAAAGTCTTGACCCCCTTGAGCTCTTCAGTGTGGAAGTACCCGTCAGCATCTTCTTGGAAAGCAAGGCCCAGGCTATCTCTATAGAAAGCTGCACTTTCCTTCGTATCACTGGTAATTGGCCCGACCCCGGCGACAAACAAGACTTTCATAATCTTCTCCTTTTCCAGTTTGTGGATGATATCGTTACCACAAAATGAGTATACAAGAGGAATGGTGACAATCCTATGTCACTATTTGGCGTAGCGGCGAGCAATATCCAGGGCGGCCTGTCGTACAAGGTGTCGCAAGGTATCAGGGGCCAGCACCTCGGCCTCGGAACCAAGGTTGAGCAGTGTGCGTACTAACCAATCGTACTCGGTTGGGGGGCAGCGAAAGCAGAGCAGCCCTCCTTCCTCACTATGTGGTTGAATGGCGTCGCCCAGGTGGCGGTCGCGCTCCATCATCTGAACCCCACGTGCTGTGAGTTGGATGCGTACTTCGGGATGCGAGGGATGTCCGTAAGGAAGCTCTGAGCGTGGGTATTCAATGTGTTCCGGGGGTTGGGTCGCACTCACCTCGACAAAGCGGTCAACACGGTAGGTACGTTCTTCTCGGCGTTCAAGTGAGTAGGCTTCACAGTACCAGAAGCCGGAAGCGGAATAGAGTCGACGAGGAAGGATTGTTTGCTGCGAGGCTTGTCGTGCCGAACGATACGAAATGCGAAGCCATTGTCGTATGCGGGCACTTTCCAGGAGTTGTTCAATAAACGGCACGGCGTAATTGCGCTCTGGGACGTCGAGGTGGATAGTTTGCATGAGGTGTTCAGTGTCTTGCTGATGCCGGGTAGGAATCAGGGCCTGCATCTTGGCGAGCAGGGACTCGCGCTCCTGTTTGAAGGGAGTATCGGCCAGTTGTGATACGCTGCTCAGCGCCAGGCGCAAGAGGAGAGCTTCGCGCATGGTTAATTGGAGGGGAGCCAGGGAGTAATCTGGCATCAACGTATAGCCGCCATGTGTGCCCGATTCGGTCACAATCGGCACACCCATTTCGCAAAGCGCTTCGATGTCGCGGAAAACTGTGCGCTTCGATATCTCGAAACGGCGAGCGATCTCGCCGGCAGTACGCCGACCTCCCTGCAAGAGTAGGATGATGGCGGTCAGGCGGTCAATGCGATTCATGTCGTATATTCCTCAAATGTTCACTCTCAATTAGTATATGCTATGTTGCTCTACCTCACCAAAAAATGAAGCAAAAGCAATCAATCTCACTTCTGAAAGGTGATAAGATACCAAGTAATGATGTGGTTTGACATAGCGGTCAAATCTTGCCCTTTCTCAACAGAAGAAAGGGCTTTACCATGCTGGGAAGGCTACTCGAATGAGGGCGGATGCGATAACTCACCCACAGGATAATTACCAAGAAATCAACAGTTTAATTCCAAAATTTACAGGCGCCTGGCAGGTGGACACCCAGATATCATTGCAACGAAGGTTCCCCGATTCGGGGAACTTTTTTGTTAGAGGGTCGTTTTTGTGGGGGAGATACCAGAGACATCGAATACATCAGGGGGACAGTAGAAAACCGTCAGAATCGTCTCTCATTGATAATACTGGCAACTTGCGAGAGGCATCGTATGCTACTCGTTGGGTGTCTGGTCTATGAGGTCTGACGGTCTGACATCTAAAGCAGTTGCTAGTTTGTCGAGCACTGTTGTACTAATTTCAGACGTTGGGTCTCGGTAAATTCGACGTACCGTTCGTATGTCTATATCGGCTTTGCGGGCTAATTGAGCCATATTGAGCCCCTTTGCCTCTGCAATTTCCCTGACTTTTAATCGAATCACATATTTCCCCATCGCCGTTCTCCTCGCTATATTAGCATGTCTCGACCCTTGACACCATCTCTTCTGGTGAGTATCATAGAAAGGGTAGCATAAAATGCTAGGCGGCGCAAGTAGAGTAGCGCAAGACGCTAGGCAGTATACCAGGAAAGGGAGTGTCATGCACGACTTATGGGGAGAAGAAGTTCACCAACCGAACAAACGAAAAACTGTACCATCCAAACCCGCTGTTTCATTGACTTCACAGGATTGTCTGTTCTTCGGACACACCTGGCAGGCAATAGGCTTTTCAGGAGAAAAGCAATGTGTTCTCTGTCACATTCAGAGCTATTGTCCTGGCTGTATGCCCATTGCGCCACGTAGTGCTATACCGTTTTACTGCTCCCGTCATACACCAGAAGAAAGGGTACAGGCATGAACAGGCAGTACACGAGAAACCCTGTTCCTCGAAGGGCAGGGCTGACACAACCACCCGTCAACCAAGGTTACTACAGCGATGATGCGGTAGATAATGACGAGTATGACAATGATGTGTACGATGATGCGTGGCCGCCGCCTGTGCCCAGGAGCGCCGTCCGGTACACGACAACGCAAGAAGCAGCGCCGGTTATCGTGAGCGCCGGTCGCCGGTACGTCTTGCACAGCCGCCTACCACAAGTTCCTCAGCAGAACATACCGCAGCCACGGCCATCATCGCGCCCACAGCCACAAATGCAACCAAGACCGCAGCCACGACCACAAGTGCAGCCGCAACCGCAGTATGATGATGAATTGGAAGAGCCGTCAACACGCCAGCGTCACCGTCGTCGCCTGCACCCAATGTTCATCCTTGGGTGCGGTATGGTAGCGATGTTAGCCTTGTGGGTACTTGGAAGTATGCTCCTCAACTGGTGGCAGACGACCCAGGATGATTGGCATTATGGAAGACCTCGCACCTTCCAAATGGACGCAGTAGTAGGACACAACCACGATAGTCTTGCAAACCCGTCACATTTCATCGCCTTGAACTTCCATGCCCACATACAGATCATTGAATTTCCAGCAGGGGATACCTCAAAAGCGAAAATCTACGCTGGGCCAGTTATTTCCGGCGACAATCAAGACCTGGCCCCCGTGACGCTGGCATTCAAAGACGTGAATGGCGACGGAAAGCTTGACCTTATCATCGCTGTGGCGAGTACGCACGTTGTTCTTATCAACGACGGTAATCAGTTCAGGATGCTTAAGCCAGGTGAGCAGGTAGAACCATATTAGTCAGAAAGGTGAGACCATGGAACCACAACTCGACGACGAAATAGCACAGTTTTTACGGAATATCAATAACACAAACCAGGAGGGAGCGACGGACCAGAACGATACAGAAGAAGTCATTGATGTGTATTTTGTTAGACGTGAAGAGGGAATAGCACCAGAAGGCGATATTGTAGACGCTGCTCCTGCCCCTGTCCAAAGCAACGGGCCATCTGCTGTGTTTACCACCGCAACTATCTTTTTCTCTGTTGGTCTCCTTGTCTCAGCCATTGCGCTCCAGATATTTCTTGCGTTCAACCCGCCAGTCGCAACCGTGACCATAGTTCCAAGTGTCCACATGGTAACGGTCTCTGCTACTGTGCCCCTTGGCAGGCTCATTCACCCTTTCACCCTTTCTCAGTCGCAGACAACCCCAACCACAGGCAAAAGGCATCAGGATGCACGAGCGGCACAAGGTACTCTCACCTTTTACAATGGCCTGTTTACTGCTCAAACAGTGCCAGCAGGAACAATCCTGACGGACGCAAACGGTGTGCAGATCGCAACCGACCAGGAAGCAGATGTACCAGCAGGAGACCCGCCAAGTTACGGACAGGCAACCGTTACCGCGCATGCAGTACAAGCAGGAGAGAGCGGAAATATCGCAGCCTATGACATCAACCAGGCTTGCTGTGCGAACGCTATCCTTGTAAAAAATACCGCAGCCTTTACAGCAGGTCAGAACGAGCGAGACTTTAGAACAGTGACCAGGGGAGATATTACCAGTGTTTCCACACTGTTAAAAACTTCTCTTGCACAAAGTGTACAGGGAGCGGTAGCGCAGTCGCCTACAATAGCGTTAGGCTTCATGCGCAGGCACAAGCGTTACTTTCTCTTAACGCAGCCCACAAGATGGGCAGCGGCTACAGTCTCTTTGGGCAGGTGCAGGTTTCAGCTACCCAGGTGATAGCTTACCACCCTGTGGTTCTCTCTTTTGTGGCGCAGGGTATGTTTGTGTATGGTCTCAGCAATGTAGCACAGACACGCATGAAAAAGGCCATAGCAGGAAAATCCACAGGAGAGGCGCTGCATGTCCTCTCAGCGCTGCCAGGCGTCAGAAGTGCATCAACATCATGGGATGCGAACACCAAGCTACCCAAGGATGCGCGATACATTCACTTTATCATTGTGATTCCAGGCGCATAGAGAAAGAGTCGCAGTAAGTATAAATGCCCTCTTGCAAAAATACATGCAAGCGAGCAAAATTCAAGTAACAACGGTGCGAGCGGGCGCTCGACCGCCAATGATGCAAGGGGACAACCATGAACGAAAAGCGGATAATCGCAGCAAAAGGTATCGCTGGTGCCATAAACGAGCCTGTTTGGTCCATCTGGAAAATAGTGCAGGTTTTTGAAGATGCAAGCTTACAGGATATGTCCATAGAGACAGCTCTAGAGCGCTTTCATGTGGTAGTACAAAAGTGCCAGGACATAGAGCGCACGCTCAGTGAGCAGCTTCCTGCGCTAGAGAAGCTCGCTCACAAGCAGGAATAGAAACATAGGAGAGCATACCAATGGGGCTGGATGCTCAAGGTCACGGGAAGCAGCCCCCGTGTTTTGATCATACAAACGGCGCTCTCCTCCACTTTGATACACCACCGCGCATGAAACTCGCACCTTTGATGCATTTCGTGTATATCAATCGAGTTTCGGGGGAATACCACATTACGTGTGTCTGCTTGCTTTCTCAGCTCCACCTCAGCCTCAGTTCAGCCTCAGTTCAGCTAGACCGGGTAGATTGTAGATGGAAGAATCAGATTCAAGCCATCTGTCGACAAGGGACGAGTTGGTGAAGGGTTCTTTGATGGACGAGCAAGATCGGGCAGCTAGGGAAGCAGTGTGGCTTCCCCGCTCTCCGACCGAGCGTATCCGTTTTTTGTTTCCTAGAAGCAGTTCAACCATGAATCAAGAGCTATGTGCATACCTCATTCGGAGCGGTAGGCAAGTCTCGGAGATGCCAACTGATGAACTGCTTGATGCCCTTGAGCAACTGAGACAAGCAAGCACCGCCCAGGAGCAAAGCGGGTCCTCCGACAAAGCAGCCGCCTACGCGTTTTTGCAAACGTTGAAGCGGGTCATGCGGATATCAAGGGATGGGTGTCAAGCGGAACCTTTTGAAGCAAGCAGACACACTTAAAGTGATATTGGTGGCGAATTGTAAAACGAAGCGTCATTTTGGGCTTCCTACCTCAGAGTTCGAGCTCGATTTTTGAATTCGCCACCAATATCACTTTAAGTGTGTCTATCTGCTTGCTTAGCCTCATTTTAGCTTTTTCACAGAGTCAACTCAGAGAGATATATTATACTGCCTCCAGGGAGATCATAGCGGCCATGTGCGAGGGAGGGCACGAAGCCAATGACACCCTTGGTTATCACGGTAATCTGTGTGCTGGTTGCGCTTGTGGCGCTGGCGACGGTGCTGGCGATCTTCCTGGTCGGTTCGCGCCGACGTGTGCAAGATCGAGATGAACGCGAGGACAATCTAGACGAGTAAGCACAACGACGTGCTTTTTCGTGCCGTGGAGCTGCTTTCCACGGCCTTTTATTTTGTGGCGCGGCAATGGCAGCACTGACTCCTTCATTCTACTGTTACTGGAAACCCGCAACTTCGTTTTCAATTATGGAACCACAAGTTTATTTGGATGGAAGGGATACAGCAATGGATGAAGGATTCCAATCTCCGCATGACAATTACCCGCAACAGCCAACGTTCTATAATCAGCCTACAGGAGCGTTTGGGCAATCTCAACCACCCCCTTACCCACCTGGACCACCTCCACAACCACCAAAGAAACGTCGTCGCCGCTGGCCCTGGATCGTTGGCCTTCTCATCGGTGCCCTGGTTCTCTGTATCGCCGTTAGTGTTGCAGTTGCGAATACGCCAACTCAACAAGCAGCGCAACCAACGCCAACCACGGCCGCAGCCATTGCAACCGCAACAACAGCGCCAACCGCGACTGCAACACCTACACCAAGCCCAACGGCGACACCAACCCCGAAGCCAACTCCGAAACCAACGGTCTTGGCAGTCAAACCGACGCCCAGACCAACGCAAAAGCCTGTGCCGACACCAACACCGAAGCGCTGCCAGGCCATAAACAATAATCCCTGGTGCTATTCATTCTCACCAGGCGGGCTCATTTACACACCACCGAGCGGGTTTTGCAATTATTTCAATTGTATAGCCAGCTTTTACGGCTCGGATGACCCAGGAGATGGGTATATTGTCGAGTGCCAGGACTCGACGTTCAGTCAAAGCGGCGGCGAACGGGGAGCCTGTAGCTATCATGGCGGGGTTTCAAGGCCGCTGTATTCACATTAGTAGACAATACACGATTAAAGAGGGGAATTATCGATGCAGCAACCTGACCCAGACGAAGGGAATCCATCAATTCAGCAACCACCGCCGCCGCCATCGCCTACTCCCAAACCTCAGCCTGAAAGCATGGTCCAGCAACTAAATGATATCATCCAACATGCAGGGCTACTTGGCAATGTCTCGCCACCTACGTATGGTGCACTCTACAGTACGAGTGATAAATCCGTGGCAGTTGGGGACTACATCGGCCAGGGCAACTTAACTAACGGCATGACGGTGCAGGAGATAAAGCTGGAATGCTTTGATGCACAGAAGGCGCTGTGGACAAGTGGTGTAGCCTCTAAACTCTCAGATGTTCTGATGGGCATCTCCATGGATGTGATTGATCAATACGGGAAACAGAGCAAACAGGTGGTTGCTACCTGCGACTTGAGTAAGGACACGGCACAGAAGTTTGTCTGGGACAACCTTACTGATGATATGGCCTGGGGTGACTATGACAACACGTATATCGACTCGTTTCTAACGCAATGAGAGGCTAAGGCAAGCATGAGACGATGCGAAAAATGTGGGCAGGTGCCCGTTGTGAAGGCCATCGCTCTGCCAGACGCTAGCGAGTGCTGCCTGTTGTGCGCTACCTGCTTCTCACACACATTCTTGATCAGATTCATCGCTGTGCCTCAAAACGTCTGCGCCTGTGGCAGGCCCGTAGATGATCATCCCACTGTGCAGGGGTGCCACCTGTGGATATAATGCGGACGTTTTTGTAGCAAGCAGCTAGCTAGACGCACATTTCTCCTGGCTATAGGTGTGTTGCATCTGAGCGACTGCGCCCGTTGTCTGGGTAAAGGCGTAATCTTGTAAGCCATTCAAGCTAGAGCTTGCCATACTTATGGACTGATCATGGTTAATGGTGCCCGCAAACTGCATATAGTTCGATACGATGTTGCCAGTAGCCCAGCTACGATAGTGAATGCTCACCGATACACTGATATCGCTGCCATTGATTGAATCGCTTGCACTTTCAGTATCGGTATAGAGTTTCACTTTCGACGGGTAGCCATCTATACTGTAGTCAGTGACGCAGGCATAGGACACAGTTGTCATTGAAGCCACATTCGTGGTGCTGTTCACTTTCTGAATGTCGAGCACAAAGGCCACATTGCCGTACGTGGTGCTATCCAACCATTCTCCCACGGGCGGCAGCGAGGGTATAGGCGTCGGGGTATCAGTGGGGTAAGGTGTGGGCGGCGGTGTAGCGGTAGCAGTCGGCATAGGAGACGGTGTGGCCTGACTTGCCTGGCTATTGGCTCCACATGCAGTCAGGAGCATCAGCAGGACCATCATGCACATAGGCAGTAGGTGGCACATCCTACGGAGTTGGCTTGTCATTGCCTGTTCCTCTCACGCTCTGCCGCTCGTAGATATTCGATACGCAGCAAGAGAAAGTCGAAGAGCGCCGTTGCTTCCCCAGGCGTTAAGGGAATTGCTTGCTTGCTCTCATCGTCGGCCAGCCACACATCGCCCGAACGCTCTTCCAAGAAAGCCGTCATATTGCCATCAGCATTCAAGGGAATCCTGTCAAACATCCTTGGAATCCTATCATAGTTCTTCATGATAACTCCTTACGCTTCTGTACCTGCGCTGCCAACCGCTCGTTTCCTATGTAAATCGTAATTGCTATCTCGTCGCTCATCGTAGATCACTCCTTGTCAGAGGTCGAGAAACAAGCAAGAAAAAAGATACCCGGTTGACATACGCGCTTGTGAATTGCTCTGCATCAATCTCCCAGGGTTGATTTCTTTCATTGGGCGATTCACCTTCAACAGGAGCATCAACAGGTTTACAGCATGGCAATGCTAGGCACTGTTGTATATGATGCCGTGTCTCATGCAATAAAGTCTCATTCAAAAAAATTTGATTCAGATAAACAGGTGTTTTATACCGCTCAGGTCGAAGGAAAATTGCAGCATATGCGCAGGATGGGTAATATGGTCGGTAGAGTCCAAGAGCCACCTCATTCATTTTCTCTACATATTCCCTGTCACGTTGGAAGAAAGACCCGCCATCAGCGAAAGTAGGACTACCCCTGAAATGTGAGTGGGTGAAATCAGTAATGAAAAGGATGTTGAGGTGTTTGATATCATGTTCACTCAACCCCTGCTCTCTGAGAAACTGCTGGTATCCTGCCTTATCAAAGTGAATGTCGTGAACAAACTTATTATAGTAGCATCGCATGGTTAGCTGAGTCCCTTCGATCTTGTTAGCTACAATGCCTCGCTGATGATACGCTTAAAGCGCAACCAGGACAAGCAGCATCCTGGTCGCGCAGTCCCCCGTCAAGTGCGCGTTGTTCCCCGGCAACGCACGAGAGAGTTATTATTGGCTTAGACGAAACTCGTTACAGGAGTAGCAGCAGTTGACAATGCCCCAATCCAGTGCTGACCTGGCGGCAATGTATGATGTATCGAACAAGATGCGCTCTTTACAGTAGCGGCACACGCCTTTGTAGGCTGCAAACGCATCTATAGCATCTTGGATTTGTGGAGGGCTTGGATGCCCACCTCCAGGCTGGTTGATCTCGAATGTGTCACCAGGCTGTGGTCGGACGAACCACGCGTTTCGCTCAAATTCCGCATTCAGCTTGTGGAGATACGCTTTATCAAAGCGATCTATTTCACTCCATTGCTCTGCATAGCGACGACGCTCCTGCGCTTCGTAGGCTTCCTGTAACAGTTGAACGTCTTCCAATGTGATGGGTCGAATTTCGTGTTTGGTGATGATCATATGATATACTTTCTGTTGTGAACAGAGCACAGCTTCTCGAAACTCTATGCTCAGTAAACGGTGGATTCGGGTGACTGTGGAAACAGTCACCCACGATTTTCTAAGTGTACTCTTGCGCGTCCCTTGCCTCTGCTTCTGCCTCTTCCCACGCCTCCACGATATCAATATCTTCCCCACATTCTTCATTAGGACAGACAATCTTAAAGCTGTCAAGCATATGCTTGACGGGGCTGAAGTACCCCTCTGGTAGGGTGATAATGGCTTGGCAAAAGGGACACATCACATAATCGTATGGCGCTCTTTTTTTAGCTTCTAGCGCCTCTTTGCGCTGGCAGCCAGGACACTGCATTGTTTTTCCGATCATCGCAGTCATCCTCGCAAGGAGAATTTCTATTCCATTCTCAGCGCGTTTTTCTTTCCTGCCCCGCTTAACTGTCTGGCTGTGACCACAGGACAGGTGGATATTGACCTGCTTCCGATTGTCAGCAATCGGAACTGATGCGACTGTTGGGGTACCCACTCTATGCCGCCTCCGACGCTCCTCCATATATTTAGCGTACTCTTCCTGTGCGTGGTCCTGAACTTTAGGAGACCGTTCCCACCTCAATCGACTAAGCATCTCTTGCATATCCTCGTCATAGCCAAGTAGAGCGAACGTTTCTTCAGACAAAGGAGCCAGGGATGTGCCGTCATACACCACATACCCTTCCAGCAGGGCTACTTCTTCTAGCTCTCTGATAGAGATGGCTAAAGACTCCTCATCTCCATATGACTCAGCTAGAATTAATTGTCTGCTTAAATCTTTGTATTCCTCAAAGATTTCATGAATATATCCCTCTGTTGGCTTCCCAGGCTTGGTGTTCATAGGCCGTCGCGGCCTTATAGCACCAGTATCCCTCGCTATAAGTCGCTTCATAACCTTTTGCTGCTTTGTCATTGTTACTCTTTCTGGGCGTGTGCGCCCCGCTCTTGTTTCTCTGCCTCTTTCTGCTTCATTACTCGTCTGTGCTCTCTCTCGATAAGCCTTTCCAGAACCACAACCTGTGACTCTTCGGTATAGGTACTGATGTCCCTTAGCCTTTCGAGAGAACGTTCCCTGATGCGCACTGTTTTGTTTTTCACTTGCCTTTCTGTCCCCCTAGTGTATGCCTTTTTGTCTACATTTTAGCCTACATAAGGATAGTAACATATAACCTTCTTATAGTCAAGGCTTAAAAGGCAAAAAAGCCATGAGTTTTGCTGCTGAGCTTAAACTCGTTTGGCTCCTGTGGCTGATATAGCATAGTACGATGCTATACTACACTCTTGACGGCAGAGGATATACTGAGGACAGGTTCATGATTCCTTTCCTGTGTTGGAGGAGCCGCCCCGTGGTTGCTAGCTAACTGCGCTGGGCGGCTCCCGTCGTATCCGTCGTATTCGTCTTCTCATTAGCACCATAATGAGAAGCAACGTAATAATCAATGTCTCAACACCCATTCAGCCGCTTATTTTCCGCCCGCACACATCGCAGCGCGTGTCAGGCCGATCTGCACGGCTGAGCCATCCGATATTTTTTCCTGCATCGGCTCCGTTGGCACCCCCGCGCTGGAGAACGGTGTCCACAAAAGCCACTCCCCAGATCACCCTTCCGCAATCTAAGCACGTAAACTCACGAGTGGACCACAGCAGCAGTCCAGTGTCGCTAGAAGAGAAGTATCGTGGCGCATCAGGATGCTGTGGTGCTGGTCTACGGGTTGGGCGTCCCGCAGGTCGGCGATCTGATGCCTGCGATTTCTGCACTAGGCGCAGCGTGTTCGTCAACTCGCGGTTGCGTATCATCGCTTCGTAAGACCGCTGCTGAAGCCGCTCAAGCTCTTTGTCATTGTTTTTCATGTGTTCCCCCTTTCAGCGGATTAACCGCTGGCAAACAAAACAGCGCAATGAAGGTGTAGCTGCCAGCACGCGCAAAACGCCAGTCTTTGGAACGTGCAGCGGGTCGGCGCTTGGAAGCGGCTCTTCGGGTAGATAATGCATCGAGGGATCTATGGGCACCTGTGAACTGGCAGTACCGTTCGGCTGTACGCGCTCAGGATCGCTCTCCCTACCACGGGACGGTGGTTGCTCCTGCGGTGAAACGGGGTTCGGCGGCGTCATGCCGCCTGGTAGCTGGTCATGTGGGAGCAAGGTTTGCGTCGGGTCCACGCTAGGCGGCGCAGAGGGCTCTATGGCTGGCTGTGGCGGCGGCTGGTGCTGTCTCTCCGAAACCACGCCTTCGACCTGGGCGGGCTGTGACGTAACCTGTGGGCTAGCTAGCGCTGGCGGCGGGCTGACAGGTTCTTGGAGCTGGTGAGCTGGCTGGGCTGGTGCTGCTGGGCTTATGATGTGTACTGGTGGAGTGGGCTCCAGCGGCATGGGTAAAGGTGTTGTTCCTGACATGATGATATGTCCTTTCTAACGTTCGTCTAAAATCCGCTTGATTGAATTTGCAAGGTCGCGTGAGCGTTCTGGCCCCAGGCTGGAGATGAGCGTTCGCGGATCGACGCCTGCCAGTTGCGAGGGCACCCGCTCCTGGTCCTCGCGGGACACACCGCACGCTTGCATAAAATCGGTTTCTGTCGCGTCGGCGGGAAGCGGGACGATGGCTGCTGCTGAGCGGCTATTCATCCATTTCCGAATCTGCTTCCCAGGCACGTCGCGTATGATTCCATTTTTTACCACCCAACCGTCTAGAAGTGAGATGGAGTGCGGAAGGACGCGCCCAAAACCCCAACTGGCGCTATACATGGCGTCATCGTCAATCTGGTCAAGCGGGACCGCTGGTGGTCTTCGTGTTATCGTTGTGTTTGTTACCATGTGTATCTTTCTTTCTCTAAGCTAGGCTGCTGATGTCGCAGCGGCATGCATAGCAGGTTCGATAAGATCGTGGAGCGTGATCCATCCTTTTGAGGTAGCCTGAGCCTGGCACAAATACCATGCCATGGCTGTCACAGCGGGCGAGGAGATCTGCAAGCTGCTCTACTCCATAACGCTCCTGAGCGCACTCAAAGCAGAACCACCGACTGTTCAGTCCTAACACTATTGCCAGAGGGTTGCCTCTAGGCTCTCTGGCGGGCTTTGTGGTTATAAAAACACAGCCTGCTTTCTTTTGCTAGCAAACTGTGTGCAGTTATGCGGTTCGTTTCAATGAGGGAACGGGGTGCCGTTCCTGGGGTTACTTAGTGGCGGGTGCGCCTCTAGCCTTCGTCTTCGGACGGCCAGTTAGAGCAGTCTAGCGGTTGGTAGTCGGAGTCTGGTGGAACCTCTACCCTGAATGGTTGAAGTTTGCCGCCTTGGATCTGCATCGGGTGCGATGCGGTGGCCCACCTCGTCTCAATATTGCGTGCAGCCGTCTCATCCTGATGAACCACTTTCGCGTTTTTCTGCCAGCCAGGTCGATCAGCCGTTTCGCGCCCGCCGCCGTACAAATTCCAGGCCAATGGACTATCTGCAAACGTGCGTTCGGTTGCATCCGTTCTTGCTTGTGACATGGCTTGACAGGTCTCAATAAAGAACGTGCGATAAGCTACTGACTCTCCGTCTTCTCCGCCATCTAGAAAGGCTGCGAAGCCGCGCTCAAGCCATGCACGCATGATGGATGCATGCAATTGTTCTGCCTCTGCGCTGTCAGGGGGGGTGCTCCCGTGGCGCAGGTGCGCGAAGATTTTTTCTTTTATCTCAGCAGGAAACGTCAGCAGGTCACGGTAGATCACTGCCTTACCACTCGGCAACGGTTGCCCCGTCTCGTGCCGCTTGCGCAGCAGCTTGCTTCGTCTCGCCTGGGCGTCCTCATAGGGACACCAAAAAAACTACACCTATCTTAAGGCACACTACAAGCTCCCTTATAGGCAAAGAGTGTAAAAGGTGTAGGCTTTTTCATATGAGTTTCATATAGAGAAAAAAGAAGGAATGGAAGAGTAGATATTATGCGACAGAAACTTTATTGTAGTTTACCTACACCTTTTTCCTTTTCCGTACCCCTTCCGGCCATATGTAGCCTACGTTCACGATGTTTTTTGACCCTACACCTTTTTGTAGATCCTACACCTTTTTGTAGATCCTACACCTTTTCCATCCACTCCAATCGAATAAGCACGAGTTACGGCTATTTGGGACGCTTTTCGGTTTCTCTGGTTCTCGCTGGGGAGTAGGTCTCCCTGATAACCGTGGCATAGTCGTCCCCCTTACCGGCGACCACTGTTGTGCTTTTCAAGCAATCCTTGCAGGTGAGTGCGGCGCTGCGCAAACCAGTTGCGGCGATCAAGTCCGATCAGACTATTAAAGCCTATGAGGTTACGCATAGAGGTCGCATCTAGAGGGGCCATCTCCTGGCTGAGCACTTTGCCGTCAAGCAGCGTGGGAAGCTCATTGCCGTCCTGCTCAAGTGTGTTAAGCAGCTCTATGAGCTTCTTCAGCACGCGGTTTGTCTGGTCATCGCTTTTCTGGTCCAAGCCAAGATCCTGTATTGCCTTCTGACGAAGGCTGTACCATGGCGCAAGCTCCTGTTTGAGTTGCGTCCGTGCCCTGGCTTCTTCCTCCTCAAAGTGTCGCGCATCGAGACCCGCGCCACGCTTGGCACGCGCCAACTCGCCTAACTTCTCGCTGCCCTCCCTGTAAATCGCTTGCCCCAGGTCAGCAGAAATCGCTGCCTGTTTGCTTGCAAAGGTGTTCCGCTGCGCTTCCAACTCAACTACTTGTTTCTCAAGCAGCGCCTTGTCTTCCGCAAGCTGTGCAAGACGTTGGGTCTCGTCGCGCAAGAGTTTGGTATGCTCTTTTTGTGCCGTTTGAAGATCTCCCTTCACGGCACTTTGCAAGTCTACGCGCCGCTGGACGGAACCTGCGGTTGCTGCATCACCTTTAATGGTCGTATCGAAGGTCAAATCTTCAAGTTCCAGGCCAATGCGCCCGATTTCCTCTTGTAAGGTGTGGATACGGCTGGTGCGCGTTACCTGTGCCTGTTCGATGCCCTCTTCTGTGGTGGTAAGCGCGTCAATTTGCTCTTGTAGATCCTCCATGCGTAGCGATAATCCATTCATCGCCTGAGTGCAGCGTTCAATTTGCACACGCAGTTCCGCTGCGGTCTGCTCTACGGGTGTAGTGTCTTCTGTGGATGGTGTGGTGGCTGTAGTGGTCTTTGTTCTTCTAGTTCGAGTAGTGGTAGTTGCCATGAACCCCCCTTTCTGGCTGTGGGAAAATACAAACGTCCCCGCGCTTTTGCGGGGGTGCATTCCATAGTGTATCATACAATTGCAGGGATAATTCACTAGTGGTGTGCCAACTTTTGACCTTCGGATTTTTCCTTCCAAGTGGATGTTCCCTGATAGGAACTAAGCCAGGCGCACACGCCCTGGCTTTTCTTCCCCCTTCTCCTCAAACTCCGCTATAATGATGATGTCTTGCCTTTCTTGTTGATTGTTCGTGACTTTGGGCAGGACGAGAGTCCCTGTACAGAAGTCCTCTCCTGTCTTCTCTGTACAGGGACTCCTTTTTCCTGGTGACCCCCACAGAGCGCAAAAACGCATATTGTGTTCTTGCTCACAATAGCGTATACTTATTGCATGTAAAATACAATTAAGGTGGGGGCACAATACATTGACTTTGAAAGAGTATCTTGCACAGCTTGGATGGACTGCAACGGATTTATCCCGTTATGCAAATATCAACGTTAGGACAGCGCGTAAAGCGGTAGTGGGTGAAACTGTATCGAACAAGGTGGCGCAGGCGATTGCACGCGCTATTAGCGATGCCATGGGTAAACTTATTCATGTGGGTGATATTGAAGGATTGAAATTAGCTGAGAGAGCGCAGAATGGGTCAGGAAACCCCACAGAGGACGACTAACTTGAGAAAACTGCTTCTCTACATGACCGCCTGCTTGCTGCTGTTGCTCGCCTCCTGTGGACAAGGCGAGGCGAACAATATATCTGCGCCATCATCAACCGTCGTCGTTGGTACAGTAACGCCTGATTCTTCTGCTCCGCCTGGAAACTTCTTGTATTCAAGCTCCACAGAAGCGATTTTCCTGGCATGGGTCAATACCAATGGGAGTCTTTCAGGTCAGACACAAGACGCCAAGGTACAATTCACGAATGGGAGTGAGCAGGTAAGCAGCACTCACGGCTCCTTTACTGGCACGCTCACCAACGGACAGGTAAATCTCAACTTTGGAGGATTTCTCGGCTTCTCAAGCAACATCACTGGCACCTATGACGGGACGACACTTACCCTGAACTTCCCTACGACAAATGGAGGCGTTGGTTCGTTTCCTTTCGTGCCTGCCACAAACGAGGACTTCAATACTGAAGTTTCAGCGTTGCAAAGCACTGCTGCAAACTATAACGCTACTGTCACTACCGAAGAGGTTCAAGCCGCCGCTCAGGCCACTACTAACGCTAACGCCACCTATACCACACAGAGCCAGCAACAGGCCGTTGCAAACGCAAACCAGACTGTAGCGCATGACCTTTCAGCTATCCAGAGTGATACCTCTAACCTTAATCAGGAAGCATCATTCGATTCAGTCTTCTCAGCCTACGCACAGACCTGGCAACAGATGCAGAATGACTATCAAACGGAAGTGAATACCAGTAAAAACGGTTGTGGAGACGGGAATTATAACTACGGTACAGTGCAATATGAAGCTGGCAACGTTAAGTATGATTTGGGATCGATCCAGTACGATGATGGTAATTTCGACTACCAGAAAAACAACATCGACGGCTACTACAACAGCATCACTCAGGACATCAGTAGCATCAAGAGTGACTGGCAAGCTCTCAAGCAGGCCGTGGCAAATAATCCATCTGGTACGCCTAACTCCAACTACCAACAGAGCGACATTGACAGTGCAATCTCCAGTGGCAACAATGCACTTGGCAATGCTGTAAGCGTCGTCAAGAAAGCAAAACAGACCCGGGCAGCCTACGATGACGAGGCAAGCGCTCTCAACGACAAAGCACAGGCACTCCCAGGCACAATGGGCTGCTAGCACAGGAGCGACAGGAAAGGAAAGAAAAGCGTGGCGCAAAAAGAACAAATGGTGAGGCACTATTCAGGCCCGTTTAAGAATAGTGCCGCGAAGAAGTTTGCAAAAGATGCTGAGCAGCTTGCATTAGAGGGTTGGACTGTTCAATCACAGTCAGCCACAGGTGGAAAGCCATACTTTACAAACGTGCTCACCGTTGTTTATGAGAGGCAGAAAGAAAGAGAGTAATAATTCCCCACGGCTAAAGCAGCAGGAAAGGAATATCACATCGTGAGTCAGAGGGTTTTAAGCCAGCTTCCACTCTCATCGTGGAGCAAGACGAGGTAGACCACCGCTTACCTATTGATAAGCCGGTGGCGATGTACGTCCGTAGATCGTCAATGGGTCAGGTAAAAGGAAAAAACGCGACCATCCAGGCCAAGTACCAACAAGACGAGGCGACAGAGAAAAGGCTGCGGGCAAAGGGCTTCACCGACATTCGCAAAATAGCCGTGGATGACGGCAAGTCAGGCCAGCGGATTGATAGGCAGGGCCAGCAGGACTTGTACCGCATGGTCAAGCGCCGCGAGGTAGGAGCCATTGCCTTCTACGACGCAAGCCGCCTGTGGCGAGACACGAGCCACATCTGGTACAACGATTTCATCCAAATGATCCAGCGATACCACGTGCCCATTATCACGGCCACCCAGACCTATTGGCCCGACAGCCGCGATGATATGGACCGGCTCAGAGAAGAGTTTGCCCATGCCGCCTGGCAGCTTCGCCACTTTACCGATAAGGTGAATCCAGCCAAGCTCCAATCCATAGAACTGGGACAGAACTACGGAGGCGGCTGCGTCCCTGTGGGCTTCCTTGTGGTCGGTGTGAAGGGACAGAAACACTATGAGGTCTATGAACCGCATGCTTCAATTGTCCGTTGGATCTTCCGACGCTACAGGGAACTGAGTGGGAACCTCAGCAGGTTGTTCAGAGAAGTACGTACTGTGACATTTCCGCCTTTCGAGGCATGGGTCGACCCTATACCACCTGTGGCACTGGCACCTGAAAAGAACGGTTCTGGCTACCGTATTAGATCGAAACAAGGATTGAGATCTCTCTTAACGAATGCTGCATATATCGGCTGGTACACCTTCAGCAAGAAGGAAAGGGTAGAGGAGGAGACAGGGAAGGTAGATGAGCATGGTGAGCCTATCTTCAAGATCAAACGCGTTGTAGCGCGAACCTGGCAAAACGAACATGCCCACGAGCCGATTGTTGACCGCTATGATTTTCTCTATGCATTTCATCGCTTGAGTGACGTGACACTCGACGGGGAGCGAAACGAGGTCAGGCCAGAAGTAGACAGACGCTATGGTGTGGCTGTGGACGCACTTTTAGGGGGTGTGCTCTATCATGACAAATACCCCATGTACGCCATGAGCAAGAATTGGGGTACCTTCTATATTGTTGGACTTCCACAGGATGCTGAGCACCAGAAAGAGCTGTCCATCTCAATAAGACGTCTTGACAAAGAGTTTAGCGCCGGTGTTCGCATCTTGCTGGCTGAGCTTGAGCGCCGTCACCAGCAGGGGCTCAAAGATAATCTCTATGATCGCCTGCAAGAGGCGCAGCAAACGAAGGCAGCGCAGGCGTACGACTATAATCAGCAGCTTGCCACGATCAATCGAGGCATACAAGAATGGGAACTGCTGAAAAAAGTAGCAATGTCAAAGCAGTCTGAGCCCGATGTAGCAGAAGCCGTTGGGCAGTTGAAGCAGTTACGCGCCGATAAAGCCATGCTAGAAGCCAAAGAAAAGCAGGTGGAAACTGAGCAGGCAGCGTTACAGAAGTGCATGAATCTGATCGACATCGCCCTACACGGATGGGACAGGCTGTCCTTCGAGACCAAGAGACAATTCGTCAAGCTAATGGTTCAGAGAGTCGACATATATGAGGCTGCACCACACATTATCAGAATGGTCATTAGATTGCATGAGCCATTCTCATATGATTTGGAATGCCATTTCTTCCGTCCCAAAGGTGCAAGAACCCCCTGGACGCTGGAAGAAATAGCTGCATTGAAGAACCTCTATCCCACAGGCGACAGGCTTGACATTTTGAGGGCGCTTGAGTGGAGAACATGGGAGAGCATTAAAGGGCAAGCGACGGATATGAAGGTGAGGAGACTGAAAGGGCGAATCTATAACGCTACCGGCATCCATCGTGAATTGTCCTGGCAAGATGCAGCAGTTATGCGCAAGCTTGGCATGAATCCTGCCTTTACGCCGTGGACGGTGGAAGAGGCAAGCGAGGAACCTCTTCTACAGATCGGTCAGGAGTCTATTCCGCTGAATGAGGTATTGACCAGCGAGGAGTTGAAGCGCAAGAGTGGTCTTGATAATCTCACTGAAGAACAAATTCCAGCGCCAGAACCAGAGATGGAAGCGTGGCCTGAGCAATCACCACCACCTGATTACGACTGCGTACCAAGAGAATGGCCTGTAGGCTACGTTCTCACGAAGCGTCCGATGCCCATGGATACATATCCGAAAGTAGGAACCTTGTCGGATGAGGCTGCCAGGACTTCATGTTCACGCGTCCTCAGTGACCCGTCATGATGAGGTGCTATACTTTCTTGTCGACAAGGATGACGGGCAACGTCAGCTGGCCGTCACTACACTGGCAGGATCACCAGTCCTTGCGGGCTTCGAGGGCGTGCCTTCTGTGTTCGACGAGCAGACTCTGCTGCTCTGCCCACTGAGCGCGGAAAATGCCGCCGCGCTGCGCAAACGGCTAGCATGGCTACTGCCAGCGGTCCAGGGATTGCGGACGACAGTCGGGCTCGGTGATCGGTTGGGTCTGGCGACCCCTGGGCATCTACGCGCCGTGCGAGAGGCGGGCGGTCATCTGGTGCCGCTCCCTGCGCAACAGTCGATCCGTGAGATGATCCGCATCGGCCGGACCCCGCAACAGGTCATGGATGACGCCATGTGGGGGGTGTTCGCCGAGGGCTGGCGCTCGGGCTTCGGGGCCGACGCCGATCACCTCAAAACGCCCCAGGACATTGATCGGTGTGTAGCCACGGGCTATACCTTCTATACCTTCGACCCAGGCGAGTACGTCGAGAGTGGGGCAGACAACGCATCACCTCAAGCGCTACGCGCCCGCTGGGACGAGCTACCATGGGAGCAGTTGGAAGATAGTCCGGCAGCCCTTGCGGCACGGTATCTCTCGACTCCCGTTCGTTGCGAGGAGCACATCATCCGTTTCGACGAACTCACCCTCATGCGTGCCGCTGTCAAGTACGGCCGAGCCATCGCTTATGTGGCGCTGTTGTACCGGCATCTGGCGCAGGCTGCTGCGGGACGGGAGTGGGAGGTCGAGATCTCGGTTGACGAGACGGAGACGCCAACCACCTCCGCAGAGCATGTCTACATCGCGACAGAGTTGCGGCGCCTGGGTGTGCGCTGGGTGAGCCTGGCACCGCGCTACATTGGCCGGTTCGAGAAGGGAGTCGACTACATCGGTGACGTGAACGCCTTTGAGGCCGAAATGGGCGTGCATGCGGCTATTGCTCGCACGCTGGGGCCCTACAAGCTCAGCCTGCACTCCGGGTCAGACAAGTTCAGCGTCTACGAGCCGGCCGCGCGTCAGACACGCGGCCTCGTGCATCTCAAGACGGCGGGGACCTCAGAAATCCATTGACAAAGATAGACAGAAAAATTAAAATAGGAGCATGAAGAAGAAAGAGTTGCTGTCAGCAGGGGAAGCAGCCCGTGCGTTGGGCGTCTCGGTCAAAACCATCCAACGATGGGATAAGGCTGGTCTTTTGCCAGTCATCCGTACAGCGACCAATCAGCGTCGTATTCCCGTTGAGACTGTTCACCACTTGCTCAAAGGGCAGGGAAAAGCGCTGCGGTGCGCCATCTATGCACGAGTTGGAAGTCGCAAACAGGAACACGAAGGGCATTTGACGCGTCAGGTGGAACGCTTGCAGGAAGTGGCAAGGGAACGAGGCTATCAGGTGGTGGCACTCATCGCCGAGCAGGCATCCTCTCTCAATGAGAAGCGCCGTGGCATGAAGAGACTCTTGCACCTCATTGATCAACAAGAGATTGATGTGGTGCTGATCGAGTATCCTGATCGTCTGGTTCGCTTTGGCTTTGGCTATCTCGAAGAGACCTTTCGTTGGAAACAGGTCCGCCTGGAAGTGGGAGAACCACCCCAGGTGCAGACCCCAACCGAAGAACTGGTTGCCGATTTGCTCAGCATTGTCACCGTCTTTTCAGCTAGGTTCTATGGAAGCCGAGCGAAAAAAATTCGGTCGTGTATGTCCAATGCACGGAAGCGAGTGTTTGAAAGCAGCAGAAGCTGATGGGACAAACCACCAGAACAACCAAACTCCTGCTTGATTTCTCTGGACGAAGTCAGGGAGGAGCTAATCCAGGGAAACGTGAGCATCTGGCCGCAACGGTGGAGATCCTGAATGCGGCCCGCCGCTTCTATCTGGATTTTTTTCTGGCACATCCCGACAAACTCACCGAGCGAGTTGAGGTGATTTCCAAGAAGACTGGCGAAGTACGCGAGGGATTGATTTCCGCCGATAATCTGCTCACCTGGGCCGAATTTCAGACGATAGAAACGGCTTCGCATCCAGATCCTCTCCCTGCTTGGAACTTCAGCAAGGCGTTTCCCGATTTCCCTAATCGATATCGCCGCTCGGTCATGAAGGATGTGATTGGCAAAGCACGGGGCTATCTCACCACACTCCTGAAATGGCAGAGTTCCGGTCAGAAGAAAGGGAAGCCAGGCATCCCAACGGCTTCCAATCACCCTACGCTTTACGCGGGAACCTTCACGCTGGAACTCGATGAACTGGATGTGCGCAAGAGTTTTATCCGCCTTAAGGTCTACACAGGGGAGGCCTGGATGTGGGTCCACTATCCTACTGTGTACAATCGCTACTTTGACCGCAGACGAGCTGAACCGGGATGGGAAACAGCAAGCCCCAAGTTGATCCTGGGCAAGCAATCTGCGGCCATTCATTTCTTGCAAAGCAAGACCATCACCGCCAAAAAGATCGTGGAAAGCAAGCGTGATCCTGATCTGGTCACCGTGGCAGTTGATCTCAATGTGAAGCAACTGGCCGTGATTACCGTGCGCCAGCATGGGGTCATTAAAGAAACCCGGTTTGTCTCAGATCACGGCCTGGATCACCACAGGTATCAGCATCTCAAATGCGTGGCGAAGAAACAATGGCAGTCAGGGAAAGCGGTGAAGGGAGAGCACAGCAATCAGCGACTCTGGGCACATCTGCGCCGCCAGCATGGGGATTGCGCGCACAAAACGGCACGAGCTATTGTCGAGGTGTGCGAGAAGTATCCTGGGTGTGTGCTGGTCTTTGAACGCTTACGCAAGATCAAAGCATCAGGGGGCAGCAAATCCAGGAGGCTCAATCGCACACAAGCCAATCAACTGAAAGGCAAAATCAATCAATTCGCGAAAGAAAAAGCCTATGCCATTGGCGTGGTGAGTGTGGAAGTCAATCCCCATGGCACTTCGCAGTATTGTTCGCGTTGTGGCTGTAAAGGCGTGAGGTTCACGTCCCAAGCAGGACAACGGGTCACAGGCAAAGGGGGCAAACTCTTTTCTTGCCCCGCTTGCCACTACGAGTGCCAAGCCGACTTCAATGCGTCCGTGAATGTGCATCACAGCTTCTTCCGTGAATTTCATTGGCAGCCACGAGCACCGTAATCACGGCTGAACGCCCTGTCCGGCTACAGGTCGGATGGGAGAATGGCTGGGGAGGGCAATCCCTGTGAACCAGCCCAGGCCCGTATGCAAGTGAGCATACACGTCAAAGTGGTGGGGCTCCTGTTGGTCCAGCGGGGGCACGTTCCAACCCGAATGCTCTCGCGGACAGCACCTCAAGGCATAACACACTGGAATTTGGCAGGAACGCTGGTGTGCCGGACGGTTTGAGGGCGGCAGAAACAGCTTTTGTCCACCTTTGTCTAGCAAAGATGGCAACTGTTGACACCACGAGTTACCTGGAGGCTTTACGAACGATTGCCGTACTGGAGCCTGACCTGCTGCGATCCATCTATGTATTTGCCCGCGAGCACTACGAGGTAGACCGGGCCAGCTATCATGTGTCGGCTCTGTTGGAGCATGCACCAGCACCAAATGCCCTGACGGACGCGGACTTACCCGGGCTGCTGGAGCAGTTTGACGCGAGAGAGATCTTGCACGTCACCTTCGGCTCGGTCTTGACGGCGAGGAGTGCCGATGGACAGACGCTCTTTTACGATCGTCTCATGGAGGTCTTGCGGACACACCCCGAGGCCTATGCAGCTGACCTGGTGGTCCACTTCCTGCGTCACCTGCGACCGTTCGTGATATGGGGAGATCGTTAGCTCTGCATTGGGAGGGTTGTTGCTCCTGTATCGAAAATACAGTATATCATATGAAAAATGAAACTGGCCCCTACTAGATTGTTTGTAGGAGCGAATCTATGACGGTATCGATTAGCCTTGACTTTGTCATAGCGTTAGAGTACCATAGCTTCGGCTAGTAACCAGGGTTACACGTATCCCCACTTACCAGGAGTAGATAACGCTTATGCTAGAACGTGAGCCGATGCGTTGGTTACAACTGACGTATAAGGTGCCAAGTGAACCGTCACAGAAACGAGTCTGGGTTTGGCGTCATTTACAAAATCTTGGCGCCTTTGCTCTGCAAAATTCAGTCTACTTGCTTCCCTTTTCGGAAGAGGTAGAGAAACATTTTCGCCAGCTTGCTCATGAGATACGGGAGATGGGTGGTGAAGCCAGTATCTTTTCCGTTGTTGCGCTCGATATGGCTGACGAACGGCGCATCATGCAAACGCTGGTGGAGGCTCGTACCACTGAATATAATACGGTCATAAAAGTTTGTGCTCGCTTTTTAGAGAAGGCCGCGTCCCTCATTGAAGCACAAAATTGGAACGATCAGGTTCACGCCGAGTTCTCCGAAGTATTGGAAAAAGTGCATGTCCTCTTTCGTACCGCCAAACGTCACGATCTGTTGGGATCACTGACAGCGACGAAGCGTGCTGACGCAGCTGAGTCTCTGTCTGTGTGTGAGCAAGTTTTCCGCGTGCTCGTTGAGCAAGATTACACGCGGGCACGCCGCTTACTAGAAATGTATAGAGATCTGCTCTCGACTTCCAGGGATACAGAACCGGGCGCTTCCGACCCTTCGCCGGTGGGGAGGGAGCCAGAATGATGGGTAGGAGCCGCTGGGGTTGTCGATGTAGTTTTGACTGAGCATGAAAAATCCGTTCCCGCCGGAATAGTTCATCCCTCCCTCTATGTTATAATGGTTGTAACGAGCTTCACACAGTACTATCGAGTAGCGGTATGCAACTAAATTGCTAACTCAAGCGTATAGTATTGTAAGGAAGACTTCAGAACAAGGTTACTTTGTTTGAACATTGGCTGAACTCTCTAGCTCAAGGAAAGAAATTATGCAACAACATTATGTTCGACAATCCAGCGGTGCTAAAGCTATAGCTATTGATAAACGCTTACTTCTTTTAAGATATCGTCTACTGCAACTCATGGCTCTCGTTCTTGGAGTTGCCAGCGCTATTGGTCTACACTACATTTTTGCACGCTAAGAAATAGATCTTTAGCTAATGGTTTAAACCGGATCCCTGGGCTACTGCTGCCATTTCATCTTCCCACAGGCGTGCAAAATGAATCCAGTTATGCAGCAGGCGCAGGGTGATCTCCTGATCAAAAGACACCTCCACTGTATATCCTGTGCGCAGGTTCCAGTTGCGCAGGTCTTCACAAAGAGCAGTTCGTTGCTGGTTCCTTTCGCTCGCTGTGGCCGAGGTATTACGTAATGCCACGTAATAGCCAATGGCGCGCCGGCAGAGATGCTCGCTCAGGCGTATAGCGTACGCAATGACCTGCTCAACGTTCAACGAACCTGGCTCGGGAAGTTCTCCCGCAATGCTGGCAATGATTGGATCATTCTCGCGTTTCCTTGTCAATACATTGAAAGTCAATACCTGGAAGATGCCCTGTCCCGCCAGATATCTGCGCAGACTCCGCAGCCCTGCCAGGAAATTCTGCTTATAGTGATACCGTAGCTCCTGTGTCAATCCATAGGTGACCTCTAGCGCGTCGCTGAGTAAATCCAGCACCTGTGCTGAGAGTGTGCGAGGCGTTAAACAGCCCCCCGCTGCCGGCTCAATATATTCTCTCCAGGGCTGCTGCAGCCAGCGGTAGAGCGGACGCCTAAAGTACGTCCCGGCAAGATACTCGTCCAGGCAGAGCTCGACGTAGAAGTGCAGTCCCAGCGGCGTGAATATTCCTGGTACGTCATTGATAGTATAAGCTCCTGCCAGGGTATTGATATAAGGGTTGAGAGCGATGTCTGCCGCTATATGTGAAAGATAGCCCAGGGCGAACGCCAGGGCCTGGCTGCGCAGCGCGGGCGATGGGATATTCGCGGTAAGTTCGAGGAAAGCAAGTAGTACGTCACCTGAGCGGTTACAGTGAAGCAATGGAGCCCACTGCTTTTCGTGCTCAGTAGCTGTTTGAGGGTTGTGTTGCCTGCCGCCTGAAATCTTCTGACGGAAGAGCCCTCTCTGAAAGGTAGTAACATCGGGAGCCATTGCCCCCAGAAAGGCCATCGCTGATATATCACTACCGGGGAATCGCATATCTATCTTTGGAAGTGGGCCTGTATGCCATACGGCACTTGCCGGTGTAGTTTGTGGTGGGGTGGTCATTTCGGATACGCGATGGCGTAAGGCGGAAGCATCGATAATCAGCGAGCCAAGGTTATTACCAACGTCCTGACTGCGTTGAGCTGTTTCGATCAGGATGCGCCAATGTGTGAGAAATGCGGGCATAAGCGTCCTCTCTCCTCAGCTTTTTACACCATCGATGCTATAGCTTTCTGGCGTACCTTCACTGTTTAGATACATTACGACCCTGTTCTTTCCCCCGATAATGGGGGGAGCGGGAGTAGTAGTGGTAGGCTCAGTTGGTGCCCTACCAGGCTCGCCGGTGTGGCGGATTTCAATGGAGAGGGCCATTTCGTCCGAAAGATAGAGCGATTCAGTGCCGCTCCTGGGGGTTTTTGGCCCTACTTCGCTGATGAGCCGGTTGCTCCGTCGGAAAACCTGGAGCAGAAACGATTGGGCCTGGTCTGGTACTTTCAAACGAAAGAGGCGAAAGGGCATAGTATGGACCATACGTAATGCAACCAAAGTGCCTTCCTGACGGGGGATATTATGCTGCCGAGCTGGCTGGTCAAGCGGCACGATGCGCACCTGTTCTCCTACGTCTTCGCTCTGCGAGTGTTCGCTGCGTTGCTCACCTGTTGCTGTGCCACTCCGGCCAGGGGGCGGCCCTTTTGCAGGGATAATGCGAGGGACAGTAACTTCGAGATTGACAACTAGTGGCGTATCACTGCTCATTAACACTTGCCTTTCCCATGACTCGCGGCCAGTTGACTGAAAGTAGACATGAACTGAAGTTATCACAATTGTACATATTTTGTGTCGTGTTTGCAATGGACTTGCGCCCAGCAGTTGGAATGGGTACACTATCGATAGTAATAAAACCATCGATAAGACGGAGCCTGATGATGAGTACATCTCAACCTGGTAGGCCGAATACGGCGATTGCTTCACAACCTGCTCGCGATGTCGCGCCGCGCCGCTTGATCGTCACTGCCAGCGTCGTTATTTTTGCGATACGTGATTGGTCGCTGTGGATATTGTTGCGTGACGGCCCATGGGGGCCACCGATGCGTCTTGTCCTCGGCACAGAATCTGTCACTGACGCGGTGGAGCGCACCATCGAAGCGCTCTTGATGTGGCCGGCCAATGCTCCACTTATCCAGATGAAGGCGGGCTGGCAGGAGCAGCAGGTCTACGTGTGGGGCAGTACGGAACAGGGTTCTGCTGTCACACTCATTCACAGCGTGCTGTTACGAGCGAACCGTGATGAACTGCGCCCCAATCTCCATGCACATGCGGTACCCAGTCTGCGCGTGGGATGGGCACCGGTGGGCGAGATCGAGTCAAATCAACGTGCACTGGATGCAGAAGTGCGTCCCGTCTTGCGCACAGCACTGCATACTCTTCGTTCGCAGGTTCAACGGGATCCAGAGATTGTATTGCGCTACCTGGCGGACATGGGTATCAGTCAGGGTATGGATTGGTGGGGACAGGAAGGGAAAGCGTTTGCAAACAAAGAGACCCGCCCAATGGGGATATTGAAAGAACCCTCGGCCGGTGATGGTATACTGACGCTTGCCGAGGCTACCATGCTCTACAAGGCGTTTTTCCCGGTGGATGAGCAAATAGACCTTTCAAATTTGCGGCGGCGTTTCCTGGCAACGAACCGGCTTGAGCCATTAGATGAAGAGCGCCCCGTGCGTGGTCGTGAGCTCGACTGGCGCCGCGTCAGTCGAGCCTATCGCTACCATGCTTCAAGAGAGTGAGCATATTTTAGCGATCTCGGATGCCGTTTATTAACCCGGCGCGGGAAGACCCGCCTCCCTTGAGGGGGCGGGAAGAAAGCGCCGTTCCAGGTGTGGGACTGGGTGGTGGCAGACAATTGGAGATAAGTCTTAGGTGGGAGCATCGGGAGAAGAGGACTTGCGCACAGCAGGCAGGAGACTCTCCCGAGCAGGAGCCCCAAGCAGGCCGAGCAATTCTTCTAGCGCAAAGACACCATAGCAGCCAGC
>WNGQ01001741.1_pt1 | contig 27940 bp, 28 predicted proteins | sample 5407661 | NCBI WGS metagenome assembly WNGQ01 (sample SAMN13153382, study PRJNA577476) | soil metagenome | isolation source: 60 cm soil or saprolite under Garry oak tree replicate 2 | place: USA:California | collected 2016-06-15 | reverse complement strand
CTCCGGAAAGTTCGAGCCCGGTCGCGCCCGCTCCGACGATGACGAACGTCAACCAGGCGCGCTCTTCTTCCTCATTGGCAGCGCGCTCGGCGCGTTCAAACGCGTACAGAATCTTGTGCCGGATGGCCGTCGCTTCCTCGACCGATTTCAAACTCGGCGCCCATTGCCGCCAGGAATCATTTCCGTAATAAGAAGTTTGCGAACCGGTAGCTACGATCAACGAATCGTACGGGTAGCTGTCGCCGTCGCGCAGAATCACGCGCTTGGCTTCCGGGTCCACGTCCACAGCTTCCCCGAGGAGCACGCGCGCATTCTTCTGCTTGCTCAAAACTCCGCGCAGCGGCGCCGCGATTTCTCCCGGAGAGAGCGAGCCCGTCGCCACCTGATACAGCAGCGGCTGAAACAGATGAAAATTCCTGCGGTCGATCAGCGTGATATCCACCGGTGCGCGCTTCAATTTCTGCGCCGCCATAAGTCCGCCAAATCCGCCGCCCAGAATAACGACTCTATGTTTTGGCTCCATTCCTCTGCCTCAGCAAACCCCGCTCAAATGAACCTCATCTTAGTTAGAGTGAATCTCTTGCACTTTAGGCGCATGTCTTTTCTACGACTCCCAAGCCCTCGCCTCTCGCCAGTCACGTTGCTGGCGCTGAGCGCGGCAGCCTGCGCTCGATTTCCTGCCTTTCGCGTCTCGCCGATCCTGTTGCTGGCGTTCGGCGCGGCAGCCTGCGCTTCTCCGGCCATTCAACGACATGATTGGCCTACCGTTCCGCCCGTGTCACTGACGCCTCCGGCAAGCCCTCCCGTGATCGTCGTGGGCTTTGTCGGCGGCACAGTAAAACACGATGACCCCATCCGAAGTGAAGTAAAACTTGCAGAGCACCTCCGCGCTGAATACGCCAGGGGCGTCTTTGTTGAGACTTTCGAGAACCGGCGCCGCGGAAAAGCCCTACATTCGATTCTCACACAACTGGGCGCGGATCGCTCGGGTCTGCTTTCCGAAAACGAAAAGCGGCAGGCGCGCATCATTCTTTACGGCCATAGCTGGGGCGGCTCGGCAATGGTCGAACTTACGCGCGAGCTCGACAGGCGCGGGATTCCCGTTCTGCTCACCGTTCAGATCGACAGCGTGAAGCGCTTCGGCGCGGATGACAGCGTGATTCCACCAAATGTCGCGCGCGCAGCGAACTTCTATCAGCCCAATGGAGTGATTCACGGCCGGGCGGAAATTCGCGCGGCCGATCCGGCGAAAACGCAAATCCTTGGAAACTTCCGCTTCGATTACAAGGAAAACCCGATTCTTTGCACGGAGTACCCTTGGTACGATCGAGCTTTTGCGAAGACCCATACCGAGATTGATTGCGACCCCGCCGTTTGGTCTCGAGTCGAAGCGCTGATCCGGCAGCATATTTCACCGGAAATCATCAAACCTGAGGCCGTGAAGCCAAAAACCATGAAGTAAGATTGATTTGGGATAGAGAGTGTTTGCCATCGCAGCGCGAAACGATTTCTATGACCTTTGAATCCGCAAGCAGGCCTTTGCTGGAAAGAAACACGCTGCGTTTCCTGTGCTCGGTGTTGATCAAACGCGGAACGCGCGGCGAGATTTGCCGGTTGCTCGATCCGAGCGTGTTTCAGGATACGCTGCGCCGCGTGGTTTTCGAGGAAATTCGCGAACTTGGCCCCATTGATTCGCGCCGTTTGCGGGAGCTGTTGCCGGCGCGCGTTACGAATCGCGGATTTCCCGATTTCGATTTGAAGTCCTTCCTTGCCCCGCACGAAGTCAGTGAAAAAGAAATTGATCAGCTCTTTGAGAGCGCGCTGCAACTGCTCGATTTGAGCCATCCTAGCGAGGAATCACTCCATGATTAGCGTCGCAGTAGCCAACAAAACTGTGCGGGTTTTGCCACTCGTGGAGGTTTTTGGCTTCGCCGGATTTATCGCGTGGTTCATCTGGCAACTTCAGGATTCTTATCGCTACGCCTGGCTCGTGTTTCCGGTTTGGCTGATTGCTACCTTCATTCTGAACAAAGATACGCCGCAAACTCTCGGATGGCGCGTGGACAATTTGTGGAGCACCACGAAGCGTGCGTCCATGGTCTTCCTGCCCTGCGCACTCGCGATTGCTGTTGTGGGACCTCTTGTTGGAGGCGAACACCACGCGCTGCAGCATGTCCTCCTACCGAGCCGTCTCTTTGGGTACATGGCTTTCTGCCTCCTGCAGCAAGTCGGCTTGAGCTCTCTCGTCACCAATCGGCTTCTTGCAGCAACTGATAGCCCCATGCGCACTTCTTTTATCGCCGGCCTCTTATTCGCTTTGCTCCACTGGCCGAATCCCGTTCTTGTGCCCCTCACTTTTGTTGGCGGAGCTTTGATGGCCTGGCTGTTCTGGAAAGAGCGCAACATTCTTCCGCTCACGGTGTGGCAGACGATTCTGGGCTCGGTGGTTTGGTGGGCTTTTCCTATCGCGTGGCACCACAGTATGCGCGTAGGGCCAGGGTTCTATCACTTCCGCGGATATTGAGCTGTCGCTTCAGGTCTGCAACGCCTTCACGCTCATTTTACAGATTCAGGTGAGTGTATTTTCGGGTGGTGTCCGTTCGAGCGCCGCTCGATCCGTGATTCCCTTGAGCGTCGTTCGCCCAGACACCGGGAATTGAGAATTTGCATTTCGGGCAAGCGCCATCTTTGATGCGATATTCCACGACGTCGTGCCACGAGCGACGCACGAGAAGCTCCTTGCAATTCGGGCAATACGTGTTCGCGCCGTCGCTGTAGATGTTCCCCTCGTAGACGTAGCGCAGGCCCACTTCCTTCGCAATTTGGCGCGCGCGATCCAGCGTTGCGGCTGGAGTTCGCGGCTTGTCCTGCAATTTAAAATCAGGATGAAACGCGGTGAAATGCAACGGAACGTCCGGGCCGAGGTGCGTCAGAATCCATTCGGCAAGCTTTCGCGTCTCGACTGGATCATCGTTCAGAGTGGGTATCATAAGGTTCGTGATCTCGAACCATACTTTGGTTTCCTTCTTGAGCCACTCCAGCGTCTCCAGAACTGGCTGCAGATGCGTCAGCGTAGTTTTCCCGTAGAAATTTTCCGTGAACGCCTTCAAGTCCACGTTGGCCGCATCAATGTGGTCATAAATGTCGTGAAAGGCTTCATAGGTGACGTAGCCGTTGGTCACCATGACCGTTTTCAGGCCGTATTTCTTCGCTTCTTTGCTGATGTCGATGACGTACTCGCCCCAAATGGTCGGCTCGTTGTAAGTAAACGCCAACGACTCGCAACCGTATTTCAACGCTAACTGCGGCACATCTTCCGGTGGAATCTCCTGCGAGCGCACCTGATCGGAGCGCGACTTGGAAATGTCCCAGTTCTGGCAGAAAAAACAGCCCATGTTGCAGCCCGCCGTCCCCATGCTGAAGATGCGCGTGCCGGGAAGAAAATGATTCAGCGGCTTTTTCTCGATGGGATCAATCTGCAAAGCGGCGGGGGAACCGTATCCGAGGTTATAAAGCTTCCCGTCCTGATTGATGCGGATGAAACAGAATCCCGATTGCCCCGGATGAATGTGGCAATGGCGCGGACAGAGATAGCAGTGGACGCCGTCGTTTGCTTCCGGCTCCCACCAGCGGGCTTCGTGAAGTTTTTCGGTTTTCTGGAGGATCCTCAACTCTTCCACGAACTTTCCTCCTAAGAATGATTATACGCGCGCAAGAGAAACTTGAAGGAGCGGCAGTGCTTTGCAGGAACGGAGGAGCGGTGCGCTAACTCTGCTGCAAAACTCAGGCGTGGCGGCGCTGGACGCGGCGTCTTTCTGCGGCCCAGTCTACGAATCGCTCCATGTGCTCGCGGTATTTCCAGGCGAGATGGAAAAACTTGCCCGCCGTCATGTCCGCCGCTTCTTTTCCGAGAAACGTCTCAAAGCGCCATCGAATATAAGGACTCTTCCACGGTTTCAAGCGGTAGCCCTGGGCCGCGTTCCAGTAATAGTTCAGCGTCTTAAACATTTTCCTGAGTTTCTAACCTATTGCCATCGACTTGGTTTTGCAAGCAATCTCTGCAACTGTCTTGCAACCGCTCAAGGTCGAAGGAAAAGATGGCGACGTGAAGTCGCCGCTACAGGAGGGCGACCGCTGCTAACGTCGCGACAATTCCGCCGGTTGTCCTATAATTTCCTCCTATGAAAAACTCACTCTCTCTCCGATCCCTGTCTGTCGCGCTGACGCTTTGCCTGATAGTGCCGCCGTCGTATGCGCACGAGCCGGTCTATGCGCGGAAAGGGATGGTGGTCGCGCAGGAACCGTTAGCGGCGGACGTTGGAGTGGCGGTTTTGAAATCCGGCGGGAACGCGGTTGATGCCGCGGTCGCCGTCGGCTTTGCGCTCGCCGTAACTTTTCCTTATGCCGGAAACCTCGGAGGCGGCGGCTTTATGCTCATCCGCATGGCCGATGGACGCACGGCGTTCATAGACTTTCGCGAAAAGGCTCCCCGCAAAGCCGCGCACGATATGTATCTCGATGCCAGCGGCAACGCCACGAAGGACAGTGTGCTTGGCTGGCGCGCCGCTGGCGTGCCGGGCACCGTTCGCGGTCTCGACCTCGCTCTGAAAAAGTACGGCACGAAGCCGTGGGCGGAATTGCTGCAGCCCGCCATCCGCGTCGCATCTTCCGGTTTTCCCATTTCGTATCCGCAGATGCGTTCGTTCAAATCGAATGCGGATGGTCTTTCGCAATTCCCCGAGTCCAAGCGCATTTTCCTGAAAGGCGGGGCTTTTTACGACTGGAACGAAACTTTTCAGCAGCCGGAGCTGGCTCGCACGCTTGAACGCATCGCGCGACACGGCGCCAAGGAATTCTATGAAGGCGAGACCGCGCACATCCTGGCGCGCGAAATGGAGAAAAACGGCGGATTGATCACGCTGGACGATCTTCGCGCGTACCAGGCGGTCGAACGCAAGCCGCTCGAAGGCGACTACAAGGGGTATCACATCATCACTTCCCCGCCGCCCAGTTCCGGGGGCGTCGGCATCCTGCAAATGCTCGGCATGCTCGACGGCACTGGTTACGAGAAATCCCGCGCGGGTTCCGCGAGTGCGTATCACTATCTCGCTGAAGTGATGCGGCGCTACTACGCCGATCGTAACGAATACCTTGGCGATCCGGATTTCGTGAAGAATCCCATTACGGCGATGCTCGATCCCGCCTACATTCGCGCGCGCCGCGACTCGATTGATCCCGTGAACGCGACGCCCAGCGACCAGATTCGGCCGGGCCTTCCCGCGGGCGCTGCGGAAGGCTCGGACACCACGCACTACAGCATCGCCGACGAACAAGGCAACGTCGTCGCCGTCACGTACACGCTCAACGCAGGTTACGGCAGTAAAGTGACTGTGCCCGGCTTGGGCTTTCTCCTTAATGACGAAATGGACGATTTCACCGCCAAGCCCGGCACACCCAACATGTTCGGTTTGGTGCAAGGCGAGGCGAATTCCATTGCGCCGGGCCGTCGCCCGCTTTCTTCGATGGTTCCTACCATCGTCGTGAAGGATGGCGAGCCCTTTCTCGCGCTGGGCGCGCCGGGCGGCTCTATGATCATCACCGCGGTTCTGCAAGTCATGCTCAATGTCATGGATTTCGGCATGAATGTGCAAGACGCCATTGATTTCCCGCGCATTCATCATCAATGGAAACCGGACACTCTGGGCATCGAGCGCGGCATCTCTCCGGACACGATTGCTCTGCTCAAGAAGGCCGGCTATCCGATCGAAGAAGCCAAACCTATTGTGATTGCGCGCGTCGAGGCGATTCTGCTGAGTGACGGGTGGCTGCAAGGCGGCCACGACGAACGCGGGAACGGCAAAGCTGTGGGCTATTAGCAAACGGAGGAACGAAGAGGTAGACCGTTCACCGTTCGCAGTTAACCGTAGGAGACAAGCGGCAGAATCCCCGCACGAAAAGTAACTCGTGACCCGCCCAAATGATGGCGGGCAAGCCTGTGATTCGTGACTCGTGGAAGCCAAGAGAGTTGGGAGTTCACAGTTCGCCGTTTGCCGTAAAGAATCCCAGGTCGGCGGGAGTGACTGGTGATTTGTGACACCTGGGCTGCGCTCAGAACAAGCTGGTGAGTGGTGGAAGAACGAAGAATCTGCGTCCGCCATTTCGGGAGACGCGGGGCTCCAGGGTAGGGACTTAAAGTAAAACTTAGGTCACGCACTGGCAGGCGGGTATGCACCCCCGGGTACTGTTGCAACATTTTAAAAACAAAAGAGTTACAGAAATTGACTATTGGAAGCGACTGAAAACAAAAGGGCTCAGAAAATGTGGCAAATTTGAGGCAATTCGTAAGCCGTTGAAAAGAAAAGAGAGGGCTCCCTCGAAGCTCGGGGTAAACCAGAGGTTCGGGATCAAGGATTAGAGCGGAAAGCATACCCCTACCCTCCGTTGCACGGGAAAGAGTGCGGAAGTGGTTGTGACAAAGGGGTTGAGAGTGCCCCGTTGCGGCCCCAGAGTGCGGAAGTGCGTGAAAAAAAAGAGGTTAGATGATGAAACTGCGCTTGGAGAACTGGAGTGGAGTGGGCGATGGCCGTTCATAAATGTCACCTGGGCACACAAATATCTGCCCCAACGGCCAAGAAACTGTATAACACATAATTACGATTTTTGCAATACCCTAATAAGTGACTGAGGGGAAAGGGTTTACGGATGGCTGCGAGGGGTAGAAAAGTTCCAGGTCGAAGCGGAACATTAAGTCGTTTGGATGCTATGGGATAGCGGGGCCAAAATTGAGCGAGGAAGAACCAACTTCAGATAGATTAGGGACGTCCCGTCTCCGTCCCCCCAGTTCCGTCCACCCCACACCCAGCTCTGACGCTTTGGCCAACTTCTTGCGCGCCTCGGAACGATGGAAGAAACACCGGTCTGAAGACCGGCCACTACAAAAGACGAAGATGGCGACGTAAAGACGCCGCTACAACGGCGAAGATGCTGCCCTCCCGACCGGGTCGGGATAGATTCCGGGACGGCGCTACATTTCACCCCTAACACCATTCCTTCTTCTCGGGAATCGTGCTACAAACCATCAATATCTGCCGACTTTGCGTTATTGGGGCGCACTCGTGTTCGTCACCTCTTCGGCTCGCATGAAAGCGATTCCAGCATTTTGCGGGCTTGCGGCTTTGCTTGCGGGAATCGGGTGGGCGCCCGCCCGCGCGCAAACCCCAACCGGGGAGATTAAGGGAACCGTAACGGACTCCGGCAAGCCGTTGGCGGGCGCGGTGGTGAATCTGGCCAACGTACATTCAGGAAAAACTTTCAAAATCAAAACGGATGATTTCGGGCGATTTGTCGTCCCGGAGGCGCCCTACGGCTACTATGAGCTGGAGGTGGTGAGCTGGGAGGGGGACAGGCTTCTCAAGCAGCAAATCTCGATCACGAGCGAGGGATCTTCGCGAACGGCGACGGTGAATATTGATGTCAGCCGATCGAAAGTAACCAGCGCTCTACCTGACAACCCGGAAGCGTACGGAACCATTCGAACTTTGCCCGAGCCTACCACCAAAAACAAAAGGCAGCTGGCCAAGGAAATCCAAAAGCAAAACGAAAAAGTCTCGGAAATGAACGCGCTCATTCTGCAGGCCAACGCCGCGATCCTGGCGCAGAAATGGGAAGAAGCTCTCGGCCCCCTTCAGGAGTTGACGGGCATGAGGCCCGACGACTGGGAATATCTCTGTATCTTGGGCGATGCGCAATACCATCTCGGCCAATATCAGGATGCGATCGGCAGTTATGAGAGCGGCCTTCTGGCAGCGGGCGACGTTTCTGCCATTGACCTCAAAACCGCCGACGCCGAGTCCGCGAGAAGGAAGACCGTCGTCAGCCGTATGCTGAACAACGAAGGCATTGTCTACAACAAGTTGCACAGAACCAAAGAAGCGATGGCTGCCTACGCGAAGGCAGCCGCCTTGGCTCCGGACCCTTCGATGGCGTATTTCAACGTTTGCGTGACTCAATACAACCTAAAGAATGTCGAGGGCACCATAGCCGCGTGCGACAAAGCCATTTCGGTCGATCCGAGCAAGGCGGAAGCCTACTATTTCAAGGGCGCTCTCCTCGTCTACGCAAACCAGCCCGCCTTAACGGGCAAGGTGACCGCGCCACCGGAAGGGGCCGCTGAGGCATTGCAGAAGTACCTTGAACTCGCCCCGGACGGCGAACACGCTAAAGAAGTTCGTGCGACGCTAAACTACCTTTCCGTGTTGGCCAACGCGGCCGCAGGCAAGACTAAGAAAAACTGATGCTGCCCGATTGGCATCTTTTCGTTCTTGAAAAATCCTTGTTGGTTTGAAGCGCGAAGCCACTAGCGCTTGGCAACAAGCTTGTATCCCCCGCTCGCGTCGGGCTCTTCCACGAATACTTGTGAATCCACAGTTTCGTAAAGGTCGTCCGGTTTCTCCGACTTAAACACGCCTGGCGTACTCTTCGGCAGACGTTCACGGATCGACGCCAGCAGCTTTTCGCTCTGCAGGAAAGCGTCCATATCCTTATATTCCGTCATTAATATGACGGAGCTTCGGTCGCCTGCTTTGCGTCCAGAAATCTCCAACACGGCGTTTTGAATGCAGTGATAGTCGAGAACTGCACCTTGACGTTTAGCTTCGGCACGGACGCGCATCCAGTGGTCGTCCAAGTACCCCATAGCCAGGCTGAAATTCGCAGACTTCACGTGAATGAACTCCAGTGTCCAGACTGGTTTGTCCGCTGCATTGCGATTTTGCGCGTCTCCTCCAGCCGCAAGAAAGAGTGCACAAAGAAAGAGCCCTGCGACGATTCGTCCCTTCATGGTTACCTCCGCGTTTTAGCTCCGCGCCAATTGAGACGCATAGCACTCCCAAAAGGTAGCCTCTCTTTCTTCGCGGTGGCAAGATCCTTCTTCAGCCCTGCGGCAACAGCGTGAAGTTCACGGTGATGGTGGTATCGATTTTCGACCGGCTCGTCATTCAGCAGCGTCGGCTAGCTCCAGGGCGGCCGCGACGTGCGCGGCACTGGCAAAGCCGCTGGTTATTAGGCAGTGGAAGATAAGTCTTCCGTAACGACGGCATCTCTTTCCCTATATATGTTTCGCTTTGCAAGAATAGCGAGTAATGGTATAGCTCCGCAGGAGCAACCCGGGGAGCGGCGCAATGGCACAGCCGACGGCAAATCAGCCTTCTTCAGCCGCTGGAAAGCGGCGAAGCAGGCGTTTCCCCTTCATCTCCCCAGTGGAAGCGACATGGCAAGAGCCTAATGGGAAAATATTCCGTGAAGCGGGGCAGGCCATGGAAGTGAATGCTCAGGGTGGCTTGCTGGAGATGAAGACGTACCCCGCTGTGGGCACTCAGATCGAGATCACGAACCTTCTATCGCATGAGTCCTCGCACGCTCGCGTCGTTGGCGTGCGCCGCAATGCCGAAGACCGCTTGCTTGGAGTGGCCGTCGAACTTCTTGTCCCCAGCGACACGTTCTGGGGCATGAATTTCCAGCTAAAGAAAGCCTGCGCGGACCTAGTCAAGCTGGAGTACGACATGCGCTCGGGCACGATCGACCAGCGCGTCCTCGGTGAATTCCGCGATGCCGTGGACAATGTGCGCAAGACCGCGTGGGCAGTTCAGGAGTGGCAGGAGCGCCAATCGCGGCGGCAAGATCCGCAATCCGTGCTTCCCTTGCTGACTGCAGAACGCATCCGCCGGGCTACCCAGCTCTGCGATGCCATCACCGCCTCCTCAGCAGCACATGAGGTAGTTCGCCAAACCGTGGGGATAGAGGAATTTCTGCGAGCTGTCGAGCGCGTCCACCAAACCCTTCTCGATCTTTTCAAGGACCTCGAACCCTAAGGCAGACTGAGCGATCTTTCTTCTCGCTATAGGTCTTTTGCCAGGGCTGGGAGACTGAAACCCAGCCTCAAACTACGGCAGCAGAGTGAATTTCACCTGGATGGTGGTGTCGACCTCGACGGGGTCGCCGTTCAGGAGCGTAGGCTGATAGCGCCACTGGCTGACCGCTTCGACGGCAGCGCGGGCAAGATCGGGATTCACCTGGCTATTCAACACTTGCAGCGAGAGCGGCCTGCCGTCTTTGCTCACAACCGCATGAAGCAACACGGAACCCTGTGCACCGGCAGCCTTGGCACTCTCCGGGTAGATGGGTTGGACCTTGGTGATAACCTTTGCTGCTTGGACGTTGCCGCCAATGCGGATTCGTTTCGGGCTTGCAGTGCTTTCCGTTGAGCCTTCGGCCTGCGCCTTCAGCGCATAAGGCTGGCCCCGATACTCGACATCTACAGTGTCCTTCAAGACTCCCATTTGCAGTTTGGCGTTCAGTGCAAGGTCGCGGCCCGGCTCCAATACGACTTGCGGCGCGAGGTACGTGGCGAATCCCGGCTTGAGCACTTTCATCTCGTACTCGCCCGCGGGCAAGGCTTTGAAAACAAAATTGCCCTCAGCGTCCGAGGTAGTCATATCAACAGTGTTTGCCTTGTGGTTGGTCATGACGATCGTGGCATTGGGAACGGTGGCATCGCTGATATCGAAAATCGTGCCTGTGAATTTCCCCGACAAGTTTTGGCCGGGGAGCCGGAGAGCGGCGAGCGGAAGCAGCAGGCACAGCGCTGCAATTCTGGCGAGAAGCCTCGTCTTTCGTGAAATTCCCTCACGATTTAGTTTTGGATTCAGCATGGCGATAAATCTCCTTTCCAGATTTGTTGGGCGGGCAATGGCGAGTGCGGTGGACCAGCCGCGATGGGCATTCTTCAAAGTGCGGGCAAGTTCGAGCAGTTGGTTCGCGTAGTGCGAGGGATCGACTCCGCTGTTCAGGACGGAATCATCGCAAGCTCGTTCGCTCTCGCTTCGCAGCTTTGCGGCGGCAAACCACATGAGCGGATGAAACCAATAAATGGCGCGAGTCAGCTCAGCGAAAATTTGCGCCAACCAATCGTGACGGGCAATGTGCGCGAGTTCGTGAGAAAGAACGGTCCTTCGACGCTCGGGAGACCATTGCGTGGCTCCGGCCGGAAGCAAAATGCGGGGACGGACAAATCCCCAGGTCAGAGGCATGGACGCTGGATCGGCGGACAGGAGAATCTGCACGGGACGCACAATACCGAGCTGCTTGCGCTGGCTTGCAACCATCTGCGCCCAACCCTCTTCCACGACTGGCGCCGAGCGCGCCGACACTAATGCGAGCCGCGCCAGACCTGCCAGAAGCTTCACCACAACAAAAAGGGCGCCAAACGCCCACAAAAGCAGCGTCAGGCTCAGCAATTTACCGGAGAACGGCGAGGCCGCTGCGGCATCAATCACCGTGGAGGGCAGCTTTTGAAAATTGACGCTTCCTGGCGCTGCGTGAGCCGCACTCCATAATCGGGCCGCGTTGCCGAGCGTGGCGGAATGCCACGAGGGAAGAAGGAGCGTGAACAGCGGGAGGGCTAACGCACACGCAATTCCCAGGGACCACGCGTGGTGGCGCAGGGCCGCCGAGCCGCGGCGCATGGCCCGCGCTGCAACGGCTGTCAACATCAGCACCAGCGTTGCCTTCACCGTGCAACCAACCAGAAATGACAACGCAAGTTCCGGGCTTCCAGGCCAATGCATAATCAGCTCTCCTTCTGGCTTTTGGTGATCAGGCTGGCGAGCCGGTCCAGTTCTTCCGAGGAAATCCTCAACACCTCTCCGCCAAGCAGAGCGGCGACAGCCTTCTCCGTGGAGCCTTCAAAAAACGTTTCGACCAAGTGCTGCAGTGCAGAGCGGCGCGCGACTTCGCGGGGAACACAAGGGACGTACACGTACCTCAGCCCGTCCTCTTCATGCTGGACATGGCCCTTTTCCTCCAGCACGCGAAGCTGGGCGCGGACGGTGGAATAATGGGGCTTGCCGTCCAGTTGTGAGAGGACTTCTCCGACCGAAGCGCGTTCGAGCCGGTAAAGAACGTCCATGATCTGGCGCTCGCGCCGCGTCAGAGCGTTCGGCTTTGGCTTTCTCTTCATCATTCTGGCCACCATGCTATTTTTATAGCACGTATGCTACAAATCTAGCACACGGGGCGTTGCTGTCAACTGTTTTTTTTGGAAAAAAAGGACCACCTCAAGGGCGAAACGCGGGGTCTAAGCCGTGGCACCTCCGCGGCGCTATTCCCCGGCCCGCAGGCGCTATTCGCCGGTAATTCCCTTCTTCCTGCCGAATCTCGCGTGCACCCAGAAAGGAGGCCGCCTATTCTCGCTTTGGCACGGGGAACCAGCCCACGCGAGGTCAACATGGCAAAGCCGCACATGCAGATAACGTCCAAAAACCTCCACACCGTTGCAGGCGCGGTCCTTTTCTCCTTCGGGCTGACGTTGCTAGCCGCAAATCTAGATGCGGTTGCCGTCCAGATCAGCAGTTGGTTCGGTCCAACGCCGCGCTCTCTCGGCACGGCGATTGAAGTTGGCCTGGCGGGCCTGCGTGCCGTGCAAGCTTACTTCTTCGATCCATCCGCGTTTCAGGCCGGCTTTCTTTCGATCTTGGTATCCCTTTGGCCACTGATTCTGGTTATTATCGGAGCTATTCTTTTGCATGACGCAATGGGCATGCGTTTCGCCAAGGCGAAGTTGGCGCGGACCTTTCCATCAGGGGAGTACGAGAGTGAGTCCTAGACGGCATATGTGGCGCGCGAACCACAGGAGAATTTCGTGAGCGATGAATCCAATTTTGACCCGAAAAGATTTAAGGATGACTTGCATGAACGCATCCATCGAGACATCGACGATCAGTTGAAGAATACCTACCGGAGTTGGAAAGAACGGCGCCGTCGTCCCATGGTGATCGGTCTGGACCTGCGCGCCCGCGGGCGCGGCGGCATGATTACGGGCGGCATTCTCGTCCTGGTCGGCATCGCTTTCCTGCTGGATCACATGGGAATCATTTCCATTGGCAACCCCTTTCGGTTCTGGCCCATGCTGATTGTCCTGGTCGGCCTATTGAACTTCATTTCTGGCCGCCGTGCATGGGGAACGCTTTTGATGTTTGCCGGCGTCATACTGCAGCTCAATGAACTGGGGAAAATTCATTTTGGCTGGGCCCAGCTTTGGCCCACCGCGCTTATTGCGCTGGGCATTTTTGTGATATGGGGTTCATTCGAGGGGCGGAAAAGATCCGTTACTTCTGCATCGACCGATGGCGATCCACGCACCACGCTCAATGAGGCCGTTGTTTTTGGCGGTTTGGAGCGCCGGATGACGAGCCAGGATTTTCAAGGGGGAGATGTCACGGCGATATTTGGCGGCGTTGAACTGGACATGACCGAAGCAAACATGCAAGCCAAAGAAGCCACACTGGCAATCACGGCGATTTTTGGCGGTGTGGAAATCCGCGTCCCGCCCAACTGGCAAGTGGCCTTTCGCGGAGCACCTATTTTCGGCGGCATCGAAGACAAGACGCGGACGGCGCGCATTGAAGATCCGGCAAATTCCAATCTCAAAGTGCTGATGATTACCGGCGCGGTCATTTTTGGCGGTCTGGAAATCAAGAACTGAACTAGTTCGATGCACCCACTGTTCAAGCGCGGCCGCTTCAGCCTGTACCTGCTCGCCTGGGTACCGCTCGTTGCCACGTCCATTTATACCCTCGTTACGCGCGGCGCTCTCAGCTGGTGGAAGGCATCAGTCATTGCAGTGCCCGTGTTTGTGTTCTACGCGTTTCTCTGTGTGTTTGCATGGTACCCGTGCCGCGCCACTCCCCTCGGCAGCGTTAGCTTCACCCGCTTGCTGCTGACGCACCTGATCGCTGCGCTATTCTTCAGTTTCGTGTGGACTAGGGCTAGCGGGGTGTTCGTCTACATGATGCTGAGTTCGGCGCAATTGGAGAGCTTAACCCGCGAATTTAAGCCCCAGGTTAACGCCTTTTTCACGGTAGGTGTTCTACTCTACCTGCTATCTGTCGCTTTCCACTACGTCCTGATCACCATGGAAGACTCGCGCCGCGCAGAAGCGCAGGCGGCAGAAGCCCGTGTGCTCGCTCGCGACGCTGAATTGAAAGCTCTCAAGGCCCAGATCAATCCCCATTTCCTCTTCAACAGCCTCAATTCCATCAGCGCGCTAACCAGTATTGATCCGTCGCGCGCGCGCGATATGTGCGTTTTGCTCGGTGAGTTTCTTCGCATGACCCTGGGGCTCGGCGAAAAAACGGTGGTTCGCTTTTCCGAGGAACTTGACCTCCTTGAAAAATACCTGATCATTGAAAAAATCCGCTTTGGGGACCGGCTGAAAACGCAGGAAACGATCCAGGAAGAATCCAAGGCCTGCCTGTTGCCTCCGTTGCTGCTGCAGCCGCTGATGGAGAACGCGATCAGACACGGCATTGCAAGCCTGCCGGAAGGAGGCGAAGTGCGCTTGACCGCCGGGCGGCAAAATGGCCGTTTGGAAATCCTCGTTGAGAATTCCTGGGATCCCGATGCGCCGCCGCGCCGTTCCAGCGGGCTCGGCTTGAGGAATGTGCAGGAGCGGCTGGAAGCGCGTTACGGAAGGGATGCACTTATGCGCGTAATGGCAGAGGGCGATCTCTTTCAGGTGAGTTTGTCGATTCCGCTCGAAAGCGAGGAGAGAGTGTGACCGCCTCAATTAAGAAACGCTGGCGGGCGCTTATCGTAGATGACGAAGAATTAGCACGCCACATCATCCGTGAATTATTGCAACCGCACTCGGAAATCGAAGTCGCGGCGGAATGCTCCAATGGATTCGAAGCGGTTAAAGCCTACTCCGAGCACAAACCCGACCTGATCTTTCTTGACGTGCAGATGCCTAAACTTACAGGCTTCGATGTGCTCGAGCTGATAGGCGAGGACATTTCCGTCATTTTTGTCACCGCTTACGATCAATACGCCATGCGCGCGTTTGAAGTCCATGCCGTCGATTATTTGCTGAAGCCCATCGGGAAAAAGCGTTTCGAGGAAGCCCTCGAACGGGCAAAATCGCGCCTTGGCGAGAAGATGCCTTCCGCGCGGAAGCTTGCCGACTCCGCGCGTCCTCCACAACAGTTTCTGGAGCGCATCGTGGTCAAAGACGGTACGAGAGTGACGCTGATTCCGGTCGCCAAACTTGATTATGTCGAAGCGCAGGACGATTACGTGGGGCTCGCCAGCCAAGGCAAGAAACATCTTAAGCAGCAGACCATCGCCAGCCTGGAAGCCTGCCTCGATCCGAACTTCTTCGTGCGCATTCACCGCTCTTACATTGTGAATCTGGAAAGAGTCGCGCGCATCGAGCCTTACGGGAAAGATAGCCGCCTGGCCATTCTCAATGACGGCGCGCGCCTTCCCGTCAGCCGCACGGGCTACGCGCGCCTGCAGTCGCTCCTCGACGAGCGCAAGTAGTCTGCATGTGCCCGACAAATTCAGATTGGATTCTTGGATTCTGAATCAGGAGTCCAAAACCTGGCGGACTTTTCCCAGAAGGCCGGCGCGGCCAAAAGGTTTTTGCAGCAGCGTGGTACCGCCATTCAGGACTCCGCGCTGGACTATCACATCATCCGTATAGCCCGACATGTAGAGAACCTTGAGTAACGCGCAACTTGACGTCAGCCGGCGCGACAATTCATGGCCGTCCATTCCGGGCATCACAACATCAGTCAATAGCAAATCAATCTTGCGATGAGCGTTCTCGGCAAGGTGAATGGCGTCTTCCACATTCGCGGCTTCCAACACGGTATAACCGGCGGCTTCCAGCAAACCGCGCGTAAGTTCGCGAAGGGCAGTTTCGTCTTCCACGAGAAGGATGGTCTCATTTCCTCCAGGAAGGTCGGCACGGCGGGCCGACGCGCGCGGAGCCTGGGGAACTCCGCTGACGCGGGGAAAATAGACTTTGAAGGTGGTGCCGCGACCGGGCTCGCTGTAGGCCATGATGTAGCCACCACATTGTTTAACAATTCCATAGACCGTCGAAAGCCCGAGCCCTGTGCCTTTCCCTATTTCTTTGGTAGTGAAAAACGGCTCGTAGATGTGGGACAGCGTTTCCTGATCCATGCCGAAACCCGTGTCACTGATGCTCAACAGCACAAACGGCCCCGCTGCGGCGCCCAAATGTTGACCGACATACGAGTCGTCGAGAGTCAAGGAGGAAGTTTCGAGAATCAGCTTGCCACCGATGGGCATGGCGTCTCGCGCGTTCACCACCAGGTTCATGAGAATCTGGTCGATCTGGCCGGGATCAATCAGAATGGTGCTCGCACTGGGTTGCACGCGAATAATCAGTTCGATGTCTTCTCCGATGACACGGTGGAGTAGTTTTTCGATTTCGCGGACGGCCACGTTGAGGTCAAGAATCCTGGGCTCGACCATTTGCTTCCGGCTAAAGGCGAGAAGCTGCGTGGTGAGCGCCGCGGCGCGCTGTGTGGCGCTTTGGATGGCCTCGACGCTTCTCTGCAGGCGCTTGTCTTGTCCGGCAGCTTCTTCAAGAATTTCTGTGTGGCCAAGAACTACGCCGAGCAGATTATTGAAGTCGTGGGCTATTCCTCCGGCGAGCCGACCGATCGCCTCCATCTTTTGCGACTGAAAAAGCTGACGCTCAAGGGTGCGGCGCTGTGTAATGTCTTCAGCGAAAACCTCGTAGTGAGTTTGCGTTTGGTCTGCCCCCTCAATACGGCGCCCGTTGAGGAGCGCGGTAATGATATTGCCGTCCTTGCGCTTCCATTGGACTTCGACATTGTGAATGTCCTTTTTCTGTGAAAACTCCTCAATAAGACTCTGGCGCTGCTTTGGATCATGATAGACATCGCGCTCGAGATTGAGCTGGAGAAGCTCCTCTTCGGAATTGTATCCCAGCATGTTCACAAGAGCGGGATTGGCTTGAAGAACGCGGCCTTCGAGGGTGGACCGAAGGACCCCAAAGGGAGCATCGTGAATGAGAGAACGGAAGTTAGCTTCCGACCGGCGTAGTTCTTCTTGTGCGCGCCTTTTTTCGGTGATGTCGCGGCTTACCGACAGCATGCATTGTTGAGTGCCGACGGCGACCCTGACCGCAGCGAGCTGGCCGAAGCGAATTTCGCCAGCTTTCGTGCGAAAACGAAATTCTTCTTCGTGTACTTCACCCTCGCGCAAAACCTTCTGTAGAGTGGCGCCGCGCTGATCGGGGTCGGCCCAGACGTTGAGTTCGGCGGAGGTCTTGCCGATGACTTCTTCGGCCGTGTAGCCCGTCATGCGGCAAAAACCTTCGTTGACCTCGAGGTAGCGGCGCTCGGGGAGCGTACGCAGAGTGATAGCGTCCGGGCTGGACTGGATCATGCGCACGTATCTTTCGTTGGATTGACGAAGCTCTGCGACAATGCGGGACAGATCGCCGTTTAGCGCTTGGCGGGAATCTGCCTTAGTCTGACGTGGACGGCGCGGACTCTTCTCGCGAAGCTTGACCATGAGCACATTCCCATCCTGTGCAAGCAAACAGGCAATTCTGTCCCAATTCGCCGCGAGTGAAGGGGCACTCTACCCCCCGCCGGGACTCAACCAAAATCTAACATTGCCATGCGACTCTCCACGAAGTACGTTCGAAAGACATGTCGAATCAGCTACCGGAAGCGAACGAGCCAGTATGGGTTCGATGAGTCGGCCACAAGGCGGGAAGCAACCTCAAATCTGAAGTCCGAATCGAACCTGCATTTCACGGCGGCCAACCGGGGTAACGTTCAAGATCCTGCTGTCCAGTTCCTGCGTCACCCATCTTTTCCTCAGCGCGATTCTCAACAACGCCGCCCCAACGGCACCTCCGAGGTGTGGCCGCCGCTCGCTCCAATCCACGCACGCAAACGCGAAACGACGCCGCAACACGCGCGTTGCTTCAACGTCCACTCCCAGCACTTCCAGGCCTTTGGCTCCGCGCGGTGTGAGGTCGTACGAAGTCGCGTCTCTCGAATCCTCCGCCAGCCATCCCATGGCCCGGACGCGATCGTGAAGCGCTACGCCAAGCGACCCTGCGATATGGTCGTAACAAGTCCGCGCGGCACGCAACGGACCCGGCGTGTTTGGGATGAACGTGCTGCGCGTTCCGCCGGCAAGAACGCTCAGTGCTTCCAGAGCAGCCCCAACGTTTGGGCCTTCCAGGCTGTAGTAGCGATGCTTCCCCTGGGCGAACACTTTTACCAAGCGATTGGTCATTAGCCTTTGCAGATGCACGCTGGCCGTGGACGGACTCACGTCCGCCACGATGGCAAGTTCGGTGCTTGTCCGCGCGCGTCCGTCAGCCAGGCAGTAGAGCATGCGCGCGCGGGCAGGTTCGCCGATGGCGGCTGCAATGGAGGATGCCGCGGCGTCTGCTGTTTCGACATTCATACTTTGATGTTAAACGAAGTATGAGTGTCTCGCAACCAGGATAATTCCCGCATGGGCCGGACACCACGCTCACCCCACAAAATCACGCGCCGCGAAGCTCTGCGAGTCCTCTCGGCGACAAGCGTAGCTTTGCGCGCCGGCGTGATGCCGGCCCCATTCGCCTCTGGGAGACCATCGATGACCATCACCTGCGTCATTCGCTACCAGATTGACCCATGTCAGCGAGACGCCTTCAAAAAGTATGCTGAAAATTGGGGCCGCATCATTCCCCGCTGCGGAGGACATCTCGTCGGCTACTTTCTTCCTTACGAAGGCACGAATGACGTGGGCTGGGGCCTGATTGCCTTTGACAGCCTCGCGTCTTACGAGCGCTACAAGGCGCGTTTGAAGTCCGACAAGGAAGCGCGAGAGAATTTTCAGATGGCGCAAGCGAAACGCTTCATCCTTCGCGAAGAGAGAAACTTTGTCGAGGTGGTGGATGGAACTTTTGGCATCCCCTCAACCCTCGGCGGAATGGAATAATTGCCGCATGACCACACAGGCAGAAAAGGCACACGCTTTCCGCGCTTTGCATGAGCGCAGCTTCGCATTCATCATCCCCAATCCATGGGACGCGGGCACGGCGCGCATTCTGGCCCACCTGGGGTTTGAGGCTCTCGCCACAACCAGCATGGGTTATGCATTCTCGCAAGGGCGGCGGGACAATACGCTGAACCGCTCCGAGTCCTTGGCTTATGCGTCGGCGATCTCGTCCGCTACCGATCTTCCAGTGAGCGCCGATCTCGAAAATGGCTTTGGAGACGACCCGAAAGTTGTGGCAGAAACGATTCGGTTGGCCGCGAGCGCCGGGCTGGTCGGTGGATCCATCGAAGATGCTACAGGATGCCCGGACGATCCCATCTACGAAATACAACACGCAGTGGAGCGCGTCCGCGCCGCAGTCGAAGCAGCACGCGCACTTCCCTGTCCTTTCACGCTCACTGCGCGCGCGGAGAATTACTTGCACCGCCAGCCGGATTTGCGAGACACCATCAAACGGCTGCAAGCCTTTCAGGACGCCGGGGCCGACGTTCTGTACGCGCCCGGCCTCATGAGCAAGGAGGACATAGCCACGGTTGTACGCTCTGTGGACCGTCCAGTGAACGTCGTGATGGGACTGCGAGGTGCGCAATTGAGCTTGGCAGAGCTTTCCGCGATTGGAGTGAGGCGCATTAGTGTGGGCAGCGCGCTTTATCGCACTGCTCTAGGCGCGTTTCTCGGCGCCGCTCGCGAGATGCGCGAACAGGGCACGTTCACCTTCGCAAAAAATGCGGTCATTCCCCAGGAAGTTAACTCTATCTTCGGCTAGGAACGGCTAAGTAAGCTTCTTCACCCAGATGCGGCTCGTGGCAGGTTTGCCAAGATGGACCGTCTTTCCATCCACGCGTAGGGTCATGGTTTCATCGTACTCGCGCTTCAGCACATCCACGGTCGTGGACGGCCGCAAGTGCAGTCCTTCCAGAAATTCCAAAAACTGCGCATCTTTCTCATACACGCAGAGAATTTCGCCAGAGTCCTTCGCACGCAGGTCTGCAAGCAACACCGCTCCTTGCTTGCGCAGCGTCGCGATTCCTCCCCGCATCGGCACGCCATGCGGGCAGCTCTTTTTGTCACCGAAGCGCTTAATCAGCAGCGCTTCCACTTCCGGTGAGATTGCATGTTCCAATCGCTCGGCCTCATCGTGCGCCTTGGCCCAGGAAAGCCCGATCACGTCCGTGAGCAGCATCTCCGCGAGTTGATGCCGCAGTGCAAGGTGTTCAGCAAGCTTTCTTCCCTTATGCGTAAGGACAATCTGTCCCTTTCGGTCAACGCTCACGTGGCCGTCGCGCGTCATGCGCTTCAGCGCCGCAGTCACCGCCGGAGGAGTAACCTGCAACTCCTCCGCCAGTCGGGCGCTGATCGGAATCTGGTTCTCCTCCAACATCTCCCAAATCGCTTTCAGGTAGTCTTCTTGGGATACGCTGGTTTTTTCTCGTCGCAATGGCGCCCCTATCTTCCCGCTCTCTGGCTGATGCGTTTTTCGCGCAGACTCTGCGCGAGTTGGTCAACCCTTCGCCGGATCCCTTCAAAAACCCGCTGATACGTCTCCGGGTCTTCTCCGTAAGGATCCTCTACGAGCCAGTCTTCCACGTTTTCCCGGCCGCCGAAAACATGCTCGCTCGGCGCCCCAGTCATGTTGATGATCAGGCCTGCCTCCTCCATCGCCTCCCGCGTAATTGCGTCGGACGTAAGACCATTCGCCGAATAGCCATTCTTCATTAATGTCTGTTTCGTGAGTTCCGCAATGTATCCGAGAGGATACAACCCTGCGCTGGAGGCTTCCATCACATCCGCGGCATCGTAGCGGGCGATGGCTTCAGCCATGGGGCTGCGACAGGCGTTTCCAACGCACACGAACAACACTTGCGTGCGCGGGGAGTGGGGAGCCCCCGGTGTCTGGCTTTTCTCTTTTTTCACGAAGAGGATTTTACGCCGTTTGCAGGTTGCTTGGCTCCTGCGCGGGCGAGGCGCAGGAAATACTCGTGCACCGTCGTGTCGTCGGTCAGTTCGGGATGGAACGTCGCCGCCATGATGTTTTCCCGCTGCACCAGCGAAGGTTTTCCCGCGTATTCGGCCAGGACTTTGACGCCCGGCCCGGCGCGCTCTATCACCGGCCCGCGAATAAATACCATTTCGAGCGGCTCTTTCTTTAGCACCGTTGGTCCGCTCACCACGTCGCTAGCGATCTGCCGGCCATACGCGTTGCGAACCACGGTCATGTCCATGAGGTTCAATGAATCCTGCTGCGGATGCTTCACATCTTTGGCGAGTAGAATCGCGCCAGCGCACGTCCCGAGAATCGCTCCGCCGCGCTCTGCGAATTTTACAATTTTGTCCGCCAAGCCTTCTTCCTGCAGGAATTTAAGCTGCGTCGTGCTCTCGCCGCCGGGGAGAATCAATCCGTCGCAGCCTTCTAGATCGGTGGGGGTGCGTACCTCGGCCGTCTTTGCGCCGAGCTGTTCCAGCATGGCGGCGTGCGCCGCAAAATCTCCCTGCACGGCTAAAATCCCGATCTTCACTCTGTCCCCATCACGACATCGTGCTGCGAATCCAAAGGGCGCAGCAATGCTGAAGCCCCTACAAAAAAAACTGAACATTGAAAGCTACGCTTACCATCCGCGCGTTGACAGAAGGTCCTTCTCTTCCATTTGGCGCACGTCGAGCCCGCGCATCGCTTCGCCCAGTTCTTCGTGCGCTTCCAGCACTGCCTTCGCGTCCTCAAAATGTGTGTTCGCTTTCACCACGGCTTTCGCGCGCGCCTCGGGATCGCTCGACTTGAAAATCCCCGACCCAACGAACACCGCCTCCGCGCCAAGCCTGCGCACCAACGCGGCGTCCGCTGGCGTGGCGATTCCGCCTGCTGAAAAATTCGGCACCGGCAGCTTTCCGGACTTCGCAATTTGCCGGACCAGCTCTAGCGGCGCGACCATCTCTTTTGCTTCATGCATCAATTCATCGTCCCGCATGGTCGTGAGCTTCTTCATTTGGCTGACGATCGCGCGCATGTGCCGCACGGCCTCCACCACGTTCCCCGAGCCTGCTTCGCCCTTCGTTCGAATCATGGCCGCGCCTTCGGCAATGCGGCGCAGGGCTTCACCCAGATTACGTGCGCCGCAGACAAACGGCACGCGGTAATCGTGCTTCCAGATGTGATTTTCTTCATCCGCCGGCGTCAGCACTTCGCTCTCATCAATAAAATCCACTTCGAGCGCCTGTAAAACTTCCGCTTCCGCAAAATGGCCGATGCGCACCTTGGCCATCACCGGAATCGTCACTGTCTTCATGATTTCGCGGATCACTTTGATCGACGCCATGCGCGCCACGCCGCCTTCTTTGCGGATGTCCGACGGCACGCGCTCCAGCGCCAGCACGGCGCAGGCTCCGGCATTTTCTGCGGGCCTGCTCCGCGTTCGTGACGTCCATAATCACGCCGCCTTTCAGCATTTCGGCGAGGCCGACTTTGACGCGCCACTCGTTCGAGCCTTTATTGCCTTTGCCACTGCCATTTGGCTTTTTCACTTCCATCTTGCTTCTCCCTTCGCTATTTAAGCTTTCCGACGGCGTTTCGCCGTCAAATCTCTTACTTTGGCCTGAGCACCACGAACCGCCCTTTACCGCGAGCCAGCACATCTCCATTCTCGTTTCGAATCTCGCCGCTCATGAAAAGGTTTCTTCCATTCATCTCCGTCTCGCGCCCTTCCACCACGATCTCTTTGTCCACGGCGACGGGCTTCAAGTATTCCACACTCAACTCCGCCGTCACCGCGCGAACTTCCCGGAAACGGCAAACTTTTCCCATGGCTTCATCCAGCAGCAGCGCGATGATTCCGCCATGAGCAAACCCCGCGCCGCCTTGGTATCGCTCACCCAGCACGAACCGCCCCACGATCTTGCGATTCTCGTTGTCTTGCTCGAACGTCAACTTCATCCCGCCGGCGTTGTCCCCGCCGCAGCCAAAACATTTATTCGTGGGATTCGGCTCCAGCCTGATCGTGTCGCTCAATCTTCTCCTCGCTCCCTCTCTCCTTGCTTCCATACCTCCTTCTTCTTTACTTCATACCAGCGCCACGCGGCTCCGCTCTGCTCTCCGCACGCCGCGCTGCCGCTTGCGCATTTCCACTTTCAGCATTTCCGCCAAAGTGGCCACGCCGCGCGCCACCTGCTTTTCGTCGAGGCTGGAAAACGCAAGCCGCAGCGTATTCGGCAGCGGGCTCTGCACATAGAAGTAGCGTCCCGGCGCAAACAACACGCCGCGCTCTTTCACGTGAATCAGCAGTTCGCTCGCATCAAATCCCGGAGGCAATTCCAGCCACAGACACATTCCGCCTTCCGGCCGCATCCAGCGCGTGCCTTCCGGCATGTGCTTGCGTAGAGCTTCATCCACTGCCGCCAGTCGCGAGGCATAAACCTTGCGCATTTTGGCCAGGTGCTTGCTGAAGAGCCCTCGGCGCAAGAATTCCGCCAGCGTGGCTTGCGCCAATTGGTCGGTGTGCAAGTCGGTTGCCTGCTTCACGATACGCAACCGCTCAATCGCTTGTGGCGGGGCAACAATCCAGCCCACGCGCAAGCCGGGGAACGCCACCTTCGCAAAACTGTCGATGTGAATCACCAGATTCGAACGGTCCAGTTGCTTCAATGACGGGACGCGTTCTTCCCGCGCATGCAGCCGCGCATAAATGTGGTCTTCCACCACCGGCACCTGGTAACGCCCCGCCAGCTCCAGCAATTTGCGGCGAGACGCCAACGGCATGGACACGCCCGTAGGGTTGTGAAAATCCGGAGTCAGCAAGATCAGCTTCACGCGGTTCGCTGCGAGCGTGGCTTCGAGTGCTTCCAGGTCCAGTCCCAGAGTGGTTCCCGGTTCCGCATGCGTGCGCATCGGCACGGCCAGGCAGCGCGCCCGCGCGCCATGGAAAATCGCTACCGCGCCGGGATACGTTGGGTTCTCCATGATGACCGAATCCCCCGGCCGCACGAACGCTTTGCTGATTAAGTCAAACGATTGCTGGCACCCATCGGTGATAAGCAGGTTTTCATCTTTCGCCGCAATCCCGTCTTGCCGCAGCAATTCCAGCAATGCCGCCTTCAACGGCGGATAGCCGTCCGAAGGACCAAGCGTCAGGACTTCCGTAGCCTCGCGGCGCAACACGGCATTCACGCAAATCTGCAGCTCATCAATGGGGAAGAACTCCGGCGCAGGACACGCCATCACGAAAGACAATGCGCTCTCCGGCACGCCGGCCGTCAGCCGGCTCAAAACCTCTTCGCCGCGCTCATCGGCAAACAGCAGTTCCCAGCGAATGGTCCCGTTGCCATTCAACACCGGCGGCGCCGGCGGCGTGATTTTCAGGCTATTGCCATTTCCTTTGATGAATGTTCCGCGGCCCACGTGTCCTTGAATCAATCCTTCCGACTCCAATTCGGCGTAAGCATTCGCCACCGTAGTACGGTGCACGCCCAGCATGGTCGCCAGTTCGCGGCTTGCCGGGATGCGGTCGCCAGGGCGCAAATCACCAGCATGCACCAGGGCGCGCAGTTGATCGCGAAGCTGAACATACAGAGGGACATGGCTTTGTGGCTGGAGATGAAGTGGCAACATTGTCTCTCACCCTCAGCCAATTTTAGCAGGAATTGGCCTGCTACAAGAGCCAATTTGTCTCCTGCCATTTTGGCCGCTATCCGTGGCTGACAGACGACTCTCTCCGCCTCGGCCAACCGACGGCTTGCCCGTGCGCTTCAACCTCTTTATCCTCAGGAGCCTATGACCTTAGCGAAGCAATTGCTTTTTGTCTTTTCTGCCCTTCTCCTCACGGCGTTTCTACCGATTCTTCCAGCCACGCACCCCGCTGGCCAGCAGCAACCCTCGCCCAAACCGGCAGCGGTACCGGCCGCGAACTCGGGCAACTTCCCTTCCCCGGTGAACTGGACCACCGAGGAAGACCATCAGGACATGATGGACCAACTCAGCATCAAAGCGCTTCGTCCCGGTCCAAGCGGAAACGAGAAAGACCCCAATCATGCAAATTACGACGAGTCCAAAGCGAATCCTTTTCCGGACCTGCCCGATGCTCTCACGTTGAAGAACGGCAAGAAGGCCACCACCGCGCAAATGTGGTGGAAGCAGCGCCGCCCCGAAATTGTCGAAGACTTCGAGCGCGAAGTCGTTGGCCACGTCCCGCAGAACGTGCCGGCCGTCACTTGGACCGTCACGAATTCGGAAGCCGCGCTGGTCGCGTCTCATCCGGTCATCAAGCAACAGCTCGTCGGCCACGTCGACAATTCGTCTTTCCCACTTATCAACGTGGACATCCAGATGCTCTTAGTAAAACCCACCGACGCCGCTCCCGTTCCCGTCATGATGATGTTCGGCAGCGGTGATTTTGCGCGAGGCGGCCCCGCGCCGTTTCCCTTCGTCATCCCCGGCGCGCCCGGTTCTCCAATCAGCTCATCACCGATGGCTGGGGCTACGCCTACATCAATCCCGTGAGCATTCAAGCCGACAATGGCGCGGGCCTCACCAAGGGCATCATCGGGCTGGTCAACAGAGGCCAGCCTCGCAAGCCGGACGATTGGGGCGCGCTGCGCGCGTGGGCCTGGGGCGCATCGCGCGGTCTGGATTATCTCGAAACTGACAAGACGGTTGACGCGAAGCACGTCGGCATCGAAGGCGTTTCTCGCTACGGCAAGGCCGCGCTGGTAACGATGGCCTTCGACTCGCGTCTTGCCCTTGTGCTCGTTGGCTCCTCCGGCGAAGGCGGCGCCAAACTTCACCGCCGCAATTTTGGCGAAGCCGTCGAGAATTTAACCGGCTCCGGCGAATACCACTGGATGGCAGGAAATTTCCTGAAGTACGGCGCTTCCGAAGCCACGTTTGGCAGCAAAAACGCCGGCGACTTGCCCGTTGACGCGCATGAACTCATCGCTTTATGCGCACCGCGCCTCACCTTCATCGGCTACGGCGTCCCGGAGAAGGGCGATGCGAAGTGGCTCGACCAGCAAGGCAGCTACATGGCCACAGTGGCCGCTCAGTCCGTGTTCCGGCTACTCGGAGCGAAAGACTTAGGAGTTTCCAACGACTATCACACCGCGAAAATGCCGCCCGTGAATGTCGGCCTGCTCATTGGCGAACTTGCTTTGCGCCAGGATGATGGCGGACACACTGACGGCCCGAATTGGAAGTATTTCATTACGTGGGCGGACAAATTTCTCTACCACAAGGCTGCTTTCGCGCCTTCCGCCGCACCGGTAGCCGCGCAGCCTCCCGTCGATCAGCCAGCCCCTCGCACGGATCCAAATTCCCTCATCGCCCACGAACAGTTGTTAGAAAAAGCCAAAAAAGACCACATCGACATTTATTTTGAAGGCGACTCCATCACCCGCCGCTGGGGAGCGACTGATTATCCGGAGCTGCTTGCTAACTGGAAACAGAACTTCTTCGGCTGGAACGCCGCCGATTTTGGTTGGGGTGCGGATAAGACCGAAAACATTCTTTGGCGCCTGAACAACGGCGAACTCGATGGAGTGAATCCGAAAGTGATCGTCCTGCTCGCCGGAACCAACAACGTTGGCCACAGCGTGCCTCCTGGAGGCGACGATGCAAAAGTCTCCGACGTCACCAGCGGCATTCAGGCGATCCTAAAGGTTCTGCAAACCAAAGTCCCCGAAGCCACCATTATCCTGACCGCAATTTTTCCGCGGAACGACAACCCCGCGGTGATGCCCATCATTGAAAGAATCAACGAAAACCTGTCGAAGCTGGCTGATGGTAAGAAAATTCGCTTCCTGAATATCAACGACAAATTGGCCGATCGCGACGGCAAGCTGTTCGACGGCATGATGAATCCCGACAAATTGCATCCCGCGCTCAAGGGCTACCAGGTTTGGGCCGACTCACTTAAGCCCATCTTCACCGAGTTACTCGGTCCACCAGCCAAGGAAGATCACGCGCCCCCTCCCACCGGCGACCCCAGCGCCGCTCACTAAACGTCTCAGTCTCCATCACCGCTTCCCCGGTTTCCGCCCAATATCCACATTCAAATCGTCACCAGCTTTCAGGTCGCGGATGCACAGCTTGGTCAAATCGCTCGCGTCACACTGATAAATCTGCTTCATTGGAAGATCCGTTTCATCCATATCGTATTCGCCCGCGGCCATGTCTTCCGCCGTGTCCGTGGAAGAAGTAACCACGGGACTCCCTTCCCTCACGCGCACGCGAAACTCCATCGAAGATGGCTCATAGTTCGCGTAGCTGAAGCAGTGCCCTATGCACGCGCGCTCCACCACATGATGAACGAACTGAATCCTCGATTCTTGCGGCGCATCGAGCGTGACAATCACTCGCGTTCCCGGACTCAGATTGCGAACTATTTTCTCGCCGTTCGCTTCCAGCCGGTTCAACCATCCCGTGTCCTGGTAAAGAAACGCAAAGAAAACCACCGCGCACGCGCCAAAGCCGGCGAGTTGCCATTTGCGCGGCTTGAGAAATCCAAGAAAGCACAGCCCGAAAATCGCAGAGACCGTCGTCAGTCGCGAGCCGAGCAACCCTATCCACCCTGCATCGGGCGAAGGCCGCAAATTCTCCGGCAGCAGTGCCGTCGTGCAAAAAGCCACCGCATACCATTCGACCGGCAATGCGAACCGTTTCCACGAACCGCGTTCTCCTTTCCCCGCAAACAAATCCGCGCTTACGCAGACAACGCCAAAACAAAAGGCCACCACCGCCAGCACCACGTATCGCTTCCCGTACAACGCCAGTTGATCCGCGCCGTTATAAAGATAAAAAGGTCCGCGGTCCCAATCCGCCGAAAGCGCGGGCCGGTGCGATGCATACCAATAAACCGCGTAGATTCCCGCCGCCGCTGCCAGCGGCAACGTCACCTTCCACCATCCCGGCAGTTTCTCCCTGACTTTCACGTACGCAACCATGCCGGCGAGCCACAAAAACCCAATCGGATGCGCCACGTATGCCACCAAAGCAAAAATCGTCGCGCCAATCCAATCCACTCGTCGCGGCGTGCGCCATACGATCGCCAGCGCGAAG
>WNGQ01001112.1_pt1 | contig 27940 bp, 31 predicted proteins | sample 5407661 | NCBI WGS metagenome assembly WNGQ01 (sample SAMN13153382, study PRJNA577476) | soil metagenome | isolation source: 60 cm soil or saprolite under Garry oak tree replicate 2 | place: USA:California | collected 2016-06-15 | reverse complement strand
GCCGTGCCGTCGGCGGAGGCCGATCGCAACGGGCTGGGCCGGACCACGCATGTTCTCGTCGCAATAGGGAGGGTAGAGATGAACAGGTTCGACGTGATCGTGTACACGATCCGACGCCGACGCGGGCGCCGGCGTCCGTTCGAAGTCCGCTGGAGGGCAGCTGGCCGGGCCCTGTCCCGCTCGAAAATAGGATCCGGTAGGTGACCTGCAGGTCTTCCGGGCGTCATGCGGCGTGCATGTATTCGTTGATCAGGCCGTTGAGGAGAGGTTTTCGGCGGATCTGTCGTGTGTCGATGTCGGTAGCGGTGGCGTGGGGAGCGTCACGCTCGTCGTCGGGGACGCGCTGGGCGATGCCCTGGTGCGGACGGGCCGTGTTGTAGTGCGCCTGGTATTCGGTCAGGACGGCGCGCAGGTGTGCCTGGCCGAGGATCAGCACGCGGTCCAGGAGCTCACGGCGCAGGGTGCCGACGAGGCGTTCGCAGGTCGCGTTCATGCGCGGAGCCTGGACGGCGGTGCGCAGGATCCTGGCGCCGGTGGCCTGGAAGACGGCGTCGAACGAGGTGGTGAAGTTCGATCCGCGGTCGCGGATCAGGAACCTGATGTCCCCGAACCGCTCGCCGAGGGTGAGGGCGAGGTTGCGGGCCTGCTGCACCGTCCACTCGCCGGTGGGATGCGCGGTGATGCCGCCGAGGTGCATCCGGCGGGTGCCGTGCTCGATGAACGCCAGGACGTACAGCCTGTTCAGCATCACGGTGCCCGCGTGCAGGAAGTCCACCGCGAGGATCCCGGCGGCCTGGGCGTGCAGGAATTGCCGCCAGTTCGGGCCTGACCGGCGGGGAGCCGGATCGATGCCTGCGGCATGCGGGATCTCCCACACGGTGGACGGCGCGACCGTCCCCCCGAGCTTCGTCAGTTCGCCGTGGATCCGGCGGTATCCCCACAGTGGATTGTCCGCAGCCAGCCAGACGACGAGGCGGGCGATGCCCGGGACCGTCGGCGGGCGGCCGGGCTTGCGTCGCTTGCTCGTGTCGTACTTTCTAGCGGCCAGCTTGCGGTGCCAGGCCAGCAGCGTCGCGGGCGTCACGGGAAAGATCTCGGTCCAGCGCCTGCGGGGTATGAGCCGTGCCAGCGCGGCGATCCACACCCGGTCGGCTGGGTCGTAACGCACCCGGGCGACGTGCCGGCGCAGCACCGCGTTCTCGTGCCGGAGTGCCAGCAGCTCAGCATGCTTCGCCCGGTCCCCGCGGAACACTAGGACAGCCAGTCCGAGTATCCGGCCAACTAGCAGGTAGACGATCTTGAGCAGCATCCGGCCAGCCAGCCATCACCATGACAAGCCTGCTGGCGATAGTGCAGGTCAGCCACTCGATCGAGTATTCGGGCGGCACAGGTTCCCGGAAGTAGTGGTGGCGGACTGTCCGCCCGGCACGGCGATCGTGCTCTCCACCTCCCCGGGAGAGCGACACACCGGCGAGGCTCGATCAGCTTGCCGATTCCAGAGACTTCGCGTAAGGGCCGTGTGTTCAGGGTCATTGCCTGGGGGCTGACCTAGACCAGGCGCCAGAGTCGCTCGCGCCGCCGATGCCCGCATTGATAGCAAACATGCGATTGCAACCATCGCATGTTTGCTATAGTCTCTGGATGGAGTTCCGGGTTGACTGGGACCAGGACGCTCGCGAAGAGGTGATGCGGCTTCCGGTCGCTGAGCGCCGTGCGGTCATGAGCGCGGTAGCGAAGCTGGAAGCTTTCGGGGACCGGCTCGGCGCGCCGCACACCAGCCAGGTCAAGGGCAGCCGGGCGGGAATCCGTGAGCTGCGGCCCCGCGCGGGCCGGTCGGCGTGGCGGGCCCTGTACCGGCGCGTGGCCGACCGGCTCGTGGTGCTCGCGGTGGGGCCGGAAGCCGAACATGACAAGCGCGGGTTCGGCCGGGCGGTGCGGCTGGCCGAGGAGAGGCTGAGGGAGATCAGGGAATGGCACGGCGACTGATCAGCAACGCTGAAGTTCTGGATGACATGCTCCAGGACCCCGAGTTCCGTGCGGAGTGGGAGCGCACGGCCCTGGCCAGGGTGGTAGCCGAGGCGGTCATCCGCTACCGCGCGGAGCGCGGCCTCAGCCAGACCGCGCTTGCGAGGCTACTGGGCTGGAGCCAGCCGGTGGTGGCCAGGCTGGAGGCAGCCGAGCACAACCCTTCCATGGACACCCTGCTGGCGCTGTCACGCGGTCTCGGCATGCGGGTCCACGTGGATGTCGGCCCGAAGACCGGGGTGGTGGCCAAGGTCACCAAGTCCAGGGCGGCCTGAGAACAGAAAGCCTTTGCCTTATCTGTGCCCGGCATGCCCTCTTCGGCTCACTCCGATGGCGCCGCGACGGTCCCGGCTGCCCAGGTTGCCCTTCAGCGTTTCCTGGGGTCGCTGACGATGCTCGCCAGTGCTGAGAGTGGCGAGCTGGGGCATGATACGGAACGTGTCAGCCGGGTATTCCGGGCCGCGATGTTGCGGGCATGCCGAAGAGATCGCGGAGTTGCGCGGCGAGCTGGCCGATTTGCGAGCGCGGGTGGATGGACTCGCCAGGGCCACGGCTGGGGCCGGTCAGGTGACGCCTGCGGCGATCCGCGCACCGGGCGCCACTCTCACGGTCGAGTCACGGCATGAGGAGCAGCCGGCCGCGCCGGCGCGTGCCGCGCGTAACGGCGGCGGCTTGCCACACGCGGACCGCGGCTCCCCGGAGGCGGTGAAGATCGCGTTGTGCCGGGCTTTGTTCGCTGGCCGGGAGGACGTGTACGCCTGCAGGTGGGAGAACGCTGCCACGGGAGAGAAGGGGTGGGCGCCTCGGCGGGTGCCCGGCTCGCGGAAGGAGGACGGGCAGTTCCTGCCACTGACCGATGAGGTCATCGCGGGCCACCTGACCGATACCCCGCAGGCTGCGGGCATGTATGTGCTGCTCCCGGATAGCACGTGCCGCCTGCTGGCCTGCGATTTCGACGGGCCGGCGTGGCGGCTTGATGCCGCGGCCTACGTACAGGCGGCCTGCGCTGCGGGCGTGCCGGCAGCGCTGGAGGTGTCACGCTCGGGCGAGGGGGCACACGTCTGGATCTTCTTCAGCGAGCAGGTCGCGGCGGGCGATGCCCGCGCGCTCGGCGCGGCGCTGCTGCGCGAGGCGATGGCGATCCGCGGAGAGCTGGGGCTGGAAAGCTATGACAGGTTCTTCCCGGCGCAGGACTTCATGCCGAAGAAGGGCTTCGGGAACCTGATCGCGCTGCCGCTGCAGGGACGCTGCCGCCGCCGCAGCCGCACCACGGTGTTCCTGAACCAAGAGACGCTGGAGGCCTATGAGGACCAGTTCGCGTTCCTGAGCTCGATCCGCCGCCTGGGTGCGTCCGAGGTGGTCGACAAGGTGGAGGAGCTCCAGCCTCCGGCGGTGGGCCCGGCCACCCGCCTTTATCGCGCCCCCATGGCCGGCGAGCAGCCCGCTCCAGAGGTGGTCCATGCGGAGTTGGCGGGGATGCTCGCGATCCGGCGCGCCGGGCTGCCGCCCAGCCTGCTGGCCTCGTTGAAGCCGGGCGTGGAGGTGCACGACTACGCGGACACCAAGATCCCGATGCTCGCGCGGATGCACGGCAAGCGGCTGACGACCTACCGCCGCCTCGGCTTCACCGTCGCCCCCGCGCCCGCTCTGCCCGGCTTGCTGGAGGGTCTTGCCGCGCCGGACGCTGGGGTGGCCGGCAGGGCGTGGCCCACGACACGATGTGCGGCGCGCAACCTGGCGACGTGACGGCCGACAGGCCGGCCGCCAGCTGCGTTCGGGCCTGGGCGCGCAGCGCTGGCCTGGAAGTGCCGGCGCGGGGGCGGCTGGGCTCGGAGATCTGGTCTGCTTACCAGCAGGCGCACCCCGATCGCGGATGAGCGCATCGCCCGACGGTGATGCCGCTTTGCCGTGCCCGTTGGCATCAGGAGAATCGGACACAGCAGGGCTCAGCTAGACCCAGCCGGACCCAGTGGGACATGATCCACAACCTGCACCGCGCTGACCAGGCACATTCCGCGGCTACGGACAAATGGCGGACAGCGAGCGGTTTTTCACACCGCCGTCACCGGGGTATCTGCAGGTCAGCGGCCATTCCGATGGGCAGGGATCGGCTCGCTGTAAAACCGCCGGCATGCGCCTACGTTGATTCGAACCCAACACCTGCCACGCATAACCCCAGGTCAGGCCCGGTCTGCGGGCTGGGCCTGACGTGTGCCCGGGAGCGGTTCCGGGGACCGTTCACGGTGCCTGTGGGCCAGTTGCGGGCCAGATCCGGGCAGGTCAGCGGCCCGCACCCGGCGCGGCCCAGGTTCCGCGGAGGCGGGGATCGCGCATCGGGGACCGCTCCCTTCGGACGGGTGTTCGCGCAGCTCACGGCCCTGTTGCTGGTATCCGCCGGGTCTCGCTGGGTCCGGCTGAGTCTCATCGCGTGTAGCTGTGTGCGGACGCCTGGCGGACGGGATCCGGCCGGGTGATCACAGGATTTCGCGGGCCAGCCGCGGGCCAGATGGCGTCCGGTGACAGGCATCGAGCCGGGACATTGGCGGTCACGAAAGGTGAGACCCGCCACGCGGTAGGGCTGTGCGTTTAGCGCTGATGACGATGCGCTTCCTGTCGATGGCGAGTTCGCCCCGGCCGAGCGGCACAGAACTGCCAGTTCTGGTGCCGTCTCTCTGCGCTGTCTTTTCTTGTATCAGCGTCGCCTGCGGCGGCTCCCGGCCAGGTCTGAGTTTCGATCGAGCACCCGCAGGCGCCATGCAGGCGGGAAACCATGATGAGGCCGGATCAACCCGGTCGGTCGTAGTCCAAGCCGCCGTCGCCATTCGCGCCCGGGAACTGCGGTGGCCAACCGTCGCCGACGTTCGCGGCCGATGCTCTGGCATGTGTCGACATCCCGGTCCTCGGCCCCTTGTCTGGTAAGGCGAAATCCAGGCCGCTGGCGGTCGCGGCCCGCTTAGCGCGGGGCATCGTTGAGGGACTGGCCTGTGGGAGTCGGAGAGCGCGCGCAACGCAGCTCGTGATCTGCACGGAAACGTCAGCCCGTAAGCTTCGCCGTGGCCTCCGGCCGGGCGGTATTTGCGCGGTCTGGCCGTGTCAGCGGGCCGGCGCGTGAGAGCTGAGGGTGACCGGCACGGGCCGGGGATGGGCAGCGGGAAGCCCGGTGCTAACCAGCACGGCGTGGTAGCGGCCCGGCGGCAGCGGCGGCATCAGGTGGTGGCCGCGCGGGCATGCCGGCAGGTCGCGCGTGGCCTGCCCGGCCGTCTGCGTGCAAGCCAGATACGTGGTCTGCACCGTGACGGCAAGCCGGTTCACTCCGGGCTTGATGATGAAAGGCGCGGCCGGGCAGTCTGCCGGAAACGCGACATCGGGTCGGTACTTGCGGTTCGCGAGCGCCACGGCGTACTGAGGACGGCACCCGCGGTTGAGGTTGACCGGCTTGCGGCCGTGGTAGACCACCACGAGCGTCCCTGCGATCTGAGTGCCCGCCACGACGTGGGTGCGCTGCACGACGAGCCGGTATGTCAGCGCCGCCGAGGCAGGAACCTGTCTTATCGCCGGCGCCCTCGAGGGGGAGAGCGCCGCATGAGGTGAGCTGCATGCGGCCAGCAGGCCGGTGACGGCCGCCGCGGAAGCACCCGTAATCAGGCGGCGCAGCCCCTGCAGGCTGATAGTCATATGAATTTTTATACGTCAGGGTTGGCCGGGACGTTCCCTGACGCGGCGCCGGAGCGGGAAGGGCCGCCCGTGGGCGCCCTGTCTCCCTGCCTCGTACCGGCTCCGGAAGCGTGCGCGGGCAGCGTCAGCACGTCGATGACCTGCCCATGCTGATCGATCGCCCGGTAGAGATAGGTCCACTTGCCGGCGACCTTCAGGTAGGTCTCGTCGGCGAACCACAGGATCCCGGGAGCGTGGCGGCATGGCCTCGCAGCTTCGATGAACTCCGGGGTGAATCGCTGTACCCACCGGTAGATGGTGACGTGGTCAACGGTGACCCCGCGCTCGGCCAGCAGCTCCTCGACGTCGCGGCAGGACAGGCCGTAGCGCAAATACCAGCGGACCGCGACAGAGATCACCTCCCGCGGGAACCGGAAGCCAGCCAAGACCGAGCTCATGCCAGGCGTAGTCACCCGACCAGTCTCTCCAGCCATCCGCGATCGACCAACGCAACAGTGCCCCCAGGAATGCTCTCGTGCCAGGGCGCCGCGTTCGGCAAGGCAGAGAGCCGGGACGGGGTCATGACGGTGGGGCCGCCCTGCTGGGCGGCACCGGATGGCGCCTGGCCTCTGGCGCGCATCCGGTCCCGGCGACCCCAGCGCCGTTGGGCAGGATTCCGGTCGATTTTCCCGGCGCGGCTAATTCTCCGAGCCCAGCGGTGCGTTCGGGATCGCCAAGCGCAGGGATGCCGGTGTGCCGGGGTGAGAAACGCGGGCGCCAGTAACGATGCTGGTGGTTGGCGGTTAGGCCGCTCCAGCCACGGGGCATCACTTGGTCATGCTGGTTATGGCGTGCGGTGGCGCACTTTCCTGCCCGCCAGGGCGGGGGTGAGGGTGATGCTGTCCTCCCGGCCGGGCGCCCATCCTGTAACGATCACCATTGACGCTGAGCATCCCGGGCCGGTGGTCCCTGATGATTTCGCTGGGCTGAGTTTCGAGCGGGGGCCGCTTAATCCCGGCAACGCCGGTGTGTCAGGCAACCTGTTCAGCCCGGCGAACAACTCGCTCGTCACCCTTTTCCGCAATCTGGGCCTGGGCAACCTCCGAATCGGAGGGGGCACGGTGGATCAGTTGATCCCGGCGGGCACGGGCAGCGACGGCTTCACCGGAATCGACAACCTGTTTGCCTTCGCCGCCGCGGCCGGGGTGAAGGTCATCTACTCGCTGCGCCTGCTCAGCCCCGGTGCGCGGCCAATCGGTGACCTGAAAGCGGTCCACGCCCAGGCCGCCGGGTACATCTGGCAGCACTACCGGCAGCATGTGGCCAGCTTCGCCGTTGGCAACGAGCCGGACTGGCATGCCTATCACACCTGCCCGGGCCACCCGCTGGATCCGGCGATCTTTGAAGAGGTGTCGGGTGTGCCGGGCAGTGCGTATCCGTCCTACCTGACCCGCTGGCGAAACATCGCCGACGCGATCGCGGGCGCGGCGCCGGGGGCGCCGTTGTCTGGCCCAGACGCCGGGGCCTACAGCACGCTGACCTACGCCCCGGATCCGGATACCGGCGTGTCGTGGACGGAACGGCTCGCCCGCGATGAACGGGACTCTGGCCGGATAGCAGAGGTCACCCAGCATTACTACGTGGGGGATTCACCTGGGGAGACAACCGCTCAGCAGGCGATCAGCAACATGCTGTCCCCCGAATGGGTAAAAGGCACCGCGATCGGGACTCAGCCGGCGGGCACCACCTACACCCCCTATCCGTGGCTCTACGAAAATAATCTCGCTCCGGTGGCCGCGGCTGGCCTGCGCTACCGGCTCACCGAATCCAATGACTACCTCGTCGGCGTTCCGGGAGCGAGCAATGCGTTTGCCTCGGCGCTGTGGGCGCTGGATCACCTGCACTGGTGGGCAGCCCACGGCGCCGCGGGCGTGAATTTCCACAACAAGCGGGGGCTCTGCACTGCAACGATCGTGCCCGATCCCGCCGGCGGCGGGGGCTATGTGATCACCCCGAAGGGATACGGCATCAAAGCGTTCACCCTCGGCTCGGCTGGGCAGGTCAAGCCCACCCAGATCCAGAACCCGGACGGCATCAACGTGACCGCCTATTGCATCGGCGGAGCGGGCGAGGATTACGTCACGATCATCAACAAGGCACACGGGGCGGGCGCTGCGGATGCCACCGTCACGATCGTCCCGCCCGGCCCGGGGGTGCAGGACGCGGAGATCATGACTCTCGCCGGCGGGCAGCCGGGAGACGCCAGGGGGGCCAGTGCCACGCTCGGCGGCGCCGCGATCACCGGCGACACTCCCTGGGACGGCAAATGGAGCACCCTGCCCGCCGATCCGCGCGCGGGAATCAGCCTGACCGTCAGGGCCACAACCGCCGCCATCGTCAAGATCCATAGCGGGGGCTGATAACGCCTGTCGGCGATTACCGTGGTCATGGTTGGTTGGGCTTGCCCACCGCCTCTCATCGAGGCCATCGCTGGTTGACGCCATCTATTCGGCAGGCGGCAAACGTAGCGGCAAGCCGCTTGGAGCGGCGTGCCTGGGCGCGGGTCACGTGGGCGGGGGCGCACGTGTGCGAGGTCGTCTGGAACTGTCAGGGGCGCACCTGACCATCCCGCTGCCTGCCGCGCCGCCAAGGCCGCGAGTATGCGGGCAGTGACGAGGGTCGGCACCGAGTGGCAGTTTGAGTGGCAAAACGCTGTCCGGCAAGGCTCGTCTGCGCTAGTCGGCGCTAGGCTGAGCCAGCGTCTTCCCAGTGCGTCACGCGCCGCGCCCATCACGACAGCTCCGCCAAGTTCGCACCGACAAGGCCACGGTGCGCCACTCTTGGTGTGCCGCTGTTCTTCAACGGGGCAGGCGCAGCCCTCGGCTGTTCGCGAGATGATCGAGGCTGAGCGGGCAATGCACCGCCACGGCCTGCATCTGCGGGAGATCAAGGTAGTCAGCCGGCACAGGGCCATCGCCCGCTGGAAAGCCGGCCAGCTGGGCTGGCCGCGGGTCGCCTGACCACCTGCGGGTGCTACCACCCGGTCAGCGGCATGACCGGACGGTGGGGTTGATCTTGTTGCGGGTCGGCATAGTCCGCCGCCTGAGATGAGCGAGTCTCTGGCGGGCCGGGCGGACACAATGGCGGCCATGGATAGTTTCCTGATCACAGTCGATGGCGCCGAGCATGAGGTCAGCACGGGCACCGTGCGGCGCTTGCTCGATACCTCAGCCCGGTTCTGGCTGGACCTGGCCGGCTTGGACAAGAGCACGGCGGACAGGCTGCTCGTGGACACGTTCGGTTTCCATCAGCTGGCGGTCGAGGACGCCGAGCACTTCGGGCAGCGACCCAAGCTCGACCCCTACGACGACTTCACGCTGATGGTGGTCTACGGGGCGGCCGGTAGCGGTCAGCTGGTCGAGGTGCACTGCTTTTACACCGAGAACTACCTGGTCACCGTCCACCGCGATGCCTGTCCGGAGCTGAGCGGCCTCGCCATGAGGCTGAAGCAGCGCGCCGGCCTGCGGCCGGACCACGTGATGCTCCTGTACCGTGTCGTGGACACGCTGATCGATGGCTATTTCCCGGTCCTGGCCGACCTCGACGACCGGATCGACGAGCTGGAGGACGCGATCTTGCAGCGGCCGACCGACCAGCAGCTCGGGCAGCTGTTCGACATGAAGCGGTCGCTGATCGCGCTGCGCAAGGTGGTCACCCCGCAGCGGGACATGTTCGCGACGCTGCTGAGCGGCACCGGCGCGCTGCCCGGCATGACTCCAGACGCCGAGCGCTACTTCCGTGACCTTTACGACCACCTGATCAGGATCAGCGACCTGGTGGACAGCTACCGGGACCTGATGAGCGGCGTGCTTGACACCCACCTGTCCACTGTCTCCAACCGGCTGAATGTCGTCATGAAGCAGCTCACCATCATGGCTACCATCTTCCTGCCGCTGAGCTTCCTGACCGGGTTCTTCGGCCAGAACTTCGCCTGGATGGTGACCCGGACCACCAGCCTGCCGATCTTCCTCGGTGCCGGCATCGGCCTGCAAGTCGCCGTCGCGGTCGCCCTCGTCGTGGTGTTCCGCCGCCGCGGCTGGCTCACGGCCGACGGCACCGTGCCACCAGCCAGGCCCGCCGACCGGCCACATGTGACACGGCAGCAGCGGTGGCACCAGCTGCACCCGCTGAAGGGACCGCAACCCTAGCCTGCCTGCGGCGAACCGGACGCATGCGCCAAGGCCGCGGGGGCTGCTTGACCGTTGCGCTCACGCTCCGTCCGCGGGGGCTGCTTGACCGTTGCGCTCACGCTCCGTCCGCCTCTCGGCAGAATCGGATGCGCCGGCGTGGTCGCGGCGCAGGTCTACGCGAGGTCGATGCCAGGTGCATCCGAGGTATATCGCAGGTTGGTGGCGGTCGCTCGCGTGGTTGGTGACCTCCGGTCGCGCGGGCTCGGCAGGTAACCGGTGCGTTGCTGCTTGCGGTGCGCTCGCGCCGCCTGGCGAGCATCGGGACGGTCGGCGGACCGTGGCGGGACCGCATCGCGGGCTCAAGCTCGGCCGCATTGGGAAGGCGGGGAGCCTGGTGTGATCGGGAGGGTCGGTTCTGCCGTGCTGGTCTTGGTTTCGGCCGGGAATCTGTGGCGGGTGTGAAGAATGGCCGCGCCGATCGGATTTCTAAGGTGGGACAGTATCTGGCCCTGTCCTGCCGGGGCAGTGCGGACATTGGCTGCGGCAGGCCGGCGGTCCGGTGACGTGTCCGGCCGGGGCCTGGGACACTGCGCACGGCGGCAGCAGGAGGATGGGACGTGGCCGAACTCGGCTGGACGTGATGGGACATGATCCAGAACGTGCGGGGCGCTGACCAGGCACACTTGGGGACTACGGACGCCACACGGACAGAACGCGGTTTTCATGCGGCGAGGAATGGAGTATCCGCAGGTCAGCGGCCGTTCCGGTGGGCAGGAATGGGCTCCCTGTAAAACCGCCGGCATGCGCCTACGTTGGTTCGAACCCAACACCTGCCACACAAAACCCCAGGTCAGGTCCGGTCTGCGGACCGGGCCTGATGTCTGTCCAGGGGCGGTTCCGGGGACCGTTCCCGGTGCCTGTGGGCCAGTTGTGGGCCAGATCCGGGCAGGTCAGAGGCCTGCGCCCGGCGCGGCCCAGGCTCCGCGGAGGGCGCGGATGCGCATCGGGGACCGCTCCCTTCGAAGGAGTGTTCCCGCAGGTCACGGCCCTGTTGCTGGTATCTGCCGGGTCCCGCTGGGTCCGGATGAGTCTCATGGCGTGTAGCTGTGTGCGGACGCCTGGCGGACGGGATCTGACCGGGTGATTACAGGACTTCGTGGGCCAGTTGCGGGCACGGCGTGCCCGGTGACAGGCATCGAGCCGGGACAATGGCGATCACGGAGGGTGAATACCCGCCAGGCGGCACGGCTGTGCATTTAGCGCCTATCGCCGAATCTGGGCCTTGAGTAACGCGGATGGACGTCTGGGCGGTGGCGCCCAGATCACCGGTTCTGAGCGCGGCGGGGAGGGTGCCGGTTGCGGTGCTGAAGACGCCGTCGGGGTCGTAGCGGTGCTTGAGGTCCTGGAGCCTGCGTGCGTTGGGTCCGTAGGCGAGCAGGACGCGGTCGGGTTCAGCGGGTCCGAGCAGGTTGGGGTAGCCGCCGGGCAGGGAGCTCGGGGCGAGCTGGCCGGATAGGCTGCCCGCCCAGGCCCGGTGCGCGGCTGGGTCGGTGTCGGGGGATGGTTCCCAGGCGGCGAGGATCTCGACGAGCAGGTGGTCGCGGCGCAGCGCGAAGGCGGTGTCGGGGGCGGGGATGCGTGCCGCGGCGCCGTGGAAGTGGTGGATCGCAATGGCGGATAGCGGCGAGGTGGCGCTGCGTGCGCCTGCGATGAGCATCGCGGCGGTGTCATCGGTGAGGCCGGGAAGCCAGCGGGTGGCGAGGGCGTAGCGGCGGCCGTTGACCACGCTTTGGTTGAACATGCCCAGGGCGCCGGAGTAAGGCATGGGTGCGACCTGCGCCATGACGGGCGTGCCGAGCTGCTGCAGGGCGGTGATGGCGTCCTGGCCGCGTGCGGGGTCACCGCTCCAGGCGGGGAACAGGAACAGCAGCATCTGGCCGCCGGTGCCGAGGAAGCCCGCCATGACGGTGAGCTCGTCGGGTGCCGTAGCGGCGATCTCGGCGTATCCGCGCAGCACGGTAGGTGCCTGGGCCAAGGGGAACAGGATGAGGCCGGCTAGGACCGACGGGAGGGGTGCAGCCGATAGCGGCCGACGGTGACCACGCCGAAGGTGCTGCCGCCGCCGCGCAGCGCCCAGTACAGGTCGGCGTCGCCGGTGTCGCTGGCGGTGACGCGGCGCCCGTTGGCCAAGACGAGGTCGGCTGCCTGGCCGGGACCGGGCTGAAATCGAAGCCTGGTAATCACATGGACACTACAAGTTCAACCTGTGGTAGTTCGTCCACTGCGCGATGCCGTGAATCTGCTAAATGGGCGGTGAGTCCATATTTGCCCTTCTTCAAAGCAGCTCGGATTAATTCTGTAAACGACCGGCTAATTAGCCGCGTCTAGTAGGCTCGGGACAGATGTCAGCAGCCCGAGGCTGTCATTAGTGTCGCTGACACAAGACTAAGTCCAAGGACAGATCACAGGGCGCGGCGGAGTCACTATGTGCGGCTGGGCGGGCATTTCAAGAGGAGGGGATCTTTCATGATGGATGGGTTCAGACCACGGCTGTGCGTGGTCATGATCGGTTTGCTCAGTTCCGGGCTGATCGCGGTGGCCGGAGCCGGCCCGGCGAACGCTGCGACCGGCGACCTGGTCGGCAGCGTCACTTTCAGCCAAGACTGCCAATCGGGCATCGGCGTCGGGATCACGTACGACGGGTCGAACCTGTGGTACAGCTGCCACGCATCGAACCCGGACCTGTTGCGCGCGAATCCCACGACCGGGACCGTCACCGCCTCGTACAACATCGAGGGCGGCCTCGGCGCCCTCGCCTATGATGCGGTACGGAACGCGATCTGGGCCGGGCCCGGCGGTGGAAGCAGTTCCGCGATCCAGCTGATCCAGCTGGACGCTTCGAAGAACGTGGTGTCGACCACAGCGAAGTTCACACCGTCCGACGCCAGCACCAGCCTCGACGACGGCCTCGCCTACGACGGGACGAACGACTCGCTGTACTACAGCCCCGACGGATCCACCGTGATCCACCACTACGACACGTCGGGGAACCACATCCTGGACGGGCCGAACGGCACGGGCGACAGCACCTGGGCGGGAACCTCCTGCTACAACAGCGGACTCGGACTCGGCGGCACCGACCTCTACGAGGGATCTGACGGCTGTAGCCACGTGTGGGTCGCGAACAAGACGAACCCGAGCGTCTCGACGTTCGACTTTTCCACAATCGTCGCGGGAGACCCGAACTTCCGCGACGAGGCCCTCACGTGCGACCCGAACACGTTCGCGGGCATCGGCAAGCAGGTCATGTGGTCCAAAGAGGCCTACAGCCCGATGCGAGCCCACGCATTCGAGATCCCTGCGGGCTCATGCGGCTTCGGTGGCCTGCCGCCTGGCGGCAAGGGATTGCTGACCGGCGGCGGCAAGCTCGTCACCAGCGGGAATCCGACCGCGACGTTCGGCACCGAGCTCTACTGCGACAGCTCGGTGACGCCCGACAACCTCCAGATCAACTGGGGCAACGGTCACCGCTTCCACCTCGATAAGCTGACAGGCGCGTCGTGCAGCGAGGATCCGTCCTTCTCCGAAGGCCAGCCCGCCGCGGGGTTCAACACCTACCAAGGCACCGGGACCGGGAAGCTCCACGGCGTTGGCGGTGCGACCGTGCAGTGGACGCTGACCGACCACGGTGAGCCCGGCAGCAGCGATACCGCTTCGTTCAAGGTCACCGACGCAGCCGGTAACGTCGTCCTGAACGTCACGGGCACGCTCACGGGCGGCAACATTCAGGCTCACCCTGCGGGGTAGCAGCGTCATCTGGCAACGACGCATCGGGGGGGAAGGCTCAGCCTTCCCCCCGATGTTCGCGACAAGGCGCGGAACGGCCCGGGTAGCGGGTCCGGTCCCACCGTCCCGCGCGGGCGATCACTTCCAGGTCCGGCCTCAGCGCGGCCCGGCCGCCGAGGCGGGGAATCCGCGCGATGCCGTCGGCGCCGAGCTCGGCGCCGTCCGTGCGGCTGCCGGGCGGGATGCCAGGCACTTCCAGTCATCATCAGATGAAGTTGAACCGGGACACTGCCGGATCTGACCGGACCTGACCGTGTCGTATTCCTCGGGGATTAGCTCCTGGGTCGGGTTCCGTTGGCACCGCCTGCATGATGTTTGCGCGGCGCTCAGTGCCCACGGGGCCACCTAGGGCCTGTTTCTTGGATCATGGGACGGGGTCGCGGAGCCAGATCCGGATCGAGGCGACGTCGATGGTGCCCTGGTAGATCTGGTCGCGTTTGTCATAGCGGGTGGCGACGGCCCGGAACTGTGGAACTGCTTGAGCTTGGAAAAGCAGCGCTCGACGGTGTTGCGGTCCTTGTACCGTCCGCCGTCGAAGGCGGGCGGGCGGCCGCCCGCGCGGCCGCGGCGGCGGCGGTGGTGTTTCTGGTCTTCCTTGACCGGGATGACCGCCGTGATTCCGCGGCGGCGCAGGTAGGCGCGGTTGGCGGCCGAGGAGTAGGCCTTGTCGCCCAGCGCGGCTCCGGGCCGGGTGCGGGGCCGGTCCTTGCCGCGGCGGCGGATGCTGAGCTGGTCCAGCAGGGGGATGAACTGCGGGCAGTCGCCGTGCTGGCCGGGGGTGAGGCGGCGGGTGAGCGGCCGGCACCTGAGCATTGACCTCCCTGCGCACTGATTTAGTTGATCTCCCATCTCCTTTAATTCCGGCTGTGGGAACGCGGCGCTCATTACTCATGAGAAGCGCCCCGTCAGGACCGAGTTTCGGGCAGCACAACCGGCCACACCCCAGATCGGCCAGATATGTGTCCATCGCAGCCGGAGCCGTCAGCACTCGTCCGGCCGCGCAGAACGGCGGCACTGCGCGCTTCGCAAATGTCGAGGCAGGATCACTGACCGTGACGGAGCCATAGGGAGACGAAGCGCCGGATCCCTGCCGAGTATGCGCGAATTCGGCGTCAGTCGATCGCTGGTTCTGCAGCGCACAAATTATCCATTCGGCGTGGGTTTCCTGGCCAGGGGTGGTGGGACCCCTGGGATGGGGCGCCTCACCACCCGGCGCCGACCAGTCGGCACGGATAGTCCCTGGTTGCCAAGACTGGCATGCTGGCCTACTGGAACGCACCAGGGCCGGAACCCGCATTCGCTGCGGCAGGCGCCCTTTGCGGCCCGGCCGCCCGCACGGGTGATCGTTACCCCAGCAGCGGGTGCAGCCGTGCCCGGTAGCTGATCGTGACCGGCATTCTCGGCCGCTTTGCTCCTGGCCATCGTCGTGACATCGAGCAAACTCCAGTCCAGGCCATGCTCGAGGTAGCCGAGCACGGGCTCAGCAATCATGTAGTGGCGTTCGCCAAGGCTCACAGGCTCGTGACGGAGCGTGACAGGCCAATCGGATGGCCTCCGAGGCGATCCGGCGGCGCCTGCCGATTCTGAGCGGGTGACTGCCGTGACGGCTGCGTGGGTGGCCGCGCGTCGCGCGGCAGCGGTCATCGCTGAGGGGGTGCTGGCCGGGCTGACTCCTGCGCCGTGCTGTGGGCACGGCCCGATGGGAGGGTCGCTTCCACGAGCGCACTCGCCCCGGCCGGGTGGGTGCTGACGTCCTCACATCGCTGTTCAAGCCGGTGCAGTGACTCGCTATCGCCGAGCGGAAACGCCGCCTCCAGGCGTGCACAATCTTGCACTTCGGGAAGGTCCAGGACCGCATCGACCAGGCTTGCGCGGCTGCCCGGAGTGATGTGCCCGGACTCGGCGCGCAGCGACGCCCGGGCGGTTCCTTCAGGTCCTCGTGAGGTGGTCACCTCGGCGGCGGCGACTGTGCGGTCCCCGTTGCTGATCTCGACGTGCTGATGCCGATCATGCTCGGCCATGCCATGCCTCCTGCCGCGACTCGTCGCGCAGAGGCGGGCGTAAGCGGAGCGAGCCCGTCTCTTGCGGAAGAGCCGGTCCGCCCGGCACACACAATCTGGCGGGGAGATGCGTTCTCCGGCGGGGAAGCCTGACCCGCTGGCCCAGCTTGGCGTGCAGGGCAGTTTTGCTGTCGCGGGGCTGCCCCTCACCGCGGGGCAGCTGCCTCCCACTCTAGGCGCCGGAGTTCTGCCGGCCTTCCCGGGCCTCCCGTCCGGGCGACGGCGATGGCCGCCTGAGGGGAGTCCCAGATGGCCGCCACCCGGGCCGCCGGAGTTCCGCCGCCGTGCCGTTGAGCTGGCCCGGCCGCGGAAGAAGCCGATCGCCCGGACCGCCAGGAACCTGGGATCGCCGGCATCATGCCTGCACAACCGGATGGCCCGGGCCGGCGTGGACGAGGGCTGGTCCGTGAGCTCGCTGCGTTCGTGAGGGAGATGACCCCGCCGGCGATAGCCGTGAGCGTCATTCGCGCCGCGGCGACGGGCTTGCCCGCGCCGGGAACGAAGGTGATCCAGCAGGTCCTGCCCGCAGGTCAAGAAGGCACGGCGGCCGGCCGGCATTTCCTGAGGAACAGCACGACGGCCGGATCACGCGGTGGGCGCCACCTGACGATGTTGCCGTGCAGAGCCGAGCGGAGGGACGGCGGTGGGTGCTGAGCGCGAGCGGGCGGCGGGATCTGGCAGGCTCGAGGACGGGCTTCGCCTGGCCGGCGACTGGTCCCGGCGGGGCCGTACGTCAGCGAGCGCCAGTGCGGACGGTGCCGGAGGACTACAGCGCGGATGGCGAGGGCCCGGGACTACCTGCCGCACGATCACGCGAGGTCGCGCGCCTGCCGGTGGGGCGAGGACGGCCCGGCCGGGTTCTGCGACATCGAGCAGCGGCGGTGCCCGGGACTGGCGTTGCGGAACAACGGGCGCGACCCGATCCTGCAGGAGCACGCGGTCGGCCTGACCGGCGCCCAGGGCAATCATGGCGAGCACGTCAAGGACCACTGGTGGAGGGCCCGGTAGATCACGCCAGGTCACGACATACTCGTGGCGGAAGCCTTGCGCCTCATCCTCAAAACGCTCCCGACCGCCGAATCGGCGCGGCTGTCAGCCGTGCCGACTGCGCGGGTGACCGCGCGCAGATCATCCTGATCGGGGAGCCCACTGCCACCCGACCGCCGAGTTGTCGCTCGCGTGCAGAACGGCGGTACGCGCGTGGACATCCACTTGGCGCTCGGCCACGTTCCGTGATTACCGGAGGACGACCCTCATTGCGATGCAGCCCCCGGCTGATGCGGTCGTTGCTGCGCGACGGGCTGCTCGATCAGTTCGCCACTCATGGTTCACCCGATCGTGCTCGGTTCCGGCATGCGCCTGTTCGACGAGATGACCGAGCAAATCAGCCTCGAACTCGTGGACTCCAAGACCCTCCGCACCGGCGTGTTGTCCGTGACCTACCCGCCGGCCCGCGCGTCGCACGCCGCTGGCCCGGGGCGGTAACCGTATCCGACTGGGCCTCATGGGGCCGCCGCTCGCCGTGGGCGAGCGGTGAGCCCGGTCAGCAGCAGTGGAGGGCCAGCGTCTGGTCCGCGGTGCCATTGAAGTAATAGCCCACCGCCCAGAGGCTGGTGGAGGAGGAGGCGGCCACGCCGTTCAGGGCGTTGTTCTGGGAGGCGCCTCCCGGGTCTGGGCTGGAAACGTGCCTCCAGGCGGTGCCGTTCCAGTGCTCGACGAGGGTCTGCTGCGCGGTGCCGTTGGAGTAGGAGCCGACCGCCCAGGCGTTGCTGGAGGACAGGCCGGCCACGCCGGAAAGCAGGTTGCCGTTGGACCCGCCCGGGCTCGGGCTGGACACGTGCGTCCACGCGGTGCCGTTCCAGTGCAAGACGAGGGTGTTCTGGGGGGGAATGTCGCAGGTGCAGTCGGAGTACCAGCCCACCGCCCAGATGCTGGTGGAGGAGGTCGCAGCGATGCCGGCAAGGAAGTCAGTGCTGTCGCGGCCCCCCGGGTTCGGGCTCGACACATGCTTCCATGCGGTGCCGTTCCAGTGCTCGATCAGGGTCTGGGCCCGGTCGCCGTTGGTGTAGTAGCCGACCGCCCAGGCGTTGCCGCGGGAGACGGCGGCCACGCCGTTAAGGACGTTGTCCTCGCCGGAGCCCCCCGGGTTCGGGCTCGACACGTGCTTCCACACGGTGCCGTTCCAGTGCAGGATGAGGGTCTGGGGCACGGTGCCGTTGGAGTAGAAGCCCACCGCCCAGACGTTGCTGGAGGAGACGGCGGCTACGCCCGAGAGGCGGTCGCCGAAGCCCAGGTTCGGGCTGGCCACCTGCGTCCACGCGGTGCCGTTCCAGTGCTCGATCAGGGTCTGACTCGTGGTGCCGTTGATGTAGCTGCCCACTGCCCAGATGTTGGCGGAGGAGACGGCGGCCACGCCGTCCAGGGTGTTGTTGCGGTCAGCGCCGCCCGGGTCCGGGCTGGCCACCTGCTTCCATGCGCTGCCGTTCCAGTGCTCGACCAGGGTCTGATCCGCGGTGCCGTTGGAGTAGTGGCCCACTGCCCATGCGTTGCAGGAAGAGAGCACGGCCGCGCTGCTGAGGGCATTGCCGGAGGTGCCCGGGCTCGGGGGCTGGACACCGGTCCAGCTTACGCACGCCGACGCTGACGCTGCGCCCGATCCGAGCCCGATGAGCATGCCCGCCATCACCAGGGGGGCGGCGAGCGCCTTGAAGATACGTCCGGTAAGGCAGCGCGCGTTCATCACTCATGCCTCCTTGAGGAAACCCGATAAGCAGAGTGTCCGCCCCGGGGGCTTCCGGGTACAGCGGAGGCTTCCGCCTTCTCTGTCCTAAGACGCCCGGAACGGGGAGGAAACGCCGGCGGGTACTGGCCGGGCGGGTAGCCGCCGGGAGCGCTCATCGCAGCCTTCCGGCTGCCCGCAGGGTGTGCTATTGCCGGGGAACCACGTACTAAGGACGCTGAGCGCCGTCATCTGGAGCACATTGATCATGACAACTCTGGCATTTCCTGCACCAAGCATGATTCGTTGAATCATGGTTAACAGCGGTCGGCCGCGAGCACCTTCTTGACCCGGTTTCCGCTGCCGTAGGTCAAGGGCCACTGCGAAGCCGCCCGGCCGGCGGGGCAGGTTCAACCGGGGTCAGTAATTTGGTTGCTGCGGAGGCGGCCTGCGCGGAGATGCGCCGGGCAAGAAGGTGGCCACGGTGGGGAACATCCCGGATGCCGCCTGAGGCCCGGTACGTGATTTGCCTGGCGGGCTGGCGGTCGAGAAGATCGGCGATCGGCTGTTTGTGTCACCGACGGCGACTACGAGGCCATGGTCGCGGACACCGGGGAGGGCATCGTGGCCTTCGATGCCCCGTGGGGCGAGGACTACCTCGCGGCGATCAGGCGGGTCAGCGCGGCGCCGGTCAGCCAGGTCGTCTACTCGCGCTCGCACTACGACCACATCGGCGGCGCCAGCTACCTCGGCGCGCCAGTGGCGGTGGCGCACCGGGCGACCGCCGAGATCCTGGCCAGGCTCGCCGACCATCGCAGGCCGGTCCCGGCGGTGACCTTTGACCGGGAGATGACGCTTGGGCGCCGGGGACTACCCGATTGAACTGCGCTACCACGGGCCCAACCACCAGGACGGCAACATCTTCATCTACCTGCGGGCGCAGCGGGCCCTGATGCTGGTCGATGTCGTCGTCCGCGGCTGGGTTCCCTTCCATGCCCTGGGCGGTGCCACCGACGTGGCCGGGTACCTCGACGCCCACGACACCGCGCTGGGTTACCCATTCGACATCCTCGTCGGCGGCCACCTCGCCCGGACCGGCACGCGCACCGATGTCGTGGTTCAGCGCGAGTACCTCGACGACATCCGTCGCGCCTGCACCCAGGCCCGGCGCACAGTCAGCCCCGGCGACATCGCGGCAGCAACCGGCACCGACGACAAATGGCAGTTCGCCAGCGCCTATTTCAACCACCTGGCGGCTACTGCGGCCGGTGACGTGCTGCCCCTCTGGGCCAGCCGGCTCGGCGGCGCGGCTGCCTTCACCCAGGGCCACTGCATGGCGATGACGACCGCGCCCACGAGTGGGGCATAGAGCCCGGATAACCACCCACCACGGCCCGGCTCCCATACGCCGGGCGGGCGCTCACGCAGATCAGCCCGATCTGCGCGCCGACCGCCGCCGACCCAACCAGAGCCGCGGGCGTACCTAACGGCGGTTCTACGGGCGTGCCATCAACATGGATCGGCCACGCTTCGTGACCATCTCGCAGCCCCTGACCTCACCGTCCGGCAGGTTGTCCCGAGCCCGAACGCGCCCGCAGGGCGGATGCCAGATGCGAGCGGTGTGCCGCGCGCAGCTCACAGAAGCGGATGGTTTCGCTGACCGCCCCGTATTTCGGAGTCGGTACGCGTCTCTTGTTGAGTGAACGCCACCCGTGAGGAGGCTGTCATGACTGTTGAGAGGCCGCTGTCGGGCGCCGAAGGCAAACGCCCCGGCCACTGCCCGGTTTTCAGTCCAGGCTCCACAGTCGACGTCCGGCAAGTCGACGACCAGCACTGGACGACTCTACGGGTGCTGATCTATGCGCGATAGGCGACAGCGCATTGGCGGCTCCCGAATCCGGAAGGAGTCGCGGCGCGTGCGACCGTGGTATTTCAGCGTCCGCGAGACACCCAAGAGTTTCGTTCGCTTGCGCGTGTTACTTCGGTGGCGCGGGGTGCGCGGCTCGGCCGGTCCGCGTCGGGTGTGTGTGACCCGGGCCGGCGGTTGGCCACCGTCTGGCGCACGCACTCCGCTTCGGCGTGCGCGAAGGCAAGGTCGATGGGCTGCGCGACTTCTCGCTCGGCGTCCGCGACGACGATGTGTGCCTGTTCCTCGATCGCCGCGCACCGCTCGGGATCATCACTGGCCACGGCGGCGCAGTTGCTGAGCAACCGGAGCAGCGCATGGGCGACAGTTGGCTCGCGTGCGCCGTAGCGGCGGATGAGCCCGCACATCACCGCGAGGTATTCCGGGAACCACCGCCCTGGAACGATCACTGCCGCCCCCGCTGTCGTCCCGGGCGACGTGGTTTCCCACCGGTCGCTGGGCGAGCGCGCAAAGGATCACCGATAGGTGATCGATGGCCTGCACCGCGGTGTAGGGATCGTTGACCGCCGACGACAGCGCCTTGCACGCCACGTCGACCAGTTGCCGGATTCCGAACGCGGCGTCCTGCTCCAGGGTGCGCTCGAACCCGATCCGGACCCCGGCGTCGAGGACTGCCGAGAAAATCTGCGGATCCGGGGCGGGATCGCGCGGCGAGGCACGCCAGATCCACACCAGCGTCGTCCCGGCGACCACGTGTTCGCCGACCCTGGGCCGCAGCCGCAGACAGACCCCGTACCGGGCGGCGTGCGACAACAGCGCACGGGAACGCACCATCTGTACGTACCCGGAGCGCTGGGACGCGACCGGCACGGCCATGCCGGCGCTTCAGGTGCGTCCTTGCTGCCGGCGAACAATCCGTCCCGGATCACCGCAATGGTGCTGCGTTGCACCACGCCCATGATCGCATCGACCTGGAGGGAGTGCACAAGGTGGTCAGCGAAGAACACCAGCAGGCCAAGGCTGACGAAAAGCAGCACCAGGGCACCGCGAGCCGGGGGAAGGTAGCGGTGCGGTTGCCGCCGGAGACGCCGACCGTGTAGAGACCGGCGGCGCTGTAGGCGAAGGTCGCGACGAACGCGCTGAGCACCACCTGGTTCGGCCGGTCCCGCAGGAAGTTACGCAGCAGCCGGGGCGAGAACTGGGTGGAGGACAGTTGCAGCGCTACCACCGTCAGGCCGAGCAGCAACGCGATGACGGTAACCATCGTCCCGGCAATTCCAATCAGCAAGGTCCGGGCATCGTCGGGCGTCCCCTGGAATGCCAGCGGCGAGCGCGATCCGATGCTGACAAGCGACAGCAGCGATCCGGCGACCAGGGCGGCCAGCACCGACAGCGTGGGCAGCACCCACAGCGACCCGCGAACATACTCTCCCAGCGCATCACGACGGACCATGCCCAGCCTCCGCATTTCGATCCTTCACCGCACGTCGGCCCACCCGCCCGGCCGGCCACCATGAGGCACCAGGCACGAGGCCGGACGCTGACCAGGCCCAGCACGAGCCAGTCTCAGCTAATCGAAGCAGCCGGCACACCAACGAGCTAGGAGCCCCACCCGGGCACCGGCGTAGCAGGCGCCCACCGGCCTGGGCCGACGAGCGGCCGTAGGCCCCCGCACGCATCAGCGGCATCATGTGAGTGATCTTCGAGCGCCGGCCTGGCACATAATGCCTGATATGTAGGGTGATCGAGGCACAGTACCTTGATCACTGGGACCTCACGATCACCTCCATATCAAACAGAATCGGATGCGCCGGCGTGGTCGCTGTGCTGGCCTGCAGCGGGTGGTGGCGCAGGTCTACGCGAGGTAGATGCCAGGTACATCGGAGGTAAATCGCAGGTCGATGGCGGTTAGTAGCGTGGCCAGCCCCGCCGCGGCCAGGGCCGCGCGGGGCTTGGCCAGGCAGGGGACGCGGCGCGCCTGCTGCTTGCCGTCCGCTCGCGTCGCTTGGCGGCCACCGGGCCTGCTGGGGCAGTGGCGGGACCGCGTCGCGGCGGCTCAAGCCCGGGGCAGGAGGAGGAAGCGGGGATGTTGACGTGGTGTGATCGTTGAGGATCGGTTCCACCGTGCCAGTCTCAGTCTCGGTCGGCAGTCCGTGGCGGGCCCGCGCGCCTGTCCTGTCGCCTCAGTGCGGCCATCGGCTGCGGCAGGCCGGCGGGCCTCAGCGACTGCCCAGCCGAGAATAGCGGGGGTGGCAGTGGGAGGATTGGACGCAGTGGGACTCAGCTGGACTTCACGGGACCTGATCCAAAACGTGCGTCGCGCTGACCAGGCACACTTTGGAACTACGGACACCACACGGACAGCGGGCGGATTTCACGCGGCGGGGAATGGAATACCTGCAGGTCAGTGGCTATTCCGATGGGTAGGAATGGGCTCCCTGTAAAACCGTCGGGACCGGTTAACGCTAGTAGGGGTGATCGTCAGCGCTGCGGCTTGCGCTGATCCCCGGGCACGACGAACGTGCCCCGTCCCATCGCGGACTTGATCAGCCCCTCGTCCTTCAGTATCCGCAGTGCCCGCTCGGCCGTGCCCAGCGCGACCTCGTACTCCTGGGCAAGGGTCTTGACCGATGGGACGCGGCGGGCAAGATCACCCGACGCGATGCGGTCGCGGATGATCTGGGCTAGCTGGACGTACAGCGGCTCCAGAGCGTCCGGGTCAAGAGTCACATGGAAACTCTAGGCAACCTGTGGACCTACCAGGGATTATGCGGTGTCTCTATAGAGACCTATGGAGATATGGCGTAGCGTGCGCGGTGTACCCCAACAAGCGGGCCCCGGCCAGCGCCTAGAACGCCAACCGGAGCCCTTGACCGGACGGAGCCCGGCCCATGCCAACGATCCCAGACAACGATCACGCGCACCACGACGTCACCCTTGACGGCTTAAGGGCCCGCTACCCGGAATGGACGATCGAGCCCCCGGGCGCGCTGCACGTCTGGACCGCCGAACTCGTCACCGACGGCGGCCGGTGCCTGCACTTCCTGGCCGGCCACGACGCCGGCGAACTCGCCGCCCGGCTGGCCACTGCCACGGCCGCGCCATGACCGGCGATCTCGTGCACGTCACTGCCGTGATCACCGAAGGGCAGCGGGCCGCGCTGGAACGGTGGCGCGCGAGTGCCGCCGTGGCGGCCGGCCGGCCCGGACTCACCGAAGGGGAGGTCTTCGGCGCGATGATCGCCGCGCTCGGCACTACCCCCGTGGCGTCCGTCGTACTTGCCATCCTGCGGGAGTCCGCGCAGTGAGCAGCGAGCAGCCCGCCGGGCACCTCGCCCGGATCAAGCGCATGCACCCGCTGTGGTCGATCCGGCACGTCACCGAAGGCCACGGGTGGACCGCGCACCGGGACGGCTACGCGAGGATCTGGGCAGCCACCCTGGCCAGCCTGGAACGGCAGCTCGCCGGCGCCAGGCCCGGCGGCAGCGACAAGGGAGAGTCATGAGGTTCATCACGGCCATCAACGAGAAGATCGTCACCCGGGCCGAGCGGTCGGCCGAGCGCGCCTCCAAGCTGACCGCCGGCCAGCACGTCCTGCACTTGCTGCTGACCGTGTTCACGGCCGGGCTGTGGCTGCCGGTGTGGATCTGGCGGGCCTGGCGCGGCAACCCCCGGCCGCCGCAGGACGCCTCCGTTCCTGACTAGCTGCCCGCCCCCAGACGCGGCCCCGCCCGGCGTGCCCTACCCCCGGGCCCCGGGCGGGGCCGCCCCATGCTGCCGCCTGGCACCGGTCCTGAGCGCCGCGCGGCCACGACGGGCACCGGCCCGGTAGGGCCGCATAGCCCGGCCGCTCTGAGCCCGGAGAATCGACTACAGCCCCGCGATCGCGTACGACCTGGCGGTTGACGGCGCCACGCCCAGCTCCCTGCCAATCGCGGGCCAGGACTTCCCGGCGGCCCGCAGCTCGTGCGCCTGGCGGATGAGTACCTCACGCGGCGGCCTCGGCGGCGGCGGGGCCGGGGCCGGCGGGTCAGCCGGCCCGCCGGCCGGCAGCACGCGGGCAGGCACCAGCCAGCCGGGCAGCCGCACAGGACATGCCCGCCCGTGCTCGGGCCCGTCGGCATCACAGACGAAGCACGCCATGCCAGCAAGGGTCACCCGCCGGGGCGGCCCCGTCCACCCGGGGGAGGGTTGCGGACGAGACCACCCGCAGCGGGCGCGGCCCGGGAAGGTGGCCGGCAGCCGGGCCCCGAGGCAACGAACGACGGAGCCGGCAAACCGGCACTTGCGGCAGCCCGGCCAGAGCTGCCTTGACCACCCGGGCACGAGCGGCGGCCCGCGCCGGCCCCGGGGCCCCGGGCGGCGGGGGAACCCGGGCCGGCGCGGTCAGTGCGGGCCCCCCGGCGCAGGTCCACAGGAAACCCGGTCGGAATCCCGGGCCGGCGCGCGCGCCTGGTCGTGGCCTTGGCCTACGGAAGGAGCCTCGTCTCAGCTTTGACGCCGAGGGGCCCGCAGCTCTAGAAGTCACCCACAGCGGGCGCACCAGCACGGCGCAGCATCCCGGGCAGCACCTGCACCGGCAGCGGGCGCGGGACTCCGCCGGTCCGGCGGATCACCGGGGCCGGCTCCCCGCGCTCGGCGGCGTCCTGCTGAACGAGCGACAGCTCACGCATACGGCGGCAGCTCCCCCCGTTCCACTCAGCCTCGCCCTTGCGGTGCTGCTCCAATTCGACATCCATCGCCGTAACCGGCCGGTGGCCCGCCTGGCCGGTCAGCCTCGCCAGCTCGTCCCGCAGCTCCACGATGCGGCCCTGGCGAACCTGCTCAACCTCCGCATAGTAGGCGGCAGCGTCGCGGGACACGAACCCCTGGGTTGCCAGCTCCACCCGGTCGCGCATCTCCGCGACACGGAGCTGATCCTGGAACTGCTCACGGCGGGACAGCTCAGCCTCGGCGCGCTGCCGCTCCTCCACCGCCTCGCCGGCCTCCATGCGCGTCCGGGCCCGGGTCCACGGGTCGATCGCGCGCATCTGCTCATCGGGCACGCGCAGCGCGATCAGCGGGTCAGTCATCGCGTCTTCCCCTCATCCTGCCGGCGCTGCTCGTCGGCCTCGGCCTTACGCTGCGAGGCAGCGACCTTCGCGGTCTCCTCCGCGTCGCGGGCCAGCTCCTCCCGGACCTGCTCATCACTCGGCATGATCATCTACCTACCCTCCTGGCCGGTGTCCCCATCGTCGCACCGGGCACGGTCAGTCGCGCCAGGGCCCATGATCGTCCCAGACCCCGGCCCGCTCCAGCTCCTGCCGCACCCGGATCACCTCCTGGCGGACCTCCAGGGAATCGGCGCTGTGCGGCAGCACCTTGTCCGGGTGACCGGCCAGCCACTGCCTGCACGCCTGCCCCCAGGCGGCCGTCGCGGCCGACGGGTCCCCGCCCCATTCGCTGAGCTGGAACCTGGCCAGCCGCTCGGGCACCGGCTCGGACTCATCGAGGCGCTGCGCCATCGGCCCTCCCCTTGAATCTCGCGGCCTGCTCCGGTGTGCGCCTGCGGCCTACCGACTCAGCAGGCAGCGGCAACGCCAGAGCATGAAGCAGGTGTTCCAGCGTCCGCCGCTGCGCGGCCGTCGCGGCCAGGTGCGGATGCGGGCGCGGCTGCCCCTCGCTGCCCTCCACGGCCAGGTCGTCAGCGTCGGCCAGCTCCGCGTCCAGGCGGGCGATCAGATCAGCCACTTTCGCAGCCTGGTACAGCGTCATCGTCTCGGCCGGGTCCAGGTCATAGCGGCCTACGACCGCCCGCCACAGGCCCCTGCCTGCCTCGCTGAGGCCCGCCGGGGCCCTCGGGCGCCGCTTGGACGAGGTCATATGACTGAGCGTAACGACGCGTCCGGGGAAACGACTTCACCAGCGGCCTACACGCGCGAGCTGGCTGTCGGCGCGGAGTCGTGATCACCTGGGGCCCCAGGACTATCTGTGGCCGATCTTGAGGGCAGCTCCCGGCGCCCGTACCACCAGGCGGCGACCTCGGGCCCGCTGAGCTGGCCGGCGCGGCCGAGCACGGCGGCCAGGTGCGCATGCTTCGCGGCGTGCACGGTCAGCAGCTCCAGGGCGGTCGCGCGTGCTTCGGGCAGTGAGCACCAGGGCATGAGCGCGACGACCTGGTCGAGGTCGTCGCGCGCGGCCCGGCCGGCATGCGGCCACCCGGTCATGTCCTCCCACACGTACCCGGCGATCAAGACGGGACCCCAGACGCGCGGCTGGTAGGGCGGCCAGGCCAGGTAGGTGTGCGGGTCAGGCGGGCGGGCGTCCACCCGCAGCACGGGCACGGCCAGCGCCAAGGCGGTCAGGCAGTGGGCCGCTTCGTGGCCACAGGTCACGGGGCGGGCAGCCTGAACGGAGATCACGTCAAGATCGCTGCCGCCCACTGCCGCCGCTCCAGCCCATGCGCTGCCAACGCTCTGGCCGGTGAGCACTGATCACGCTACACCGGGCCGCCCGGGCCCCGGCCACGACGGGGCGGACGCCGGTCACTGCGGCTCCAATGGCCGGGGGGTACTCCTGGTATGGGCCCGTGCCTTCGCGGCCCGCCACACCGAGGAGCGAGCGCGGGAATAGGCGGTCCTGGGCAGGCCCCACCGGCCGGACGCCTGCCGGACCAGGCCCACCGTGGCCGGGTCCGCGCACAACACGGCGGGCCGGCAGCGGTAGTCGGCGGACTGGTGCTTGTCGAACGCGGTCAGGCTGGTGAACTCCCGCCCGCACGGCGCGCAGGTGCAGGCGCTCACGACGGCGGACCGGGCTGCCAGTCCGCCCAGGGATCGGGTCCAGGCAGCATGTAGCCGTCAGCGTCAACCCGGGGATCTTCTTCACCTGAAGACTGCGGGCAGTCCTCATCTGAACCCCAGGGATCTTCATCCTCTCCCTCGGTGCCGCTCTTGACCTTCTGGTCCTCGGGCGCAGGGCGGTAGCCCGTGCGCCCGTTCTTTTGACCTTCCAGAGCGGCACCAGAACCACCAGCTACCGGACCTGTGCCAGCGACCTCAGGGTGGCGCCTTACGGCGCCACCTGAGCTACCTGAGCGGGTCTCACCCTGGGTGAGACCCGTCGGGCCGTTTCGTGAGACCCGTCGGGCCGTTTCGTGAGACCCGTCGGACTGGTCAACGGGTCTCACGGGTGAGACCCGTTGCTGTGTCTCCGGGTCGTAGTGGCCGGGCAGCACCCGGTAGCGCACGCGGCGGCCCGGGGCGGCCCTGGAGACCACCGAGATCCAGCCCTGCTCCCGCAGGGTCACCAGATGCCGGGCCACGGTCGAACGGCCCCGGCCGCCGGCCAGCTCGTCCCAGCCGATCGCGGAGACCGCCGTGTCGTTGTGCGCGTCATCGCACAGCCGCAACAGCGTCAGCCACTCGGGGCCCGGTTCGCGGCCGGTGCAGTAGTCGGTCAGGAAGATCCGCACCAGCCGGTAGCCCATCACTCGCCGCCGCTGTCGGCCGGCTCAGGTAGCGTGACCATCGCAGCCTCGTCCTGTCCGGGTCGAATGCTTGCTGGTGGCCCCGGCCCCTGTGCGGGCAGCCGGGGCCGCT
>WNGQ01001959.1_pt1 | contig 27957 bp, 19 predicted proteins | sample 5407661 | NCBI WGS metagenome assembly WNGQ01 (sample SAMN13153382, study PRJNA577476) | soil metagenome | isolation source: 60 cm soil or saprolite under Garry oak tree replicate 2 | place: USA:California | collected 2016-06-15 | reverse complement strand
CGCCGAGCAGCGCCGGTTCGCTCACAATTTCAGGATGACCGGGTCGGGTTCACCGGGCAGCTCGAAAGTCACGCGTTGACGATCAATAGCCAGGACCCTCGCCTGGCCGACATGGTCGCCCACGAAGATCTGCTGTCCGTTGACGATGGCGGCCGGGTTCGGATTTCGGTAAAAGATTCCTTGCAGTTTCAGTGGCGGACGCGCGCCGGGCTTTTTCGCGCCAGAGCGTGATTCTCTGGCCGAAGAGGCCTGGGGTTTGAAAAAGCTTTCGCTGGCCAGGACTGTGGTGCGCAGCGGCAACTTTGCGACCGCGCCCTGGACTTGCGTGATGCCCGCGATCATGGCCCCGAATAAGAGGCACAACACGCCAGAAAACTGAACGCTGATCAGCTTTGAAGGAGCCGGTTCAGGTTCTTTGAGGGAGATCCGAAAGTGCTCGGTGTCCTCGTTCCTGCGGCTGGCCGCGCCGCCCATCGACAGAACCAGTAAGCCGGCGCCGGCCAGCGCGATGGCGATTGGAAGCTTCTGTTTTTGCAACTCGCCGTAGGCACGAAAGATTTCACTGGCGATCAACCCAAAGAGGATTGCCAGCACAACCGCGATTAAGATTCGGCCAAGGTTCTTCATGCCGCAGCGTCTCGAATCGGTGCGAGGCAGATTTCATGCGCCCGCGCCACATAGAGAATATCGGATCAAGAATCGTCCTCCTTTAGTCGGTTAAGGCCCGCCAAGGCAACGGCTTGCGTCGCCCGGCTGGCCTGCCAATGAACTTGGCTGCGCGCAACGGCCCATAAATTGGTGTGCGCCCCAGGCCGTTCCGCGCCCGCCTTTCTTCTCGACGACTCGCCGTTTGATGCTAGGATGCGGACGATATGACAACTCAAACGCCGCCAGCGCCACAAAAAATCAACCTGCGCCGGCCCGACATCATGGAAGCGGTGCAAGCGCAGGTGCTCTCGCATTATCGGAGCGAACTGGTGGACCGCATCCGCGCTCGGGGCCACGGGCTGACTTCCGGCGGGCTTACCATCAAGCTCGCCAAGGAGTTCGGATTCTGCTACGGCGTTGAGCGCGCGATCGACCTCGCTTACGCGGCGCGCAAGGTGTTCCACGACCGCCCGATCTACATCCTGGGCGAAATCATTCACAATCCCGAGGTCAACGACCAGCTGCATGAAATGGGGATCCGTTTCCTCTCCGGTAAGGAAAAGAACGCCGAGATCGAGGATTTGCAAAAGGGCGACGTGGTCATCATCCCGGCCTTCGGCGCGGAGGTCGTCACGATGGAGAAGCTCAAAGCCAAAGGCTGCCAGTTTGTCGATACGACCTGCGGTGACGTGATGAGCGTATGGAAACGGGTGCGCCAATATGCCAATGAGTCGGTGACCAGCATCATCCACGGCAAAGCCTGGCACGAGGAAACCAAGGCCACCAGCTCCCGCGCGACGGCCAACGGCGGCGGGCATTACCTGGTGGTGTTCACGCTGGCCGAGACGGATTACGTCTGCAACTACATTGTCAACGGTGGCAACAAGGAGGAGTTCCTCAACAAGTTCCGCGGCGCTTACTCCGCCGGTTTCGATCCGGACATTCACCTCAATGCGATCGGCGTGGCCAACCAAACGACCATGTTGCGCGGCGAAACCGAGGAGGTCCAGCGCCGCCTCCGCGCCGCGATGGAAACGCGATACGGCGCCGCGGATTCCGACAAGCATTTCCGCTTCTTCGACACCATTTGCGGCGCGACGCAGGACCGGCAGGACGCGCTGGAAAAACTGTTGCGCGAGCCGATGGACCTGCTGCTGGTGATCGGTGGCTACAACTCCTCGAACACGTCGCACCTGGCCGAGATGGGCGAAGCGAAGCTGGCCACTTATTTCGTCAAGAACGCCGCCAAGATGGTTTCCGACACCCTCATCGTGCACTACGACCAACATTTGAACAAAGAGGTGGAGACAAAAAACTGGCTCCCGGCGGGCGACATCACCGTCGGCATCACGGCGGGCGCTTCCTGCCCGAATAACCTGATCGAGGAAACCATCCGGCGCCTTTTCGAGCTGCGCGGCATCTCCGTGCACGCGCTCCTAGCCGGTTCCTAACGGAAGGACATGCCCTGCACTCGCCTGGAGCTGGAACAACGCGAGCGGCAATTCCTGGCTCCTTATGCCCAGTTCAGCGCCGCGAGCCGCGGCCGCGAATACGAGGAAACCCCGCCCGATTGGCGCACGCAATTCCAGCGGGACCGCGACCGGGTGATTCATTCGCGGGCCTTCCGGCGCCTGGAATACAAGACGCAGGTCTTCCTCAATGGCACCGGGGACCATCTGCGCACCCGCCTCACCCACACCATCGAAGTGGCGGGCATCTCCCGCAACCTCGCTCGCGCCCTGCGCCTGAGTGAAGACCTGGCCGAGGCCATCGCCCTGGCCCACGACCTGGGCCATTCCCCGTTCGGTCACAAAGGCGAAGCGATCTTGAATGAGTTGATGAAGGACCACGGCGGGTTTGAACATAACCGCCAGAGTTTGCGCGTCGTGGAATTGTTGGAGCAAAAATATCCGCTCTTCCCCGGCCTGAACTTGAGCTGGGAGACGCGGGAAGGTCTGGCCAAGCATTTCACGGCGCACGATCGTCCGGGCAAAAGCAAGGGCTTTGACGCCCGCTCGTCGTCGTTGGAGGCCCAGGTGGCGAACCTGGCGGATGAAATTGCGTACTACAGCCACGACTTGGACGATGGGCTGAGTTCCGGGTTGCTGTCCGAAGCGCAACTGTCCGAAGCCGTGCGCATCTGGCATGAGGCGGCGGATGCGGTGAAACGAGATTACGGCGATCTGCCCGACGAATGCCGCCGTTATTTCATCATCCGCTGCATCATTGATGAGTACGTCCGGGATGTGGTGGAAACCACGGAGCAGAAAATTCGCGCGGCGGCGGTCCAATCCGCCGACGAGGTCCGCGGGCAACCGGGGCCGCTGGCGCAATACAGTTCGTTACGGACCGGGTTGAACGCGGAATTACAGGAGTATCTTTACGAGAACCTTTACTACAATCCCTTGGTCCACGAGCCGAACCGCCGCGCGGTGCGCCTGCTCGAAGAACTCTTCGAGTACTACCTGGCGCACCAGGAACATTTCGGGGAGGCCCTGCACAAGCGGGCGCATCAGGACGGCTGGCACCGGGTCGTGTGCGATTACCTGGCGGGCATGACTGACCGCTACGCCATCCAGGAGCATCAACGACTCATCGCCGTTCCCGCCTGAACAGCGAGGTGTGATTTGGCAGGCGCCTTGACTGGCGGCTCGGGCGCGTCACTTTTCCGCCAGCAACTCCTCAATCTTCTTCTTCAACGCCTTGTAGTCTTTGTCGCCTTTGACATATTGGCCGCCGGGATGGAGATGCCGGACGATGCCCTTCCGGTCGATGAGAAAACTGACGCTGGTCCATTGTTGGTCGCCGCGGTCGAGCCACCAGTCGTTCAAGGTGCGCCAGCCGGAATCGATGGCGACCGGAAACATGAAGCCGAAATTGCGCGCGTACTGCTCCACGGCTTCGGCCTTCAGCGGCTCGGACGATTTATGATGGTAGAAGCCGATCACCTCCAAACCTTGCGAGTGGTAGGCTCCATAGAATTCGTTCAAGGCCGGCGCGGTCGCCGCGCAATACGGGCAGTCGGGCGCCGTCCACCACCGGACGAGCACCACTTTGCCGCGCAGCTCTCGCAGGGTGAGCGGCGCGGTATTGATCCAGTTCGTCGCCTGCCATTCGGGGGCGGGTTTGCCCAACACCGTCGGGCCCATCGACGCGGCGGCGCATCGGCCCGCGAGCGGCAACGCCAGCCAAAGGCACCAGAGGAATGCCGCCCCTTTCCTGAGCGTGGCAGCTTTCATGGTTGGAAGATTAACCCTTGGCGGTTGAGCAGTTCAAGCGAGCATCCACGCTCGCAAGTGGCTCCTGGAAGTCGGATGACAACCTCGCTGTCTCAAAACAGGACATCTCGGTCCTAAGTGTTCCTTCCGATCCCGACAAGGCAGGGGAGGGTGTCGATCCTTGTAGGCTTCGCTCTCCACGGACGCGGCCAGGTCCACGGTTGTTTCCAAGCCCATTCGCTTGAGTTCTTCGGCCAATTGCCGATTTCACAAGTACCAGACGCGTTCTGTGGGAACGGCAGCACCGCCTATGATTACGGCTCACGAGACAAACAGCTTTCCGAAAGGCAGCCAGCGCAATGCCAGCCGCCCAAAGATTGCCGCGCCGCCGGTGGCCGGCCCGGAGCCTGCCTCCGCTCCCCCCGGCGAACCCGCTGAAGTGGGCCGTTTGCAGGAAGCCCTGCGCAAGAGCGAGCTGAAGAATCGCGCGCTGCTCAACACGATCGCTGATTTCCTCTTTTCGATCCGCAAAGACGGGACCATTCTGGAATTTCAAGCTCCCAGCGAGGGCCAGTTGACACTCCCTGCCGACGGAGTCATCGGGCGGCGCATCATGGAGTTGTTGCCGATTCAGCTCGCGCAGCAGGCGATGTATTACCTCGAGAAGGCGTTGCGCACCGGTGAGACGCAGACCTTCACCTGCCAGTATCTGCTCCCCGGCCGCGTGCGTGATTGGGAAACCCGCATTACCAGCAGCGGCCCGGGCGAAGTCCTAGCCCTGGTGCGCGATGTGACCGATCGCAAAGTGCTCGAGAAGGAGATCGTCGAAATCACCAACAAGGTGCAAGCGCGCATCGGCCAGGACTTGCACGACGGTCTGGGCCAACATCTGACCGGCATCACTTTTTTGACCCGCGCCCTCGAAAACAAGCTGAGCGCCAAGTCGCTTCCTGAGGCCGCGGAGGCCGCGGAGGTCGGCCGGCTGGTGATCCAGGCCTTGTCCCAAACGCGCAACCTGGCGCGCGGCCTTTTCCCGGTCGAATTGGAATCGAACGGCTTGATTCCCGCCTTCCGCGAACTAGCCACGACGGTGGAGAACCTGTTCAGCATCTCCTGCGTTCTGGAATGCGACGAGAATCTGAAGGTGACGAACCTGGCGGTCGCGACCCATCTGTTTCGCCTGGCGCAGGAAGCGATCAACAATTCGGTCAAGCACGGCAAAGCCAAGCGGGTAGTGGTTGGCCTGCACCAGGCGGACGGCAAAGTCGTGCTGGCGATCAGCGACGACGGCCAGGGTTTTCCGCGCAAGGAAATCAAATTGAACGGTCTCGGGTTGCGGATCATGAATTACCGGTCCCAGAAAATCGGCGCCAGCCTGGACATCCAAGCGGGCGAACGCGGCGGCACGGTGGTGACCTGCTGCCTGCCCGGCACCGGGCGCGAGTGAGTTTGGGCGCCGCTACCAGGTTTAATTGAGCGAGACTGGAATTTATGCTAACGAAAAATCAGACGGGGCTTCGCAAGGGAAAAACCCGCGTGCTGCTGGTCGATGACCATCCGATCTTGCGCCGCGGCCTGGGCCAGCTCATCAACCAGGAGGCCGACATGATGGTCTGCGGCGAGGCGGAGGACGCTCCGAAAGCGTTCGAGGCAATCGGCGCCCTGAACCCGGACGTGGCCGTGGTGGATATTTCGTTGAAAGGGAGCAATGGCATTGAGTTGATCAAAAACGTCAAAGCCCGTTACCCCGCTTTGCCCATTCTCGTTCTGTCCATGCACGACGAGTCGCTCTACGCGGAACGCGCCCTGCGCGCCGGCGGCCTCGGTTACATCATGAAGGAGGAGGCGATCGAGCAGGTCCTCGTCGCCATCCGGCGCGTGCTCACCGGCGAAATTTTCCTCAGCGACAAAATGAAGGCCAAAATGCTCCAGCAACTGACCAACGGCCGGGGCAAGACGGTCACCTCGCCGATCGAGTACCTCACCGATCGCGAGCTGGAAGTCTTCCGCCTGATCGGTGAGGGCCGCAGCACCCGGCAGATCGCCGGCGAACTTCATCTGAGCGTGCGGACGGTCGAGGCGTATCGCGAATACATCAAAGGCAAATTGAACCTGAAGAATTCCACTGAGCTTGTGCAGCACGCTTTTCACTGGGTCCATCACGAAGCCGCCGCCTGAGGGCGCTTGCGGCGCCGCCAATATCGCCAACGAAACGTGGGGAACAATGGGAAGAGGCCCGACGCCTCTTCCCTTTGTAGTTTTGGCTAAGCGGTCGTGAACAGCGCTTCTCGGTGACTGTCCAGTCGCAATCACCTTGGCCAATCCTCCCCCTTCCCTCGGGGTTGAGCTGGACTCTTGCGCGGTGGACCATTGCGCCGTTGACAGCCCCTTGACCCTTGTTAGGCTGCCCGCTCGTTTCTGTGGATTTCACCGACGAACATTGACTTAAACGCTCATCATTTTTATGGCCAAAGCATCTGCATCGATGAAGTATGTCTATCTCTTCGGCAACAAAAAGGCCGACGGCGACGGCTCCATGAAAGCCCTCCTGGGCGGCAAAGGCGCAAACCTCGCCGAGATGACCCGCATCGGGCTGCCGGTGCCGCCGGGTTTCACCATCACCACCGAAGTCTGCGCTTATTTCTATGCCAGCAAACGCTCCTACCCGAAGGAACTGCGCGCCCAAATGGAGGCCGGCGTCGCCAACATGGAGAGAATCCTCGGCAAAAAGTTCGGCGATCTTGAGAATCCGTTGCTGGTGGCCGTCCGCTCCGGCGCCCGCGACTCCATGCCCGGCATGATGGACACGATCCTCAACCTCGGCCTCAACGATCAGACCGTCATCGCGCTGGCCAAGCGGTCGAACAACGAGCGCTTCGCCTGGGATTGCTACCGCCGGTTCATCCAGATGTACGGGGACGTGGTGCTCGGCGTGCAGAAGCGCGCGGGCGAAGATCACGAACCGTTCGAAACCGTCATCGAAAGCTTGAAAGCGGAATTGTTCCCCGGAGACACGCAGGTCGAGGACACGCGCATCGACGCCAACGGCCTGAAAGAACTCGTGTCGCGCTTCAAAAAGCTGGTGAAATCGCGCACCGGCAGGGATTTTCCGGAAAACCCGTGGGACCAGCTCCAGGGCGCCATCGGCGCGGTCTTCGGATCGTGGATGAATGACCGCGCCATCGTCTATCGCCGCAAATACAACATCCCCCAGGAATGGGGCACGGCCGTCAACGTGCAGGCGATGGTTTTCGGCAATACCGGCGAGCGGTCCGGTTCGGGGGTGGCGTTCACCCGCGACCCGGCGTCGGGTGAACGAGTTTTCTACGGCGAATTCCTGATGAACGCGCAAGGCGAAGACGTCGTGGCCGGCGTCCGGACGCCCGAACCGGTGCGGGAGCTGGCGCGCAAGCAGCCCGTTTCCCATGCCGAGCTGGAGCGCATCCGCAAGGTGCTCGAATCCCATTTCAAGGACATGCAGGACTTCGAGTTCACGATCGAGGAGGGCAAGGTCTTCATGCTCCAAACCCGCAACGGCAAACGGACCGGCCTGGCCGCCGTCCGCATCGCCTGCGAGATGGTGAAGGAGAAGCTCATCCCCTGGCGAACGGCCATCACCCGCGTGCCGGCCGAGCAGCTCGATCAGGTGCTCGCGCCGGTGTTCGACCGCGCCGCGATCCGGTCCGCCAAGCTCATCGCCAAGGGTCTGCCGGCGGGGCCGGGCGCGGCTTCCGGAAAAATCTATTTCAACGCCGAGCGCGCGGTCGAAGGGGCGAACCGCGGCGAAAAGGTGCTGCTCGTTCGGATCGAGACCTCGCCCGAAGATTTGCGCGGCATGATCGCCGCCGAGGGCATCCTGACGGCGCGGGGCGGCGTCAGTTCCCACGCCGCGCTGGTCGCGCGGCAAATGGGCAAGGTGTGCGTCTGCGGCGCCAGCGCGTTGCACATCGATTACCACACCAAGCGGCTCGACGTCGGTGAGCAGACTTTCCGGGAAGGCGATTACCTGTCCATCGATGGCACCGCCGGCGAAGTCTATGCCGGCCAGGTCAAGACCGCCGCGTCGGAGATCATCCAGGTGCTCCTGGAAAAATCGCTCAAGCCCGAACAGAGCCAGACCTACCGCTACTACGCGCGGTTGATGCAGTGGTGCAATCAGGCTACCCGCCTGGAAGTCCGCACGAACGCCGATACGCCGGAGCAGACCGCCAACGCTGTCGCTTTCGGCGCCAGCGGGATCGGCCTCTGCCGCACCGAACATATGTTCTTCGAAGGCGACCGCATCGATGCCATGCGGGAAATGATTTTGGCCGAGAAGACGGACGACCGGAGGAAGGCCCTGGCCAAGCTCCTGCCCTATCAGCGCGAAGACTTCGCCGGAATGTTCGAGGAATTGCGAGGCCTCCCGGCGACGATCCGTTTCCTCGATCCGCCGCTGCACGAATTTCTCCCGCACGATCATGCCGCGCAGACCCAATTGGCCGAGAAGCTGGGCGTGAGTGTCGAAAAAATCGCCAAGCGCGTCCACGACCTGCACGAGTTCAACCCGATGCTGGGCCATCGCGGCTGCCGGCTGGGCATCGTCTATCCGGAGATCAGCGAGATGCAGGCGCGCGCCGTGTTCGAGGCCGCCGCCGAAGTCCAGAAGCAGGGGATCAAAGTGCGGCCCGAAATCATGATTCCACTGGTCGGCTTCCCCAAGGAACTGCAGTTGCAGTTGGAAGTCGTGCATCGCGTGGCCAAGGAAGTCGCCGCCGAACGGAAGGCCAAGTTCAATTACCTGGTGGGCACTATGATCGAGATTCCACGCGCCGCGCTCATCGCGGACGAAATCGCCCGGGAGGCCGAGTTTTTCAGCTTCGGCACGAACGATCTGACGCAGACGACGCTGGGCATGAGCCGCGACGACTCCGGCTCGTTCCTTGGCGCTTACGCCGAACTGGAAATCGTGAAGCAAAATCCATTCGCGAGCATCGACCAGACCGGCGTCGGCAAGCTCATGGAGATGGCCTGTGCCCTCGGCCGCCAGACCCGTCCCGGCATCAAGCTGGGCATTTGCGGCGAACACGGCGGTGAACCGTCGAGCGTGAAGTTCTGCCATCGCCTCGGCCTGAGCTACGTCAGTTGCTCCCCTTTCCGCGTCCCGATTGCCCGCTTGGCCGCCGCGCAGGCCGCGCTGGAGGAAGACAAGGCTGCCAAGGCCGGAAAAAAGTAAAGCAACTGTATGCGGGGCTTGCGAGCAGGGGGGGAGCGCGGGCGTACTGCCCACGGCCCTTTGAAAACCGACGAGTTAACGATACCAAAAACCCCCTTTACGGTCGTATCGCTAACCCAGAAAGCGCCGAGCTCGCAGCGAATTAGATGGCCGCCGTCCCCGCCGTGAGCACCTTCACAAGCGCCGAGCGCGTCAACCAGCGCAATGCGGTCCTCGCCGGATTTCTCGGGTGGACGCTCGACGCCTTCGATTTCTTCGTGCTCACCTTCGTCATCGACGATGTGGCGCGCGCGTTCGGGAAGACGCGCCCGGACATCGCGCTGACAATCACGCTGGCGCTCGCCACGCGGCCAATCGGCGCGTTCATCTTCGGCATGATGGCCGACCGGTTCGGACGCCGGCTGCCGCTCATGCTCAACGTGGTCTTCTACGCCGTGATCTCCGTCCTGTCGGGACTCGCGCCGAGTTATCGGGTGTTTCTGGTCCTGCGGATGCTATTTGGCATCGGCATGGGCGGCGAATGGGGCGTCGGGGCATCGCTGGCGCTCGAGTCGGTGTCATCCAAGTGGCGCGGGTTGTTCTCCGGGCTGCTGCAGGAAGGCTACGCCCTGGGCAACTTGCTGGCCGCATTTGCGTTCCGCGTCGCGTACGTTCCGCTGCATGCGGCCCATCCCGAACGCGCGTGGCGCTGCCTGTTCTTCATCGGCGGCCTGCCGGCGCTCTTGTCGCTGTTCATCCGCGCCCGAGTCAAGGACTCGGCGGCGTGGCACGAGCACCGCACAGATTGGACGACCTACCGGCGATCGATCCTGAAACACTGGCCGCGCTTCGTGTATCTCGTGTTGCTGATGACCATGATGAACTTCATGTCCCACGGCACGCAGGACATGTATCCGACGTTCCTGCAGCGGCAGCGGATGTACACACCCGGGCAGACTGCGAACATCACGATGATCTCGATGCTCGGCGCGATTCTAGGGGGACTGGCGTTCGGCTATTTCTCGGACCGATCAGGCCGCCGCAGCGCGATGGTGACGGCCGCCCTGTGCGCGCTCCTCGTTGCGCCGCTCTGGATCGCCGCGCCGAATACCGCGCTGATCGTCATCGGCGTCTTCCTGCTGCAGTTCTTTGTCCAGGGCGCGTGGGGCGTGATTCCGGCGCACATCAACGAGCTGTCGCCGGGACACCTGCGCGGCTTTTTCCCCGGCTTTGCGTACCAGCTCGGCGTGCTGTGTGCGTCGAGCATCACTTATATCGAGACGCTGCTCGGCGACCACTTCACCTACGCGCAGTCGATGGGCATGCTGGCGGCCACAGTGATGCTCGGCGTGGCTGCGGTGACGCTGTTGGGCCCGGAGAACCACCGGGTCACCTTCCGCAAGACATAATCCCTTGGATCTTCGTGAATTGGAAATGCTTCGGGCAGGAGGGCGGGGATCAAACTCCGCCCCGACAGACCTCCCGCCACCGGTCCGGGAGTTTTCCAGGCGCATCTGCGCCAAATACTGGTGGTCGAGGTTTGTGAGCAAAATCTCGTCCGAACTGGGCCGCAATTCGTGATCGAGCACGTTGGCCACGTGGACCGCGGTGACCGGGCCAACGGCCTTGGAGGGGTGGCGCGACGGAGTATGGTGGAAGGCGATGGCCTCGACGACGCCAAACGGCAGCCCCCAAGTGCCCAGCAGGCACGCGCCCACTTCGGCGTGAGTCGTACCCAACACCTCCCGCTCCGCGGTTGCAAAAGGGATCTTTCTTTCCCGTGCCCGCGCAAAGATGCCGCTGTATTCCTGTGGCAGATTGGCGCCCAGCATCAGCTTGCCGACGTCGTGCAGCACGCCCGCCGTAAAGGCCTCCTCCGCAAGCTTCAGATCGCCGGTGACGTCGCGGAACATCCATTGGGCCAGCCTGCCGGTGCCCATCGAATGACGCCACAGGGCTTCGATGGAAAAGGGGAGGTTCGCATTACCTTCGAAGCTCGAAAACGCGTGGGCCATCAACACCAGCGCCTTGGTCTGCTCAATGCCCAGGTGGCCGATCGCTTCCGCCAGACTGCTGATGTCGCGCTGCAGCCCGAACGCGGCAGAGTTGACCAGTTGCAGCACTTTCGCCGTCAACGCAAGGTCCTGGCTCAGCAGCCGCCCGACCTCATCCAACCCCGTGTCTGGCGACTGCAACGCTTTCACCACTTGAAGGTAAATGGCTGGCACACTCGGCAGTTTGGTGAGGCGCGCCAGCAGTGGCCTGATCGCCAGCTCGTCCAGTCATTTCTCCAGCGTGCGCGCCTGTTCCAGGACCCCTGTTAACGCTTCGGCCGTGCACGGTTTGGCCACCCAATGCTGCGCCGCCGGATCGCCCTGCAGTGGTTGCGGCTGGCTCGCTGTGTCCGCCGGATCGAGCATCAAAATGCGCAGAACGGCCGGATACCGATTCATCACCAAAGTCAGGAACGACATCCCATCTCTGCCCGGCACGCGCGAATCCGCCAGCACCACCTCGAACTGCCGTCGGGCCAGCATTTCCAGGGCGTGACCGGCCTCCCCCGTGGAGGCGATGTCCCACACATGTTGCAATGCCGCCAGGGGCTGAACGTCCCGGGGGTCTTTCACGACACATAAAATAGCGCGTTTCATAAGGCGGTGGCCAGATTCGCGCGGGCCACCGAGGCGAAACCACGCGATTTTCCGATGAAAAAATCGGATGTCAAACCTGTTACGCGGAGGAGTTCATGGTTCCGCCTCGACCCAAGGCGGACGGAACGCCGCTTGAGAAGAGTTTTCCCGGTTGCCGATGGCGGCGACTCTTTTACCCTTTGCGTGGTATGAATCTTTGGCGTGGTTTGTGTTCTGGCTGGCACGGCGCTTGCCATCGGGCAACGATTCAGCTTTCCTAAGCGCCATGCCCGCGCCGAATGATTACCCAGTTGGCTCCCATTACGACCGTCCTGCCTGACAAGGCGGCAAACGGACCCTGTCACGCAGCCGACGCCGGCGGGTGAACGGCCCGTAGCCATGTTCCGAATTGCTGGCGTGTCGTCCCGGCCTTCTCCCAGACAGAAAACTGTGAACTTGCGTCATGGTGACCACCCAAAGCTGCGCTTGGCTTTGATCTGCCTGGCTGCCAGTTGGTTCTCGCTCCTACTCTGCGGCTGCGAGAGCGTTGGCTATTATCGGCAGGCGATTCACGGTCAATACCAGGTTCTGGCCCGGCGCCAGCCAATCGCTGTCCTGCTGGCGGATCCGGCGACCCCGGCGTCACTGCGCGAGAAGCTTCAGGCCGTGCTGGTGGTTCGCCAATTCGCGGAACGGCAGCTCAAACTGCCGGCCAACGGCCACTACTTGCGTTACGCCGATCTCCACCGCCGCTACGTGGTCTGGAACGTCCATGCCGCGCCGGAATTTTCGCTCCAGCCCAAAACCTGGCGGTACCCGGTGGTCGGGCGACTCGATTACCGCGGGTACTTTTCGGAAACGGCGGCCCGGCGCTATGCGGCGAAGCTAGAGCGGAAAGGCTTCGATGCGTATGTCGAAGGGGTAGAAGCCTATTCCACTTTGGGTTGGTTTCGCGATCCGGTCCTGAACACATTCATCGAGCGTCAGAAACCGGAATTGGCCGAGGTTCTCTTTCACGAATTGGCCCATCAACGGGTGTTTGCTCCGGGCGACACCGACTTCAACGAGGCATTTGCCACCGGCGTGGCCGAGGAAGGAGTGGCCCGGTGGCTGCGCGCCGCCGGCGACCCCGCGGCATCCGGCAACTATCAGATCAATCTCCAGCGCAACGCGCAGTTCGTGCGGTTGATCATGGCCGCTCGCGGCGCGCTGGAGGCGGCCTATGGCGCGGATCCGCCCGGCGGCCGAAGCTCATCGAAAAAGCTCAGCGAGCAGGAGCGCTCGCTCAAACGCAGTCAAAAGGCCGAAGCCATCGATCGACTGCGGCAAGATTACGAGCGGCTCAAAGGGCAGTGGGGCGGTTACACGGGCTACGACGACTGGTTCGCTCATTCGCTGAACAACGCGCAACTCAACACGGTGGCCACCTATTATCATTGGGTGCCGGCGTTTCACCGAATCCTTGAGCGGTCGGGCGGCGACCTCAATCAGTTTTACAAGGAAGTCAAAGGACTGGCGAAACTGGCGAAAGAGGAACGACACCGCCGGCTAAATCGATTGCTGGAATGATCCAGCGGCCGCTTTCGCAACCTGCGCCGGCCTGATTTCCGAAGGCTGAGTTTGGCGTGGAAATGCAGACGAAAGCCGGCTAAACCTACCGCATGTCGGAAAAGTCCGAACCACCTCCGGCACCGCCGGTGAGCCGGAGGGATTCGTGGGCGAGAAGCACGATGTGGATGGGCATCGTCCTCTTCCTCGTCGTGGGCGGCGTCTTCGTTTTCAAATCCTGCCGCGACGTTCCCGGTGATTTGATCGACAAGACCGACCAGGCCATCGGCAAGGCGGGCAACGCGCTGGCCACGGTGGCTGCGGCATTCAATCGTGGCACCGTGACCACTTCCTTCCTCAGCTACGCCACCAGCATCAGCAACAATCATTACCTTCAATTCGCCACCCTGCGCCAGACCGAGGTGTTCACGCAGACCGACGAGGCCAGCACAGGGTTTGGTTACATCCCTCTGCCCGAAGTGATCGTCGAAGCGCGCGCGCCGGTCGAATTCACCTATTACCTCGACCTCAACGCGAAATGGCAGTTGCTGGTCAAGGAGAACGTGTTTTATGTCCTCGCCCCTCCCATCCAATTCAACAAACCCGCCGTGGACGCTTCGGCCATCCGGTACGAGGTCAGGAAAGACAGCGTCTTCCGGAACACGGCCCAGGCGCAGGAGAACTTGAAGCAATCGATCACCTTCCTGGCCAACCGCAGGGCGCGGGAAAATATCAACCTGGTCCGCGAAACGGGCCGCCGCCAAACCACCGAGTTTGTCGAGCGCTGGCTCATGAAGACCTACACCGACGGCAAACAATATCCGGTCAAAGTGTATTTCCCCGACGAATCTCCGCCCGGCGGCAACACGATTACCGACCTCCCTGCCCGCTGAGCCGGACTAACCCCGGCCGCGCTCGGAGATTTTTCTATCGCCAAGCCGGGCGGGCGCCGCTTAACTGGGACACGGCCTGACTGATTTTGCGCAACGAAAGCTCTGAGTCATGAATAAGTCCGCCTGCATTCTGCTCCTGGCGGTGACGCCGTTTGCATCGGCGCGCGCCGCCCAATTCAAGTTTCCCAACCACACGTTCACCGTGCCGGATGGTTTCGAGGTGGAACTAGTCGCCGGGCCGCCGCTGGTGGAGCGGCCGATCGTGGCCGACTTCGACGAACAAGGCCGGTTCTACGTTGCCGATTCCTCCGGCTCGAACGACAAGCTGGAGAAGCAACTCCAGGACAAGCCCCATCGCATCGTCCGCCTGGACGACGCCGATGGCGACGGGCGCTTCGACAAAAGCACCGTGTTCGCCGACAAAATGATGTTCCCCGAAGGGGCGATGTGGTTCGACGGTTCGCTCTACGTCGGCGCGCCGCCGAGCATCTGGAAACTTACCGACACCGACGGCGATGGCGTGGCCGACCAACGCGCGGAGTGGTTTCAAGGCCGGACCCTCACCGGCTGCGGGAACGATCTGCACGGTCCTTATCTCGGCCCCGACGGCTGGATTTACTGGTGCAAAGGCGCCTTCGCCAAGCAGACCTACGAGCGTCCCGGCAAGGTTCCATTCGTGACCCGCGCCGCGCACATCTTCCGCTGCCGCCCGGATCGGACCGGCATCGAGCCGGTGATGACTGGCGGCATGGACAATCCAGTGGCGGTCGTTTTTACGCCCGCCGGCGAGCGGATTTTCTCCACCACCTTCCTCCAGCATCCGGAAGCCGGCAAACGCGACGGCCTTATCCACGCCATCTACGGCGGCGTCTATGGCAAGTCGCATGACGTCCTCGATGACCATAAGCGTACCGGCGACCTGATGCCGGTGCTGGTCAATCTCGGTCCGGCCGCACCATGCGGCCTTGTTCGCTACGCCTCGCGCGGATTCGGCGGCGAATTCCAGGACAATCTCTTCGCCTGCCTCTTCAACCTCCACAAAGTCACGCGCCACGTGCTCGAACCGCAGGGCGCGACCTTCCGCACGCGCGACAGCGACTTCCTGGTCTCGGACAATCCCGATTTTCATCCGACCGACGTGTTGGAGGACGCCGACGGCAGCCTGCTCGTGATCGACACCGGCGGCTGGTATAAGCTCTGTTGCCCGACTTCGCAGCTTGCGAAACCGGACGTGCGCGGCGCGATTTACCGCGTCCGCCGAACCGGCGCTCCAAAAATCAACGACCCGCGCGGACTCAAGCTCCCGTGGGCGAAAATGAAGCCGGCGGAGCTGGCGAACCTCCTCGGCGACGACCGCCCCGCGGTCCGCGATCGGGCCATCCAGCAATTGGCAAAAAACGGAGCCGACGCGGTGCCCGCGCTGGCGCAGGTCCTTGAACAATCTGACTCCCGTCTCCGCCCCAGCGACGCGGGTTCGCGACGGAAGGAGACGGCCTTGGCTGAACCGCGGCGCAACGCCGTCTGGGCCTTGACGCGCATCGAAAGCGCCGCCGCGCGCCAGGCGGTCCGCGCCGCGTTGACCGACCGTGATGAGAGCGTGCGCCACGCGGCGGTCCATTCCATTAGTGTTTGGCGGGACAAGAGCGCGCTACCGCAGTTGCTCGCCTTGCTGAAGAACAGTTCGGCCTCGCTCCAGCGCGTCGTGGCCGAGGCCGTGGGCCGCATGGGCGACAAGAGCGCGGTGCCGGCTTTGCTCGCAGCGTCGAACGCGCCCCAGAGCGGGCCGGCCAGTGATCGGGTCCTCGAACACTCGCTTATTTACGCCTTGATCCAAATTGCCGACCCGGATGCCACCGGCGCGGGATTGGTGGCGGCCAGCTCGTCCGCCCGGCGCGCCGCGCTCATCGCGCTCGATCAGATGGATGGCGGCGGATTGAAGCCGGAGCAGGTCACCCCGCTGCTGGCTTCGAGCGATCGCGTCATCCACGAAACAGCTTCGTGGATCATCGGCCGCCACGCCGACTGGGGCGGTACCCTGTCCCGCTACTTCACTTTGGAAAGCGAGCGACCGGACCTCGACGATTTGCAGCGAGGCGAAGGGTTGCGGCAAGCCGCGCCGTTCGTCCGCGATCCGGCCATCCAGGCGTTGCTCGCCGCCAAGGCGGGCGATGCGCGGAGCGCGTTGAAAGTGCGACTGGCCGCGTTGAACGTGATGGCCGCGGCGCCACTGCGCAGCACGCCGCCCGCGTGGGCCGATGCGCTTGATCGATGCCTGGGCAGCGCCGACGAGACGCTCCTGCGCGCCACCGTCGCGGCCATTCGCACCATGCCTCCATTGCAGACCAACCACCCTACGCTCGGCGCCACCCTGCTCGGCTTGGCTCGCGCGAGGCTGGAACGCGACTCTGCCTTTGCCGTGGAAGCCTACGCGGCAGTGCCTGGCGGCTGGTCGCCCGTAACCTCAACCGAGCTGGACATGCTGCGCGCCGCGCTGGATCCCACTCTGCCGGTCAGCACGCGCTCCACGGCCGCGTCGCTGGTGGCGCGCCTGCCGCTGGCGGACCACCAACTCATCGTCCTGGCGGAGTCGTTGCGAACCGCCGGCCCTTTGGAAGTAGCCAAGCTCCTCGGCGCGTTCGATAAATCGACCAATGAGGCCGTCGGCCTGGCCTTGGTTTCCGCGCTGAAGGCATCCGGCCCGCGGTCAGGCGTGCGGGCCGAGTTACTGCGGCCGCATCTGGCGAAATTCCCGGAGAGCGTGCGCCAGGAGGGCGGGGCGTTGCTCGCCTCGCTCAATGCGGACGCCGCCAGCCAGGCGGCGCACCTCGATGAATTGCTCGCCCAGCTCAAAGGCGGCGATGTCCGGCGCGGCCAGGCTATCTTCAACAATCCCAAGGCCGCGTGTTCCTCCTGCCATGCCATCGGCTATTTGGGTGGCAAACTGGGTCCGGATCTGACGACCGTCGGGCAGATTCGCACCGAGCGCGATCTGCTCGAGTCCATCGTCTATCCCAGCGCCAGTTTCGTGCGTAGCTACGAACCGATGATCGTGGTGACGAAGTCGGGCGAAGAACTCAGCGGCGTGCTCCGCAGTGATTCGGCCAATGAAGTCGTGCTGGCGACCGGCGCGGACACCGAAGTGCGCCTCGCCCGACGGGACGTCGCGGAAATGCGGCCGGGCACCGTGTCGGTCATGCCTCAGGGGCTGGACGAGCAACTCAGCCGGTCGGAACTCTCCGATTTGCTCGCCTTCCTCAAGTCAACGAAGTGGGGTGCGCAGTAGTTCCGCCAGCGTCCCTGCCCGCGGTCAGTTCACCGGCACAAACTTGACGCAGACCGGGGCCGCCACTGGAACTGAATTTCCAGTTGGAGTTAAACGCCCCGAGTTGGCATCAATGCGGAACACGACGACCGTATTGGAATCCTGGTTGGCGGCCAGGAGCCACGTGCCGGAGGGGTCGATGCCGAAATTGCGGGGGATTCGGCCGCGGGTGGATTGATGCTCCACCAGGGCAAGCTGGCCGGTCTTCGGGTCGATGGCATAGACCACGATACTGTTGTGCCCGCGGTTTGAACCGTACAGAAAGTGTCCGTTCGGATGCGCTTCCACCTCCGCGGTGCTGTAACTCCCCTTCAGCTCTTCTCCCGCCGGAAGCGTGGAAATGGTCTGTAATTCCTTCAGCTCGCCCCGTTCCGCGTCGTAGCCGAACGCGGTCATGGTACACTGGATTTCGTTGATCACATAGACGAAGCGCGCGTTGGGATGAAAGGCCAGATGACGCGGACCCGCTCCGGGCTTGACCGAGGCCGAGGGCGGGTCGTTGGGGACGAGCGATCCTTTCGCGGCATCGAAGCGATAGACCAGCACCTCGTCCAGTCCGAGGTCGCACGCGAGCGCGAAACGGTTGGCGGGATCGGTCAGGATGCAGTGCGCGTGCGGGCCTTCCTGGCGTTGCGTATCGACACTCGACCCCTTGTGCTGGATCGCGGCGCTGGCAGGCCCCACCCGGCCATCCTCCTGAATGGGCAACGCCGCGATGCTGCCGCTGCCGTAATTGGCCACCAGCACGGCCTTGCCGGTGTTGTCCACGACCAAGTGGCACGGGCCGCTGCCTTCCGAGGGTTGTTGGTTCAGGAGTGAGAGTTTTCCGCTGGTCGCGTCGATGGAAAAGGCGCTGACCTTGCCGCTCTTGCGGCCGGAACCCGCTTCATTTGCGGCGTAGAGCAAATGGTGATTGGGATGAATAGCCAGGAAACTCGGGCTTGCGGTTTCACCCGCCAGTCCGAGTGAGGTTAACGATCCCGACACCAAGTCTAGACGATAGGCATAAATCCCTTTGCTCTTCGTCTCGGTGTAAGTGCCGATGTAAACCAGGCATTCGCCGGCCTTGCTGGGACGCTTGCTCGCCGGCGTCTGCGCGGGCGCGGCGCGCGCGCAGGCAAGGAGCAAGAGAATAACGGCGGCGAGGCTGGTTTTAAGGCGCTGGAAAAAGTTCATGGGACATAAAACAACGAGGGACTGTGCCGATTCAAGGACCGAATCGAAAGCCGCGCAGAGGCTCGGTACGCAGGTTGTTTTCTTGCGCAGGCCATTGGCTGACTTCAATATGAGCGTCTATGACTCGAACAAAAGAAGAGCTTTGGGAGCGGTTCAAGAGATACTACACGGAATTTCCCGCGGTCGGCCTGGCGATGGACTTGAGCCGCGTGAGTTTCGGCGACGATTATTTTGAGGCGATGGCTGGACCAATGCAGAAAGCATTCGCGGCGATGGCCGAGTTGGAAAACGGCGCGATCGCAAACCCCGACGAGAAGCGGATGGTCGGCCATTATTGGCTGCGCAATCCGGCCTTGGCGCCGAAAAAGGAGATCTGGTCGGAGATTGAGGAGACGGTCGCGAGTATCAAGGCCTTCGCCACGGAGGTCCACGCCGCGAGGGTTCGGGGCAGTCATGGCGCGTTCAAGAAGCTACTGCTTATCGGCATTGGCGGCTCGGCGTTGGGGCCACAATTCGTTGCGCGCGCTTTGGGGAACCCTCTGACCGACAAGCTGGAACCATTCTTTTTTGATAATACCGACCCGGACGGAATGGACCGAGTACTGTCGGAGATCGGCGATGACCTGGGGCGGACTTTGTGTCTCGTCATCTCAAAATCGGGTGGAACGAAGGAGACTCGGAACGGGATGTTGGAAGCCCAGCAAGTCTATGAGCGAAAGGGACTCAAGTTCGGCGAACACGCGGTTGCCATTACGGGAGAGGATAGCGAGCTGGATCGCTTCGCCGCGCAGAATGGCTGGCTGAAGCGGTTCCCGATGTGGGATTGGGTCGGTGGCCGAACTAGCGTGACCTCGGCCGTTGGCTTGGTCCCGGCCGCTTTGCAAGGAATCGACATCGACAACTTCCTCGCCGGAGCCAAGGAATGCGATGAATTGACTCGCCGAAGTGAAATCAGCGGCAATCCAGCGGCTCAGCTTGCGTTGGCTTGGTTCTTTATCGGTAAAGGAAAGGGCGAAAGGGACATGGTCATTCTTCCTTACAAGGATCGGTTGGAACTGTTTTCGAGGTATTTGCAGCAGTTGGTCATGGAATCTTTAGGTAAGGAAAAGGATCTACATGGAAACACCGTGAACCAAGGGTTAGCCGTTTATGGGAACAAAGGATCAACCGATCAACATGCTTATGTGCAACAACTTAGAGATGGATTAAACAATTTTTTCGTTACGTTTATCGAAGTTTTGACGGATCGGACCGAGCCTTCGGTATTCGTGGAACCAGGGGTGACTTCGGGTGATTTCTTGAGTGGGTTTCTGCAAGGAACCCGCCAAGCTCTATACGAGAACGGGCGGGAATCGTTAACGTTAACTTTAAAATCAATCTCCCCGTTTAGCGTCGGTCTGCTAATCGCCCTGTTCGAGCGTGCAGTAGGACTGTACGCTTGGCTAATCAACGTCAACGCTTACCACCAACCTGGGGTGGAAGCCGGGAAGAAAGCCGCAGAAACCGTAATCGGCTGGCAGCGAAGGATCTTGGCTTTTGTGGCCGAGCGGAAAGGACAAATGTTGACCTCCGCCCAGATCGCGAGTGGAATAGGAGCGCACGGGGAGTTTGAAACGGTGTTCAAGGTGTGTGAGCATTTGTCGGCGAACGGGCGGTTGATTCGTCATTCCATGGGCAAGAACCCATTTGAGGCGGGTTATCAGGGAAGTTAGGCCTTGAGAGCGATGTTTATTTACCCGAAGACGTATGATGTGATTGTGGTTGGAGCCGGCCACGCTGGAGTGGAGGCAGCATTGGCGGCCGCAAGGATGGGCTGTCAGACCATGTTGCTGTCGATGAATCTCGACACCATTGGCCAGATGTCTTGCAATCCGGCCATTGGAGGATTGGCAAAAGGACATTTGGCTCGTGAGATCGATGCCATCGGTGGCGAGATGGGTAAAGTCACCGATATGACGGGATTGCAGTTCCGGATGCTGAACACCAAAAAGGGACCGTCGGTTTGGGCGCCGCGCGCTCAATGTGACAAGAAGGCCTATCAGTTCCGACTCAAGTGGGTGTGTGAACGTCAGGAGAAGCTCGATATAAAACAGGGGCAAACGGCTAAGCTGCTGGTCCAAGAGGGAGCAGCGTGTGGCGTTGAAACCACATTAGGAGTTCAGTACTTGGGTCAGACCGTGGTGGTCACGACCGGGACATTTCTGCGGGGGTTAATGCACATTGGCGCAACACAGCAAGCTGGAGGAAGGGCCGGTGAATCGGCGGCCACCAGTTTGTCCCGGCTGAAAACTGGCACCCCGCCCCGTTTGTTGCGTCGGTCGATCGACTTTTCAAAGACCGAACCCCAGCCCGGCGATGAGCCGATCCCCTACTTTACCTATTGGAAGGAAGACTTGTTCCACGTGGAACATTCCGGATCCACTCGGCATGACACTGGGAGTTCCAATGGCGAGTACCCGCCAGGCTCCATCTTGGCGCAAAACCAGGGCCAACTCGCCTGCTACATCACTCATACCACCAACGCCACCGCCGAGCTGATTCGCGCCAACTTGCACAAATCTCCGATGTATTGCGGGGTGATCGAGGGTATCGGCCCGCGTTACTGCCCCTCGATCGAGGACAAAATCGTTCGTTTCCCGGACAAGGAACAGCACCAGATTTTCCTGGAGCCGGAAGGGATCGCGACGGATGAAATCTATGTAAACGGCCTTTCCACTTGTCTCCCATTCGAGGTCCAAGTGCAGATGGTCAGAACTCTCGTCGGTTGCGAGCATGCCGACATCGTGCGTCCCGCTTATGCGGTCGAATACGATTTTGTGTTCCCGACGCAGATCTATCTTTCGCTGGAAACCAAGGTCTGCCGAAACCTTTACCTCGCCGGGCAGATCAATGGAACCTCAGGATATGAGGAAGCAGGCGCCCAGGGGATTATGGCCGGCATCAACGCCGCCCGACGAGTCCAGGGACAGGAGCCAATAGTGCTGCGGCGCGATCAGGCCTATATCGGCGTTCTCATCGACGATCTGGTGACCAAAGGAACTTCCGAACCGTATCGGATGTTCACTTCCCGGGCCGAATATCGCCTGCTCTTGCGGCAAGATAACGCCGACAGCCGCTTGAGCGAAATCGGCCACCAAATCGGGTTGCTCCCGTCACGAAACTACCAACTTTTCAAATCCAAGCAGGCTGCCATTGCCGCTGAAATTGACCGGCTTCAAACGACCCGCTCGGGAACGAATCTCCTCGCACATATTTTGCGCCGGCCAGACGTTCGCTACGCGGACCTTCCATTGCGGGACGATTCACTATCGCCAGAGGTCACAAATCAGGTGGAGATCGAGATCAAATACCAAGGATACATCGAACGGCAAGAAACCGAGGTGGAACGATTCAGGAGCCTTGAGGATAAACGAATTCCTGATTGGTTCAATTACCGTGAGATTCCGAGCCTGCGCACCGAGGCCCGTCTGAAGCTTGATAAAATCCGGCCAGCTACGCTTGGACATGCCTCAAGAATTTCCGGAGTTTCTCCAGCCGATATTTCGATCTTAATGGTCTGGCTGAAGCGAGCAGATCAAGCCAGGCTCGGCGAAGGCGGACAAGGCTCGCTCAAGTCAAAGCAAGATGAATCAAGCCTGTTGAACCCCGAAATGTCTGGCTGATGCAGAGGGACACAAGTCAAGAACACAGGAGATCGCTGGAGTTCGGAATCGCCATCCTCTGGATTTGATGTGACAAATTGGCAACAGGATTGAGATAATAAGTCTCTATTGTCACTCATTCAATCTGATCCAAAGAATTACTCTATTTGTAAGTATCTTGTACACAGCATATTGTGTAATATTGACTGTTCTGGCACCGCTGCTGCTTAATGGTATTCTGAAAATTTAGCTCAGGACTGTTATGGCAAAAGTACTCGGCATTGATCTGGGAACGACCAATTCCTGCATGGCCATCATGGAAGGCCCAGAGCCGTTGGTGTTGGAAAATTCTGAAGGCAAGCGCACCACGCCATCGGTTGTTGCGTTTACAAAATCCGGTGAGCGATTGGTCGGTGATGCCGCCAAGCGCCAGGCCGTGACCAACGCTCGGAACACCGTCTATTCCATCAAGCGGTTCATGGGGCGCAAGTTCGAGGAGGTCCAGGAAGAGATCAAGCGGGTGCCTTACAAGGTCGTCAAGGCCGCCAACGGCGACGCGGCGGTCGAAGTTGAAGTGGAGGGAAAACCAAAGCTATTCAGCCCGCCCGAAATCTCGGCCATGATTCTGGGCAAGCTCAAAGCCGACGCCGAGATGCGTCTCGGCGAAAAAGTCACTCAAGCCGTCATTACCGTCCCGGCTTACTTTAACGATTCGCAGCGTCAGGCGACCAAAGACGCCGGTCGGATCGCCGGTCTGGAAGTGCTCCGCATCATCAACGAACCGACTGCCGCTTCACTCGCCTACGGCCTGGATAAAAAGAAGGATGAGAAGATCGCGGTGTACGATTTGGGCGGTGGCACGTTCGATATCTCGGTGTTGGAAATCGGCGATGGCGTTTTTGAGGTCAAGGCGACCAACGGCGACACCCATCTGGGTGGCGACGACTGGGACAACCGAATCATCGACTGGGTCCTCGAAGAATTCAAACGCGATCAAGGAATGGACCTGCGCAAACAGCCCGACGCCCTCCAGCGTATCAAAGAAGAGGCGGAAAAGGCCAAGATCGCGCTCTCCAGTTCCCAACAGTATGAGATCAATTTGCCGTTCATCACCGCCGATGCCGGCGGCCCCAAGCATATCAGCCTCAAATTGACGCGGGCCAAGATGGAACAACTCTGCGACGCGCTATTCGAGCGCACCGTCAGCCCGGTCAAAAATTGTTTGAAAGACGCCGGCCTCACGGCCGATCAAATCGATGAATTGGTGCTCGTTGGCGGCATGACCCGCATGCCGCGCGTCGTGCAAACCGCCCAGGCGCTCGTCAACAAACCGCCCCACCAGGGCGTCAATCCGGACGAGGTCGTTGCGGTGGGCGCCGCGATCCAGGGAGGCGTTCTCAGAGGCGAGGTCAAAGATGTCTTGCTGCTGGATGTCACCCCGCTTTCGCTGGGCATCGAAACCCTCGGCGGCGTGTTCACCAAACTGATCGAACGGAACACCACCATTCCAACCCGCAAATCGGAGATTTTCTCGACCGCCTCGGATAATCAGCCCGGCGTCGAAATCCACGTCCTCCAAGGCGAACGGCAGTTCTCCAAGGACAACAAAACCATCGGGAAGTTTCAGCTCACCGACATCCCGCCCGCCCCCCGGGGCGTGCCGCAGATCGAGGTTGCGTTCGACATTGACGCCAACGGCATCTTGCACGTCAGCGCCAAGGACCTCGGCACCGGCAAGGAACAAAAAATCACCATCACCGCCAGCAGCGGCTTGTCCAAGGACGAAATCGAAAAAATGCGCAAGGACGCCGAGCTGCACGCCGAGGACGACCGCCAGCGCAAGGAAGAAACCGAAGCGCGCAACGAAGGGGATAACGCGATCTATCGCTCCGAAAAAATGCTAAAGGAGAACGCCGAGAAGATTTCCGGCGGCGACAAGAGCAAAATTGAAAAGGCCATTGCCGAACTGAAGGAAGCGCTCAAAGGGAGCGACGCGGCGGCCATCCGAGCGGCCAGCGAAAAATTGAATGAAGCCTGGCAGTCGGTCTCGGCGGAGCTTTACAAAGCCGCGGCCGAGAAGGCCAAGGCCGGCAAAGGCGCGGCGGGACAAGCCCAAAGCGAGCCGGCCGATGCGAAGTCCAGCGGCGGCAAGGACGACAGTCCCATCATCGAAGCCGAAGTCGTGGACGACAAGAAGGCCTGAGCCTTTTTGGCTCCGCGGACCGCTTCGGCGCGTCCCCGAGGGCGTAATGATTTGCCTGCTGCGGGTGCGGCAGGCCTTGATTCGAAACATAAACAAAACAACGAAAAGAAAAAACTATGGCCATGAACTTAAAGCCGCTCGGCGACCGTGTTCTGGTAGAACCAGTCGAAGAGAAGGAAACCAAGAAAGGTGGAATCATCATCCCCGACTCCGCCAAGGAAAAACCAATGGAAAGCCTCGTCATTGCCCTCGGCACCGGCAAGACCGACGACAACGGCAAGAAAATCCCGTTTGAAGTCAAGAAAGGTGATCGCGTCCTCGTCAGCAAATACGGCGGCACCGAAATCAAGCTCGACGGCAAGGATTACAAAATTCTCAACTCCGATGACATCCTCGCCGTCATCGAATAACTAAATCAACCGACCAAAGGATCCAACATTATGGCAGCCAAACAGCTTATTTTTGACGAAACCGCCCGCCAATCCCTCCTCAAGGGCGTGCAAAAACTCGCCAAAGCCGTCACCGCCACCCTCGGCCCCAAAGGCCGCAACGTGGTGCTCGACAAAAAATTCGGCTCACCGACCGTAACCAAGGACGGTGTCACCGTCGCCAAAGAGATCGAACTCGAAGACCCCTTTGAAAACATGGGCGCGCAGATGGTCCGCGAAGTCGCCAGCAAGACCAGCGACGCCGCGGGCGATGGCACTACCACCGCCACCGTGCTGGCCGAAGCGATCTATCGCGAAGGCCTGAAGTACGTCACGTCGGGCGCCAACCCCATCGGCATCCAGCGCGGCATCACCAAGGCGGTGGAAGTCGCGGTGGAACAACTGGCCAAGATCTCCAAGAAAGTCAAAGACAAGGAAGAGATCAAACAAGTCGCCACCGTCTCCGCCAACTGGGACAGCACCATCGGCGAAATCATTGCCGACGCCATGGACAAAGTGGGCAAAGACGGCACGATCACCGTCGAAGAAGCCAAGTCCATTGAAACCAGTCTCGAAGTGGTCGAAGGCATGCAATTCGACAAAGGCTACCTTTCCCCCTACTTCGTGACCAACGCGGAAACCATGGAGTGCAAGCTCGAAGAAGCTTACATCCTGAACTACGAGAAAAAAATCAGCAGCCTCAAGGACCTCCTTCCGCTCCTGGAGAAGGTGGCCAAAGTCGGCAAGCCGCTGCTGGTCATCGCCGAAGATGTTGAAGGCGAGGCCCTGGCCACGCTCGTGGTCAACAAACTGCGCGGCACCCTCAACGTGTGCGCCGTGAAAGCCCCCGGCTTCGGCGATCGCCGCAAAGCGATGCTCGAAGACATCGCCGTCCTCACGGGCGGAAAGTGCATCACCGAAGACCTCGGCATCAAGCTGGAGTCCATCGGGCTCGAAGACCTCGGCCGCGCCAAATCGATCGCCATTGACAAGGAAAACACCACCATTGTCGAGGGGTATGGCAAATCCTCCGAGATCCAGGGCCGCGTCAATCAAATCCGCCGCCAGATCGAGGAAACCACTTCCGACTACGATCGGGAGAAACTCCAGGAACGGCTGGCCAAGCTCGCCGGCGGGGTCGCCGTCATCAACGTGGGCGCCGCCACCGAAACCGAGATGAAGGAAAAGAAAGCCCGCGTCGAGGACGCGCTCCATGCGACCCGCGCGGCGGTCGAAGAAGGCATCGTTGCCGGAGGCGGGGTCGCCCTGGTCCGCTGCTTGCCTGCCATCGAAGCCTTGCACCTCAAGGATGATGACGAAAAGATCGGCAAGGACATCGTCATGCGCGCCATTGAGTTTCCGGTTCGCGCCTTGGCCGCCAATGCCGGCGTGGAAGGCTCGCTCGTGGTGCAGGAAGTCAAGAAGCGCAAAGGCAACGAGGGTTACAACGTCACCACCGGCGAATACGAAGACCTCGTCAAGGCCGGCGTGGTGGACCCGAAGAAAGTGACCCGCACCGCCTTGCAAAACGCGGCTTCCATCGCCGGTCTGCTCCTGACCACCGAGTGCCTCATCACCGAAGTGCCGGAAAAGGAAAAACCGGCCCCAGGCGGTGGCCACGGTCCAGGCATGGGCGGGATGGATTACTAGGCCCTCGCGGAAAACAGCGACCGCCCGCCCATTGGGGGTGGGTCGAGGAACCGAGATATGCTCAGCGAGGCTGGCTCACGCCAGCCTCGCTTCTGTTTTTATGTGCCGGAATCGCGGAAAACCATCTGCCGCGGCCGTCCGTCCCCAGCGGGGACGAATATGAATAGCCGTGGGTGCAAACCCACGATAGACGTCCCATAACCGCACGACCCCACCGGGGTCGAACTGGACACAGTGAAGAACTGACTCCTTATCGTGGCGAGCGCTGAATCCTTGCTTGCTGAAGCGGCAAATCGTTTTACGCTGCTGCGATGGACCATTCGGTCGGCATCGCCGGACTCACGGCCGGGGCGTTCCTGACTAAGTTCGCACTCGACAAGGTCAAAGACGTCTGCGGTGGCTTGTTGCAGCGCAACCTCATCGAGCAGGCGGCCAAGCGATTCACCGAAGGCGAAGTCCCGCACAACCGGCACCTCGAGGAGGCGCTTTACCGGGCGTTGGGCCAGGCGGCGCGCGTGCTTGCGTATCACCTTCATGATCCCGAACGCGGCCCGTTGCGCGATCTGTTGCAAAACTTCTCCACCTGGCCGGACTTCTACATGCGGTTCATGCAGCTCGTCGGGAACAACATTCCGGCTGGGACTCCCCGCGACTTTTGGCTGGCGAAACTTATCGACGAGTCCAAGGAACCGAAAAATTTTGAAAGTTTCAACCTGGACCTGGTCCTCGATCACCAGCAGATCACCCGCCTGCTTCGGGGCGAAGCCGATACTGAGTTACGCGAGCACATTCACCAGGGGTTTCTTGCGTGGGTCCCACGGCAAGTACCGGATAACGGCCACAAGCCGGCTGAATTCGCCGACAAGGTCTGCCTAGGGTGGCGAGCTGCTGGGACGGAGGGACATCGACTCGCCTTTTACGACGTGTTTTGCCTGTTCTTCCACGAGGAGTTGAAAAAGGAGCCGATGGTGTTCCGCGCGTTCTCCGTTAGTGTGCTGACAGGGCTTCAACAGGAAGTCGAGGCGATCAGGAGCGCTCTCCCTGATGGCGACTCATTGAGGAAACTACAAGAGGCGATTGAGAGCTTCCCGAAATTCCAAGAGTTCGTCACGAATCAAAACGCGGAGCTTTACAATTTTTTCCGCCTGGCGATTGCCAGTCTCCATGGCCGCCACGACAAACATGACCACGACCTCGCCGCTCATGGCCAAAAGCTGGCGGAGACCAACCAGCGGATGGCCAATTTGGAGAAGCTGCTCTCCGCCCATGTCAGCGGACGGTCAAAACCAGCCATGAATGGTCGAATGAAAACCAGCCACTCTGAGGGACGCATTGCGTTGAGTGCCGTGGAGACGGCACAAGGACGCGATGAACCAACTCAACGTGAGCTTGCAGCATTCGATTTT
>WNGQ01001110.1_pt1 | contig 27962 bp, 24 predicted proteins | sample 5407661 | NCBI WGS metagenome assembly WNGQ01 (sample SAMN13153382, study PRJNA577476) | soil metagenome | isolation source: 60 cm soil or saprolite under Garry oak tree replicate 2 | place: USA:California | collected 2016-06-15 | reverse complement strand
AGTCGTCGGGTGGGAGGGAGGTCAACAGAATGACCCAGTCGGCGGCCTCGAGGGTTCCTTTGGAAACCTGATAGCCTTCTCGCTGAGCATCCCGTCTGGCCTTGCGCCGTGCTTGTGCGGCGGCCTTTTCGGGCTTGCGGATGGCGACCAGACGCAGCGCAAGGTTGGCGCCGGCCTTGCGTTCGACAAAGATCGGCCGATCGATGCGGCCATTTTTGGCCGCCCGCAGCATGGCGAGGAAATCGATCGGTTGGCCATTTTTGTCGCGCCAGCGCGCGCCTTTCCATTTGCCGCGTACCAGCACGTCGGCACCGGCCTTCAGTACACGGGCAATACGGTCAGGCTGCAAATAGACCCGGTCGCCAAGGCGGATCTCGCCTTTGACGACCGGAATGCGATCAAGCGTCTCGCCTTCCTTTTCGTCTGTCAGTTCAAAGTAACTGAAACGCTCACTGGGCAGGTCGAAGGCGCTGTGAACCCGCCAAAGGTTGCTTTGCTTCTTGGCTGTCCTCCCCGCTTTCGGAACGCTGGTTCCGTCGATGATTCGGATCAGGCGGCCCCGACTGGCCTTCGGAGCCGCCGCGCACAACATCTGATCAACCAGAAAACTCAACCAGTCACCGCTTTGTCGCAAGCGATAGAGCAGCGCTGGCGCCGATATATTCACCAGCCCCATCGACGTGGCCCAGGCCGCCGTCAATCTGAGCCCATGATCGCCAAGACAATAGGCAAGGAGCAGGCGCAACAGGACCACCGCGCTTTTTACCACGCGAGCCTGCAGAAAAGCGCCGGTTTCCCGTGCGCTGCGCTCAAGAAACGCCGCGCCACCAAGCCTTTTAACGAGATATTCCCAGTCCTGATTCAGAAGCGATTCGTGAGTCATCCGACTTTGAATCACAAATCGATTCCGATATCCAAGAACATTTTAACGCCTATGCGCGAAAGCGGTGGCATCCAGCACGCCGCAGCTTTTGTGATTGAGCCGGGCCGTCGCGATGTACTGGATCGTCCGCCTTCGCGGACGATGACAGCAGCAAGAAACAAGAAGGGCGGCTGTAAAGCCGCCCTTCTTCATTTCCAGTGACTGCTGCGATTACTCGCCGGCGGCCTCGCGCGGCGCAGGTGCGTCGGTCTTCTGCTTGGCCTCGAGATCCTCGCCGCTCGTCTGGTCGACCGCCTTCATCGATAGCCGCGTCTTGCCGCGGTCGTCGAAGCCGAGCAGCTTGACCTTGACCTTGTCGCCTTCCTTGACGACGTCGGAGGTCTTCTGCACGCGGCTGGCCGCGAGCTGGCTGATATGGACGAGGCCGTCGCGGGATCCGAAGAAGTTCACGAACGCGCCGAACTCCATCACCTTGACCACGGTGCCGTCGTAGATCTGGCCGATTTCCGGATCGGAGGCGATCGACTTGATCCACTTGATCGCCGCCTTCATCGCCTCACCGTCGTTGGAGGCAACCTTCACGGTGCCGTCGTCCTCGATGTTGATCTTGGCGCCGGTCTTCTCGACGATCTCGCGGATCACCTTGCCGCCGGTGCCGATCACTTCGCGGATCTTGTCGGTCGCGATCTTGAAGGTCTCGATGCGCGGCGCGTATTCGCCGAGCTCGGCGCGCGCCGCCGTCAGGGCCTTGCCCATCTCGCCGAGAATGTGGACGCGGCCGTCGCGCGCCTGGCCGAGTGCCACGCGCATGATTTCCTCGGTGATGCCCTCGATCTTGATGTCCATCTGCAGCGAGGTGATGCCGGTGTCGGTGCCGGCGACCTTGAAGTCCATGTCGCCGAGATGATCCTCGTCGCCGAGGATGTCCGACAGCACCGCGAAGCGCGAACCCTCCAGGATGAGACCCATTGCAATGCCCGCGGTCGGCCGCTTCAGCGGCACGCCGGCGTCCATCAGCGCCAGCGAGGCGCCGCAGACCGAGGCCATCGACGAGGAGCCGTTCGATTCGGTGATCTCGGACACCACGCGCACCGTGTAGGGAAACTCGTGATGCGGCGGCAGCACCGGATGGATCGCGCGCCAGGCGAGCTTGCCGTGGCCGATCTCGCGGCGCTTGGTGCCGCCGAGCCGTCCGGTCTCACCGACCGAGTAGGGCGGGAAATTGTAGTGCAGCAGGAACGTTTCCTTGTAGGTTCCCGACAGCGCGTCGATATATTGCTCGTCCTCGCCGGTGCCGAGCGTCGTCACCACCATGGCCTGGGTTTCGCCGCGGGTGAACAGCGCCGAGCCGTGGGCGCGCGGCAGCACGCCGACTTCGGCGATGATGTTGCGCACGGTCTTGACGTCGCGGCCGTCGATGCGCTTGCCGGTGTCGAGAATGTTCCAGCGGACGATCTTGGCCTCGAGCTCCTTGAACACGGCGGCGATCCGCAGCTTGTCGTATTTCGGCTCCTGCCCTTCCGGGAAGTAGTGCGCCATCACCCTGTCCTTGGCGGCGCCAACCGCGGCATAGCGCTCCTGCTTGACGGCGATCGCATAGGCCTTGCGCAGCTCCTGCTCGATGATGCCGAGCATTTCCTTTTCCAGCACGCTCTCGTCGACGAGGTGGATTTCGCGCGGCTCCTTGGCCGCCTTCTCCGCGAGTTCGATGATCGCCTGGATGACCGGCTGGAAGTGGCGGTGGCCGAACATCACGGCGCCCAGCATGATGTCTTCGTTGAGTTCCTTGGCCTCCGATTCCACCATGAGCACGGCGTCGGATGTGCCGGCCACGACCAGATCGAGCTGGGTGTCGGTCATTTCGTCGAGCGTCGGGTTGAGCACGTACTCGTCATTGACGAAACCGACGCGCGCAGCGCCGATCGGTCCCTTGAACGGCACGCCGGACAGCGTCAGCGCCGCGGAGGCGGCCACCATCGCCAGCACGTCGGGATCGTTTTCCATGTCGTGCGACAGCGTCGTGATGATCACCTGGGTCTCGTTGCGCCAGCCGTCGACGAACAACGGGCGGACCGGGCGGTCGATCAGGCGGGAGACCAGCGTTTCCTTTTCGGTCGGCCTTCCCTCGCGCTTGAAGTAGCCGCCGGGAATGCGTCCCGCAGCGTAGGTCTTTTCCTGATAATCGACGGTCAGCGGCAGGAAGTCGACGCCCTCGCGCGGCGACTTCGCCGCGACCACGGTAGCGAGCACCACGGTCTCGCCATAGGTCGCGAGCACGGCGCCATCGGCCTGGCGGGCGATCTTGCCGGTTTCAAGCCTGAGGGGACGCCCACCCCAGTCGATTTCCACGGAATGAATATTGAACATTGAGATCTTCTTTCATCGGTTCACGAAAGAAGGGAGGCCTGAAACACAAAAACCATGCGCAAGATTGCGGGACGCTGATCGATCTCAGAGATCAGCGTCCGGCGATCCTGCCATGGTTTTCATATTTCGGATGGCGTCCATCCTTCCGGGTAGTACGGGCACCTTGCCCGTCACGCCCAGCCGCCGGATTGCCGCGGGGCGCATTACGCATGTCCGTGCGCGATCCTTCGCGGAAAATGATGTTTCCGGACCGCGTACAAACGCATGAACATGGGAAGCAAACCGAACGGCTGTTTTTCCCGCGATCATGCAAAAACGCGCGCTGACTGGCGCGCGCAACTGACAAACTCAACGGCGAATGTTGTGCTTTTCGAGCAGCGCCTTGTACCGCGCCTCGTTCCTCTTCTTGAGATAATCGAGCAGCGAACGACGCGTCGACACCAGCTTCAGGAGGCCGCGGCGCGAATGGTTGTCCTTGACGTGGCTCTTGAAGTGCCCGGTGAGATTGCTGATGCGTTCCGACAGGATCGCGACCTGAACCTCGGGCGAGCCGGTGTCGCCGGCCTTGTTGGCATTCGCCTTGATGATTTCCGCCTTGCGTGCTGCGGTAATCGACATCGTCAAACTCTCTCGTTGCGACCGGGACTGGCAACCAGCCCGGTCAGGTTGAACACGCGCTTGGGGATGAGTTCGCCATTGCCAATTTCAGCAAGCGCCAAAAGGCGGCCTGCCACCGTGACATAGACTGTGCCGCTACAATTGGGCGCATCCCGTCCGCGCAACAAAACGGCCTGGCCCCTGTGGAGCCTTGCCGCATCAGCCCGAGTGACGGCCAGTGCCGGGATGTCGTCCAGCGAGGTCTCAACGGGCATAAGCGCGTCGGCGAGGCTTCCCTCGCCGGACGCGGCTCTATTGCACAAAGCCTCCAACTGTTCCAGCGAAATCATGTCGGATTCGCCGAACGGCCCGACCAGGGTCCGCCGCAGCTCGCAAATATGGCCATAACAGCCGAGAATCCGGCCGATATCGCGGGCCAGCGCCCGAACATAGGTTCCCTTGCCGCACTCGGCCTCGAACACGGAATGGCTGTTATCCGTTTGTTCTATCAGGGCTAAATGGTGAATCTCGACGGGACGCGGGGCCAGTTCGACGATTTCGCCGTCGCGCGCCAGGTCATAGGCGCGCTCGCCCTGAACCTTGATCGCCGAATAACGCGGCGGGGTCTGTTCGATCAGCCCGGTGAATTGCGGCAAGAGCGCCCGAATCGCATCCACGGTGGGCCTCTCGTCGCTGGCCTTCACCACGCTGCCTTCGGTGTCGTCGGTGTCGCGCTCCTCTCCCCAGGCAACCGTGAAGCGATAGCGCTTTCGTCCATCCATCACGAATGGAACGGTCTTGGTGGCTTCGCCGAGCGCAATCGGCAGGCCGCCGGAGGCCAGCGGGTCGAGCGTGCCGGCGTGCCCTGCGCGCTTGGCCTGAAACAGGCGCTTCACCACCGCGACCGCCTGCGTCGAGGTCATGCCGATCGGCTTGTCGAGCACGACCCAGCCATGGACGTCGCGCTTGTCGCGGCGCGGCTGATTGTTGGGCCTCGGTTGCTTGGCCGCGCGGGGATCGTTGTTGCCGCGCGGCTCGTCGTGGCGCGTGTCGAAAATATTTTTTTGGGCGTCGCGTGATTCGACATTCGGCGCGGCAATCGCGCGGTCGTCGGGCGTCATGGTCATCGGTTTTTGTCCGAATCGGGTGCGAGGTCTCTTTGCACCGCAGGCGTTCGCAGTAATTTCTCGATCCGTTCCGCTTCGTCGAATCGGTCGTCGACGCGGAAGCGGATATCAGGAGCAAATTTCAGGTTAACGCGCCGCGCGACTTCGCCACGCAGGAATTTCTTGTTGCGCTCCAGCGCCGCGATCACCAGTTCGGTGTCGCGCCCTCCGAGCGGCATCACATAAATCGTTGCAAGCTTCAGGTCCGGCGACATCCGAACCTCGGGCACGGTAATGATATGGCCTTCGAGGTCCGGGTCGTGCACGTGACCCTGGCTAAGAATGTCGGCGACAGCGTGGCGCACCGTCTCGCCGACGCGCAGCTGACGCTGCGATCCGCCGGCGACGGAGCCTCTCTTGTGGTGGCTGGTCATTGTCTCAAAATCCCAATTGCGTCATCGCCCGCGCGCGCGGGTGACCCAGCAGTCCGTGTCCGAATTGGCTTGGTATACGACTGGCTGCCCCGCCTCCGCGGGGCACGACGGTTAGCTTGAAAATCCGGCGCTTCGTAAGATTCGGACTTACAGCGAGCGCTGGATCGTCTCCACGCGATAGCATTCGATGACGTCGCCGACGCGCATGTCGCCGTAGTTCTCGAATGCCATGCCGCATTCCTGACCCGCCTGCACTTCCTTCACTTCGTCCTTGAAGCGCTTCAGTGTCGAGAGCTTGCCCTCGTGCACGACGACGTTGTCGCGGATCAGGCGAACATTGGCGCCGCGTTCGACGGTGCCGTCGGTCACCCGGCAGCCCGCGACCTTGCCGACCTTGGAGATGTTGAACACTTCCAGGATCTGGGCATTGCCGAGCATGGTTTCGCGCAATGTGGGCGCCAGCAGGCCCGACATGGCTTTCTTCACATCATCCACGAGGTCGTAGATGATATTGTAGTAGCGGATCTCGATGCCGTTGCGCTTGGCGGCCGCCGCCGCCTCCTTGTTGGCGCGCACCGAAAAGCCGATGATGGCGGCATTGAAGCCTTCGGCGAGCGTGACGTCGGATTCCGAGATCCCGCCGACGCCGGCATGCAGGATGCGGGCTGCGACCTCGTCGGTGCCGAGCTTTTCCAGCGAGCCCAGGATCGCTTCGAGCGAGCCCTGCACGTCGGCCTTGACCACCAGCGGGAATTCCTTGCGGCCCGCGGTCTTGAGCTGCGACATCATCTGTTCGAGCGAGCCGCGCATGCCGGAAATCGAGGCCGCGGCGTTCTCGCGCTTCTGGTGCGCGCGATAACTCGTGATCTGCCGGGCGCGAGCTTCGTTTTCGACCACGGCGAGGCGGTCGCCGGCCTCCGGGGGCCCGTTGAAGCCGAGCACCTCGACCGGCACCGAAGGTCCGGCCTCGTCGAGGGTCTCGCCCTGGTCCGAAATCAGCGCGCGGACGCGGCCCATCTCGGCGCCGGCCACGATGATGTCGCCGATCCGCAAGCTGCCGCGCTGCACCAGCACGGTCGCGACCGGACCGCGGCCGCGATCGAGCTTGGCTTCGATCACGGTGCCTTCGGCGGGACGCTCGGAGTTGGTCTTGAGATCGAGGATATCGGCCTGCAGCGCGATCATTTCCAGCAGGCGGTCGAGATTGGTCTTGTTCTTGGCGGAGACCTCGACGTCGACGACCTCGCCGCCGAGCGATTCCACCTGCACCTCGTACTGCAACAACTCGGTGCGCACCCGCTCCGGCTTGGCGTCGGGCTTGTCGATCTTGTTGATGGCGACAATCATCGGCACCTTCGCCGCCTTGGCGTGATTGATCGCTTCCACCGTCTGCGGCATGACGCCGTCATCGGCGGCGACCACCAGCACCACGATGTCGGTCACCTTGGCGCCGCGCGCCCGCATCGCGGTGAACGCGGCATGGCCGGGCGTGTCGATGAAGGTGATCTTCTTGCCGCTTTCCGGCGCGACCACCTGGTAGGCGCCGATATGCTGGGTGATGCCGCCGGCTTCGCCCGAGACCACGTTGGCGTGGCGCAGCGCATCCAACAGCGAGGTCTTGCCGTGGTCGACATGGCCCATCACGGTCACCACCGGCGAACGCGGCTCGGTGTCGGTGGAATCGTCGATGACGTCGAACAGTCCTTCCTCGACGTCGGCAGCGGCCACGCGCTTGACGCTGTGGCCCATTTCCTCGGCGATCAGCTGGGCGGTATCGGCGTCGATCACGTCGGTGATCTTGTGCATCGCGCCCTGCTTCATGAGCAGACGGATGACGTCGACCGCGCGTTCGGACATGCGGTTGGCGAGTTCCTGAATCGTGATGGCTTCTGGAATGATCACTTCGCGAACCAGCTTTTCCTTGGGCTCGTTGGAGGCATGGCCTTTGAGGCGCTGGGTACGGCGGCGGAACGAGGCGATCGAGCGCTCGCGGACGTCGTCGGCATCGAGCGCGGTGACGAGCGTGAGGCGGCCGCGCTGTTTCTGCGGCGCCGGCTTGTGGGTGGTCTTCGGCGCGGCAACGGGACGCATGGCGCCTCCCGGACCCCGTCGCACCAGACGCGGACCCTCATCTTCTTCCGCTTCGGCGGCAACGGGCGCCCGGCCAGCCGGTCCCGGCGCCGGGGCACGGCCGGCTGGTATCGGCGTACGCGCGGCGGCGGTCGAGGGCGCGGTAGCGGGCGCGCGGGCGGCGGTGGCCGGCGCCGCAGCCGGCCGCGTCTCGGCCTCTCCGAACCGCTTCTTGGCTTCCTGCTCGGCCCTGCGCTTGGCCTCTTCGTCCAGCCGGTGGCGATCTTCTTCGGCCTTGCGGCGGGCTTCGGCGGCTTCGCGCTCGGCCTGTTCGATGCCTTCGCGGCTGGCGCGGCGCTTGGCTTCCTCTTCGGCGATCCGGCGTTCCTCGAGATCGCGGACCCTGGCGTCGGCAAGCGCGTTGGCGCGGGCGGACCGCTCGTCCTCGGTCAGCGTGCGCAGCACGACGCCCGAGGTGTTGCGCGGCGCCGACGGCGGACTGGCGGCCGGACGCGAAGGGGCGGCCGGCGCGGCCTTTGCGGTCACGGGCTCCGGAACATGCGCGGCCTCGGTGATCTGGCCATCGCTCCCGACGCGGCGCTTGCCACGCTTTTCCACGACCACCTGCTTGCTGCGGCCATGGGGGAAGCTCTGGCGCACGGTGCCCGTCTCGACGCGCGGCTTGAGCGTCAAGGTCTTGCTCGGGACACTCAACTTCTTGTCGCCAGGCGTATTCTTATCGGCCATACAGCAGTCCTAATCTCGGTTAGCGTTGTGCGTCACCGCACGTCGTTTGATGCAAGTCGTCGTTATTCAGAGGTCGTCGTTATTCAGAATTCGCGGCCGCTGTTCCGGCAGTCTTGTCGTCACCTGCCAGCCGGTATCGGACCAAGGTCTGGCTGCGCGACAGGAATGTCCTGCTCGCCGGGCCCGCGAGCAGCGCTGCATGTATCACATTTGCCCGGCCTAGTGCCAAATCCAATTCTGCCGATGTGAACGCGGAGATGATCGGGAAACCGGCCGATTCACCCCTGTTCCCCCCATTTTTCCGTGCCAGCGCGTCCAGCTTGCGGATTCCGTCCACTGCCCCGTCGGAAGCGTGGATCAGGGCTGCGATCCCGGCCCGGCCCTGCCGCAGGCCAAGTGCGGCCTCGACCTTGGCATAGCCGCAGACCACTTGTCCGGCCTTGGCGGCCATCGCAAGGGCCTCGGCGGCGCCGCGGGCGAGCAACCCTTCGGTATCAGTGGCGAGCGTCACCGCGACGCGCACGTCGCGTTTGAAGCCCCTGCGAAACTGGTGACGCCGGACCGCTTCCGCAACCACCTGCCGCGACGCCGAAATCCACAATCCCCGGCCCGGAAGCTTGCGCTTCAGGTCGGGGACGACATCTCCCTCGGGAGAAACCACGAACCGGATCAGTTCGCCGACCGCCTTGACCTCGCGCGTGACCGCGCACATCCGCAACGTCGCAGACTTCTCAGTCCGCGGTCCGTTGTCGAGATCGGGGTCGGCGAAAGCGAGCATGCGCGGGTCGTCTTTCCGGTCATTTCATGTGCGTGGTCATCGCGAGGGGCATCCGGTCGGGGGCAAGTGTCTCAGGCCGGATCGACGTCGGCGGCTTCGGTCGCGGTCTCCTTGGCGAGATCGGCCTCGGTGATCCAGCCGGCCTTGACGCGCGCCTGCATGATCATGCGCTCGGCATCGTCGCGGGAGATATCGATGCCGTCGAGGAGACCGGCGTGCTTGGTCTGCTCGCCGCCATCCTTGCGCTCGGTCCAGCCGACCAAATCGTCGGTGGCGCAACCGGCGAGATCCTCGACGGTCTTGATGTCGTTCTCGCCGAGCTTCACCAGCATCTTCGATGTGACGCCGGGTACTGCCTTCAGTGCATCTTCCACGCCGAGTTCCCTCCGTTTGGCTTCGAGCTCGTTTTCGAGCTGATCAAGATATTCCTTCGCCCGGTTCTGCAATTCATTGGCGGTTTCCTCATCGAAGCCTTCGATGCCCGCCAGTTCCTTGACGTCGACCAGCGCCAGTTCCTCGACCGAGGTGAAGCCTTCCGACGCCAACAGCTGGCCGACCACTTCGTCGACGTTGAGCGCTTCCATGAAGACGCGGGTCGAGTTCTCGAAATCGGCCTGGCGGCGCTCCGACTCCTCCTGCTCGGTGAGAATGTCAATGTCCCAGCCCGTCAGTTGCGAGGCCAGACGCACGTTCTGGCCGCGCCGACCGATCGCGAGCGACAGCTGGTTGTTGGTATCGGGAACCACGACCTCGATGCGCTCGCGGTCTTCGTCGATGACGACCTTGGCGACCTCGGCGGGCGCCAGCGCATTGACGACGAAGGTCGCGATGTCGGGCGACCAGGGAATGATGTCGATCTTCTCGCCCTGCAGCTCGTTCACCACGGCCTGCACGCGCGAGCCGCGCATGCCGACGCAGGCGCCGACCGGATCGACCGATGAATCGCGGGAGATCACGCCGATCTTCGCGCGCGAGCCGGGGTCGCGGGCGACCGCCTTGATCTCGACGATGCCGTCATAGATTTCCGGCACTTCCTGCGCGAACAGTTTTGCCATGAATTGCGGGTGGGTGCGGGAAAGGAAGATCTGCGGACCGCGGGTCTCGCGGCGGACGTCGAAAATATAGGCGCGGACGCGGTCGCCGTTGCGAAACACCTCGCGCGGCAGCATTTCGTCGCGGCGGATGATGGCCTCGCCGCGGCCGAGATCGACGATGACGCTGCCATATTCGACGCGCTTGACGACGCCGTTGACGATGTCGCCGATGCGGTCCTTGAACTCCTGGTACTGCCGGTCGCGCTCGGCCTCGCGCACCTTCTGCACGATCACCTGCTTGGCGGATTGCGCGGCGATGCGGCCATATTCCAGCGGCGGCAGCGTATCGGCGATGGTGTCGCCGACCTGCGCGCCCGGATTGGCGCGTTGGGCGTCGATCAGCGAAATCTGGTTGGCGGGGTTTTCGACGTGCTCGACCACCAGCATGTGGCGGGATAGCCGCAGTTCGCCTTTCTTTGCGTCGATCTCGGCGTGCACGTCGGTCTCGCTGCCATAGCGTGCCCGCGCCGCCTTGGCGATGGCGTCTTCCATCGCCGAAATCACGATGCCGCGGTCGATCGACTTCTCGCGCGCAACCGCGTCCGCAATCTGCAGCAGTTCGAGTTTGTTTGCGCTGACTGCCATGGTTCAGTCTCCTCTTTCAGGATCGATGTCGCCTCTGCGTGGCCGCTCGGCCGCGAGGCGGTGTTGTTTGGTGTTCTTGGGGGCCGACTTCTTGGGCGGCCTCGGTTTCGCCACGGGGCTTTTCGCGTGCGGCGGCGGGGGCGGCTCGAGCCCGAGATTGCGCTTGAGCTCGCGCTCGGCGGCCTTGCCGCGCCGCATCGATTCCGCGATCAGTTCGTCGGTCAGAACCAGCCTTGCCTCGGCGATGTCCTCCATCACCAGGAGCACATGGGCTTCCTCGCCCGCAGGCGCATCATCGCGATCGAGCCGCATCGCGTTGCCCTCGACGCCGCCCAGCATACCGCGGAATCGCTTGCGGCCGTGATGGGCAACCGCCATTTCGATTTTCACGAGATGGCCGGCGTAGCGCTCGAAATCGGACCGGCGCACCAGCGGCCGGTCGATCCCGGGCGAGGAGATTTCCAGCCGGTAGGCGCGGTCGATCGGATCGGCGACATCGAGGACCGGCGACAGCGCCCGCGAAACCGCCTCGCAATCGTCGATCAGCATGGTGCCGTCCGGCCGCTCGGCCATGATCTGAACCGTGCAGCCGGCCTCGCCGGAGATCCTGATCCGCACCAGGCGATAGCCCATGCCCTGCAGGACCGGGGCGGCGATCGCCGCGACCCGTGCCGCCGCGCCGGGCTCGACCACAAGACGCGGCTCGGCCAGAAGATCGGCCGAAGCAACGGCTGGGGTATCGGCCACCTGGTCGGTATCCACGGAACCAGCGGTTGGATGGGTCATGTCCAGTGTCAAATCGGTCATCAGGTTGGCCGGGCCGCGCACGGTCCGGCTCGGTTCCCTGAACCGGCCGGCGCCTCAACCGGCGCCCGGCGGATCCAGGTAATAAAAAAGAGCGGGTCCCGGAGGGCCCACTCTCACTACGCGATCGTATGAGAACTCTAAGTTGCCGCCGATATAGCGGCTTTTCCAGGCTCCGGCAAGCGGAAGCAGGAAAATTTTGAGCGGCTACCTGCGGGGGTCGCCTAACCCTTCCTTCACCAAGCCCCCATAAATTGCCTCAGAATCCCGCCGGTAACCCCGTGGGCGGGACGGGATCGCCGCAGTCCGGATGCGTTTTGAACAGGTTCGATGACAGCCGCCACCTTGCTGATCCCAGGACTCGACGAAATCGTCAGGAACGGCGATCCGCAACGACGCGCCGAGGCCGCCCGCCGCATCGCCGATCTCTTTCTCGAGGACGCCGCCAGGTTGCCGCCGCGGCATGTCGAGCTGTTCGACGGACTTCTGACCGATCTCGTTCCGCATGCCGAACTGAAGGAGCGGGCTGACCTCGCCGAGCGGCTGTCGCTGCTCGCCAATGCGCCGCGGGCGCTGGTCGGTCTGCTCGCACGCGAGGACGAGATCCTGGTGGCGGGGCCATTGTTGCGCCGCTCGCTGGTCCTCGACGAACAGGCCTTGCAGGACATCGCGGCCGCCAAGGGACAAGGTCATCTTCTGGCAATGTCGGAGCGACCCACGCTTTCCGCCGATCTCACTGAAATCCTCATTCGTCGCGGCGACCGCGACGTGTTGCGGCGGGCCGCCGGCAATGCCGGGGCAAGATTTTCCGAACAGAGCTATGCCGAGTTGATCCGGCGGGCCAACTGGGACGGCGTGCTGACGCTGACGGTCGGCCAGCGGCGCGATCTCTCCGACCAGCATTTGCAGGAGCTTCTGGCGGGATCGCTCGACGTGATCCGCCGCCGCCTCTTCGACGTCGCCAAACCCGACCGACAGGCCGCGATCAAGCGGGCGATGAGCGAGATATCGGGCCTTCCCGAGCGGTTCGAGAGCCGCCACGACTTTGTTCCGGCGCAACGCACGATTCTGTCGCTGCACGCCGCCGGCGGCCTCACCGAAGGCGCGGTGCTCGGCTTCGCCAAGGCCTGGCGCTATGAAGAATCGGTCGCGGCCCTGGCGGCGATGTCGGGCGTGAAGATCACGACCCTCGACCGCCTGTTGTCCGGCGACCGGCTCGATCCGATCCTGATCCTCGGCAAGACGATCGGCTTCGACTGGGCCACGGTACGCGCCCTGATTCTGCTTCGTTACGGACCGAACCGCTCGCCTGCGCTCGCTGATCTCGAAGCCGCGCGGACCAATTTCGCGCGCCTGATGCCATCGACCGCCGAACGGGTGGTGAATTTCTGGAAGAGCCGGCCCGCGGCGTGAGGCCTGCGCCGTTACACGAATGCAGTGAGTTTCGCGTTTCAGCCGATCTTTCGAAATCTCAAATAGGCCGCGACACGGCCCTCGCGCGCAGCCTTCTGTCCGTAGCGCGTCATGGTGTAGGTGGGCCATGGCAGGCGCCAGTCGGCGGCCCGCTCCGCGGTCCAGGTGAAATCGCGCGAACGCAGCAGATGTGCCAGCGTCCAGGCGCAGTAGTCGTCGATGTCGCTGACGAAACGAAATTCGCCGTCGCGTTGCAACACCCGCGCCATCGCGGCGATGGTCGCGTCCTGGACGAAACGCCGCTTCCAGTGCCGCCGCTTCGGCCAGGGATCGGGATGGATCAGATCGATCCGTGACAGCGAGCGCGGCGGCAGCCAGGCGAGCAGGTCCGCGGCATCGCCCGCGAACAGGCGGATGTTGCCGACATTGTGGGCTTCGATCTGAGTCAGGATCTTCGCCATGCCGTTGACATAGGGCTCGCAGCCGACGAAGCCGGTGGCGGGATGCGCGCACGCTTCCGCCAGCAGGTGTTCGCCGCCGCCAAAGCCGATCTCGAGCCGGGTCTCTGCGAGCTGCGGATCGAACAGGCCGGAAAGATCGGGCGGTGAAGGAGTTTGGATGTCGAGCGCAAGATGCGGCAGCAGATGTTCGATCAGGTCGGCCTGATGGGCGCGGAGCTTGTGCCCCTTGCGCCGGCCGAAGAACGAGCCGCGGGATGGATGGGCAAGGTCTGCCTCGCGCGATGCGTCGCGGTCTGGTGGATCGCGATCTCTCGGGTTGCTGCCTGCCGCGATCATCGCAACGTCTGGAACAGCCGATGCAGTAGCCGCGCGCGCGGTTCGATCGACGAGATGTACATCTGTTCGTAATGGGTGTGCGCGCCCCTGCCGTCGACGCCGAGCCCATCGAGGGTCGCGGTCAGCGGCGCGGTGAAATTGCCGTCGGATCCGCCGCCCGTGAAGGTATCGACGAGATCGAAGCCGAGTTCGGCGGCGAGGGTTCGGGCGTGTTCGAACAGGGCCGCACCCGCATTGCCCTTTTCGTAGGGCGGCCGGTTGAGTTCGCCTGTGATCTTGACGCTGACGCCTTCGCTCCGCGACTTCAAACCCAGGATTTTGGCCACGAGGTCGTCAGCGTCCGTCACGGTAGGAACCCGCAGATCGACTTCCGCATAGGCGTCCTCGGCAATGACGTTTGGCCTGGTGCCGCCGCGGACCACGCCGACATTCACCGTGATGCCGCGCGTCGTATCGGTCATGGCCTCCAGCGACTGGATCACGTTGGCAAGTTCGCGGATGGCGCTGCGGCCATCTTCCGGCCGCGAGCCGGCATGGGCCGGCGTACCCTTCACGAACACCTCGAAGCGTCCGACGCCCTTGCGCCCGGTGACGATCTTGCCGCCGTCGCGGGCGGGCTCGGTCACCAGCACGTATTTCGCCCGTTGTCCTTCGGCCTCGATCAGCGCGCGCGAGGTCGGACTGCCGATCTCCTCGTCGGACACATAGAGCTGCGTCACGCTAAGTTCTGAATGCCTGCCAGTCGCACAGAGCTGTCGGAAGGCGTGGTAGGCGAGGTAGGCGCCGCCTTTCATGTCGTAGATGCCGGGGCCGAAAGCGCTGTCGCCCTCGATCCGAAACGGGAGGCGCTCGATGAAACCCATGGGATGCACGGTGTCGAGATGACTTAGAACGAGGATGCCGGGCTTGTCCTGGCCCCAGGACGAGCGCGCCACCAGATGATCGCCGCAGCCGCCGTGTCCGGCGACGCGCTCGATGGTCACGGGCAGGTCGCGATAGCCGTCGGCGACCAGGGTCGCCAATCGGTTGACCTGTTCGGGCGCCTCGGTCGGCGTCTCGATTTCGACCCAGCGGCGGATGCCATCGAGAATGCTTTTCGAATCGAACGGGTTGGTGCTCATGGCGTGCATGGAGACTTCACTGCTGGAGACATTCTCGCTGGAGATATCTCTGTTGGGGACATTGCGGATGGAGACATTGTCGATGGTGAAGCAGACATCATCGGCAGCTTGCGGGTCGTTGTTGATCGATCGCTCTCGGGACGTGAGCCGAGGTCGCTTCGACTGGGCGTCCTCGCAGCAACGATCAATTCGATCATGATCCGATCGGACGGAATCGGATCATGATCTCATCTCTTTGTTTGAGCATGGTCTTTTCGGGAAGCCGGTTTCCACCCCGCATCAAGCGCGGGGCAGGCTTTTTCCGGAACATGCTGTAACGCATTTTGCGCGATGCCGAAACCGGCTTCGCGCAAGGAAATCGCGTCAAAACAACAGGGTAATGCGTCGGTTCCGGCCGGCGCTTGCAGCGCGCAGCTCATGGTGCAGTGCTGGCCTGACGAATGACGGCTGCCTTCAGCCTTTTTCCGGCGCTTCGCGCGTGGCGATTTGTTCGACCAGATCGACGATGCTGCGGCGGAGCTTGGCGTCGTTGATCCTGGTGAAGGCCCGGGTCAGCGCCAAGCCTTCCGATGTCGCGAGGAAATCGGAGACGTAGGTCGGCGAACCGCCGTCGTTCAAGCCATCAGCCCTGCCGCTCGGTCCGCCCTCGAACAGAAACGACACCGGAACCTGGAGGATCTCGGAGATCTGCTGAATGCGGCTCGCCCCCACCCGGTTGGTGCCTTTCTCATATTTCTGAATCTGCTGGAAGGTGAGACCCAGGGCTTCGCCGAGCTTTTCCTGGCTCATGCCAAGCATGATGCGGCGCATACGCACCCTGCTGCCAACATACTTGTCAACAGGATTGGGCGCTTTCGACATCTCCGGCACTCCTCGAGAACGGGCAGGGCGCAAACGATTGCAAGTGGGCGGTACGGTCAGATAGCGCGAGCGGCATATCTGGGAGGGAGTTCAGAATGCGAATTGCGTAGCCCTTCTGTCAACTGGTGCTTTCCAGCATGCCGTAGAAATTTTCTCCGAAATGAAGAGAAACAATGAAAAACATACATGAATATGCAGGCGTCAGCCCGCGCTCCTCGTTAAGCGTCGTGAGAGCGGGATCAACAGGCCCATGGCAACGATGATTGCGGCGGGAATGTCTCCAACGCGTGCATAAACCGTCGGCGCAATCGCAGACGGAAGGCTCGAATCCAGCACGCCTTCGAGCCCAAGTCCGAGCCGCGCGACAATTCGTCCCAGCGGATCGATCACCGCGGAAACGCCGGTGTTCGCCGCGCGGACCAGCGGCAATCCCTGTTCGATGGCGCGCAGTCGCGCTTCCTGTAGATGTTGGTAAGGACCTGTAGAGATTCCAAACCACCCGTCATTGGTCAGGTTGACCATCCACCCCGGACGCTCGTCATGCGACACAACTATTCCGGGAAAAATTGCTTCATAGCAGATCAGGGGTAGTGCACTCGGTGCGTTTGGAACCTCCAACGCGCGCCGCACCGATCCCGGGATGAATCCGCCCTGCTGCCGGGTGAGCTGCTCGAAGCCCAGCCTCTCCATCCAATCCTGAAACGGCAGATACTCCCCGAACGGCACGAGGTGCAGCTTGTCGTAGACCGAGACCACGCTGCCGTCGTGGTCGATGACATAGATCGAGTTATAGGCCCGCGTGATTCGCGCGCCGGGCGGCAGGTCCGGGGCGCGCACGGACCCCGTGATCAGCACCGTGCCTTTCGGCAGGAGATCGGCGATCTGCGCCATCGCGTCGGTCTCGCGCGTCAGGAAAAACGGAAAGGCGGATTCCGGCCAGATCAGGATGCTCGCATCCCGCACGCCGGTCGATCGCGGGCCGGATGCGCGGTCGGACAGCGCCAGGTATTTCTGCATCACGGCCGCCTTGGCGGCGTAGTTGAACTTCGCGTCCTGCTCCAGGTTGGGTTGCATAATGCGCAGTTTGACCCCGCCAACCACGGCGGTTGGATTCAGTGACAGGCGAAAAGCGCCGAAAGTCCCCATCGCCAGCAGCAGCGATAGCGCCAGCGCCGGGACGATCCACGGCGCTCTTCCGCGCGCGTTTTCGTCGATCAGGACGGCCGGGCTTGCGAAAATCGCGACCGCGAGAAATGTCATGCCCCACAGACCGAGCAGCGAGGCCGTCTGGGCCAGTGCCAGAGGCTCGCTCAGCGCATAGCCGAAGGCATTCCACGGAAAGCCGGTCAAGACGTGACCGCGCAGCCATTCGCTCAACGTGAGACAGGCGGCGAGCGTGATGACCCGCGAGACGTCGCCGGTCCAGATCAGGCGGGCGAGCGCGAAGCCGAACGCCATGAACAGCGCCAGGTAGGCCGGCAGGCCCAGCACGGCGAATGGCAGCAGCCAGGCAAAGGTCGAGGCATCGACCAGGAAGGCGTATCCGATCCAGTACAATCCGGGCACGAAATAGCCGAGGCCGAACCAGAAGCCGGCGATTGCCGCGGCCGGCACGCCGCGCAGGCGCCCTCCGCTTGCGCCGTCGATCAGCCAGACCATCGCCGGAAGGGTCAGGAACAGCACCGGCCAGGCATTGAAGGGCGCCATCGCCAGATCGGACAGCGCACCGGCGGCGAGCGCAACGCCGGCGCGCTTCCATCCCCATGACAGGATGACCGTCTGGCCCAGGGCGCCGAATCTCTTGGCGACTTCCTTCACTGAGGCTCGGCCCCATCGCCGGGGGGCGGGTTGGCCTTGCTGTTGTTTGGCGGCTGGCCGGCCTCGGAACTGATCTCGCGCCGCCGGGTCTCGCGTTGCGTCCGCGGCGCGGGGCGCTCCTTGCGGACCGCGACGCGCAGGCGCTTCACCCGGCGCGGATCCGCATCCAGCACTTCGACCTCGAAATTTCCGGGACCGGAAATGACTTCGCCACGCACCGGCAACCGGCCGACATGACTGACCAGATAGCCGCCGAGCGTCTCGACATCAGCGCCGGCCTCGCCGATGACGAACTCCTCTCCGATCACGGAGCGGACATCGTCGAGGCTGGCGCGCGCGTCGGCAATGAACGAGTTGTCGGCCTGCCGCACGATCGCCGGCGGCTCGTCGCTGTCGTGCTCGTCGTCGATTTCGCCGACGATCTGCTCGACGATATCCTCGATCGACACCAGCCCGTCGGTGCCGCCATACTCATCGACCACCAGCGCGAGGTGGATGCGCGAGGCCTGCATCTGCGCCAGCAGGTCGATCGCCCGCATCGATGGCGGGACATAGAGCAGCTTGCGGATGATGTTGGCCTCCGACAGCGGCAGCGCGAGATCGACGGCGCGCAGGTCGAGGCCCGTGGTGGCCGGCTTCTTGCGCCGCGACTTCCCACCGTCTGACACGCGTGCGCGCACCGTCATGAACGCCAGCAGATCGCGGATGTGAACGATCCCTTCGGGATCGTCGAGGGTTTCGTTGTAGACCACGAGGCGCGAATGCGCCGCGCTCTCGAACAGGCTCATCAGCTCGGCCAGCGCAATGTCGCGCTTGACCGCGACGATGTCGGCGCGATGCACCATGACGTCGGCGATGCGCCGTTCGTGCAGGTCGAGGATGTTGCGCAGCATGGTGCGCTCGACCGCGGAAAATCCGACATCGTCGGGCGTGGAGGCATCGAGCACGACCTGCAGGTCGTCGCGCACGGATCCAGCCTTCCAGCCGAACAGGTTGCGGACGACCCGCAACAGCCAGCTCTCGGTCGCAGGGCGACCGATTTCGCCCTGCGGCACCACGGCCGGCAAATTGCGCGTGTTGCGCGGATTGTCGTGGGTAGGTTCGGAGTCGACCATCTCAGTCCATCCGTTCCCGTTCCGCATAGGGATCGGGAATCCCGAGTTGCGCCAGGATCTCCTGTTCGAGCGCTTCCATCGCCGAGGCGTCGTCGTTGGTTTCGTGATCGTAGCCGATCAGGTGGAGAAAGCCGTGAACTGCGAGATGGCTGAGATGGTGGGCGAACGGCTTTCGTTCGTCATCGGCCTCCCGCCGCAGGGTCTCGTAGGCGATGGCAATATCCCCGAGCATGGGCGGCGCATCATCGTCGCTGCGCGCGCCCGTCGGCTGCAAGGCGGGAAACGACAGCACGTTGGTCGGCTTGTCGATGCCGCGCCAGTTGTTGTTCAGCGTGCGAATGCCGGAATCATCGGTCAGCATCACGGCAAGCTCCGCCTCTCCGATTTCGGCATCGGTCATCTCGGCAGCGGCCGCGATCGCGTGCAGAATCACGGCTTCTGCATCGGGTTCGGCCCGCCAGCAGTCGGCAGTGATGAGAACCTCGGTCATTGGAATCGAAGAATTGGGAATGGAAGAACTCATCTTATCAAATATGGGCCTTCTATGTGGCCTCGTTCGCCGCCAGCGCCCACCGCCCGGCTATTCTCGCATCACCGCCGCTGCGGCAGGCCTTCATAGGCCGCCACGATCCGCGCCACCAGCTCATGGCGGATGACGTCCTCGGCCGTGAATTTCACCTGCGCGATGCCGTCGACGCTGTCGAGCAGTCTTGCGGCTTCCGCAAGCCCCGAGGTCTGGCCGTTCGGCAGGTCGACCTGGGACGGGTCGCCGGTGACGATCATGCGGCTGTTCTCACCGAGCCGGGTGAGGAACATCTTCATCTGCATGGACGTCGTGTTCTGCGCTTCGTCCAGAATGATGACGGCGTTGGTGAGCGTGCGGCCGCGCATGAAGGCCAGCGGCGCGATCTCGATTTCGCCGGTCTGCAGCGCGCGCTCGACGATCCGCGCATCCATCAGATCATAGAGGGCGTCGTAGATCGGCCGCAGGTAAGGATCGACCTTCTCGCGCAGGTCGCCCGGCAGGAACCCGAGGCGCTCGCCGGCCTCGACCGCGGGACGCGACAGGATGATGCGATCGACTTCCTTGCGTTCGAACAATTGCGCGGCATGGGCGACCGCGAGCCAGGTCTTGCCGGTGCCGGCGGGGCCGACGCCGAACACCAGTTCGTGGCGCTTCAGGGCGCGGATGTAGGAGTCCTGCGCGGCGGTCCGCGCCCGCACCGGGCGCTTGCGCAGACTGATGATCTCGAACGCCGACTTTGCCGCCTTGGCGTCGTATTCGAACAGCGAGCCTTGGGCGATCACGGCGCGAATGGCACCTTCGACGTCGCCCTGGGCCAGCTCCTGCCCCTGAGTCGCCTGCGCATAGAGCGTTTCGAGCACCTGTCGCGCGGCGTCGCAGCCGTCGCGAGAACCGGCAATGGTGATGTGATTGCCGCGCGAATCGACCAGGATTCCCAATCGCCTTTCGATCAGCGCGAGGTTCTGCCCGTAGGGGCCGACCAGCGCCGAGGCCGCGCGATTGTCGTCGAAGTCGATCACGACTTGCGTCTCAGGCGGGGTTTGCATGTCGCGGTCGAACTTGCGGTTGGGAGCGAGTGAAGATGAATCCGATGCGCTTTTGGGCAAGGGTTCAGGCTCCCGTGGTGATCTGAGAGATGTGCGGACGAATGGCGGTCGAAGGCCGCGGGCTTGCGAGTTCGCCGAGCAGGCTGTAGCGCTCCAGGCTTTCGACCCGCACCGGCAACACCTGTCCGATGATGTCGGGCTCGGCCATCACATGGGCCGGCTGCAGATAGGCGGTGCGGCCGACGATCTGGCCTGGATTGCGCCCGGCGCGCTCGAACAGCACATCGACCGTGGCGCCAATCGCAGCCTTGTTGAAGGCCGATTGCTGGCTGTCGATCAATTCCTGAAGTCGCGCCAATCGCCCATCCATATCCGCCGCTGATACCGTCTCCCGCATCTCCGCCGCCGGCGTTCCTGGCCGCGGCGAGTATTTGAAGGAATAGGCCGCAGCGTACCCGATTTGCGTGACAAGCGCGAGGGTCGCAGCAAATTCTTCCCCCGTCTCGCCCGGGAAGCCGACGATAAAATCCGATGAAAATGCAATATCTTGGCGTGCAGATCGGAAACGGTCGATGATTCTCCTGTAATCATCGGTGGTATGCCTTCGGTTCATCGCCTCCAGGATCCGGTCGGAACCGGACTGGACCGGCAGGTGCACGAAGGGCATCAGGGCGGGCAGATCGCGATGAGCGGCAATCAGGCTGTCGTCGACATCGCGGGGGTGACTGGTCGAATAGCGCAGGCGGGCGATGCCATCGATTTCAGCCAGGCGAGCGAGCAGCCTGCCGAGCGACCAGACGCGGCCATCGGGACCCTCGCCATGATAGGCGTTGACGTTCTGCCCGATCAGCGTGATCTCGCGCACGCCATTGTCGGCAAGCCGCCGCACGTCGTCGACGATCTTGCCGACCGGCCGCGAAGCCTCGGCCCCGCGCGTATAAGGCACCACGCAGAAGGTGCAGAACTTGTCGCAGCCCTCCTGCACGGTCACGAAGGCGGAGATGCCGCGCGCGCGGATCGCCTCCGCCCTTGGCGGCGGCAGAAATGCAAACTTGTCTTCGCGTGGAAACTCGGTCTCGATCGCGCGCCCGTCCGCATTCGCGCGCGCGAGCAGCTGCGGCAGATGGTGATAGCTTTGCGGCCCGACCACGACATCGACGACCGGCGCGCGACGGATGATCTCCTCGCCCTCGGCCTGCGCCACGCAACCGGCGACCGCGATGCGCATCTGGCGACCCTGGCGCGCGGCCTCCTCCTTGGCGAGCCGCAGCCGCCCGAGTTCCGAGTAGACCTTCTCGGCGGCCTTTTCGCGGATGTGGCAGGTGTTGAGGATGACCAGATCGGCGTCATCGACATTCGCCGTCTCCGCGAAGCCGTCGACCGCCAGCGTATCCACCATGCGCTGGGCATCGTAGATGTTCATCTGGCAGCCATAGGACTTGATGTGCAGCTTGCGCGGCGGGTTCATGGGTTCCGGGACGGGTCGTTGAGACGACGCCTGTTTGAGGCGTGGCTCCAAATATAGGCTATGCGGCCGGAAATCCAGCGGGTAGGCCGCAATCTGGGACGATGCGTCCGCATCGAGCGATGATTTGCGATGGCGCATCCGGGGTCTGGTGCTCGCACACCATCCCGGTATGACGCGATCAGACTCCCACCCCGGCCTCGATTTGAGCGATCAGCGCAGGCAATTGCCGCATGTCGGCGAACGTCCTGACGGCGCCCGCGGCGTCCAGTGTTTGGCCGTAACCGGGCCGGCAGTGACTGCCGCCGTGGAAGCCGAGCACGGTCATGCCGGCGGCGCGCGCGCCGGTGATACCGGGCACGCTGTCTTCGATCACGAGGCATCGTGCCGGCGGCGTTCTCATCCGCTCGGCGGCAAACAGGAAAAGATCGGGCGCGGGCTTGCCGTTCCTCACCTCGGAGGCGGAGTAAATGTGGGGCGCGAGCCTGTCGTAGAGTCCGGTGCGACCGAGACTCACGCGCATGCGCTGATGCGAACCGCTCGATGCCACGCAGGCCGGCCGCGCGATTTGATCCAGCGCCGCGCCAATATGGGGGATCGCTTCCAGTTCGGCTTCGAAAGCCTGGAACAGTTCGTCCTGAAGTTGCATGTGGAAATCGTCGCGCAGGCTGCGCCCGAGTTCGGCCTCGACCTCGAGGTGGGCCTGCCGCGTCGACCGGCCGAGAAAGCGGTCGAACACCTGCTCGATCGTGATCGGATAGCCGTGCCTGCTCAGCACGTCCGCATGCAAGCGGCACGAAATGACTTCACTGTCGACCAGCACGCCGTCGCAATCGAAAATCACGAGATCGATCGCCACCGCCGCCCCGTCATCACAAAATTTCCGCCCCCGCTGCCGGCCTTGTTAGCCGAAATTCGGAACGCGCAACCAGTAAAGAAATGTGTCGAACCGATACGGACGCGGGCGGAGCGGCGAACGCGAGACGCGCAATCAGGTCGAAGGCTTGTCGTCGTCGAGTGGCACGCAATACAGCTCCAGCCGGTGATCGACCAGCTTGTAACCGAGCTTGCGCGCGATTTCGGCCTGCAGCTTCTCGATCTCCTCGGAGGTGAATTCGATCACCTTGCCGTCGCGCAGGTTGATCAGGTGGTCGTGATGGCTGTCGCGCATCTGCTCATAGCGGGCGCGGCCTTCGCGAAAATCATGCCGCTCGATGATGCCGGCGTCCTCGAACAGCTTGACCGTGCGATAAACCGTCGAGATCGAGATCTTGTCGTCGACCGCGACGCAGCGGCGATATAATTCCTCGACGTCGGGGTGATCGACTGCTTCCGCCAGCACCCGCGCGATGACACGGCGCTGCTCGGTCATGCGCATGCCGGTGGCCGCGCAGCGTGCCTCGATACCGGAGGCCTTGAGCTCGGACGACGATTTCAATGCAGTCATATGAATCTCTTGTGCCGGGGACGTCTTCTGCCACCCCAGGCATGTTACGACAAGTCACGTCGCATCAGAAGAGCATTCAGGTGTTCCCCGCCGGGTTGTCGATAATAGCGGTCGCGGCGTCCGACGACGTCAAATCCGGCGCGGTCGTACAACCGCCGCGCCGGCTGACTGTTCTCTTCGACCTCGAGAAACACTTTCCGGACGCCGCGCCCGGCCAGATGGCCGAGATGCGTCAGGAGCAGCTGTTGCGACAGGCCCCGGCCGCGATGGGCGGCGTCGATGGCGATGGAAAGGATTTCGGCCTCGTCCGCCGCCATTCTGGAGACCGCGAAGCCGATGATCTTGCGTCCCATTCGCAGAAGGTGGATCAGCGTGTTGCGCTCGGCCAGCATGCGCTCGAATTCGCCTTCGTCCCAGCCGCGGTGAAACGAGGCAGCATGAATCTGCGCCAGCCGCGGCGCGTCGCGGCCCGTCGCGGGCTCGATCGCTGTCCTGCCGCTGCCGAAGAGCGCGGAGAGCCAGGACATCATGGGGTGGTCGGCTGTGCAGGCGCACGCAGCGTGCTCCCAGGAACCTTGGCGTCCGGCGCGCGCAGGTAGTAGGGCCGCGGCGGCGCGGCGTTCGGGGTCACCGCGGCGCCGAGCCAGGCCACCCAGGCAATGTCGGGCGCTGCCTGCGCATCGACCTTGAAGGGTGGCATCGCCTGCGCGGGCCAGCGGTCGGCGAGGATCTGGGCCGCGTTGCCGACCAGATGCGGCGCGCCGAACCGCGCCGCGGCGAGCGCCTCGGCAATCGGGCCGACGCGCGGCCGCACCAGCGAGCTGCCATTGCCGCTGACGACCTGAAAATAGACCTGGTCATGCCGCGCATCGATGGCCGAGATCACCGGCGGCTTGGCATTCCGGCTGACCACTGGTGCCGCGTATGCCGACAACGTGGTCAGCCCGACCACCGGCTTGTTGGCGGCAAGTCCAATCCCGCGCGCGGCGGACAGTCCGACGCGCAGTCCGGTGAAACTGCCGGGGCCGGTGGTGACCGCGATCCGGTCGAGCGCGACAAACGGCACGCCCGACGCTTTCATGACGCGCGCCAGCAGCGGCATCAGCGCCTCGGCATGGCCGCGCTTCATGGCCTGCGATTCCTGGGCGATCAATCGCCCCGCATTGGTATCGAGTACGCCGGCCGTGCAGGCATCGAGCGCGGTGTCGATGGCGAGAATCAGCATGGCGAACGGGCGAGCTGCAATTGGCAAATGGCGAATGGAAGTTCAGATCCAGTCACCACGCGCCATTCGCTATTCGCCATTCCAATCACATCGGCCGGACTTCGACCACGTCGGGCACGAAATGCCGCAACAGGTTCTGGATTCCGTGCTGCAATGTCGCCGTCGACGACGGGCAGCCGGCACAGGAGCCCTTCATGTTGAGATAGACGATGCCGTCCTTGAAGCCGCGGAAGGTGATGTCGCCGCCGTCATTGGCGACGGCGGGGCGCACCCGCGTCTCGATCAGATCCTTGATCATGTCGACGGTCTCGGCGTCGGCCTCGTCGAAGAATTCGGCGTCCTCATCGCGCGCATCGTCGCTGGCGGCGCTGCCGTCGGCGAGCAGCGGCCCACCTGACATGTAGTGTTCCATGATGGCGCCGAGGATCGCCGGCTTGAGATGCTGCCAGTCGCCCTCGCTCTTGGTGACGGTGATGAAGTCCGAGCCGTAGAACACGCCCGTGACGCCGGGGACGGCGAACAGGCGCTCGGCCAGAGGCGAGCTCGTGGCCGCTTCGCGGCTGGCGAACTCCAGCGTGCCGCCATCGAGGACGAGGCGGCCTGGGATGAATTTCAGGGTGGCGGGATTGGGGGTGGGTTCGGTCTGAATGAACATGGTTCTCTCCGGCGTCGCCGGTTCAAGGCCGGCGCGTGGCGTCTCTCTAGCAGATGGCCCCGGCAAACGCACGATCAAGGTCGGATCAGGGGCCGGCGGTGCCCGTGTGGGGGCAATCGTCAGGACAGGGCGTCGATATCGGCGTCCGCCAGGTCGCCGGGGACGATGACGACCGGAATCGGGAACGAGCCGACCGTCTTGGCCAGCAGCGTGATCAGCGGGCCGGGCCCCTCGGCCCCCGGGTTCGCCGCCAGCACCAGCGTGGCGATGTTGGCGTCGTCTTCGATCGCGGCCAGGATCTGCTCGATCGGGTCGCCCTCCCGGATCACGCGCTCCGGCGTGATCGCTGCAACGCCGTTGGCGCGGCCGGCGGCGCGATCGAGCGCCGCGTTGGCCTCCTCATGGGCCTCGGCGCGCATGATGTCGGCAACCCCGAGCCATTGCTGGTTCTGGTCCTCGGTCTCGATGATGCGCAGCATCACGACGCCGCCGCCGGCGCGGACCGCCCAGCGGCTGGCGTAATAGACCGCACGGTCCCCTTCCGCGCTGTCGTCAACGACCACAAGACATTTCGGCCTGTGACCTGGCTCGTAACTTCGTCGCTGGGTGGCCATGCGTATTCCGGTACGGGGCAATGAACGTCGGCTAGGAAAAGTTTCGCGTCACGCAGGTCAGCATGCTGCCACACAAGTTGCGTTTTTGGGAGAGGGCTTCGGCGTCCGCGCGATCCAAGCGGCATCCGGCGGCGCGCCTCTTTGCATCGCAGCAGGCCGGGATCATGCCCTAGCGCTTCCGGATGAAGCCGACGATATCCTTGGTTGCCTGCATGGTCTCGGCGGCAATGGCGCGGGCGCGGTCGGCGCCGTCGATCAGGATCGAATCGACGTGACCGGGATCGGCCACCAGCCGCTTCATCTCGGAGGCGAGCGGCGCCAGCTTGGCGACGCAGAGCTCGACCAGCGCGTTCTTGAAGCTGGAGAATTGCCCGCCGCCGTACTCGCGCAGCACGTTGGCCTTGGGCTGGCCCGACAGCGCCGCATAGATGCCGACCAGATTGTCGGCCTCGGGGCGGGTTTCGAGACCCTTTTCCTCCGTCGGCAGCGGTTCCGGATCGGTCTTCGCCTTGCGGATCTTCTGCGCGATGGTGTCGGCATCGTCGGTGAGATTGATCCGCGAATAATCCGACGCATCCGATTTCGACATCTTCTTGGTGCCGTCGCGCAGCGACATCACCCGCGTCGCCGGCCCCGTGATCAGGGGTTCGGGCTGCGGAAAGTAGATGCCGTCGCCAAAGCCGTGGCTGCGAATCGAATCGACGAAATCATTGTTGAATTTCTGCGCGATGTCGCGGGACAGTTCGAGGTGCTGCTTCTGGTCCTCGCCGACCGGCACATGGGTGGCGCGGTAGAGCAGGATGTCGGCCGCCATCAGGACCGGATAATCGTACAGGCCGACCGAAGCCGCCTCGCGATCCTTGCCGGCCTTTTCCTTGAACTGGGTCATGCGGTTGAGCCAGCCGACCCGCGCCACGCAGTTGAAGATCCAGGCAAGCTCGGCGTGTCCGGACACCTGGCTCTGGTTGAAGACGATGTGCGTCTTCGGGTCGATGCCGGCGGCGATGAAGGCGGCGGTCACCTCGCGCGTGTTGCGCGCAAGTTCGGTCGGGCCGCCCCAGACGTCCACCGGCTGCGTCAGCGCGTGCATGTCGACCACGCAATAGATGCAGTTGTGGGTCTCCTGCATCTTCACGAAGTTGACGATCGCGCCGAGATAGTTGCCGAGATGCAGATTGCCCGTCGGCTGGACGCCCGAAAAAACCCGTTCAACCATCGCCATGGAAGTTTCCTGCAAAAAGAATTGCCGCTTTGGCGCCGTCGTTTGCCACGCGCGCCCTAAGCGCGCAAGTCGCCCCGCGCGGGCCGCCCGATGGCGTTAACCGCTTCGCGCCAGCCCGTGACGCCGAGAAGCCAGAGGAACAGGCCGTAAGATCCAATCCCGCCGGTCATGAGGATCGCCAGCGCGGCCGCCTGTGCGAGACCATGCGCGCCGGCCCGGTCGGGAACGAGCCATGTTCCAAGCCACAGCAGGGCTCCCATCATCAGCGCGGCGCCGACAATGCGCGGCAGGCGTCGCCGCGCCGCGGCGTCGATCGAAAAGCCAAAGGTCGCCGTCCCCCGCCGGATCAAGCTTGCCGCATGGCTCCAGGACCCCAGCGCAATGCCGGCCGCGATTCCACTGGCGCCGAAATAATGGCCGAGGAGCACGGCCGCGACGATCGCGACGATGGCGCCCTTCGCGGTTGCGACCAGCGGCGCCATCGTGTCCTCGCGCGCAAAGAAGGCCGGCGACAGCGCCTTGACCAGGACATGTGCCGGCAGCCCGAGGGCGAGAAAGCTCAGCATCTGCGCGGTCGCAGCCGCATCCGCCGCCGTGAAGGCGCCGTGCTCGAACAGCAGGGTTGCGATCGGATCCGCCAGCACGATCAATCCCAGCATCGCCGGCAAAGCGAGGCCGACCGCGAGTTCAAGGCCGCGCGATTCGGCTTGCGCGACCGCGCCCGCCTCGCCGCCGCGCAGCGCGCGCGTCAGTTCGGGGACCAGCACGGTTCCCATGGCAACGCCGACGATGCCGAGCGGCAGCTCGACCAGGCGGTTGGCGAAATAGAGCCATGACACGGCGGATGGCGATGCGGAGGCGATGATCGCGCCGGCGACGGCGAGCAATTGCGGTCCCGAATTTGCGACCATGGCGGGAAGCGCGTGCACGAAGAAGCCGCGCATCTCGGCATCGAACGACACGCGCAACGGCGTTGCGAGGTCGCCGCCGCGCTGGCGCAAGGCCAGGATCGTGAGTTGCAGGAGGCCGGCGACGCCTGTGGTCGCGGCCAGCCACGTCGCCGCGAGCCCCGCCTCTTGCCGCGCGATGATGAGCGCCAGCATCGCTGCTATCAGCGCGACGTTGAACAGAAGCGGTGAAAACGCCGTCAAGGCGAAGCGGCCCTGGGCGCT
>WNGQ01001337.1_pt1 | contig 27984 bp, 25 predicted proteins | sample 5407661 | NCBI WGS metagenome assembly WNGQ01 (sample SAMN13153382, study PRJNA577476) | soil metagenome | isolation source: 60 cm soil or saprolite under Garry oak tree replicate 2 | place: USA:California | collected 2016-06-15 | reverse complement strand
TGGATGTATCGCAAGCGGGCAGGCGCGCCGAAGGCCGGCGAGCCGGCGCGTCCCGTGGTGTTCTTCGTGCACGGCTCCAGCGTCACCTCGCGGGTGTTCGATCTGTCCGTGCCCGCCCGCGGCGAATATTCGGTCATGAACGAGTTCGCCCGCCAAGGCTTCGACTGCTGGACCATGGACCACGAGAACTACGGCAAGTCGGGACGCACCTCAGGCAATTCCGATATCGCCAGCGGCGTCGAGGATCTCAAGGCCGCGGCCGAGGTGATCACGCGCGAGACCGGGCGGACCAAATTCCACTTCGTGGGCGAATCCTCGGGCGCCTTGCGCGCCGGGGCCTATGCGATGGTGGCGCCGGAGCGGATCGACCGGTTGGTGTTCGCGGCCTTCACCTACAAGGGCGAGGACTCGCCGACGCTCAAGAAGCGCGCCGAGCAGGTCGACTATTATCGTTCGCACAACATGCGCAAGCGCGACCGCGACATGATCCGCTCGATCGCCACCCGCGACAAGCCGGGCACCAGCGATCCCGCGGTGATCGAGGCGCTGGCCGATGCCGAGATGCAGTTCGGCGATCAGATCCCGACCGGAACCTATCTCGACATGACCGCCAATCTGCCGGTCGTGCATCCCGAAAAGGTGCTGGCTCCGGTGCTTCTCGTGCGCGGCGAATATGACGGCATCGCTGCGGTCGCCGACCTCGAGGAATTCTACAACGGGCTGCCGAACGGCGACCGGCAGTTCATCATCCTTCCGGGAACCGCGCATTCGGTGGTGCTGGCGATCAACCGGCAGCTGTTCTGGCACGTGACGAGGGCGTTCCTCACCCTGCCGGCACCGACCGCGACGTGACGCCGTAAGGCGTCATTCCGGGGCGCGCGAGGCGCGAACTGTGATGTGCAATTGCACATTGGAGAATCTCGAGATTCCCCGATGCGCAATTGCGCATCTGAGGTCTGGTCCTTCGGACCATCCAGGAATGACAGTCCAAAAATTTCGAATCCCCTGTCGGATCGCCGCCCTGCCGTTCGTCCTCGGGTGGTCCAAGACAAAACGAGGAACCGGTTGATGTCAAAAATCTGCCCCTGCCTGTGGTTCGATGGCGAAGCCGAACAGGCCGCAAATATGTACGTATCGCTGCTGCCCGATTCCAGAATCGAAACGATCCAAAGGAATACGGTCGACGGCCCGTCCGGGAAGGCCGGCTCCGTGCTGGTGGTGGAATTCACACTCGCGGGCCAGCGCTTCATGGCGCTCAATGGCGGCATGCGCGTCGAATATACCCACGCGGTGTCCTTCAAGATCGACTGTGCCGATCAGGCCGAGGTCGACCGGCTCTGGGATGCGCTGCTATCGGACGGTGGCGAGCCTAGCCGGTGCGGCTGGCTCAAGGACCGCTACGGCGTGTCCTGGCAGATCGTGCCGACCGCGCTTCCCAAATATCTGGGCGGCGCCGACCGCGAGGGCGCCAAGCGGGCGATGCAGGCGATGATGGGCATGATCAAGCTCGATATCGAAGGCTTGCGGCGCGCCTATGAAGGCCGGTCTGCGGCGTAACCCGGGCAGGACTGAATTGGAGTCGGCGCGATCGCCAACGTTCGCTGTCATGCTCCGCGAAAGCGGGGCATCCAGTACACTGCGGCGTCTCGGTTCAAGCCGCGGCGGCTCTGGAATACTGGGTCGCCCGGTCAAGCCGGGCGACGACAAGCGAGACTAAAGGCTAGTAATTGATCCGCAATCCGACGCCGCCATGGATCGTGTTGCCGACCGGCTGCGGGCCCAGCGTGCCGTTGACGAAGAGATCCGCGACCCAACCCTTGGCAAGCCGGAAGCCGAGCCGCCCGCCATATTCGAACCAGCCCTGGTTGCCCATGGTCGGCACCACCATGCCGTCGCCGGTCACGGTGGCGACGATGCCCGAATGCGTCGCAAAGGACTGCACCCAGCCGCCGTTGATGTTGCCCTCAACACTTGGGGTAATGAGGTGCGTCCACTGGCCGCCGATCTTGACGAGGCTCGTCCGATCCGTGCCGGTCGCGATCGTGGCGTCGAATGGATTGAAGGCTGCGGCCGGATCGGTATAGCCGGCCACGCGCTGCCACAATTGCCAGACTTCGATGGAGGCCGCCAGTTCGTCCCGCGGCGACAATCGGCTGATCCAGCCGGCGCGGCCGTAGACGGCATAGTTCGAACTGTTGGTCGAACTCGTCAGCGCGACGGGCCCGAAATTCGTCACGTAGGCGCGGCTGTAGCGGACCTTCTCCCAGGGCGTCAGGATGGTGCCGATGTCGAAGAACGGCCGCGACGACCCCCAATCGGTGAAATCGTAGCGCAACGCGAACGCCCCGATCGGTGCGCTGGTCACGTGGTATGCAGTCGGAACAATTGATCTGTTCATTGACCCCGAGCAGCACCGAACCGAGCACCTGGTTGGTGATCATCTGGTTGAAGCGCTGGTTGGCGAGACCGCCAATCGATGCGCCGCTGGAGTCGGCGCCGGTCGGCGTCGGTGAGGGGGTGGGCGTCGGTGTTGGAGTGGTTGCCGGCGTTGGGGTGGTCGTCGGGGTTGGTGTTGGGGTCGGTGTTGGGCACGCGACCACGACCTCGGAATCGGAATTGGAATTGCAGTTTGTTGGCGAAGGCGAAGGGCAGTTCCCATCGCAAGAGTTAGTTAGCACCGTCACGGGATCACCTTGCGCCGCTGCCGGAGATGCCGGCGTGAGCACCGCGACGAGCGAAGCCATCGCGGTGAGCACCGCAGAAAGGACCAGGCTGCGGAGGGCTTTCCTCATGGTCAGCGTCCGCACAGGGCGTCGTCGATCGGCGGCGTCACCGTCGAGGCGTCCGCGAAATCGCTGACCGAGCAGAGCCCGGCCGCCGCCGCGCAGGCCGCGGAGAAGGTCCAGGGCGGCACATTGGCCTTCTTGATCGTGGTCCTGCCGCCCGCCGATGTGATGATCGCGGTGTCGCCCGGCTGCGTCAGTTCGATGCATTGGCCGCCGGTCGCGCAGACCCGCGAGCCGCCTTCCTGCAGCACCACGATGGTCTGGCCGCGCTGCGACAGGATATCGAGGATTGTGCCGCGCACGCCGATGGTCGCAAGCGGCGTCGAGATCTTGTAGGCGGTCTTTTCCGAATGGCCGGTGACGAAGCGGAAGGCGCCCGTGGTCAGGCGGATCGCGATGTCGCGGTAGGAATGGTCGTCGTTGAACACTGTGCGGTCGAGCACCAGCGAAGCGTTCGGTCCGAGCGAAAGATTGGTGCTGTCGATCATCACGAGGCGCGCCGCGCTGTCGGTGCCGGTGCGCACGTTCTCGTCGCGCAATACGCCGTCGCCGACATTGATCTGGCTGGTCGCCGGCGTCGCGACACGCAGCACTTCATTCTTGATGATGACGGCTTCGCCGATCCGCGTCTCCGCACGCGCCGTTGTCATCACAAACATCGCGGCGATGCAAAGGGCGAAGACAAAAGGAATGCGGCGATACCAATACATTTGATTGCCGATCAATATATGCCCTATCGTATCGGATGGCGCCCGCCAGAGATGTAACAAATTTGCCACAAGCATGATCCCATCGACCCGTTGTTTAGTGCGGGCCAGCTGGAATTGCGTTCAATGCGACGGACCAAAAAATCGTCCTCGGCCACAATTGCCGGCGGTGCGGCCGATTTCGCGAAATCCGCAAGCGAGTCGCCGTCCGTCCCGATTCTTTTCGTCGGCCGCAACGTCGCGGTCGCCGCTGTCATCTTCATCATCGCGCATCTCGTGCTCCTGATCGAGGTGGCCACGCCGGAGAAATTTGTCTTCGACGAGTTTCATTATGTGCCCGCGGCGCGGCAGATGCTCGAGCCGCCGGGATCATCGCCGATGCTCAATCCGATGCATCCGCCGCTCGCCAAGCAACTGATCGCGCTCTCGATTGCGAGCTTCGGCGATCATGCGCTGGGCTGGCGCTACCCGGGTGTGCTGTTCGGCGCGCTCGCCATTGTCGCGGTCTATCTCTGCGCGCTCGCGTTGTTTGCGGCACAGGGGCCGGCGATCGCCGCGGCGCTGATCGCTTTTTTCAACCAGATGGTCTTCGTGCAGGCGCGGGCCGCGATGCTCGACATCTTCGCGCTCACCTTCACACTGCTCGCGATCGCGGCATTCCTGCGCGGCTTCCGTGAGCAGCGGCCGCATCTGTCGTTCGCGCTCGCAGGGCTCGGCTTCGGCCTGTCGGGGGCCTGCAAATGGAGCGGATGGTTTCCGCTCGTGGTCGCGATCGTCATCGTCGCCGTCATCCGGTTGATGCAGGGCTGGCGTGTATGTTTTGCCGACGCCAGGCCCGATGACTGGTATCGCCCCGACCTCTGGCCCGATTTCAGACTGCATCATTTCGTCGGCTGCTTCCTGCTATTGCCGGCGCTGGCCTACTTCGCGACCTTCATTCCGCTTTACGGCCCGTCGCTGCCCGATATCCTTGAGGCGCAGCGGCGCATCTTTGCCGACAACGCCACGAGCGCGATTGCCGGCCACACCTATCAGAGCGCATGGCCGACCTGGCCGTTGCTGGCGCGGCCGGTGTGGTATCTCTTCGACAAGGTTGGCGACGACCGCATCGCGGCCATCGTGCTGCTCGGCAATCCGCTGGTGTTGTGGCCGGCACTTGTGGCCATTGCGATCTGCCTGCGCGACTTCATCGTGCAACGGCGCGCGGTTCCGTTTCTGATTCTGGCGTTCTACTTCGGACCGTATCTGGCCTGGGCGCTACTGCCACGGAGCCTGGCATTCCTCTATTACTACCTGCCGTCCGCGACGGTCGCGAGCCTCGCGCTGGTCTATGCATTGACCCGAGGCAACACCCCGCGCTGGCTGTTGTGGGCGTTCGTCGCGCTCGCCGGCGCGGGCTTCATCGTGATGCTGCCGATCTCGGCGGCATTCGTGGGCACCTCGATGGCGACATTCAGCCACCTGATGCTGTTCAAGAGCTGGATCTGAGTCCGCGTCGGACTCTTAGCCGACCGCGCGGTGTTCAGAACGCGAACCACGGGATCCGGCTCCAGGTGATGTGGCGGCAGCAACGGTGACAAGGGTAGTCGCGGGTCCGCTCATCTCGGTCATCGCTCCGGGAAGGCTTCGATCGCCACTTTCAATCCGGCAATCCGCCTGCCGGGTGTCGGCCGGCGGATCGTACGCATGGCGTCACTTGGCGGCGGTCTTGGTGTCCATGTTGACGACCTGGACGCGGCGGTTGACCGGATCGGTCGGCGCGTTCGGAGTCTTGAGCCTGGTCTTGCCGTAACCGACGGTGACGAGGTCGCCGCCGCCAAGGCTGTATTTCTCGACCAGATAGCGCTTGATCGTGTCGGCACGGCGTTCGGAGAGATCCTGGTTGAAGGGCTCGCTGCCGACCGCATCGGTGTAGCCGGCGACCACGAAGGTCGATCCCTTCAGGCTCGGATTGGAGAGCGCCTTGCCCAATTCCTGCACGGCGGTCACCGACGTCTTGCTGATGTCGGCCGAGTTGTAGTCGAACTGGATTTCCAGATCGATCTTCGGCTTGGCGGATGCGATCTCCGCGATTTCCTCGCGCTCGCCCAGCGACAGCGACCGCGTCTTGCGGTTACGCACGCTCTGCAGGAAGGAGACCTCCTTGGCTTTGACCGCGGGGTCGACCTGCGGCGCAGCGGCCATCGACAGTCCGCGGGTCAGCGGCTTGGGCTGCAGCGCTTGGAGGATCTGGTCGGCCGAGACGTTGTTGTCGGCGGCCAGCGCCAGGCCCGCGGTCATCGACAACGCGGCGCAGATGGTGATCGCCTGAAGGCCGGAAAATCTGTGGAAGCGGGTCATCGTCGTATCCTCGCGGTTCACGCCTGATGGGCGTCTGGATGATCGAAGACTAGGACAGGGCAAGCGCTCCCGATGTGATTCACGTCACATGGCGAGGCATCGAGAACCCCGAGCCATGCGATTCTGGACGAAAAGGCCGCCAGCTTTGGCGAGCTGTAACGTCCACGAGTTCATTATTGCAACAGTCGTAAGAGTTTGACATGTACTCCACATGTTTTTATGCTGCCCACATGTCGACGATGATTCAAATCCGCAATGTACCGGATGCGCTGCACCGCCGGCTCAAGTCACGTGCCGCGCTCGCCGGCATGTCGCTGTCCGACTACCTGCTTAGCGAAATCCGTCAGGTTGCGGAGCGTCCGACGCTTGATGAGCTGCGGGCCCGCCTTGCGCAGCGCCCGGGAACGACCCTTTCCCCGGAACCGGCACAAGCAGTGCGGGCGGAACGCGATCGGCAATGATCGTCGTGGATGCCTCGGCAGTGCTCGAAGTACTGCTTCGGACACCGGCGGCAAGCGTAGTGGAGCAGCGGCTGTTCGCGCGATCACAGACCTTGCACGCGCCGCATCTGCTCGACGTCGAGGTTGCCCAAGTGGTTCGCCGCTATGTCGCGAACGGCCAGATCGATGCCGAGCGCGGCCGCATGGCTCTCGCCGACCTCGCTGATCTTCCCCTGCGCCGGTATGCGCACGATTTTCTCTTGCCGCGCGTCTGGGACTTGCGGAGCAATTTCACGGCCTACGACGCCATCTACGTCGCGCTGGCCGAAGTGCTCGACGCGCCGCTCTTGACCCGCGACAAACGTCTGGCCGCTTCGCCGGGCCATCAGGCGCGCATCGAACTGGCGTGAGCAAGCGCAGCCCGCACGAGCGTAGCGAGGTGCGGAGCCGAAAGGCAATTCAGCCGCCGATATCGCTTTCGCTGATCCGGGCTACGCCTGCTGCCGTGGTGGTGCCGCCCGCCGCACCCATGCGCGACAGCGTGGCGTCGCGCATGACCAACTCGTGCGACAGCACGGCTACGACATGCAGCGTGACCGCGACGGAGGCGATCACGGCGATGAACCCGTGCAGGCCTTCGCCGAGCGAGGACAACGCCTTGCTGTCCCGGACCAGGCGCGGCAGGTCGAACAGCCAGAAATATTCCAGCGCGTAACCGCCGGCGGCCGAATAGGCATAGCCGCTCGCCGGCATCAGGCCGTAGAGCGCCCAGTGGTTCACGGAAGAGGCCATGCGGACGAGCCAGCCGAAGGCTGCCGGAGTAGCTCGCGGGCGCGTTTGGGCGACAACGCCACGGCATTGCCGATCTCTGGACAACAAATCGACGAGATGCGGACGTAAAATTACCCCTCGCAAAAGAAAATCGAACAAAACCAACACGCTGACAAGAAAATCCAACAAAGAGGCGAAGCCGAGCCCGTGTTTCATTCAGTCAGACGACAAAGCGATTATCAGGGTTATCGCCCAGGCACGCCGCCGGACCAAGCGGGATCATCGATTTCGGGACCGATCCTGATCGGTGCGGCCATGATTGCGACGGCGCTGTTGCTATCGACGCTGATCACAACCTTGGGCAGCCGCTATGTCGGGTTTGAAAGTTCCACCGAGGACAGCGCGTGGCTGGTGGATCGCCTCACCGGTAGTGTCTACAGGTGCCAGACCCCGGGCCGCGGCCGGGCGGCCTGCGATTCAGACACGGCGACGGGCAGCATTTCCGGACGGCCGAAATAGACGGCCCCCAACTCCCAGTCCGCACGACCTTCGAGAATCTTGCCGCACGGCAGCGAAACCGCGCCAGGACTCCGCGCGACCGATGCCAACAAGGAGATGGCCATGGCCAACATGGACATGAGCAACGGCAAGATGAAGGGCGCCTGCATGCACGACATGAAGGCGCAGAAGATGAGCATGACGAAGTAGAGCCATGCCGCCGGTTTGAAGTTCCTGCGCCGCAAGCCGCGAGCTCGCGTCCCGGGAACTTCAGCCGTTGGTCGGCATCAAGCGTGCCGCCTGGTCCGCGACGTATTGCCAAAGCCGCTTGGCGACCGGGCCGTGCGGCGCGTCGCGCAGGCGCGCCGCCACCAGTTCGACCTGGCCGCCCCTGAAATTCTTGCCGGTAATCGGCAACAGCGTCTTGTCGCGCAGATCCCGTTCGATGATGTAACGCGGCATGTGGCCCCAGCCCATCCCCTGAAGGATGAGCTCCCGTTTCATGAGCTGATCGCTGACGGTCCAGCTCCGCGCGCCCTCGACCAGATAATAGTTGCGCGGCTCGGAATGGCGCGCGGTATCTCGGATCACGCATTGCGCATAGTCGCGCATCTGTTCCGGCGTGATCGACGTCGAGATCGGAAAGCGCAGGAAGTGCGGTGCGACGACCGGAATGACCTTCACCGTGAACAGGTCGACGAATTCCAGGCGCGGGTCGCTCTTCTCGATGTAGTGGAAGATGAGGTCCGCTTCGTTGTCGAACAGCCGCTCCCACGGGCCGGACACCGCTTCGAAATGCAGGTGCAGCTTGGTGCCCGGATAATTGTCGAAGAAGCGGCGCAACAGCCCGAGCGTTTCCGGCAGCGGACTGACGTCGCCGATCACGACGCGCAGTTCGCTTTCCTCGCCCATCGCCAATTGCGCGGCATGATCGCGCAGCCGCTGCATCTCAAGCAGGAACACCCGGGTGTGTTCGTAGAACGAGCGGCCGGCCTCCGTGAGCGTGACGCGATAGCCGCTGCGGTCCAGGAGATTGAGTCGCAGCTGGGCTTCGAGATTCTTGACCGATGACGAGATGGTCGGCTGCGACCGCAGAAGTTTTTCGGCGGCCGCCTGGAAGCTGCCCTCGCTGACGACGGCTTCGAAGCATTGCAATTGATGCAGTGTCAGCCCGTCCAACATGATCTGAAATACCTATGTAGATGATCAAGATTATATTCTTTTTTTCAATGCCGCAATTGATCAGGTTGCGCCGCGTCATTGCAACCACGGAGCTCAGCCATGCGCGCCATCGTCATCAAGCAATATGGACGGCCGGAGGTTCTTGCCATCGAAGACCGGCCGGACCCCGAAACCAGGTCCGGACACGTCATCGTCGAAGTGAAGGCGTTCGGCCTCAACCGCGCCGAGAGCTATATGCGTTCCGGCGCCTGGGGCGACGTCGCCGAGATCACCGGGATCGAGTGCGTCGGCATCGTCAGGTCCGATCCTGACGGCCGGTTCGAACCCGGCCAGAAGGTCGCGGCGCTGATGGGCGGGATGGGGCGGCTCATCAATGGCAGCTATGCCGAGCTGGTCAGCGTCCCCGCAACCAATGTGGTTCCGATCGCCACTCATCTTGCCTGGGAAGAGTTCGCCGCGATTTCGGAATCCTACGCCACCGCGTGGAGCAGCGTGCGCGGCAATCTCGCGCTGCTGCCGGGCCAGACGCTGGTGGTCCGCGGTGGGACCTCCTCGCTCGGACAGGCCGCCATCAACATCGCCGCCGAGCTCGGTGCGCGCGTGATCGCCACCACGCGCAATGCCAAGCGCCGGCCGATGCTGGAGGCGCTCGGCGCCGGCGAGGTGTTGCTGGAAGCGCCCGAACTGTCGAAGCGGATCCGCGAGCTTCATCCCAAGGGGGTGGATGCGGTTCTCGACGTCATCGGCAACAGCACCGTGCTCGACTCGCTGGCCATGGCGCGGCGTGGCGGGCGGACCTGCGTGGTCGGTCTGCTCGACCACGTCGCCGCAATCCCCGACTTCAACCCGCTGTTCCAGATGCCCCATGCCGGCGTGCATTTCTCCGGCTTTGTGAGCTGGTCGCTCGGCACGCCCGATTGCCCGCTCACCGAGATCCCGTTCCAGGGCATCGTCGATCGCGTTGCCACAGGCAGCTACAAGGCCAAGCCCGCCCACGTCTTTCGCTTCGAGGACGTTCGCGAAGCCCATCGCCTGATGGAGCAGAACGAGGCGAACGGCAAGATCGTCGTCCGCGTCTGAACAAGATCCAGTTCATCGGTCCGGAGTATTTGTCATGACTGTCGCCTATCGCCATGCCGTCGTCGACGGCATCACGATCTTCTATCGCGAAGCAGGGCGCGCGGACGCGCCCGCGCTCCTGCTGTTGCACGGCTTTCCGTCATCGTCACACATGTTTCGCGAGCTGATGCCGCAGCTCGCCGATCGCTATCGCCTGATTGCGCCCGATCTTCCCGGCTTCGGCTTCTCCAGCGCGCCTGAGGCCGCGACTTTCAAATACACCTTCGACAATCTGGCGCAGATCATCGATCGTTTCACCGAAACGATTGGCCTATCGTGCTACGCGATCTATGTCTTCGACTATGGCGCCCCGGTCGGGTTTCGTCTTGCCCTGGCGCATCCGGAGCGTATCACCGCGATCGTTTCGCAGAATGGCAACGCCTATCTGGAGGGCCTGAGCGAGGGATGGAATCCAATCCAGGCCTACTGGAAAGAGCCGACGCCGGAGAATCGGTTCGCGCTGCGGGCGTTCCTCAGTCCCGAGACCACCAGATGGCAGTATGTCCATGGTGTGAGGGACGAGAGCCTGGTCGCGCCGGAATCCTACACACTCGATGCCGCGCTGCTGGCGCGGCGGGGCAATGACGAGATCCAGCTCGACCTGTTTCTCGACTATGCCGGCAACGTCGCGCTCTATCCCAAATTCCAGGCCTATTTCCGCGAGCGCCAGCCGCCACTGCTGGCGGTGTGGGGCAAGAACGACCCGTTCTTCCTGGTCCAGGGCGCGGAGGCGTTCAGGCGCGACAATCCCAATGCCGAGGTGCAATTCTTCGATACCGGGCATTTCGCGCTCGAAACCCATGCGCGGGACATTGGCGCTTCGATCGGCGCGTTCCTCGGCAGACATGTCCGGTGAGGCGTCGGCATCGGGCCTGTCGTCGGCCCCGCATTGCCCGCTGTGCAGCGGACCCGACCGGCTTCGCATTTGCGCGAATCCCGTTACATTGTCGCCATGTCTGCTGCCAGCACGGTCCATCCCCTCACCAACGCCGAGGCCAGGCGCATCTGGCTGCGCGCGCAGCGGCTCGATCTGCCCGAACCCTTCGGTGCCGGACCGCAGGCGACCGCGGCCGCCGTCGCGCATCTCGGCTATGTGCAGATCGACACCATCAACGTCATCGAGCGCTGCCACCATCATATCTTGTGGAGCCGCATCCCCGACTATCGGCGCGCCGATCTGCGCCAGGCACAGAGCGCCGACAAGAGCGTGTTCGAATACTGGACCCATGCGCTGTCCTACGTGCCGGCGGCGGATCTGCGCTTCTTTCTCGGGGCGATGCGACGCCATCGCCGCGAGGGCCATAAATGGCTGAGCTCGGTCACGCCCGCCGACCTGCGCAAGGTGATGCGGCTGATCCGCCGCGACGGCGCGCTGACCATCCGCGACATCGACGACGACGTGCTGACCGAGAAGGAGCATTTGTGGGCGAGTCGCAAGCCGTCGAAGCGGGCGCTGCAACTGGCGTTCTATACCGGTGCGCTCACGATCAGCGAACGCGACGGCATGCTGAAGAGCTACGAACTGATCGAGCGGCATTTCGGCTGGGACAGGCCGCCGAAACCGGCGTCGCCTTCGGAAGTCACCTCGTATCGGCTCGACCGCGCGCTGCGTGCGCAGGGCATCGTGAGCCTCGATTCGGTCTGCCATCTCGACGCGCCGAGCAAGGCGAGCGTTCTGCGGGTGATCGAGGCCAGGGTGCGGCGTGGGGAATTGGTGCCGATCGCGCTCGAAGGCGCGGGAAAGCAGGCGCATTGGGCACGGCCCGAGACCTTGGAAACCCGGGCTTCCGAATCCGCGGATCTCGTACACATCCTCTCGCCGTTCGATCCTCTGATCATCCAGCGCAAGCGGACGCAGCTGTTCTTCGACTACGACCATCGCTTCGAGGCCTACGTGCCGAAGGACAAGCGCCGGTTCGGCTACTTCGCGCTGCCGGTCCTGGTCGGCTGCGAGATCGTCGCGGCGGTCGATCTCAAGACCGATCGCAGGAATGAAAAGCTCCTGATGCAGAAATGGAGCTGGGTCGGGAAGGGGGCAGCGCGAGCCGCGCGCAGCGACTTCAAGCGCCGGATCGAAGATGAACTCCACCGCTTCGAGCGCTTTCAACTCGCGGAGTGAGGGACGGCCGGTTTTGCCGGAAGCGGCTATTTCAATCCGCTGACCATCAGCGCGCAGGTATCCGTCATCCAGGCGGTCGCGAGATCGGGAATGACGCGAAGCCGCCGGTGCAAGTACTGCGCGACGACGCCCTGCATCGCCGAGAGGTAGATGGCGGCGCGCCCGACGACGAGATCCGGCGCCATGCCGGTGCCGGCAAAACCGACCGCAAAGACTTGCGTGGACTCGGTGATCACGGCCTCGAGTTTGGGAAATTTCATGGCGAGGCTCGGATAGGCGCCTGTCGCGAACAGGAAGTGGTTCGGATTGTCGCGACCATACAGATACATGGCGACGCCCGCGGCCACCAGCATCGGTTCGCCCGGCGGTTTTTGCGCCGTGGCCCCCTTCAGGCGCTCGAGGAATTGCCGCCAGCATCGCTCCGCCACGTCGGCCAGCAGCGACTCCTTGTCCGGAAAATGCCGGTAGATCGCACGGTGGTTGACGCCGGTGTCGCGGGCGAGGTCGCGCAGCGTGATCGAGTCCGAACCATGCGTCTCGATACGCAGAAGCGCCGCATTCAAGAGTGCGTCCGGCAGATTCCCGTGACGAAACGTCGATCGCTTCGGTGGAGAGCGAACAATCGCTGGAACTCCTTGGTTCAATGTCATGCTTCCTCTCTGCGGGTTGCGTCGGTTAAAGTCACCTTAGGAGACAATTGGTTAGCCGGTCCGATTGAATCTATCAGCACACGATTACCTTTCTGGAGCGATGTTTACCAACGCGGACAATTGTTGCCGACGCGATTCTTGCGTCTGCGTGGACGATATGTCTCCCTTCGGACGCAAGGGAGAGCCGTACGTTCGGCCTTGCTGAGACACCTTCGAACAGCGATCAAAGCTCGATTTTGCAGCCACTTGTTCAGTCTCTCCGTTCCGCGTTTGCGAGCCTGCTGCGACGGGATCTTGCCGACACCCTCAACCGTTGATCTGCCAGTCAGTCCGTCCGGTCGGCCGGTTGACGGGGGTGTGCGTCCATTCTATGTCTCCAAGGGAGACAATTATCAACGGATATAGTTGGAATCGGTCAAAAGGGTGGCGCTTAAGTCTCCAGTGGAGACTGACCGAACGGCGGGGAGTTCTGCGTGCCCGTCCTCTACGCGTAAAGGAGTTGGAGCATGATTAACGTTGGTGTTTTTCAGGATCGCGAGGAGAGCGTCATGTCTCCGCCGCTGGTCCCGCTCTCGGTGATTATCGTTGCCCTTGCCTGCCTGCTGCAGTGGTTGCTGCCGATCGAAATCATGGCCGACATCGAGTTCATCGAGGATATCGATCCGGATTGGCTGGCCGCGTTGGGCCTGGTCGTCGCGGCCGCCGGATTGTCGCTGAGCCTGAAGGGATATCTCGCGCTGAAGTGGCGGGGCGGGGCCGTCAGTCCATCGCAGCCTCCAAAGGTGCTCGTCACTGACGGCGCTTTCAGTTGGACCCGGAATCCGGGATATCTCGGAGTCCTGATCGGATTGTCCGGCGTCGCGCTGATCTTTTCCTTCGACTGGCTGTTGATCGTGATCGTTCCGGCCTGGGTCATCGTGAATCGGACCGTGGTCAGGGGCGAGGAGCGCTACCTCGAACGCAAATTCGACAAGTCCTATCGAGACTATTGCGATCGCGTCCCGCGCTACTTCTTCGTTCGCTGAGCCGGTCTATTTGAAACCCTTCACGAGCATTGCGCAGACACCCGTCATCCATTCGGTGGCGTGGATGGGAGCGAGCCGAAGTCGCCGATGCAGGATCTGCGAGACGATGCCCTGCAGCGTCGCGGTGTAGACGGCCGCGCGCGAGACCACCAGATCCGGCGCCATGCCGGTGCCGGCAAAGCCGACCGCGAAGATCTGCAAGGCCTCCATGATCGCGGCCTCGAGTCTCGGAAACGTGACGTCCGGACCCGGGTAGGCGCCGGTCGCGAACAGGAAGCGGTTCGGATTGTCGCGCCCGTATTTGTACATGGCAACGCCGGCCGCCAACAGCGTCGGTTCGCCCGGTGGCGTGTTGGCGGTGGCTTGCCTCAACTTTTCGATGTATTCCTGCCAGCATCTCTCCGCAACGTCGGCCAGCAGCGTTTCCTTGTCCGGAAAATACCGGTAGATCGCACGATGGTTGACGCCCGTGTCGTGGGCGAGGTCGCGCATGGTGATCGAATCCGCGCCGTGCGCCTCGATGTGCCGGAGCGCCGCCTCCAGCAGTGCTTCCGACAGGTTTCCGTGGCGAAACGCGGCCCTTTTCGGCGCCGTTCGGCGTCCCATTGCGGAAAACTCCCTGAAAGCCGCGATGTGCCCCTCTTGGCACGGCGGCCGATTATCAAGTCACCATAGGAGACAATGCGCCAATGTACATCTGCATTGATTGATGAACAGTATGCTTTTTGGAGTGGTCACTCGACGGAAACAAGTATCGCGAGCATAAATGTCTCCCACGGAGACAATAACCACGAGCGCGTTGCAATTTCGTGTTCCAGCGGAGACGTTCACCCGTTCTGTTCCGATTGCGAGATCCGATTGCGGGAGGAGCCGCCCGACCTCGCGCGGTCTTGATCGGAGTGGAGTGCGAATGAGCTTCGGAAAGTGGGCACCAGCGGGCGCCAACCGAAGTTCGTGAACAATGCACGCCGAGATGGAACACCGACTTCGGAAAGCCGGCACGAGCAGCGCTATTTCAGCCCGTTCACGAGCATCGTGCAGACATCAGCCATCCATTCGGTGGCGCGTTCCGGAGACAGACGCAGCCGCCGATGCAATATCTGTGAGACCAGGCCTTGCAGCGCCGACAGGTACAAAGCGGCCCGCCCGACCACGATGTCCGGCGCCATTCCGGTGCCGGCGAAGCCGATCGCCAGGATCTGCACGGCCTCCATCACCGCGGCCTCATAGGCCGGGAACTTGCCTTCAAGATTGAAGCGCCCGCTGTTCACGAAATGGTACACGTTGGGATGATCGCGCCCATACAGATAGTTGGCGACGCCTGCGGCCACCAGCATCGCATCGCCCGGCGCCTTGTTGGCGATCGCCTTCCGCTGATACTTGATGTAGTCCCTCCAGCACTTCTCCGCGACGCCGGCGAGCAAGCTGTCCTTGTCGGGAAAATGCCGGTAGATCGCGCGGTGGTTGACGCCGGTGTCGCTCGCAAGGTCGCGCAGCGTGATCGAATCCACGCCGTCGGCCTCGAGGCGCTTGAGCGCCGCTTCCGTCAGGGCCTCCGCGAGGTTTCCATGACGGAAGGTCGACCGCTTTGGCTTCAATGCGTGAGCCATTCCTAAAATAACCCTAACATTGAGGCTTTCTCGTCATCTCTTGACGGCGAAGTTTGTTGGCCCTTAAGTCTCCATAGGTGACAAACTCTTAATAGGCGGTTAATCGCAGGTAATATTGTGCTGATTGATTTCCACTGAGATGTCGCCAGTGGAGACAAGTCAGGTGGATAGCGCGTTCCCGGCGGTCCTGCGGCTTGGCTCTCTCTAAATGTAAAGGAGTTGAGTTTGACCCGCGTAGAGACCCTTCCGGACGGCGAGGACGTTGCGACGTTCCCACGGCTCGTTCCGCTTTCATTATTCGTCGTCGCCGTGGCAAGCCTGCTGCAATGGATCGTGCCGATCGAAATCATATCCGATATCGAGTTCATTGAAGACATCGACCCGTTCTGGCCGCCCGCGCTGGGCTTGATCATCGCGCTCGCCGGGTTGTCGCTGAGCCTTGCCGGCCACTGGGCGTTGAAGCGGCGGGGTGCCGATGTGCCACCCTATCAACCCGCTACGATACTCGTCACCGATGGCGTTTTCAAATGGACCCGCAATCCCGGTTACCTCGGCATGTTCATCGGATTGTCCGGCATCGCGCTGGTGTTTGCGCTGGACTGGCTCGTGATCCTGATCGTTCCGTTGTGGCTTTTCCTGAACTCCGCGGTGGTCGGGCAGGAGGAAATCTACCTTGAGCACAGATTCGGCAACGCCTATCGAAAATACGTGAGGCGCGCTCCGCGTTACCTCTTCATTCACTGAGCTTGTGACCGACCGGGACGGCACTGCAACCCTTGCTTGCGGCTGACGCGGCTGGCGTGCGCAGACGCGCAGCACCCCGAAAGGACTGCGACGCCGCAGGCGCGGACTTCCGGTGCTCGCAGCACAGCCGCTGGTTGACGGCTTTCCGGTTTTCCTCGGCGGACACGAGAGCCGGGTGGAGTTTGCGGAGGCAGGGCAGGCGAAGTAGCCGCCGTCGCCCCGGCGAAGGCCGGGGCCTATACGTCGCGGCCCCTCGTGAGGGCCCGCGCGGAGACGTCTTGCTTAAACAATTATTCGCGGTGGTTATGGGCCCTGGCCTTCATCAGGGTGCGACGAGGGATTTGAGCTGCGACAACATGTCTTAACGCTCACGAAATGATGATCAGTGACGATTGTTGACAATCGTCATAAGAAAATCGACACTCTTCAGGAAATCAAGCCGAGGAGTGTCCGATGTTGGTGCGGTCGATTTTAGATAGCTATTCCAGGCTCTTAGTTGGAATAGTGTTGGCTCTTGTGGCGATTTCGCTGGCCGGGTGCAACGACGGTGTCGCCCAAAAGGCCGAGCCGCCGCGTCCGGTTCTGGTCGCCACAGCCCACTACGAGGCCGAAACCCCCGAGCGCAGCTTCGTCGGAACCATCCGTCCGCGGATCGAGGCGGACATGGGTTTTCGGGTCCCCGGCAAGGTGGCGAAACGCCTGGTCGAGGTCGGTCAGACCGTCGATGTCGGCCAGCAACTCGCCACGCTCGATGAAGTCGACCTGAAACTGCAGGCCGAACAGGCCGAAGCCGAATTGCGCGCCGCGACCGGCGTGTTGGCGCAGGCCGCCGCCGCCGAAACCCGCGCCAAGGATTTGCGTGCCAAGGGCTGGACCACCGATGCGCAGATGGATCAGGCCAGTGCCGCCGCCGACGAGGCGCGGGCGCGGCTCAATCGCGCCGAGCGGTCGGTCGAACTCACCAGGAACAGCCTCTCCTATGCGACGCTGGAGGCCGACACCCGCGGTGTCGTCACCGCGACCCTGATCGAGCCCGGCCAGGTCGTTGCCTCCGGTCAAACCGCGATCCGCGTCGCGCGCTTTGGGGAAAAGGAGGCGGTGGTCGCGATCCCCGAGACGCTGGTGCAGCGTGCGAAAGAGGGGACCGCGACCGTGACCTTGTGGTCCGAGCCCGACAAGAAATATGCGGCCAGGCTGCGCGAGATTGCGCCCGCCGCCGATCCTGCGACCCGCACCTATCTCGCGAAATTCTTGCTGCCCGATGCCGGCGACAGCGTTTCGCTCGGCATGACCGCCACGCTGACGCTCGCCGATCCTGCCACCATGCGGGTCGCGCGGCTGCCCTTGTCGGCCTTGTTCAGCGAAGGCGGCAATCCTTCGCTCTACGTCGTCGACGACAAGGGCGAGGTCACGCTGAGGCCCGTTGCGGTCAAGGCCTACCAAAGCAACGACGTCCTGATCTCGGGCGGCATCGCGGAAGGCGCCAAAGTGGTCGCGCTCGGCGTGCAGAAACTCGATGCCAGCCAGAAGGTCAGGGTGGTGTCGTCGCTGTCGTTCTGAGCACCGTCATTCCGGGACGGTCCGAAGGACCGGCCCCGGAATCTCGAGATTCTCAGATGTGCAATTGCACATCTTAGTTCGCCTCTACGAGGCGCCCGGAATGACGAAGACCGGTACTTGAATTGGAGGGTGCGATGAAGCGTTTCAATCTTTCGGCCTGGGCGGTCAGCCATCCCGCTCTCGTCCTGTTCCTGATCGTAGCGCTCGGCGTCGCCGGCTTCTTCTCCTATCAAAAGCTCGGCCGGGCCGAAGATCCGTTCTTCACGGTCAAGGTGGTGAACGTCTCGGCGATCTGGCCGGGCGCGACCGCGGCGGAAATGCAGAGCCAGGTCGCCGATCCCATCGAGAAGAAGCTGCAGGAGCTGCCCTATTTCGAGAAGGTGCAGACCTATTCGAAGCCGGCCTTCACGGCGATGCAGGTCACCTTCCGCGACTCGACGCCGGCAAAGGACGTGCCGTATCTATTCTATCTGCTGCGCAAGAAACTCGTCGACGCGCAGGGCGACTTGCCGACCGGCGTGCTCGGCCCCGTCGTCAATGACGAGTTCTCCGACGTCGATTCCATTCTCTATATGATGACCGGCGACGGCGCCGACTACGCGCAGTTGAAGAAGGCCGCCGAAGGTCTGCGCCAGCGGCTGTTGAAGGTCACTGGCGTCACCAAGGTCGACATCTACGGCACCCAGGACGAGCGCATCTTCGTCGAGTTCTCGCATGCCAAGCTCGCCACGCTCGGCATCACGCCGCAGGCCTTGTTCGACTCGCTCGCCAAGCAGAACAACGTGGTGCCCGCCGGCACGGTCGAGACCTCGGCGCAGCGCGTGCCGCTGCGCGTCACCGGCGCGCTCGATGGCGCCAGGGCCGTCGCGGAAAGCCCGGTCGAAAGCAACGGCCGCGAGTTCCGGCTCGGCGACATCGCAACCGTCACGCACGGTTTCGTCGATCCGCCGAGCTTCACGGTGCGCCAGCAGGGCAAGCCCGCGATCGGCATCGGCGTGGTCACCGCCAAGGGGGCCAACATCCTGGAGCTCGGCAAGGACGTTTCCGATGCGACGGCGGGATTCATGAAGGCCGTACCGCAAGGCATCGCTATCGAGCAGATCGCCGACCAGCCCAAGGTGGTGGAACACGCGGTCGGCGAGTTCACCCATTCCTTCATCGAGGCGCTCGCCATCGTGCTGTTCGTCTCCTTCCTGGCGCTCGGCTGGCGCACCGGCTTCGTGGTCGCCGCCTCGGTGCCCCTGGTGCTCGCGATCGTCTTCATCGTCATGAACGCGATGTCGCTCGACCTGCACCGCATCACGCTCGGCGCGCTGATCATCGCGCTCGGCCTCCTGGTCGACGACGCCATCATCGCGGTCGAGATGATGGTGGTGAAGATGGAGCAGGGCTGGGACCGCATGAAGGCGGCATCCTTCGCCTGGGAATCCACCGCCTTTCCGATGCTGACGGGCACGCTGGTCACCGCCGCGGGCTTCCTGCCGATCGGCTTTGCCAATTCGGCGGTCGGCGAATACGCCGGCGGCATTTTCTGGATCGTCGCGATCTCGCTGGTCGCGTCCTGGTTCGTCGCGGTGATCTTCACGCCCTATCTCGGGGTGAAGCTGTTGCCCAACATCGCGGTCCACCACGACCACAATCCGCATGCCGTCTATGAGACCCGGATGTATCGGGGCTTGCGCGCCGTGATCCAGTGGTGCGTCAACCACCGCATCACCGTGGTGGTGGCGACGGTTCTCGTGTTTGCCGCGTCGATCGTAGGCTTCGGCCACGTGCAGCAGCAGTTCTTCCCGCTGTCGGAGCGGCCGGAACTGTTCCTGCAGTTGCGCCTGCCGGAAGGCACCGCGTTCAATGTCACGGAGAAATCCGTCGTGAAGGCCGAAGCCCTTTTGAAGGGCGACAAGGATATCGCGACCTACACCTCCTATGTCGGGCAGGGATCGCCGCGCTTCTGGCTCGGGCTCAATCCGCAACTGCCGAACGAGGCCTTCGCCGAGATCGTGATCGTCGCCAAGGACGTCGAGGCGCGCGAGCGGATCAAGGCGAAGATCGAGGCCGCGGTCGCCGAGGGCACCCTGACCGAGGCGCGGGTGCGGGTCGACCGCTTCAATTTCGGCCCGCCCGTCGGCTTCCCCGTGCAGTTCCGCGTGATCGGCCCGGACACCCAGACCGTGCGTGAGATCGCCTACAAGGTCCGCGACGTGGTCAAGCAGAACCCCAACGTCGTCGATCCGCAACTCGACTGGAACGAGCAGTCGCCCTACCTCAAGCTGGTGGTGGACCAGGACCGTGCGCGTGCGCTCGGGCTGACCCCGCAGGACGTCTCGCAGGCGCTCAGCATGCTGATCTCGGGCGCGCAGGTCACGACCATCCGCGATGGCATCGAGAAGGTTAGCGTGGTCGCCCGCGCGGTGCCGTCCGAGCGGCTCGACCTCGCCCATGTCGGCGATCTCACCGTGACCTCGCGCAACGGCGTCGCGGTGCCGCTGCAGCAGATCGCGAAGATCGAATATTCCCACGAGGAGCCGATCATCTGGCGGCGCAACCGCGACATGGCGATTACGGTCCGCGCCGACGTCGCCGACGGCGTACAGGCCCCCGACGTCACCAACCAGATCTGGCCCAAGCTCAAGGAGATCCGCGATTCGCTGGAGCCCGCCTACCGGATCGAAGCCGGCGGCGCGTTCGAGGAATCCGCCAAGGGCAATGCCTCGATCTTCGTGCTGTTCCCGCTGATGGTCCTGGTCATGCTGACGCTGCTGATGATCCAGCTGCAGAGCTTCTCGCGGCTGATCCTGGTGTTCCTGACCGCGCCGCTCGGCATCGTCGGCGCCTCGCTCGGGCTCAATGTCGCCAACAAGCCCTTCGGCTTCGTGGCGCTGCTCGGACTGATCGCGCTGGCCGGCATGATCATGCGCAACGCCGTGATCCTGGTCGACCAGATCGAAACCGACGTCAGCCACGGCCTGACCCGCCGGGAAGCGATCGTCGAGGCCACCGTTCGCCGCGCGCGACCCGTCGTCCTGACGGCGCTCGCCGCCATCCTCGCCATGATCCCGCTGTCGCGCTCGGCCTTCTGGGGCCCGATGGCGATCACCATCATGGGCGGATTGTTCGTTGCAACGTTCCTGACCTTGCTGTACCTGCCGGGTCTCTACGCGCTCTGGTTCCGCAAGAGCCTGGAGGAGCGTGGCACGGATGAACAAGCCGATCTTGCGCCGCAACATCAGGTCAAGGTGCGGCCCGCATTTCCTCTTGCTGAGGCCGCGGAATAGTTGAACATTGATCGAGGGCTGAGTGCCAACATGACGCTGGTTTCCGAACATGTCGAGCCGGATACGCGAGAGCGAATTCTCGTAGTGGCGGAGCGTCTGTTCCGCCAGATCGGCTACCAGAAGACGACGGTGGCCGACATCGCCAAAGAGCTGCGCATGAGCCCGGCCAACGTCTATCGCTTCTTCGATTCCAAGAAGGCGATCCATGAGGGCGTCGCGCGCATCCTGATGGGCGAGGTCGAGGATGCCGCGCGCGCGATCATGGTCGGTCCGGGCGCCGCGGCCGGACGGTTGCGGGAGTTGATGATCTCGGTCCACCGCATGAACTCGGAGCGCTATGTCGGCGATTCCAAGCTGCATGAGATGGTCGAGATCGCGATGGAGGAGAGCTGGGAAGTCTGTGTCGCACACATGCAGTGCATTACGGAGACCATCGCCGGCGTGATCGCGCAAGGCGTCGCCGCGGGCGAATTCGAGGCCACGGACGTACCGCTCGCGGCGTTGTGTACTTGCACCGCAATGATGCGCTTCTTCCATCCGCAGATGATCGCGCAGGCCATGAACAAGCCGGGGCCGTCGATCGACCAGATGATCGACTTCATCCTGGCCGGGCTCGGCGCGCGCGGCGGTTCGACACACAAGGATTCTTGAGTTTTCGTCATTGCGAGCGCGGCGAAGCAATCCATCTGGTCACATCGCGCAACATGGATTGCTTCGTCGCTTCGCTCCTCGCAACGACGGCTGAAACTTGACCGAGTCTGCAAGGAAGAGAAGGCGTGGACGCATCAAATCCGAAAGACCTGCACTACTACGAACCGGCCCATGGCCATGGCCTCAAGCACGACCCCTTCAACGCCATCATCGCGCCGCGGCCGATCGGCTGGATCTCCTCCCGTGACGCCAAGGGCAACATCAACCTCGCGCCCTACAGTTTCTTCAACGGGTTCTGCTATCACCCGCCGATCATTGGGTTTTCCTCGACCTCCTGGAAGGACAGCGTCGCCAACATCGAGGAGACGAAGGAGTTCGTCTGGAATCTCGCGACCAAGGACCTCGCGCAGCAGATGAACGCGACCGCGGCGCATGTCGCCCATGATGTCAGCGAGTTCAAGATCGCGGGCCTCACTGCGGCGCCGTGCCGTCTGGTCAACGTGCCTCGCGTTGCCGAAAGCCCGGTGGCGTTCGAGTGCAGGCTGACCCAGATCATCCAGTTGCAGGGCGCCAATGGGGAGAAGGCGCAGGCCTGGCTGACGCTCGGCGAGGTCGTCGCCGTCCATATCGACAAGGCCCTGATCAAGGACGGGGTTTACCAGACAGCGCTCGCACGCCCGATCGTCCGCGCCGGTCGGCGTGGCGACTATTTCGAGATCAAGCCGGAAAACATGTTCGAGATGGTACGGCCGGATTAGGCCGTCTCCCCGGCGGGAACTGACGCAGGATCGTGTCGTTATCGGATCGCATGGGATCCGGTCAAATTCGCTTCATTTGTCACGTGAAGTGTCACCTGAACCTTGAGGCTTTCGGCTAAACTGCCGCTTCCAGCGGACCTGCCCCTATGCTGTCGCTCTCAACTTGAAGGACTTCGCCATGAGCTCCTTTCGCCGCGACTTCATCACCAAGCCGATTTTCTCCTGGGCGCGCACCGTGTTGCCGCCGATGTCGGACACCGAGCGCGAGGCGCTCGAGGCCGGCGACGTCTGGTGGGATGCCGAGCTCTTCACCGGCAATCCCGACTGGTCCAAGCTGATCGTCAATCCGCCAGCCACGCTGTCGCCGGTGGAAAAGGCCTTCCTCAACGGGCCCGTCGACGAGCTCTGCGCCATGCTCGACGACTGGAAGATCACTTTCGAATGGCGCGACCTGCCGCCGGACGTGTGGACCTTCATTAGGCGCCGGAAATTCTTCGGTATGATCATCCCGAAGGAGTATGGCGGGCTCGGCTTCTCGCCCTATGCGCATTCCGAAGTGGTGCGCAAGCTGTCCACGCGCTCGCTCACCGCGGCCGTCACGGTGATGGTGCCCAATTCGCTCGGGCCCGGCGAACTGTTGATGCGGTTCGGCACCAAGGAGCAGCAGGAGCGGTGGCTGCCGCGGCTGGCGGATGGCCGCGATATTCCCTGCTTCGGCCTCACCAGTCCGGAAGCAGGCTCGGACGCGGCCTCGATGGTCGATAGCGGCATCATCTGCAAGGGCACGTTCGAGGGGCGCGAGGTGCTGGGCCTCAAGCTCAACTGGCACAAGCGCTACATCACGCTAGGTCCCGTGGCGACGCTGCTCGGCCTTGCCTTCAAGGCCTACGATCCCGATCATCTGGTCGGCCCGACCGAGGACATCGGTATCACGGTGGCGCTGATCCCGACCGATCTGCCGGGCGTCGAGATCGGCCGTCGCCATCTGCCGGCAATGCAGGTGTTCCAGAATGGCCCGAACCGGGGCCGCGACGTCTTCATCCCGCTCGACTACATCATCGGTGGGCCGGAACGGCTCGGTCAGGGCTGGAAGATGCTGATGACGGCGCTCGCCGCAGGCCGCGGCATCTCGCTGCCGTCGCTGTCGGCGGCCGGTGCTGCCTTCGCGGCCCGCACCACAGGCGCCTATGCCCGGATCCGCGAACAGTTCAACGTGCCGATCGGCAAGTTCGAGGGTATCGAGGAGCCGCTCGCGCGTATCGCGGGCACGGCCTATCTGCTCGACGCGGCGCGCCGGCTGACCTGCGCCGCGCTCAATCAGGGACATCATCCCGCGGTCATTTCCGGCATCATGAAATTGCAGGCGACCGAGCGGATGCGGATCGCAATCGACGACGCCATGGACATCCATGCCGGCAAGGCGGTGATCGACGGCCCGCAGAATTACCTCGGCAGTCTCTATCGCTCGGTGCCGGTCGGTATCACGGTGGAGGGTGCCAACATCCTGACCCGCAACCTCATCGTGTTCGGGCAGGGCGCGATCCGCGCGCATCCCTATCTGCTGGCCGAGATGAACGCGCTTGCGGACGAGGATCGCGCGCGGGGCCTCGATGCGTTCGACACGGCGTTCTGGCAACATGTCGGTCACAGCGTCACCACGCTGTTCCGTGCCTGGGGCCGCTGTTGGACCTTCGGGGTATTCGCGCCGGCACCCGAGGCCGGCGCGGCGAGCCGCTTCTATCGCCAGCTCTCGCGCTATTCCGCGGGCTTTGCGCTCTGCGCGGACATGGCCCTGCTCACGCTCGGCGGCGCCCTGAAGCGGAAGGAGATGCTGTCGGCGCGATTCGGCGACATCCTCTCCGAGCTTTACCTGCTCTCCGCCGCGTGCAAGCGCTGGGAGGACGAGGGCCGCGAGCCTGCCGACTTGGCCGCGCTCGAATGGTGCATGGCGAGCGGCTTCCGAACAATCGAAAACCGCTTCGCCGAAATCCTCGCCAACCTGCCCAACCGGTTTGTCGCCGGCATCCTGAAATTCCTGATTCAGCCTTTTGGCGCGCGGGTGCTGGGCCCAAGCGACCGCGTGATCCATCAATGCGCGCAGCTCGTGCTGGAGCCCTCGGCGGCGCGCGACCGGCTGACAGCAGACATCGCGCATGTCGAGGATGATGGCGGTGTGGCGCGGCTGGAAAAGGCCTTCCGGCTCGTCACTTCGGCCGATGAGATCGCGAAGAAGATGCGCGCCGCGCATCTGCACGACTGGCGCGAGGCGGTGAAAAAGGGCGTGATCACGCAGGGCGAGGGCGAGCAGCTTGCGGCGGCACATGAAGCGGTTATGAAGGTGATCGAGGTCGATGACTTCGCCCCGGAAGCCCTGTCGCCGACTTACAAAAAGCCCGCCGATGTGCACCAATTCTTCGTGGAATTGGGTGAAACCAGGGCGGCGAGCTGATGGCGCGACCGGTCTACATCATCGACGGCAGCCGGACGCCGTTCCTGAAAGCGCGTTCGGGGCCCGGGCCGTTCACGCCGGTGGATCTCGCGGTGCAATGCGGCCGGCCGCTGCTCGCCCGGCAACCCTTCGCGCCTGCCGCCTTCGATCAGGTGATCCTCGGCTGTGTCAACGTCATCGCGGACGAGATGAACCCGGCGCGCGTGGCGGCGCTCAGGCTCGGTATGGGCGAGACCATGGTCGCCTTCACGGTGCAGATCAATTGCGGCTCGGGCATGCAATCGATCGACACCGCCTATCGCACGATCCGCGAGGGCGCCTCCGAGCTGATTCTCGCCGGCGGCGCGGAAGCCTTGAGCCATGCGCCATTGGTCTGGCCGCAAGCCGGCGTGCGCTGGTTCGCAGGATTTGCGGGGGCCAAGGGCGCCTTCGCAAAGCTCGCCGCCGCGCTCAAGGTGCGGCCTTCTTTTCTCAAGCCGATCATTGGGCTCGAGCGCGGCCTGACCGATCCGATCACCGACCTCAACATGGGGCAAACTGCAGAAGTGGTCGGCCATCTCTTCGGCATCACGCGCGCGCAATCCGATGCCTATGCCGCCGAAAGCCACCGGCGACTTGCGACCGCGCAGGGTGAGGGCTGGTTGAGGGGCGAGGTCGAGACCGCGTTTTCCCGCGATGGCAAGTTCTACGATCATGATGACGGCGTGCGGCCCGACTCGACGCCCGAGACGCTCGCCAGACTGAAGCCGGTGTTCGAACGTCCCTGGGGACAGGTCACCGCGGGCAATTCCTCGCAGATCACCGACGGCGCGTCCTGGGTGATCCTCGCTTCGGAAGATGCGGTCAGGACACACGGGCTGACGCCGAAGGCTGTCATCACGGACAGCCAGTGGTCGGCGCTCGATCCCTCCATCATGGGCCTCGGACCCGTGTTGTCGGCGACGGCACTGCTGAAGCGCAACAAATTGACCTTGCAGGACGTCGAGACCTGGGAACTGAACGAGGCGTTCGCGACCCAGGTGCTGGCCTGTCTGGCGGCATGGAACGACGACAAATTCTGTCGCGAGATCCTCGGCCTCGAGGCCGCCGCCGGCCTGATCGACGCCACGAAGTTGAACGTCGATGGCGGCGCCGTCAGCCTCGGCCATCCCGTCGGCACCAGCGGAAACCGTATCGTGCTGCATCTCGTCAACGCGATGAAGCGGCTCGGCACCAAACGCGGCGTCGCCACCGAGTGCATCGGCGGCGGGCAGGGTGGCGCGATGCTGATCGAGACGGTGTGACCATGGAATCGAAGATCCTGGACGTTCTCGCCGATCGCATCGTCGAACTCGGCCCGGAACCCGAGCCGGGCGGGCCTTATCGCCACTTCAAGCTGACGCGCGATGCCGACGGCATCGCCTGGCTGCTGTTCGATCGCGAGGGTGTCAGCGCCAACACGCTCTCCGCCGACGTGATCGAGGAACTGGATACGGTGCTGGCGGCGCTGGAAGCGCAGCGGCCGGCGGGGCTCGTCATCCGCTCGGCAAAAACATCCGGCTTCGTCGCGGGAGCCGACGTCAACGACTTTCGCGGCGCGTCCGACCCGCAAGTCGTTGCGACCGCGATCGGCCGCGCGCATGCGGTGATCGACCGGCTCGATGCTTTGCGGATTCCGACGGTCGCCGTCATTCATGGCTTCTGTCTCGGCGGCGGCCTCGAAGTCGCGCTCGCCTGCCAATCGCGGATCGCGATCGACAATGCGCGCTTCGGCTTTCCGGAGGTAATGCTCGGGTTGCATCCGGGCCTTGGCGGCACGGTGCGCTTCACGCGTCTCATCAATCCGATGCAGGCGATGCGTTTGATGTTGACGGGCCGCACCATCGATGCGCGACGGGCGAAGTCGCTCGGGCTGGTCGATGCGGTGACGCAGGAGCGCCATATCCGCAACGCCGTGAGGGATGCGGTGTTCGGCCGCCTCGCCCGCGCGACGCCCGGAATCTTGAACGCCGCGCTCAACTGGGGGCCCGCGCGCAGCCTGCTCGCCTCGCGCATGCGCACTGAAGCCGAGAAGGCGGCGCCCCACGTACACTATCCCGCGCCTTTCGCCCTGATCGATCTCTGGGAGAAGCATGGCGGCGACCGAGCCGCAATGCTGTCCGCCGAAACGACCTCGTTCGCCAATCTGATGGTAACAGCCACGGCGCAGAACCTGATCCGCGTCTTCTTCCTGCGCGAGCAGATGAAGAAGCTTGGAGGCAGCGGCAACGGAATCGCGCAGGTCCACGTCATCGGCGCCGGCGCGATGGGTGGCGACATCGCCGCGTGGTGCGCCGGCCAGGGCCTGCGCGTGACGCTCGCCGACATGAAGCCGGAGCCGATCGCGGCCGCGATCAAGCGTGCCACCGATCTCTTCGGCAAGACCATCCGCAAGTCGACCGAACTCCGGGACGCGCTCGACCGCCTGATGCCGGACATGGGCGGCGAGGGCGTACGCAACGCCGATCTCATCATCGAGGCGGTGCCGGAAAAGCTCGAGCTGAAGCAGAAGGTCTACGCCGCGATCGAGCCGCGCATGAAGCCGGCCGCGATCCTTGCCACCAACACGTCCAGCATTCCGCTGCAGGATCTGCGTACGACGCTGTCGCGGCCCGAGCGGCTGCTCGGCCTGCATTTCTTCAATCCGGTGTCGCGGCTGCAGCTCGTCGAGGTGGTGAGCCATGACGGCACCGACGCAGCGCTCCTGAAAGGGGCACTCGCCTTTGTCGGCGCGATCGACCGGCTGCCGTTGCCGGTCAAGAGCTCGCCGGGCTTTCTCGTCAACCGCGCGCTGACGCCCTACATGCTGGAGGCGATGGTCATGCTCGACGAGAAGATCGACAAGACGGCAATCGACGCGGCCGCGACGAAGTTCGGCATGCCGATGGGTCCGATCGAACTGGCCGACCAGGTTGGGCTCGATATCTGCCTGGATGTCGGCGACATGCTGCGCTCGAAGTTCGGGGAATCCCTGCCGCCGACGCCCGCCTGGTTGCGCGAAAAAGTGGCCAAGGGCGAGCTTGGCCGCAAGACGGCGAAGGGCTTCTATGTCTGGAAGGAGGGCAGGGCCGACAAGACAACGGCCTCCCCGGCGATGGCCGAACCGTCTCAGGAGATGATCGACCGGTTGATCCTGCCGATGTCGAATGTCTGCGTCGCATGCTTGCGCGAGGGCATTGTCGAGGACGCCGATCGGGTCGACGGCGCCATGATCTTTGCGACCGGCTATGCGCCATTCCGTGGCGGCCCGCTGAACTACGCGCGGACACGCGGGCGGGACGA
>WNGQ01001868.1_pt1 | contig 27996 bp, 19 predicted proteins | sample 5407661 | NCBI WGS metagenome assembly WNGQ01 (sample SAMN13153382, study PRJNA577476) | soil metagenome | isolation source: 60 cm soil or saprolite under Garry oak tree replicate 2 | place: USA:California | collected 2016-06-15 | reverse complement strand
TTGGCATAAGTTACGTTCGCAATCGACTGATTGTAGAAGCCCGCAGTGTTGGCGGTGCCTGAGGCGCAATTGGCCCCTGTTTTGGAGTTGCACGGGAGCGCTCCAGGCTGAGTGCTGGTGCCGCTTCCAGCCCCCGAGGTAAAGTCCGCGCCGTCATTCAAGGGATTGAACGTTCCGCTGAAGTCCGCCCAGCTCCGCGTGGTGGTGGCAGCCAGCTCGTTTATGGGATTCGTCAGCAGGGTGATATTGCTCCCTGTGCTCAGCCCTTCGGTTAGCACCCCTCGCGAGATGGAGACCTTTAGGGCGGTCTTGCCGTTGCCAAACAGATCGTAGGCCGCACCAAGCCGGGGATTGATGTCTTTCCAGTCCGCGGCGCTGTGCACGGCGTCAAAACTCTTGGCAGGTAGGCCGAATTGGGGCTGCGCCTGCTCGGTTTGCGCCGGATCCTTTCCTTGGAACCAATCCAAACGCACACCCAGATTCAAGGTCAACCGCTTGATCCTCCACTGGTCCTGCGCAAAAAGAGCGTGATCTGCCGTGTTCAGGGAGAAGTTAATGGGCGCCAGGAACTGTACAACTTGGCTGGGCAGCAGCGCTTGCTGGTACGTCAGTTTGTTTACCTTTAGTGTTATCGGTGGGCACAGTAGGCTGTTGATTGTGGTGGGTGAGATTTGACCGGGCCCCGCCCCGATGGGGCTCGCAAAAGTGGCAGATGGTGTGCCGTTATTCGTGTTGATCGTATGGTAGGGAACCAGTGGCAGGCCGTTGGCGGGGTTGATAGAACCAGCTGGCGTGTCTATGGCTTGGCACTGCATCTGTAACTGAACGCCGTAAGGAAAACCGTTGGCGCCCGCGAGATTAGAAAATGTCGCAGCTCTGCTTCCGATAGCCTCTAGTTCCGAGAATCCGAACTTGAAGGAGTGCGGCCCTGTCGTGTACGAGGCGGTGAAATTTCCGTTAAGTTGATTCTGTGAAGTGAGCCCGTAAGTCCCGCCCGCATTCAGGGCCGTGCCATTTGCTCCGTAAGTAAAGTTGGCGCTGCTGTCGGTGATCGCAAAGCTCGTGGGCGTTTCTCCGCTACTCCTGGTGTCAATAGCGCTCACGACGGCTGTAAAACCGGCCCACAAGACCAGCTTATTGTTGACTGGGAAGGTCCAGGTGGTCTGATCACGCCAATCGTGAACGTACCAGTGGTGCGTCGTAGCTTCGGGAGCCAGCAGGCCCGAGCTTATGGTGTAGAAACAGTTGCAATTCCTCTCCTGTATGAAGTTCTCGGTGAACTGGTTTCGCTTGGTGGCCTGCCAAGTCAGGCGCAAGCCGACGTCCGTATAGGTATTGACGTCGTAGGCCGGGCGGCTGGGATCGGCCGCGTAATAAAGGTTATTGGGGAAAAGAGCGGCTTCGTTGGCGTCATAGAAGAAATTGGCTCCCGCCTGATTGGAAGAACTGATCCAATGCCTCGCATCAGCGAAGAACCACAGCTTGTCTTTCTTGATCGGACCGCCGACTCCTCCAGCCACCTCATACAGACTGCGGATAGAAGATGGGGAAGGAACACCGAGAGCCTGAAGCGCCGGCGTCACGTTCCCTGACTGCAAGGCTTTGTTGCCGAAATCGGCCTGAAATGATCCGTGGAAAGCGTTTCCGCCGCTCTTCGGAATGATGTTGACGTGACCGCCATTGTTCCAATCCTCGGCCGTGTACCCGGCGGTTTCCAGCTGGACTTCCTGTGTGGCCGTGGGATTGTTGCTTGAGAGTTGATTGCTTCCGCCGCCGGTCATAGCCCCGTAGTACATGCCGTCCCTCAGTTGCGTAAAGTCAATGGGAGCGCTTCCATGGATGCGGAAGCCTTGGCTCTGCTCGCCTTTCAAGCCTCCCACATCCTGACTCGCGGCCGGTGCAATGGCTCCGGGAAGCAACGCAGGATAATCGCTAGCACTCTTCCCGATCGGCAGGGCCTCGAGAATTGCATTGCTGACGATTTTCTGGACTACCGAGTCCTGCGTGTCCAGAACCGGGGCTTCGGTGGTGACCGTAACGGTTTGCGTCACTGAGCCTGGCGTCAGGCTGAAATTCACCGTGGCCGTGAATCCCGTCGTGATCTCTATGCCCTCGCGCTTCGACGCGCTGAAGCCGGTTTGCGCCGCCGTCACGCTGTAGACGCCTGGCGGCAAATTTACAATTCGGTAGAGCCCGTCATCTCCGGTGACCGTTTGCCGGGCCTCTTCGATCAGCGCGGGACTGGTCACTTCGACCTTCGCGCCTGCGACTTTAGCTCCCGAGGAATCGTTCACTTCGCCTGCGATGACGCCTGAATTTGTACCTGCCTGTCCCCATGCCGACGCTGCCCCAAGCAGGCAAACCACCAGAAGATGCCCGAACACGAGGATCTTTCTCATGATTACCCTCCGGTTGCGAGCCAAGTTCCGAAAAACAACGGGAATGTTAGCGCAGAGCGTATAACCGCATGCAAGTAAATGTCAATCTGGAAGCGGCCCGAAGAGCACTCCATTTTGCCGATCTCGTCGGATCACGATGATCTACATTCCGGCGAGCCAGTTCTGGGAACTTCGACCGGCTCGCCTTCCACCGCGTCCTCTAGAAGTCCCAAAAGCGCGCTTTGCGATTCCAGCAACCGCAGCGAATCGCCTGTCGACCCAGGATGTCAGCAAGCGCGAGGACCATCAAGGTAACCGCGGCAATGCCGGCGGTACCCACGGAGGCACTCGCTAGAGCCGCTGGTCGAAAATCGGCACCTCAGGAATTGTCCAAGTTGCTGCCCATCAGCTAGATGGCCGCGCCATGCAGGCGGAAGGCCCCTGGTCCAAAATCAGGAAACCGGGGTTCAGCTCGGTCTTCTAAATCAGGCCGATGGGAAAAGAGGCTGCGCGTTTGTAGGGTGTTTTACCTACTTCAAAAGACGTATTCACCTGTATTTACCTAAACGCCAGACAAGCCTACACATGGGCAATCGATATGAGAAAAAGGACCGCGCGGCGCCCGGCCCCGGACCTAAGGGTTGGCGGTCGTTCGAAAACGTTGATGCTCGGTAGGCTCAAATGAGCGTCGGTTACAATGGGGGCAGGGCCAGGATATTGATTGTCGGGGAGGAACCATCGGCCCGCGACGCGATGCGTATTTTGCTGGGAAGCGCGGGTTGTGATTGCATTGTCGTCTCGAACGCCCAACAAGCACTGGCGGCGATTGAGCAAAAAGATTTCGATGCTGTTGTACTGGACCCGCAATCCTCGAGTTCTTTAGCTGAAGAGGTCACTTCGAGGATTAGCGAAATTCGCCCGAATCTCTTGGCACGTATAGTAGTTATCACCGATAAGGACAGCGACCCAAAGACGCGGGATCTGGTGGAGCGCTACTCGTTATTCCATGTCCAACGGCAGTTCCTGGATCTGAAATCGTTGTTGCGTCCCGAGGCGGTGTCTCAGCAGGTTACGCACGTGGCGCAACTCATCTTTGATAGCTCCCGGGACCCGCTTCAAGCCGGGGTGCGGAGTTCGCTCGTTCGAAGTCGACGCCTGCTCTGTGCATCCGGGAGCCTACGGGTGGATCTTTGGATTGAGCCTCAAGCAGGCTCTGATCGCATGGCGGTTATGGGACAGATTCTGGATGCGGCCAAGCCAGATCGTAGGCTTGTTAGCGTTCCTGTAGTACTTCAGGGCTGGAAGGGTGCGGTGGCACGTGCGACTACTAACGAGTTCGGAGAGTTCCATTTGGATTTCAAGTTTGAGCCAAGCGTCGCCTTAGAAATAGAAATACGCCAAAATTATTTACTGAGGGTTTCGTTACCGGGCCTTGAGGGGGCCACTCAGAGGAAGGCATATCCGTAACTGACCGAAGGGGAATAAGCCATGAAACCGAAGGTGTTGTGGGTCCTTCTAGTTTTCTTTTGGGTGTGGAGCAGCCCAGCCGCTGCCGACAACAGATTTATTGTCCGTGCTCCTTCCGGACTCACCTCCCTGCAGCAGGTCTGCTTGACGCTGGGTTGCAATGTATCGGGCGGCCTTGACGGCAGTGTGGGCAAACTTTTCCTGGTCACCACCCCTGACCTGGTTGATCCCAACGTCTTCCTGCAAATTCTCCGTAGTCAGCCGGCCATCACGAATGCAGAGCTCGACGCCCTGCTGAGAGTGATGCAACTGGGCTTGGGCTCTACACCAACGCTCAACGGCACGGCACCGGCTAGCAGTCAAAACACCGCTACGGCGCCGCCGAGCGGCTTGTCGGATACAACTCTCGTGAACTATTTCGGAGTGATGGTTATACACGGGTACACCGCCCAGCCTGCGAGCACGATTATCCGACTGCCAGACACACAAACTTCCTACAACACGACGGGCGGGGGAACGGTAGCGGTCATTGATACGGGGATTGACCCAACGCATCCTGCGCTGCAGAGTGTCCTCGTGCCTGGCTATGACTTTACCCGTAACACCTCCGGTTCAGGCTCTGAGCTCACGGACATAAACCAGTCCTCGGTCGGCAGCGGGGCATCGCCTGTGATGGTGAACCAGGAAAGCGCCGCGATCCTCGACCAGACCTCGGCAAACAACCTGCAACAGCCACAATACGCGGCTTTTGGTCATGGAACCATGGTGTCGGGCATCGTTCATCTGGTGGCCCCCTCAGCGCTCATCATGCCTCTAAAAGCTTTCAAGGCCGATGGCACCGGCAATTTGTCGGACGTTCTGAGCGCGATCTACTTCGCGGTGCAGAACGGGGCCAGAGTGATCAATATGAGCTTCAGTCTTTCAACGTATTCCCAAGAGATGGCAACAGCCCTTAAGTCTGCTTCCCGTCATCACGTGATTTGTGTAGCTTCGGCAGGAAACGACGGCCGCGAGGAAATAGTCTATCCCGCCGCGCTTCCGGATGTCATGGGCGTAGCCTCCACTACAAACAATGACACCCGCTCGACATTTTCTAACTATGGTGAGGATCTGGTTTGGGTGGCGGCCCCAGGCGAAGGCGTCATCACGACCTATCCGTTTGGCACCTATGGGGCAGGCTGGGGAACCTCGTTCAGCGCGCCTCTTGTGTCCGGCGCAGCCGCCCTCATGGTCGGAACTAACATGAGTTTCAGGGAGTCTTCCGCGGAAAGTGCGTTGGCGAACGCAGTCTGGATCTCTTCTGATCTCGGCAATGGGCGTGTGGATCTTTACCAGGCGGTGAACGCGGCGCTGAGTCACCCCCCGAATCCCTAGTGACGGACGCCCGTTGTAGGCCGGCCACGCATCCGAGACAGCCTTCGAGTTCGGGAGCGGCAACGTGTAGGGTCGCGCTCCTTAGATCTTCAGATCGCCCCCATGACCAAACGAACCGTCCTTCATCATCCTTCCAGCCTGCGACGTGCTGTCCTTTGCGCCCACGCTAGCCCGCGGGCGCCAATGAGTGCGTGATACAGTGTAGGGCAGGGGCCGCGATCGGCCCCGGACATGGCGTCCATTCTGGAAGTGCGGAATCTTCACGTCGCGTACTGTTCGCGCACGGGTGTGGCCTCTTCCGCCATTGTGGATGTCAGTTTTAGCGTCAGGCCCGGCGAAATCCTGGGCGTGCTCGGAGAATCGGGATCCGGGAAGAGCACCCTTGCCGCATCTCTTCTGCGTCTCCTTCCAGCAAGCGGAAATATCCAACAAGGCAGCATCCTATTCGAGGGGCGGGACGTTCTTCAGGCGGAACCTCGAGAGCTTGAGAGCATTCGCGGTAGACGTATCGCGCTGATCGATCAGGAGCCTTCGGCCGCGCTCCATCCGACGATGCGTGTCGGCGATCAGATAGGCGAGGTCCTGGCCGCCCATGAATATCTGGATAAGAAAGTCCGGCGCGACCGGGTGCGGCAGATTCTCGAAACCCTATTTCCCACAGAAACCGAAAGGATTTCATCCTCCTATCCACATCAATTGAGCGGAGGACAGCGGCAGCGCGTACTCATCGCACAAGCTATTGCCTGTGGGCCGTCCATGGTCGTTGCCGATGAGCCCACGGCATCGCTCGACCCCACGACGCAGCGGGAGATTCTTTCGGTACTTCAAAGTCTTAGGCAGAAGTTTGGGCTCGCAATAATCCTGATCACCCACAACCCCTCGCTTTTGGCAGGCCTGGCTGACAGGGTTCTCGTCCTTTATGCGGGAAGTGTCGCAGAAATTGGCCCGACGGAGAGTGTGCTCTCATCGCCTCTGCATCCGTACACGCGCGCCCTATTGCGGTGTTTGCCGCCCCCTCTTTGCGGGGCCGACGAAGCCAATCGAAAGGCGAAGCTGCCCGTGATCGCGGGAGACTCACCCAACCCTGCCTTGCTGTTTCCGGGATGCCGATTCGAGCCACGGTGCACGGATCGATTTGAGACGTGCAGAAAGCGCGAGCCGGCGGCGGTGTCGCTGAGCGAAGGACACACGGTTTCCTGTTTCAAGTTTGGCGGCTGAGCCTTTGCGTGGCGCGAGCCTATGCAACCACTCATACAGGTCGAATATCTCGTGAAACGTTACTCGGGCAGGGGGGTCCTGGGCTCGGGAGAGGTGGTGTCCGCGCTCAACGAAGTCTCATTCTCCGTCGCTCCGGGGAAGACGCTCGCACTGGTTGGCGCGTCGGGCTCGGGGAAGAGCACTCTGGCACTGTGCCTCGCATGTCTGGAGCGGCCCACCTCGGGAAGAATTTGGTTTGAAGGACGTGATATTGCAGCGCTCGACGAGAAACAACTGCGCGCAGTGCGTCCGCAAATCCAACTCGTTTTTCAGGACCCCGCTAGTTCGCTGAATCCGCGGTTTACCGCGCTAGAAATAGTAACGGAGCCACTGCTTGTGCAGCGGAAATGGGGGACTCGCGAAATGCACGAGCGGGCACTCGCGTTGCTGGAACGGATCGGTCTCTCGCGGGATATGGCCAGCCGGAGAACTGGCGAATTCAGTGGTGGACAGAGGCAAAGGCTGGCCATCGCCCGTGCATTGTCACTGGCGCCGAAACTCCTGATTCTGGATGAAGCGTTGTCGTCCCTCGATTGCTCCGTGCAGGCGCAGATCGCCAATTTGCTGCTGGAGTTACAATCATCCTTTGCGCTGACGTACCTTTTTATCACGCACGATCTGGCGATGGCCGCGCACCTTGGTGATGAAATCGCGGTGATGAATCGCGGCCGAATCGTGGAACAGGGCGTTCCAGAAAAGGTTTTGCGCGCGCCCAGCCACGAAGCCACACGCTGCCTGGCCGCAGCGACGCCGGGATCGATCGTCACGCCGCGCATGCCAGGAGCTTTGTGATGCGTTTCTTGTCGCGCCGCCTGATCCACGCGGCGCTTGTCCTGTTTGGAGTTTCGATCCTTACCTTCCTGTTCACCTCACTCGCGCCCGGGGATTACTTCGACGAGATGCGCTTGAATCCCCAGATCGCTCCCGAGACGGTCGCAGCTCTGCGTGCGCAATATCAGCTGGATCGGCCGCTGCCCGTGCGTTATGCGAGATGGTTGAATTCTGTAGTGCACGGGGACCTCGGTTATTCCTTTTCCTATAACAGTCCGGTCGGGCCGCTCCTTTGGGTTCGCGCCCGGAACACACTCTTGCTGACGGTAACGGCTACTCTCCTGTCCTGGGGTCTTGCCTTGCCCCTCGGGGTCTGGAGCGCAGAGCACCTCGGAGGTTTCCGGGACTCCTTGATCTCCTGGATGATGGCCGGGTTAATGGCAGTCCCCGACCTTGCGCTCGCGCTGGGCTTGCTCTTGTTCGCAGCGCGTAGCGGATGGTTTCCGACAGGTGGCTTGGCCTCCCTCGGTTTTGAGAGCCTCTCGCCGATGAATGAGTTGCGCGATCTTACACTACACATGGTCTTGCCGGTGGTGGTGCTGGTTCTGACGGCTTTGCCGCTGCTCGTCAGGCATGTGCGAGCCGCCATGTCTGGCGTGCTGGATGCTCCTTTTCTGCGAGCTGCCCAAGGTCACGGCATCCCGCGTCGCAGGCTTCTGTATCGATACGCGCTGCCCGCCGCGGCGAATCCGCTGATCTCTTTGTTTGGCTTCAGCATTGGCGCGCTGTTAAGCGGGTCATTGCTGGTTGAAGTCGTAATGAGCTGGCCGGGTATCGGCCCCCTTCTCGTGGAAGCAATCCTCTCGCGTGACTTGTACGTTGTAGTCGGCGGCGTTCTGCTTTCGACGCTTTTTCTGGTAGCCGGGAATTTCGTCGCCGATCTGTTTCTTTATTGGGCCGATCCCAGGATCCGCGTGGGGCCGGTCGCAAAATGATCGAACGCCGCAAACTTGCCAAATGGCTCGTCGTGCTCGTCGCACTTCATGGCCTCATTGCCTGTGCCGGCTTTTTTGCACCTTACGATCCGGTGGAACAGGATCGCCAGCTTCCCTACGCACGGCCCATGAAGCTCCACCTTATAGACGCGCAGGGTCGTGTCCATATGCGTCCGTTTTTCTACCCGCTCCGCATACGTGAAGGCTCGTTCGATCAGTATGACGAGGACATTGCGCGCGCGATGTCCCTGAAGTTTTTTGGTGAAGGCCCCCGCTACAGATTGTTGGGCTTGGTGCCGTGCCGCCTACACTTGTTTGGGGCCGCTGGCGCCCGCATCTGCTTGTTGGGCACCGATGGCTATGGCCGCGACCAACTTTCAAGGATTCTCTATGGGGGACAGGTTTCGCTATTGGCCGGTTTGCTGGGGGCCGGAATCACGCTTTCCCTCGGCTTGGGTATCGGTGCGGCAGCGGGTTATTTCGGCGGCTGGAGGGATGAAGTTCTGATGCGCCTCACGGAACCCTTCCTGGCGTTGCCGTGGCTCTACATGCTGCTTGGTCTGCGCGCGTTCTTGCCTCTCGCGGTCAGCCCGCTGGAAGCGTTTCTTCTGATCGTTATTGTCATCGGGGCGGTCGGCTGGGCGCGTCCCGCACGGCTCGTTCGAGGCGTGGTGTTAAGCGCAAAGGAGCGCGACTTTGTTCGAGCGGCGCGTGGCTTCGGCGCTCCCAATCGATACCTATTGTGGCGGCATGTCTTGCCCGAGACTTCCAGCGTGCTACTCACGCAGGCGGCGATTCTCATCCCGCAGTACGTGCTGGCAGAGATGACCCTCTCGTTCCTGGGGCTGGGCGTGCCGGAGCCGCTGGCGAGTTGGGGGAACCTGCTGGCCAATCTGCAGCAATACAGCGTGCTCACGTCATATTGGTGGATGTACTTGCCCGCTCTAGCAATAGTGCCCTTTTTTCTGGGCTATCTCGGCCTTGCCAGCGCGTTGCAAGAGTGGGCGGACCCGTTTAAGGTGGAAGGGGGACGTGAAAGGAGCATGGGATGAGAAACCGCCACGCAAGCTCACAACAGTGTTGGATGCTTTTGAGCTTGCTTGCTGCACTGGCCGTGGGCCTGGCCCCCGTCGTGATTGCACTTGCCCAGCAGCCAGCTCCCCACGAGGATCTGCTGACGCTTTCCGGCGAGGCTGGCCGCTCCGGCGGGCGTCTTGTGGTTTCACTGCGTGCGGAGCCCAAAACGTTGAACCCTGTACTTGCCACGGACGCGCCTTCGCGCGAAGTGATCGCCACCATGCGGGCCGACCTGGTTCACATCAACCGCGCGACACAACTTAGCGAAGCTGCGCTGGCGAAGTCCGTGAAGGTTTCTTCCGACGGACTTCAATATACGGTGACGTTACGACAGGGATTGCGCTTCTCTGATGGGCAGCCGTTGGACGCAGACGATGTTCTGTTCAGCTTTCGCGTTTACCTTGATGAGAGCGTGCACTCGCCCCAGCGCGACCTTTTGATTGTCGGCGGTAAACCCATTACTGTCCGCAAGATAGATGCGCAGACGTTGGTGTTTCAGTTCGCCAAGCCCTATGGTGTGGGAGAGAGAGTATTCGATGGCTTGGCCATTTTGCCGCGGCACCTGCTGGAGAAACCGTACCAGGACGGGAAGCTCGCACAGATAGGAACGCTATCCACGCCCGCGAATCAGTGGGCCGGGCTCGGCCCGTTTCGCCTGAAGGAGTACGTGGCGGGGCAACGTTTAATTCTTGAACGCAATCCCTACTATTGGAAGACGGATACGAAGGGGCATCGCCTGCCGTATCTGGACGAGCTTGTCTTTCTATTTGTGCCGAGCTCCGATGCCCAAGTCCTGCGCTTCCAGTCGGGCGAGGCCGACGTGATCAGTGGGCTGGGTGCAGAGAATTTTTCGGTGTTGTCCCGCCAGCGGCGGGGTTACACGATGGTCGATGCAGGCCCCGGCCTCGAATATAATTTTCTATTCTTCAATTTGAATGACCTCGGCGGAAACACCGCACCTGAATTGGCGAGGAAGCAGAAGTGGTTCCGCGAAGTGAAGTTCCGGCAGGCAGTGTCGGCTGCGGTGGACCGCCAGGCGATCGTGCGCCTGGTGTATCAAGGCCGCGGCGCAGCGCTTTGGGGTCCGGTCGCTCCTGGAAATCGGCGCTGGGTCGATACGGAGATAGGACATCCGGCGCGCTCGCTTGACAAGGCACGACAGCTCCTCCGCGAAGCCGGCTTCACGTGGACCAGCGGCGCCAGCGGGGATCCGGCGCTTACAGATGCCGAAGGAGGACCTGTGGAGTTTTCGATCTTGACGAGTTCCTCCAATGCGGACCGTACGAAGATGTCGACACTGATTCAAGACGATTTGAAGCAACTGGGCATGCGCGTGCAAGTGGTGCCGCTCGAATTTCGATCATTGATAGACCGCGTCATGCAGACGAAGGAATACGATGCCTGCGTGCTCGGGCTGGTGAGCTTCGATGCAGACCCGAACAGTGATATCAACGTTTGGCTCTCGAACGGCGGCACGCACCTCTGGAATCCTTCGCAGGCGCATCCGGCTACGCAATGGGAAGGGGAGATCGATCGCTTAATGGAGGAGCAACTGACAGCGACAAGCTACGAACAACGGAAGAAACTCTATGACCGTGTGCAAGAGATTCTGGCGGCATTTCAGCCGATGATTTTTCTGGCGAGTCCCGACATTCTGGCGGGAGCCAAGAATACGATTGGTAACTTCCATCCCGCCGTGCTGGAACCGTATGTGCTCTGGAATGTCGAGCAACTTTATTTGCGTAATGGAGCGGCGAATGGTGGCCGATGAGTCTGTTGATGGATAGAGCGGCGAAGAAGCCGGCGGCCGCGTGGAACGATGCCCGCCTTGTCAGGGAGTGTCTGTCCGGGAGCGAAGAGGCCTGGTCCCTGCTGATCGAGAAGTACGAGGCGCTCATCTACTCGATCCCTGTAAAGTACGGGCTGCCTCCACAGGAGGCAGCCGACGTGTTCCAAGCAACGTGCATGGAACTGCTCGCGCGTCTCCCGGGATTACGCGAGCCGCGTACGCTGCCGAAATGGCTGATTCAGGTGGCATACCACCAGTGCTGCCGCTGGAAGCGGCAGAGCCAGCGGCTAATAAGCCGCGACACTCAGCCGGACTTGCCCGAACCGGAAACTCCGGCGATCGCGGAAACCCTGGTGCGGCAGACTCAGGAAGAGCAAATGCTTCGCGAAGCCATCGCCGCGTTGGCTCCCAAGTGCCGGCGGCTGATCGCTCTCCTCTTTTTTGAAACACCCTCGCGCCCTTACAGTGAGGTCGCCAGCGAATTGGGCCTCGCTGTTGGCTCGATCGGCTTTACCCGCCAGAAATGCATCGGACAGCTGCGGCGGAGACTCAACGAATTGGGACTCGACTGATACCCGTGGCTCGCCAGAAGATTTCCCTCAAGAAACTGCTGCCTGAATTGACGCGACTTGAAAATGATGCGGACCGCCGAAAGTTTCTTTCGCGCCACCCAATGCTGGTCCGGGCAAAAGTGGTGGAACAATTGGCCCCCTTGGTCGTCGACACAATCCGGGTGGACGCGCGGGAAGCATTGCGCCTGGCACAAACGGTGGTCCTGATCGCGCGAAAACTTCGCCGCAGAGAAGGCCTTGCACTTGCCCTGCGAGCGAAAGCAAATGCGCTCTATGCCTGCGGAGACAATCGCGCCGCTGTGGAACATCACGACCAGGCCTATGAAATCTACGCATCGCGCGGCAGTTGGAAGGAAGCGGCGCGAACCTTGAGCAACTCCGTTCAGCCACTGATTCTTTTGGGCGAATACGACCGCGCGTTCGCCGCTTCGGAGAAAGCGCGAGAGATTTTCACTCGCTTGGGCGAGGGCAAGCGAATCGCAAGTCTCGAAAACAACGTAGGCAATATATTTCACAGACAGGATCGATTCGAGGAGGCCCTGGCACACTACGAGCGTGCCTACAGGGCGCTCGCTGGCTATCAGGAATGGGAACATGCCGCGGTAGCGCTGAGCAACATGGCGATGTGCCTGATCAGTTTGAACGATTTTCCCAGGGCTCTGGACTTTTATAAGAAAGCTCGCGAATTGTGCGTAAAGTACGACATGCCGCGGCTTCGCGATCAGGCCGACTACAACATTGCCTACTGGTATTACCTCCGCGGTGAATACAGCCGGGCGATTGAAATGCTCTTTGCAACGCGACAGGCTTGTGAAGCGTCAGGCAACGCGTATCGCATCGCTCTGTGCTACTTGGACCTGTCGGACATTTATCTCGAGCTGAATCTCAGCGAGGAAGCGCGAGAAATGGCTCACGAGGGCTTCCTCCGTTTCCAGAAGCTCGGCATGGAATATGAAGCCGCGAAAACGCTTGCGAACGAGGCCATCGCGTGCGGCCAGCAGGGGAAGACGCTCCGGGCGCTCGAACGATTCGCAAAAGCCCGCGAGATGTTCGCCCGTGAAAAAAACCTCGTGTGGCCGCGGCTTCTCGATTTGTATCAGGGACTTCTGCTATTCGAGGAGGGGCGCTACTTCGAAGCGCAGCGGCTTTGCGAGGGTGCGGCCGAGTTCTTTGATCAGGCAGTGTTTCCCGGCAAGTCGGTGCTCGCGCGTCTTCTGCTCGCGCGCATCGCGCTGCAAGTCGGAGATCTCGCCACAGCTGGACGCGAAGCGGACGCGGCCGTAGCAAAATTGTCTGCGGTTCAAGCGCCGATGCTCGTTTACCAGGCACATCTCCTCCTCGGACAGATTGCATCAACCCGGGGCGATCGTTCCGCCGCCCACGCAGCCTACCAGGAGGCGCGCAAGGCCCTGGAAACATTGCGCACCCGCCTGCAAGGCGAGGAATTAAAGATCTCCTTCGTCAAAAACCGCCTGCAAGTTTATGAGGCGCTCGTGGACTTGTACCTAGATGGGCATGGCGCGGAAATCTCGGCAGACAAGACCCTCGCGTGTATCGAGGCTGCCAAATCCCACAGCATGATTGACATGATTTTTCAGAGCGGCCAGAGTTTGCCTCTGGGCGAAGCAGGGCAATCCGAGTACGTTCGAAAGATCCGCGATTTGCGACAAGAGCTGAATTGGTATTACCACCGCATGGAGCTCGAACAACTTGGCCCCGACGAAAAGTCTCGCGAACGCATCGAGCGTCTGCACCGCCAGGTGCAATCACGTGAGAGCGAGTTGTTGCGGGCGCTGCGCGAATTGCCCGCACAGGAACGCGAAAACGCCACTCTCGAACCGTCATCCGATTTTTCAGTGGCAGAACTGCAGGCCGCTCTTCCAGAGGATACCGCGCTGATCGAATATTATTCAGCCGGAAATCGCCTGGTGGCGGCGATCGTCACGCGCGAAAGCATTGAAATCACTCCGGTCACGGGCGTCTCGCGTGTCGCCCAGCTATTGCACCTTCTCAGATTTCAGCTTTCGACGTTTGGTATGGGTGCGTCCTACGCACAACGGTTCGAACAGCCTCTTTTGCGCGCCACCCTGGCTCATTTGGGAGACCTCTACACGGAACTGATCGCGCCTCTGCGCGCCCGGCTTCGGGCGCAACACCTGGTCTTCGTGCCGCACGGACCGCTGCACTTTCTGCCGTTTCATGCTCTGCAAAATGGCGATGAGAATCTCGGGGACGCTTACACCATCTCCTATGCTCCCAGCGCGACGGTGTTCGCTATCTGCCAGAGGAAGGCCACGAGCGAGAAACGTAGCTCCCTCGTTCTTGGAATCCCCGACGAACGCGCTCCCCAAATTCTTACCGAGGTTCAATCAGTCGCGGCCTTGCTGCCGCATGCGGAACTTTTCCTCAGCAAACAGGCCACTGCGGAAGTCCTTCGTGAGAAAGGCCCCGAGACCGGATTACTGCATATCGCGACGCACGGCATTTACCGCCAGGATAACCCGATGTTCTCGGGCATTCGTCTGGGCGATGGCTACGTGAATTTGTACGACCTCTATCAAATGCGCTTGGGCGCAAAACTTGTGACGCTCAGCGGTTGCGCTACCGGAATGAACTTTGTCGCCGCAGGCGATGAATTGATTGGACTACAACGCGGGCTGTTCTGCGCTGGCGCAACTTCTTTGCTACTGTCACTCTGGGACGTCCACGATGGCAGCACCGCGGAGCTCATGCAAGAGTTTTATAAACGCTACATCCAAAGCAACGATATGGTAGCCTCCCTGCAAGCTGCCATGCGGGATCTACGGCAAGAGAACCCTCATCCGTACTTCTGGGCCCCCTTCGTACTTGTCGGCAAAGTCACTCAAAATCGGCAAAGTAACTGACAAATAAAGTGTTAGTTGGTTCGCGCCTGCCTATATTTTTCCAGCCCCCAGATTCCCTTATTTAATGGGCGAGGTTTAGCTCCACCGGCCGCTGGGAAGCCGGCTCACGAAAGGCTGACGGGGGACTTACAGATGAAGCACTTTGCGACGGAGGATGGGATCGATTTTGTGAGCCAGGTGGTTCCCGCGAGCCGGAGGCTCGCGATGGAAAAGCACCCTAAGAATTATACGAGGGGTGTTACGATGATGATCACTGGCCATACCTCACCGGCGGTTACGCGTCGCCCGGAGTTCCGCGAACACACGCTCTCGCACAGTCCCGACGAAATAACCATGAGGGTTGCTCTCCCCCCCGGAAGCCTGAAGAACAAGATTCCGGCCCGTGAAGCAAACGAATCGCTGACTCGAAATAAGATGCCTCCATCCAGGTCCGTCGCCGGACTCCTGCTGATGGATTCTTCACTGAATCCCATCTCGTTTAATGCCGAGGCGATTCAGATCCTTGGTTATCCCGAAAAGCTGGCGAAAATAAGGCACATGGACGTCCTCCTCGGTGAAAAGGTTCGCTCAACCCTGCTAAGCGGGCAACGCTTGGGTGACACACCTTTTGTAACCGAATTCCGGTCCGGCAGGAGACATTATTTTTGCCGGGCCTTCCTGGTGGATGCCCCCAGCAAAGGCCCTTCTCACCCCAGCATTGCCGTCCTGCTCGAACGAGGCCCCTCCGGATTGATCCGCTTGTCGCAAGTCTCCCAGCAATTTAATCTCTCGCAACGCGAGGGAGAAGCGTTGACGTACTTGCTGCAAGGCCTGAGCACCAAGGAGATTGCCAATCGGATGAACGTCAGTTCCAACACAGTGAAGGTCTTTCTTCGGCTGATTATGATCAAGACAGGAGTGTCGTGCCGCTCGGCAGTTGTGGGAAAAATTATGATGACCCAACCGTAGTGGTGGCTCGATCTTCCTTTCCTCTCCTTTCTTACTGCAGGTCTGGACTAACCCATTCGAATAATTGACCCCGATGCGTAACCGCGGGATTATCCGTACATGAAGCGAGAAGAACATCAGCCGCAAAGACGCGATCCGCGATTCCCGTGCAGCTGGAAACTGCAGGCGATCAAGCTTGCGTCTCTGGGAACTCCTCAGCACGGCCCCAAGACCGCTGTCAGGGGCCGGATTCAGAATGTCAGTCAGGGCGGCGCCTGCCTCCTGGGCAACCGGTCGATTCCGGCATCATCCCTGGTTCGCTGTGAAATTGTCGTCCCGGGGACTCGCGCCGCCATTCCCACGCTGATGCAGGTCCGTTGGACTCAGAAAACTTCCACCAATGGATCATACAAAATCGGACTGCAATTCCTGATGTGAATTGCCTGGCCTCCTCCTCATTATCTTGGAAATCTCCCGCGTCCCGAGCCCGGACTAACCCCGCTGCCTACTCCGGCGACTTAGTCCAATTGGCCTAATCCAGTGGCTAACCCCCTTGACGCACCCATCTAGAGAATAGACAGCGTTTTTCAAATCTTTGAAGATAACAATCGAGGAGTTGGGCCATGTGCAGCCTTCCACGCTCGATGAAGGCCAGAGATCACAAGGATTTGAGGTCCTGTAACAAGCGTGCTCAACTTTCCCGACTAAAAGGAGCATCAAAGATGAAGCGACTTTGCGGTTTTTTAATTGTGGTACTGACCGTCTGTGTGGCTGAACCGTTGGCTGCATGGGACACAACGTTGAATGACTCCGAGGAGCCGGGGAGCGTCCTGGTCTTCCCGAGGTTTCACACAGGAACCGTCACCACCGTCGACCAGGGCATTCTCCCAAGGACCCGTTTCGAGATCAGCGTGAGTTGCCCCAAGAACTTCGACTGCTCGGGTGTTGGGACTGTCTTCCTTCACGCACACTGGGTCTGCGGGGGCAACGCAAGCAATGTTTGTCAAGAGGTTGACTTCAACCTGCAGACCACGATCAACGGGACGATCAACTTCAACACTGAGAACATAGGTCCCAGGACCACCAACGTTCCCGCACCTCCAAACTGCCCCTCCGACCCAGCGGAGGAGGAAAGTGGCGGCGGGTATCTGATCGTCTGGGTGACCGATCCTTCCAACAACCCAATCGCGGCTGACGCGCTGCTCGGCGATGAGGTCATCTTGGGATCCAGTCTCTCGGCCGTGGCTTACGACGCCATTCCCATCCAGGCAGTCGCGGCGACCGGTACCCAGATCGGCGTGGCCAGCGGCCCCCTCCTCTTCGACGGCAGTATGTACAAGGAGGTCACAGGAACGATCTACGGATCTATCCCGTATCAGAGCCCTGAAAGGGAGACGTCCCTGATCCTCCTCACGCTGGATGTGCAGTCGAACCTGCCGAACACTCCCACCTTTGTGGGTCTCAACTTCTACAACGAAGGCGAAACCCCCATCTCGACCGCCACCAACTTCACCTGCTGGGGCAAGGTTAGCCTGGACAGTCTGCCCGGAGGACAAAACCTGAACACTGACTTTGGCACGAAGGGCCTCGTCAAGTCCACCGGCGCGGTACAAAACGGCAGTCCTGTCACTTTGCTTGGAGTCGTCGAGAGGGAAGAGGAGTTCACGCTGCCTGTCGTAGGTACGGTGACCGGGACACTATCAGCAACGGGTACGTTCCTCGGAGGATCATCTTGCAGCGTGAGCAGCTCCAGCGGGGTCAGCCCCTCTTGCGCTGCATTCAACTGCACCTTTGGCAGCACATGTGTGATCCCCGGCATCTTCGGCGGCTGCTTACTAACTGCCCCAACTGTCACGTGCGACATCTCGACGATCGTAACGAACAACATCGGCATCACCCGGGAGTGGGGGTACCCCTTCCTCAATGACAGCACGCCTGTGCCCACTACCTTCGTCCCGTTCTAGCGTACCCGGGGCACTTCCTCCGATACGGGGGCTGGACATCCAGCCCCCCGTTAACTACGGGAGAAACGGCATGCGTCGGTTCGGCAAGAGGGCTCTCAGGTTCTTTACCGTGGTCGGGCTCGCAGTTGGTTGCACCGGCCTCGTCGGAACCACGCTGCCACCTCGCACCTATGTCCAGGCCTTGACGCTCGGGCAAGGTGTGGAATGGCGTTTTAACCCCCTTCTCATCGATATCAATGGCGGTGGGCATCTCGACCTCGTGGCGACGGCCCGGCTCGCGAAGCCCGCTCTCCATATGTGGCTCGGTGACGGCAAGGGCGGCTTCACGCCAACCGCGCCCACCTGGACCGACATCGGCTACGCCGCGCTCGCCACGGGCGATATCAACGGCGACGGATTCCCAGACATTGTGGCGGCCAGCCACTTTGGAACCGTCCAGACCCTCCTGAGCGACGGGAAGGGAGGGTTCACCGAAAAGATTCTTCACGGAGACGACGGCTATGTGGCGGCCCATCTCGCCGATCTCAACGGGGACGGTCATCTGGACCTGATCCTGGTTGGGTATGAAAAAGTCGGGATCGAAGTGTACTTCGGCGACGGAAAAGGCAACTGGAGTCTCCACTCGAGGCTTCCCGAGCCCCGGCCAGGGCCGACGATGCCGGGGCGTGCCCTCGTCGTTGGTGATCTTAATCACGACGGTCACTTGGACCTCGTCGCGGCTTTTCAACGCTGGGGGACCTACATCTATTATGGCGATGGGAAGGGAAGCTTCAGCGGCGGGCCAGCAACCTTTCGGCTGCCGGAACAGACGGCCGAGTCGTTAGCCCTGGGTGACGTGAACAAGGATGGCCATCCGGATATCGTGGTCAACGGGAACGCCGGGGGCCGAGATCAGCCGAACGGGCCCGACCTCTATCTGGGAGACGGCCATGGTGGTTGGAAAGCGTCGTCTGCCGGGTTGAAACTCCTAAAATTCACCTCCGCCGGGGTCGCGCTCGGAGATCTCGACGGAGATGGCAATCTCGACGTTGTTGCCGCGGGAAACATCACCGGGGACATCCAGGACGGGTATGGCCTCTTTTGGTTTAGGGGTGATGGCAAAGGGGGCTGGTCACTCGTTCCGGAGAGCGGGCTCCCGAGCAGGGGCTTATCGGTAGTTCACTCCGTCACTCTGGCAGATGTGGATCATGACGGATGCCCTGAGATCGTCGCCCTGAGCGGCGGCCAGGGTGGCGCCATCACGATGTGGAAGAGGCGATAGCCGAGGTGACTTGGGCGGGCGCGGAGTGGCCCGATGAAAGGCCCGTGTATGTCCCGCGACGCTCCCCGTACTGCGCCAGACGGCGGTTCCACCGTCCCTAGCGCAACTTTATGTCAAACAGCAAGATTACAAGGGAGGACTCAATGGTGACCTTGCGTATGCTGATTGGACTGGCCCTGGGTATTTCGCTCGCCGCGTTTGCTAGGCAGGTTCGCGCCCAGGAAAACGGGGCGGAAGTAGTAGCTGAAATCGGCGGGCATAAACTGACCCGCGCGGAGCTCGGGCAAAAACAGGCGGCGAAGTTGCTTCAGGCCCGCTATCAGTACTATGCGGCCGAGCGCGAAGCCCTCGATCAGCTCATCGAAGAGCAATTACTCGAAACCGAAGCTAGTCGCAAGCATCTCACTGTGGACCAATTGCTCCAGCGTGAGGTGATGAGCCAGATCAAAGACCCCACCGAGCTTCAGCTCCAGGTCTATTATGAGGCCATGCACACCAACGAGCCGTTCGCGGCCGTACGCGAGAAGATCGTGGCCACGCTTCGTCAGCAGCGTCTAGCCAAAGCTCGCGACGCTTTCATTCAATCGCTGCGCAGCCAGGCAAACGTGCGCATCGCCCTAATCCCGCCCGAAGCCGAGGTGGCGCTTGACAACGCTCCGAGGCGCGGCCCCGAGGACGCTCCGGTTCTGATCGTCGAGTTCGCGGATTACGAATGCCCCTACTGCCAGCAAATCCATCCGGAGCTCAAGAAACTCGAGCAAGAATACGCGGGCAAGGTAGCCCTGGCCTTTAAGGACTTCCCGCTGCCAATGCACCCCCACGCGGAGAAGGCCGCCGAAGCGGCTCGCTGCGCAGCCGAACAGGGAAAGTTCTGGGAATTTCATGACGCGCTTTTCAACGACCACCAACTGGAGTTGGCGCAGCTGAAAGAGCACGCGCGTACGCTCAAGCTCGACGCCGCAAGCTTCGACCAGTGCTTGGATGCAGGCGAGCAAGCCGCGGGCGTGCGGAAGGATTTCGCCCAGGCACGGCGTCTTGGACTAACCGGTACGCCCGCCTTTTTCGTCAATGGTCACTTCTTGAGTGGCGCTGTCAGCTACAGCACCTTGCGCGAGGTTGTCGAACAGCAACTGGCGGCTGCGGTACCAAGCCGCACCGTGAGGGAGCGCAGCATCGGCCAGGGTCACTACCGCTCCGCCGCCCACCGAAGCCTTCCTCAGCTTTCCGCCTGCGAAAAACCTCAGTCATTGGCCAGCGGGGGAGAAGAATGGGCTGAAGGCTCCTTGTGTGCCTGGGATCGGCCTGGCCCCCAAGCTATCCATCGCCCGTAGACAGATTCTATTGAGTGCAGCCTCTGTCGCCATCGTTCCATCCACGCCCACCTGGACCGACTTGTCGGCAAAGTCACTCAAAATCGGCAAAGTAACTGACAAAAAAAGTGTTAGTTAGTTCGCGCCTGCCTATATTTTTCCAGCCCCCAGATTCCCTTATTTAATGGGCGAGGTTTAGGTCCACCGGCCGCTGGGAAGCCGGCTTACGAAAGGCTGATGGGGGACTTACAGATGAAGCACTTTACGACGGAGGATGGGATCGATTTTGTGAGCCAGGTGGTTCCCGCGAGCCGGAGGCTCGCGATGGAAAAGCACCTGCAAGACGGATGCAAGCGCTGCGCGAAAACTGTTTCACGATGGCAGCGAGTGCGGCAGTGGGCGGCAGCGGAAGCGAGTTACCAGCCGCCGCAGGAGGCAGTTCGAATCGTCAATGCGGCGTTTGCTGGATCGGAATGGGCAGTACAGCGCAAGCCGGCAAGCAGCTTAGTCGAAGTGCTCTTCGATAGTTTCCTGCAGCCCGCCATGGAAGGTGTTCGATCGGCTGGCTCCGGAACAAGACAAATGCTCTACCGTGCGGATCCTTTTCAGATTAATTTGCAGATCAAAGTCCAGCGCGGCGACAGGAACGTCGTGGTTACCGGACAATTGCTGCGTTTACAGCACCCGGAGATCGTGGGACGTGACGTGCCGATCATGGTTTCCAACCTGCGCGGTCGCGTCGTCCAGGCGATCACAAATCAATTCGGAGAGTTCCATGCAGAGGTTGAAAACAGCGGTGACCTGGAGTTGGTGTTCCATGGCGAGCATGATAAGCCCGTCGTGATCTCGCTGCGGGATGCCCTCGGCCAGCTGTATGACGGGGAACCATCAAAGCCCATGAGATCAGGCTCACTGTAGGAATTCTCCGGGTAGTAGAGAGGTGCGGGAAGCCGCCAGCAGTTTTGTTTAGGGTGTCGGGCAACGCGTCTTTTTCCTCCATGACGGACGGGCAAGCAATCTGCTGGAGGCTATCGAAGCTCACAGCAGCCGCGGTAGCGAGGCCAATAAGGTCATCGACGGTTTCCACAGGCTGACTGTTCCAGAGCAGCAAGACATCATCAACTTCCTGCGCTCGCTCTAGTCTTGCGGCGCCCGGTGCAAGTCAGTTCCGAACATGTGCAATAAAAAATCTCGCGATTGCGCCCAAAATTGAAAAGCCGGAGCCAGCGGTGGTCGCTAACTCCGGCTTTATCAACTAGAATCTGGTTGCGGGGGGCACGATTTGAACGTGCGACCTTCGGGTTATGAGCGCAATTTCGGCCTATAAGGTGCACCGCCATGGACCGGGTAGCCGCTAACTCATAGATACTCCAGCCCAAGCAGTGATGCCGCATTCCACCGTTTTGCACCCTTTCCATCCAGAACACGCATAGAACACGCATAGGTTTACAGACGAATGCAGAAACGATCCTGCGAGCACTGTTCTGGTAGTGCATGCATTCAGAAATTTCCGTTACGAATGGCGCTGCGCACTCCGTGGATGAAACTGCGCTTATTGCGATACAGATAGCGGACAACAGTGAATCTGTGTTGCAGCTACGAGCTGCGGCGTCGCCTGAAGGGTTGACAGCAAGTGGACAAGTTGACCCGTTACAGCGTCCCGTAACTCTGGGTTTCCAAGCTGTTCTAGGAGAGCCTTCCGTTCGAGCGTCCTGCCCAGAACGAGCCACACCTCGCGCTCACAATCTGGATGGTCGAGGGATCCTACCGATCAGGCGCCCGCGCATGACGTGGCGGAATAAAGTCGGTCATATTATTCCCTCTTCATTACTTGAAGCGCCTTGGCCCTCTCAGGTAGGTTGTTTCGCGAGGGAGCGAACCGTATGAAGGAAATGAGCGAAGAATCGATCGAGTTCGTGGTCGGGCGGTTAGAGAAGATGTCAACAGGCCGTGAGCTAAGCCAAAAGGAATTGGCAGAGTTGTCGGGCGTAGGCCAGCCGACGATCTCGAAAATCTTCTCGGGGACGCAGAGGCCGAGCGTCGACCTTCTCCAGAAGCTCTGCGCGGCGTTCGGGCTCACGCTGTCGGGCGTCTTGGAGGAGATAGACCCCGAGTGCCAGTACATGATCGGTTACTTAGCGACGCCGTTGACTGCTGTTGTTGAAAGCCCGGAGGCGGAGCCCTTCCTACGGCGATCGGTAATGGATGAAGTTACTTGGAAGCCGCAAACGTAATAATCTAGCGGGGCTTCACAAAATGGGCCGATCTTCGTCCAGGGAGGCACATCGAGAAAGAAAAGAGGAAATCAAATGAAGGCCGCCGTCCTAACGAAACCCGGCAGGACGCCAGTGTTCGCAGACTTTGACGACCCCGTGCCGCAAGTAGACGAAGAATTAATTGTGGTCACCGCGTCCGCTTTAAGCCACGTCACGAAAAGCCGCGCTTCGGGTTCGCATCACACCGCTCCTGACAGTCTTCCTGGGGTCGTGGGTATCGATGGTGTTGGCCGGACCCAGGATGGCCGACGCGTATATTTCGTGTTGCCCGAAGAGCCGTTCGGCGGCATGGCGCGTTCCATTGGTGGCCCAACGAACAGGCCCTCCTGTACCCTCGCACCCCGTTCGAAATCCGCTCCTGAGATCAGTTTACGGGGTCGTGCAATTCCGCGATCCTTTTGGGACCAATGCAGGGGCGGCGGGACATTGGGGGCTTGCAGCTTGTCTTGAATGCTCCAGTACACAAGGAGTGAAGTACGATGCGTTTCCATTCGCTTCGCACTGCGGTCTTGTTCGGTTTGGTCGCGTTTGCGCCGATGGCCAACGGGAAAAAGCCCATTGCCGCGGCCCAACTGGCGCCGCTGCCAGCGTCCCCGAGCGTCGCTCTGAGCGCCTCGCCAGCTTCCGCCCAAGCGGGCCAACCCGTCACGCTCACGTGGTCGTCGACGAACGCCACATCCATCACTTTGAAGCCCTCGGTGGGCGGTATCGCCGCGCAGGGTTCTATGACAGTGAGGCCTTCTCAATCGAGCACTTATACCGTCACCGCCACGGGTCCGGGCGGCTCGGCCCGTGCCAGCGCCCAAGTCATTATCACACCCGCGCCCCCTCCGGCGGCGGTCCGGAAGCCTTCTCAGGAAGAGATCCCGTCCGGCCAACGGCAGATGAGGGGCCTCGACGAACAGATCCAGGAGATCAAGTCAGACGCCCTCCGGATGTCGGCGGAGCTGAGCCAGCTGGAGGAGAAACTGCTGTACCCGTCGGGGACACAGGTCGCGATCTTCGTCGCGCTGGCCAAGGGCGACACGATGCGCCTCGACGCCGTGCGGCTCCAGATCGACGGCCAACTCGTTGCGCACTACATCTACAACGCCAAAGAGCTCGAGGCCCTGCGCAAGGGCGGCGTGCAACGGATCTACGTCGGCAACGTGGCGACTGGGGATCACCAGCTGGAGGTGCTTGTCGACGGCAAGCTTAAGGGCGGCGCGGACTTCAGCCGCACGGAACACTTTACCTTTCGCAAGGAAGTGAAGCCAAAGCTGGTGGACCTGACGGTGGCCGGACCGGACTCCGGCAATAACCCGATCACGCTTGGGGAATGGTAATCGATGAGAGCGACACGCCGGCTAATCGGACTCGGCCTAGCCCTGGGACTTGCCGCCCATCCGGTCCTGGGCGACGACTTGAGGGACCTCTTTTTCGGCGAGGCGCTCTATCACGCCTACCAGGGACAGTTTTTCGATGCAATCCAGCGGCTCGACACCGAGCTCGCCATGTACCACGGACTCGACGAGCCCGGACTCGACACGCTTCATTTTCACATCAACGACGCCGAATTCTCGGTCGGTGACTTCGAGCTCAACTACCGCATGCACCAACGCGCAGGGCGCGCCATCAAGGCGGTGTTCGAAGGTGCCGTCGATGAAGCCGTACGAAACGACGCCGCGTTCAGGCTCGCCCGCATCCACTTCCAGAAGGGTCAGCTCGATGATGCGCTGCAGGCGCTAGCGCAGATAAAAGGTACGGTGCCCGACGGGATCAGGGGCGACGTCGAGTTCCTGCGGGCGAACGTCTATATGGCGACAGGACAGCCGAGCGAGGCCGTTAAGGTGCTCGCGCAGCTAAAGAGCAATGAGAGCCTGGCCGGGTTTGTTGCCTACAACCTTGGCATCGCGCTGTTGCAGGACGGTCGAAAACAGGAAGCGATCGAGCAACTGGACAAGGCCGGGCAGCTGCCGGCCGCTGATCCCGCCGGTCTCGCGATCCGCGACAAGTCGAACCTGGTGCTGGGCACCATGCTGTTCGAATCTGGCAATTTTGAGCGGGCCAGACAGTCACTGGACCGCGTCCATCTCGAGGGACCTTTCTCGAACCAGGCTCTGCTGCGGGCAGGGTGGGCCGAGGCCTCGGCCCAGCAGTATGACCGTGCGCTCGTTCCGTGGAACATCCTGGTGGATCGTGAGCCGACGGATGCCGCGGTTCAGGAAGTCATGATTGCCGTACCGCATGCGTACGCCAGCATGAAACTGTACGGCCGCGCCGCGATCGGTTACGGGCGAGCGCTCGAGTTGTTCACCAACCAGATCAAGAGAGTCGACGCATCGATCAGCAGCATCAAGGAAGGACGGTTTCTCAATGCGCTGATCCGCGAGGAGAGCCGGGAGGACGAAACCTGGGTCATCAGCCTGCGCAACCTGCCCGATGCGCCGGAGACATACTACTTGATGGAGTTGATGGCGTCTCACGACTTCCAGACCGCGTTGCAGAACTACCTCGACCTCGAGGAGCTGCGGTCGAAGCTCAGCGCATGGAAGACGAGCCTCGATGCTTTCGAGGATGTCATCCGACTCCGCGGTCAAAACTACGAGCCGCTGCTGCCGGAGGTCGATGCGCAGTTCCGGGAGCTGGATGCGCGAATGCGCCTGCGCCTCGAGCAGCGCAAGCACCTCGCCGAGCGCTTTCAGATCATGCTGACCGCGCCACGACCGGAGTATCTGGCGACCGCGGAGGAGCGGACTGCCCTCGAGCGCATCGCACTCATCGACAAGCAGCTCGGCGACTCTGACGACCCCGAATCGCTCGCGCTTCGGCAACGCGCGGCTCGCCTGCGCGGCGCGCTCACATGGCGGCTGGAAACCGAGTACCCCGAGCGACTGACCGTGGCATATGTACACCTGAACGAATTGAATGCACCCATCGACGCCCTCACTCGGCAGTATGACGCCTTTGTTAGGACGAGGCAGGCAGCGACGCACAGCTATGTCGGATACGACGACCAGATTGCACAGCTCCGAGAGCGTGTCGGGGACGCACTCCAGCGTGTCGACGACTTGATGGCCCGTCAGGGAGAGATGATCGAGACCGTTGCCATCAACCAGCTTGAGGCCCGCCGCGAACGACTGGTGGCCCAGCAGAATCAGGCTCGCTACGGCGTCGCCGATAGCTACGATCGAGCCGCGCGCCAACCCGGAGGACAGCACCGTCGGAATGGCCTGACCATTCCGACGGTGCTCGCGCTGGCTTTCATGGTCGGCTGCGCCGCGCGTCCCAACAAGCTGGGGGGGACGGCGGGGACGCTGGCGGAGCTGCGGAACGTGCGTCCGGACGTACAGGACGTGAAGATCGAACAAGGCCTCGATCAGGCCATGCTCCAATACCGGCGCTTCCTCGAGGATGCACCGGAGAATGCGATGACTCCGGAGGCGATGCGGCGTCTCGCGGACCTGCAACTCGAGAAGCAGTTCGGGATACGCACGGGCGCCGTCAAGCCGCGGAAAATGGCCGCCCCGGAGCCCGCCCAGGTACTCGCGGGCTCGCAGGCCGGCAGTCGTAATCTCGCCGCGGCGGCTGCCAGTGCTGGTTTGCAGGAATCCGATCAGGATTTCGAGCGGCGCACGACAGCGGAGGCCGGAATCCTGGCGGGCAGTAACGCCGGCGCATCGCCGGCGGACGCGGTGCGCGCTGGCGCAGATCCCGACGGTCCACTCGAGGCGATCGCTCTCTATGACCGGCTGCTGAACGAGTATCCGAATTACGAGCAAAGAGACAAGGTCCTCTACCAGGAAGCGCGGGCGTACGACGAGCTCGGCCGCACCGAAGAGGCCATCGCGACCATGGAGCGCCTGATCCGCACGAATCCGCATTCCGAGCACTTCGACGAAGTGCAGTTCCGGCGAGGCGAGTACTTCTTCACGCGCAGAAGCTTCCATGACGCCGAGACCGCCTATTCAGGGATCATCAGCCTGGGCACCGCCTCCTCGTACTACGAGCTCGCTCTCTACAAGCTCGGGTGGACGCTCTACAAACAGGAGTCCTACGAAGAGGCTCTGCAAAAGTACATCGCCCTGCTCGACTACAAGGTATCGATCGGTTACGACTTCGATCAGACGCACGATGAGGACGACGATCGCCGCGTGGCTGATACCTTTCGAGTGATCAGTCTGAGCTTCAGCAACCTCGGCGGGCCGGAGACCATTCAGGAAGACTTCTCCAAGTTCGGGAATCGCTCCTATGAGGACCGCATTTACAGCAATCTTGGCGAGCATTACCTCAGCAAGCTGCGCTACGACGACGCGGCGAAAACGTACAAGGCCTTCATTGCGCTTTATCCCTTCCACCGCGCCGCGCCGCGGTTCAGCATGCGTGTGATAGAGACCTTCACTCAGGGCGGGTTCCCCAAGCTCGTGCTGGAGTCGAAGCGGGAGTTCGCTTCCAAGTACGGCCTGAAGTCCGAATACTGGCGACATTTCAAACCGGAGCAGTCGCCGGAAGTGCTGGCGTACCTGAAGACGAACCTGAAGGACCTCGCGACGCATTATCACGCGCAGTATCAGGACGCGAACGAAGCGGACGTGAAGCTCGCGAATTATCGCGAGGCAAGCCGATGGTATGGCGCTTACCTCGATTCCTTCCCGACCGAGGCCGATTCGGCTCCCGTCAACTACCGGCTGGCGGACCTGCTGCTGGAGAACAAGGATTTCGACGAGGCGGCCAAACAGTATGAGCGCACGGCTTACGGATACGCGCCGCATCCACAGTCGGCAGCCGCGGGCTACGCTGCGATCTTCGCATACCGCGAGCAGCTGAAGCTCGCCGGCAAGGAGCAGCAGGACGCCGTCAAGCGCGATACGGTCGCAAGCTCGCTCAAGTTTGCCGACGCATTCCCGCAGGATGAGCACGCTGCGGCGGTTCTCGGAGCGGCCGCCGATGACATGTACGAAATGAAGAATTACAAGGCCGCCGTCGAGGCCGACCACCGCGTCATCGATAAATATCCGGGCGCGGATGCGGCAATCCGGCGTTCCGCCTGGATTGTCGTTGCGCACGCCTCGTTCGAACTCGCCGAGTACCCGCAGGCCGAGCACGCCTACGCCGAGGTGCTGAAAGTGACGCCGGAGGGCGACGAGTCGCGTGCCTCCTTCGTCGACAACCTTGCCGCCTCGATTTACAAGCAGGGTGAGCTCGCAAACGAGGCGCAGGATTATCGCGCGGCCGCCGACCACTTCCTGAGGATTCGCACAGCGGCGCCTACCTCATCTATCCGTCCGACGGCTGAGTACGACGCGGGCGCCGCGCTAATCCGGATGCAGGACTGGCAGGGGGCGGTGGATGTGCTTGAGGCGTTTCGCACTACCTTCCCGGAGAACAAGCTGCAACTCGAGGCCACCAAGCAGATCGCCTACGCCTACCGGCAGAGTGGCCAGTTGTCGCACGCCGCCGGCGAATACGACCGCATCGCATCCCAGTCCAACGATCCGGCGTTACGCAGCGAGGCGCTGCTCGACGCGGGAGATCTCTACGCGCAATCCGATGCCCGAGATCGCGCCTTGGATGCGTACATCCGGTACGTCAAAGAGTTTCCCAAGCCTGTAGAGACGGCCGTCGAGACCCGTTTCAAGATCGCCGAAATGTACAAGGCGGGGCACGACGAGACGCTCTATCACCAGCAGCTGGAAGAAATCGTAAGCGCCGAT
>WNGQ01008241.1_pt1 | contig 28039 bp, 24 predicted proteins | sample 5407661 | NCBI WGS metagenome assembly WNGQ01 (sample SAMN13153382, study PRJNA577476) | soil metagenome | isolation source: 60 cm soil or saprolite under Garry oak tree replicate 2 | place: USA:California | collected 2016-06-15 | reverse complement strand
GGCGGCGGTGGCGGATATCCCGGCGGACGAGGAGGTTATCCCGGGGGCCGAGGGGGTTATCCGGGCGGCTATCCGCGTGGCTCGGGAAACAGTCGAGATGAATACGAACGCGGTGATCGATACCTCAATGATCTGGCTCGCGTAAGTGGTGCGCGGCTCTACAACGCTGATTCGCAGAATCTCAGTTATTCGTTCCAGCAGGTGGCAGAGGAACTGCGCCGTCAATACAGCATTGGTTACTATCCGAAAAAAGCGCCGCAGGCCGGCGAGCGAAGATCGATCAAGGTGCGCACGAATAGATCGGAATTAGTCGTGCGCTCGCGCGACAGTTACGTCTTCCAGCAGGGCGCAAACACAAACGCGCAAGCACAAACGCAACCGGGGCAACAACAAAAGGCGCCAGTTCTGAAGAAGGAATTGAGGGGAACTTTTTGATATGGGTACAGAACCCCTCGCGGTACCAGGCGAGTAGATCTGGAAGGTACAGAACCCGAGGCGTCGGCGTTCTGTACACTTTTTACACAACCGTCCCGTCCGGAATTGATCCATTCTTGGGAATAATCACAATTCGATCGCGAATATAGTAGCTGCCGCCCGGGCCATCGACATTTTCCACGCCGGCCTCGTTCAATATTTTCACGTTCGCGCCGATGCGCGCGTTCTTGTCGATAATTGCCCGCCGAATAATTGTCCCTTCGCCAATCCCAATCCAGGGCCTGCCGGCGCCGCGATCTGCCTGCATGTCTTCCAGCGTTTGGTAATAATCAGCGCCCATTACGTACGACCCTTCAATCTTTGCCCCGGTACTGACGCGACTTCGCAAGCCGATTAATGATCGGCTGATTGTGGCGCCGCTGATAATGCACCCGTCACTGACGATCGAGTCACTAATTTCAGCTTTATCGATTTTCGATGGTGGCAGGTAGCGCGCCCGGGTAAACATTGGAGCTTCCGCGTCATAAAGATTAAACGTCGGAATTGCCGAGGTCATATCCAGGTTGGCCTTATAAAAAGCACCAATCGTTCCAATGTCTTCCCAGTAACCATTGAATAGATAGGCCTGCACGTTGTAGCTGCCGATCGCGTTGGGAATTACTTCGCGGCCGAAATCCAACTGCGATGTTTCTTCGCGAAGCAACTGCTCAAGCCGTTCATATTTGAAAACATAAATTCCCATCGAAGCGAGAAAAGGGCGCAGCCGCGCTTCTTCTTCGCTCAAGCCGAGTGTCGTCGTGTCAACGCGCATGGCGTCAAGCGCATCACCTTTCGGTTTTTCGCGAAACTCGATGATCCGGCCGTCGCTGTCGGTTTTCAGCACCCCAAATTCTCCGGCGCCTTGCGCAGCGACCGGGATTACGGAGATTGTGAGATCGGCGTTCGTCTCATAATGCCGCGCGAGAAATTTCCGATAATCCATGCGATAGAGATGATCGCCGGAAAGAATCAGCAGCGTGTCGATGCGCCAGTCGCGAATGTGCGGCAACACCTGGCGCACCGCGTCGGCAGTTCCCTGAAACCATTCGGGACTTTCAGGTGTTTGCTCGGCGGCGAGAATTTCGACAAATCCATCCGCAAAAGGCGAGAAGCGATAGGTGGTCGCGATGTGCCGGTTGAGCGAAGCCGAATTGAACTGCGTCAGCACAAACATCCGGATCACGTCTGAGTTGATGCAATTCGAAATCGGCACGTCAACCAGACGGTATTTGCCGCCCAGCGGCACCGCCGGTTTCGAGCGCTGAGCGGTAAGGGGAAACAAACGCTTGCCGGCGCCGCCACCGAGAATTACGGCCAGAAGATTGTGCTTTTCGGGCATGGGAACTGCGGCGAGGATATAGCGGTCGGCGGCAGTGGATCAAGGCGAAGAATCCCACGGTGCTTCGCGACTCTAAGGGTTAGGAAGCTCTCCTGGCAAAATACCCCGGGCGATAACGAAGCCTCAACTGTTCCTTGCGCAACTCGGGATTCACCACCTCGACAGACATCTTGCGATAACGACCGTCATGTTTCTTGTTCGTCGATGAATACGCCAGCAGATATTGCGAACGTAACTCTTCCTCGATTTGTGCGAACGCCGCTTTCAAGTCGTCTTCTCTTTTCGGAAAGAACGCGCGACCGCCCGTGCGCTCGGCGATTTTGTTGAGCCCGCCCTTGTCGACTCCTTCATACCGTTTATCGCCGATCCCGATCGCGTAAACAACTGCGTCGGCTTCGATCGTTTCATCGATTGCCTGGTTGCGTTCGAGGCGGCTGCTCGTGTCCTGACCATCGGTCAACAGGATAACTGCGCGCCGGCGTTGGCCTCCGACCGGGGCCAGAATGTTTCGCGAAGTAAGCGCGACCGCGTCCCAGATGGCGGTCGATCCTTCCTCGGGCGGCGGAGCACCGCCGGGGCGAGAGGCAATGCCGGCGATCACCGGTCCCGATCCCAGGTACGATGGCGCCGCGACTTCAACATTCTCGAGTGCGCGATAGACCCGCAACAGATCATTAGTTAGCGGCTGTTCGAGATGCGCGTAGCCTTCGAAGGGAATGATGGCGGCCTGATCCTTGTTTGATCGGATTATGCTTTCAATGAAGGTGCGGGCAGCGGCCTTTTCCTCGGATAACGTGCGCTCTTCCGAGATGCTCACATCAATCAGGAACGCGATGGAGAGCGGCCGATCAGTTTCCCGCTGAAAGGTAAAAAGAGTTTGCGGCACGCCATCTTCGAGGACGCGAATATCCTCCTGCCGCAGGGTCGTGATAAAGCGGTTGTTTTTGTCGGTGGCGTTGAAGAGAAGATTCGTGAGGTCGGTGTCGGTGCGGATTACTTCGTCCTGATCGGCGGGCTTTTGCGCCGGGACAGCCGCGCCAAGCGCGAGGCAGCAGAGAACAATGAGAATTGAAAATTGAAAAAAGAAAAATTCAAATCGCCTGCCGGTTTTACCGGGCAACTGTAGACAAATCAATTTCCAATTTCCAGTTTTCAATTTGCAATTTATTAAGATTGAAGTTCCGGGGAATTAGTATCGAACCGGAGAGCCGCCGTTGCTTTTGACGCCGGCAGCTTCCTGAGCGATCTTCACGCCCACGCTGGCCCCGATGCGCGTGGCGCCGGCTTCAACCATCGCGCGAGCATCAGCCATGCTCTTGACGCCGCCGGATGCCTTCACCCCCAGTTCGGGCCCCACGACGCGACGCATCAACGCGACATCCGCCACGGTGGCGCCGCCCTTTGAAAATCCGGTTGAAGTTTTGACGAAATCCGCTCCAGCTTTTTTGGCCGCCTCGCAGGCGCGAATTTTTTCATCATCTGTTAACAACGCAGTTTCAATGATTACTTTGCAAGTAACGCCGTATTCATGTGCCACCTCGACGACTGAATGAATATCGTGTTCGACCAAACAATCGTCGTCACTTTTTAGTGCTCCTACGTTAATAACCATATCAACTTCGTGCGCGCCGTCCATTATTGCGCGGCGCGCTTCATAAGCTTTCACGTCCGGCAAAGTTGCGCCCAGCGGAAATCCGATCACAGTGCAAACGGGCACGCCGCTGCCCTGGAGGTGACAGGCGGAGGCACGCACCCAGGTCGGATTCACGCAGACGGAAGCGAAATGATATTGCGCGGCTTCTTCACAGAGACGCTTGATTTCACTTTCCGTTGCGTCGGGTTTTAAGAGCGTGTGATCGATCAGGCTGGCCCAGTCGCGCGCCGAAGCTGTCTGTCCCAACACGAGACCAATACGCGACGCGCCGGCATCCACCACGCGGTGCATTCGCTCCGGGCAGCGATGAAAGCATTCAGACGTGCAACCGCACATCTTTGCCTGGTCAGCAACTTCGCCATTCAAACGAGCGTAGATGACGTCGGTAATCTGCTCGACCAGTTGCTCGAAATCGCCGTTGTTTGAATAGGGCATGTCGGTTGATGTCGGCTTAATTGCCGAGCTTCAATCACATTTTAGCACGGAGACTCGTGAGGGGCGGATAACAAGGCCGAGTCAGCAGCTGTTCAGAGTACCGCCTTCAGGCGGCCTTCTAATGAGAGGCGACCGCCTAAAAAGGCAGCACTCCTGAAAGGTAACCGCCTAAAGGCGGAACTCCAAACTCTCAACGGTGGTATTGCCGCTCGATCGCTTCGATCTTGCTGACCCGTTTGCGATGGCGATCTTCGGTGATCTCAGTCGAGAGCCAGGCGCGGACAATTTCACGCATGTCGCCGGTGGAAATGGTTTTGCTGCCCAGCGTAAGTACGTTTGCGTCATTATGTTCGCGAGAGTTGCGCGCGACATCTACGGAATAACAGGCGGCGGCGCGCACGCCCGGAACTTTGTTGGCGGTCATTGCGGAACCAACTCCAGCGCCGTCGATCACGATGCCAACATCCGCCGAGCCGTCGGCAACCGCGCGCGCGACAGCGTGAGCAAAGTCCGGGTAATCAACTGCGCTTTCGGAGTTGGTGCCGAAGTCATGAACTCGATGGCCCAATTCCGTCAGGAAGCTCTTAAGTTCTTCCTTCATCGGAAAACCACCGTGATCCGCGCCCACGGCGACAACTCTGCTTTGCTTCAAACCGGTGCGCGATACGCGCCTTACGATCTCAATGCCGCGATCGTTAATCATGTCAGCGGCGAGCGGAGTTAGTCGCGCGCTTTCGGCTATGCGCAACACTGCACCACGTTCCAGACCGCGAACATCGTCTTCGGTGATTACGAGCTTTGCCGATTCGTCACGTGTGAGGTCGCTGCCGCGAGGCGCCGAGGATGCTGACTTGTTTAGCGACGGGTTATTGCCCGCCGTGATGGGCGCGGACTCAGATTCAGAAGGCATCGCTTTGCTCAAAACGTCGCGCACCAGGGCGCGCACTCGATCTCTGGTTGCTTCGTCAGCCATGAATAAATCCTAATGTTTAGAAGCGGGCTTTTGCCCGCTTTTCATCGGGCAGTAGCCCGACTCTAAACAGAATGCGCCATATTAGCCGAGCGATCCGTCCCGCAAATCCAGGAGCCGGCCGGCACCAGCCGTTATCTTTCCGTCGCGCACGGTAAAATCGATGCGCCCGACGTAAATTCCGCTTTTGCCGACCTGGAAAATAATCGTGTCGCTACCGGAAGGCGTTTTTTGCAACACCGGCTTTTGCATAAAAGTGTGCGTGTGGCCGCTGGCGATGAAATCGATACCGTCAACCTGCGCTGCTAATTGCGAGTCACCAAATTGCTTCTCTCTGGGATTCTCATAATAGCCGAGATGTGACATACCGACGACGAGTGCGCAACGCTCCTGTTCTCTCAGAAGCTTGACGACTCCGCGAGTCATGCGAACCGGATCGAGATATTTCACGCCCTTGAAATTCTCCGGAGTAATCAGACCCTCCGGATTGATGCCGAGCCCGAACAAACCAATTTTGATGCCGCCAACCACCCGCACAAGGTATGGCTTGACGCGAGCCTCCAGAGGCGTTCCGCGGAAATCATAGTTAGTCGAAACAATGTCAAAGTTGGCGAACTTCAGCGCGGCCGTCAGATCGTCGACGCCATTATCGAAATCATGGTTGCCGAGTGTGCCGGCGTCGTAGCCAATCATCGACATCGACTTGTATTCAACTTCGCCTTTGTAAAAATTGAAGTAAGGAGTGCCCTGAAAAACGTCGCCGGCATCGATCAAAATCGTAGGGTTTTCCTTCCGGACGAATTTCACAAGTGTCGCGCGTCGCGCTACCCCGCCCTTATTTGGATAGCTCTTATCATTGTCGGGCAGCGGATCAATCTGCGAGTGAGTATCGTTTGTGTGCAGGATTGTAATTAATGTTTCTCCGGCGAAGGGCTGAAGCAGGGGGGTCACGAGTGAAGCGGCTGGTACAGGCCATTGGAAGACGGAAGACGATCGTGCCAGCGGAACTGACAAACCGGCAGTCATAGCCGTCTTCAGGAAATCTCTTCGGGTTGGCATGAAATTCAATTGCCGGGGCTTAACCGGCACACACGCCCCCGCCCGCTATCCCGGCGGGTCGGGGTTCTGACACTATCTCGGTGGTGTTTCCCCGCTCAAGACTGAATTAGCTTTGTCCAGCACAAAGCGGCCATCCAGGTCCGGGCTGATCGGGCGCCCGGCTGCCGTTTCCGCTTTTACGTGATTCATAATCGCGTCACGTAAGGTAATGCCGAGCGGGTGGACGTTCTTCCCTTCATGCAGTACGGCGTACGATCCGCCTCCGCGGTTGATCAGGTAGTCAATCGTGACAACCGTATACGTCATCGTCGGAGTAATCGGAAGATCGTGATACGGGCCGATTCAAGCTCCGCTTTTTTGTCTGCGTTGATCCGATAATTGATCCGCGCTCCTGATTGAGCGTCGCGGGTCGAGGTCACAAAAGCCAACAATCTCATTAGTTGTTCGCCATTCAGATCTACCATCACCAGGGCGTTTTCGAACGGAAGCAACTCAAAGATGTCCCGCGCGCGCAAGTCTCCCTCGACCAGGTTGCTGCGTCGCAGTCCGCTGCCGTTAACCACCGCCAGATCGACCGGGCGTTTCAGAGCCCGTGAGGCTTCGGCGCGCATTGCGTCACTCACAAAATTACCCAGTGAACCCGCGCCCATTCCGCCTTTTCCCAATTCGCCTCTCAATGTCCCGATGACACTGTCCAGCGCGCGTACCTTTGGGCTGTACGCCTCAAGCATTTTGTCGACCGCCGGGTCATCGGCGATCGAAGCGTCGACCAGCCTTTCGCTCGCGTGCGCATTTACATCCCGGCTGGTGGCCGGAGCCGGCGCGGACTGTTGAGCGTGTCCGTAACTCGCGCTGAGAGCGAGAGTCAGGGCAATAAGCAGTGAAAGCCGGAGAGTGGTGGCAATTCGGCGATCGGATTCGTTCATTCTGATTTCCGAAAAGACATTGCGGCCCAAGACAAAAATATAACAGGTCAATAGTCGTCCAGGAATTGACCTGCGGAGAGAGCTTCAATAGTATCTCGGAATCTTAGCGAAAGGAAGAGAAACTCTTTGGCAACATCACCGGCAAAAGTTATGTCTGAGATTACTAATTCAAACCTCGAGACGCTGATCAGCGCAGACGCGATTCGGGCGCGCGTCAAAGAACTTGGCGCTCAGATCTCGCATGATTACGCCGGGCGCAATCCGCTCTTGATTGGCGTGCTGAAGGGCGCATTCATGTTCCTCAGCGATCTGATGCGGGCAATTGAGATTCCGCTGGGCATCGAGTTCATTGCCATCTCGAGTTATGGCGCTGAGATGCGGACCTCGGGCGAAGTGCGAATTCTGAAAGATCTCGACGTGGTCGCGGCGTTGCTCGACAAATACGAACGCCGCGAAAAAGAAGTGCCGATTGATTACCTGGGCTTCCAGATTCCCGACAAATTCGTCGTCGGCTATGGGCTGGACTTCGCTGAGCGCTATCGAAACCTTCCGTTCATTGCCGTGCTCAAGAATCTGCAGGAAGCACAGTTGGGATTGCCGGTGAAAACTGCTTCTTCCCAAGGCTGATCCGGGTAAACTTTTAGTTCCGCGGCCTATCTTCCCTCGCACGTCAGAAAGACCAACTTCGCGAGCAAAAGAGGACTGCTCTGTGATAACCGCGTCACTTTCCCTCGTTAGATTATTCTCTTTCGGAGTCGCGGGCACCACGAAGACCGAGGGCTGCTTAATTTCCTGGATTGACTAAGGAAGGAGAGGATGATGTCAGGCTTCATAGAACGAGGTGAATGGAAAACTTTTCTGGGCGAGTTCAGCAAGCGCAATCAGTTGCGGCCGACTCACCTTGAAGTCATCGGCGAGGTCGGCGCGCAGGAAGCGGAGGTGTTTCTTCCCTTCGTCGGCGTCGATTTTGAATCGAAAGGCAGCATGAAGGGCAGCGTTGAAATTGCCCTCGGTGGCGACACCGCAGCCGACGAAAGACAGTTGACGCATCTCGTTACCAACGTTGAGCGCATCGCGCCGATTGTTGGCGTCAACGGCGTCGAGGACGGCCTGGGGATCGAAGACCGGGACGGAGTCAAGACGCTGCTGCGCTTCGAGACACTACTCGAGATCGAAGACGGGAAGTCAGCGCTGCAAGGTGGTAAAGTGCAATTTCATTGATGCGCGTCATATTTCTGATCGAGGTATTAGGAACTGATCTCCGTCAGAAAACTTTGACCTGCACCAAGCTTCAATCCGAAGTTGTCGGCGATCGTATAACCGATGTCGGCGAGCGATGACCGCGTACCCAGATCAACGCCCTGGCGCGCGCCTTTGCCGAACACCAGTAGCGGCGCATATTCACGCGTGTGGTCGGTGCCCGGATAGGTGGGATCGTTACCATGGTCGGCTGTAATGATTGCAAGATCGTCATCGTCCATCGCGTTTTCAATCTCAGGCCAACGCGAATCGAAATGCTCAAGCGCCCGCGCATAGCCTTCAGTGTCGCGACGATGCCCGTACAGCATGTCGAAATCGACCAGGTTCGAAAAGATTAGCCCCCGTGTCTTCTCCTGCAGAGCGCGGATCGTTTGATCAATCGATTGTTCGTTATTCTTCGCAGTAAGATCCTGAGTCACGCCGGCGGAATCGTAAATCGATGCGATCTTGCCGATGCAAACCACGTCCAATCCGTTTTCACTTAACAGCGGCAAGAGGTTTTCGCGTGGCGGTGGCACGGCGTAATCGTGACGATTCTCTGTGCGGTAAAACGATCCCGGTTCGCCCAGGAACGGCCGCGCAATGACGCGGCCGACTTCATGTTCGCCGCGAAGAATGCCGCGCGCGATCTCGCTGATTTTGTAGAGGCTTACCAAAGGAATTACTTCTTCATGTGCGGCGATTTGAAATACTGAATCGGCGGACGTGTAAACGATTGGCTTGCCGGTATTGACGTGTTCTTCACCTAACCGTTTGATGATTTCAGTACCGCTTGCCGGTATGTTGCCGAGAATTCCGGGCACATGCGTCCGGCTGACAAACTGATCGATGATCGATTGCGGAAAACCGTTCGGATATGTGGGGAACGCGCGTTCCAAAATAATTCCGGCCATTTCCCAGTGGCCGGTGGTCGTGTCTTTGCCGTTTGATTTAAGCGCGCACTTGCCATAGTTGCCGCGCGCCTTTTCGACAGCCGCGACACGCGACAAAGGACGAATATTGCCAAGACCGAGACTTTGCAGATTGGGCAGACTCAACTGCCGCGATTCGCAAATATGTCCGAAGGTATCTGAACCGGCATCACCCCAATCAGGCGCATCAGGCATCGCGCCGATCCCGGCGCCGTCGAGGACGATCAGAGTTATGCGATTGAAGAAATCATTTTCCATATATCAATTAGGATTTGTCATATTACATTTTCGACGCTGACGAGCAGTCTTGAGAGAGCTCGTAAAGATCTTGCACAGTTCAATGTTCTCTTCCAGGATCTGCACTAGCAATGTTCTCCTGACTAACTGACCTTTGTCGATTATACGGAGCCAGATTGAGGTCTCGTTCAACTCCTTCAGCACAATGCGCAATTTATGAACGAAATCCGCATGGCTTTCGGTTCCTCTGGCTTCGCATAATTCGGAGCTGGTGAGGTACCCGATCTCATGATCTGTCCGGCTATGTGGTTACCTGCCGGCGTCTTCGGTAAAGCAGCTGACAGTTTAATGATTCTGACGGCAAAATTTATCAGCCGTTCTTCGAGTTTGTCAGCTTGCGACTGGGAGTCTCGCTTTAGCTCTTCCATTCAGCTTGTTTCTGAATTCAACTGGATACGTACTCAATGGCGAATAGTAAATGGAAAATGGAAAATGTCTACTGCTTCGGCGCATAGTATCCTTCGCGCGCGCGCACCTGCGCGTCCTTGACGCCGCGCAACTCCACGCGAATTTGCCTGAACTTACCGTCGCGGGTTTTGTTCGCCGGGTAATACCCCAGGCTGTATTGCTTGCCGATTTCGTCGGCAACTTGTCCAAACGCGGCGCGAGCTTCCTGCAAAGTAGCCGCCGAGAAATTTTTGCCGCCTGTTCCTTTTGCCAGGTCATCCATTTCACGCCGCGCCAGATTGTAAAGTTGGCGGCTGATGTCCATCCTTTCAAAGGGGCCCAGCCGGCAGAAATCCTGATAGTCTTCCTTCTGCGCTTTAGGCACGAAGATCTGGCGAAAGCGTTCGAGCTGTTTCGCCGACAAACTCAACCGTCCGTCATCCTGACAATCCTTCAAGAGGCGATCCTCGACATAGTCCTCGGTGCTCACCTGGATGAAGTAACAGGCAATGCCAGAGCGCGCCAGGCTCGCTCGGGCGTCCTGAAAGCCCGTATCGCTATTCGAATCGACACCGTCAGTTAAGGCCACCACGGCCCGCCGCCCGCGAACTTCTTCGCGCGGTTGATCGCCGAAAACCTGATTGGCGATGCGACCCAGGCCGTCGTAAAACGGAGTGCCATTGCTGGTTCCGATGCCGGCGATCGCGGTGCCGAGAATTTTGCGGTCATCGGTGAGCGTAGACAGGATATCGACCACCGCCACGTTTGTTCCCCTGCGTTGATTGTTCTTGAAAGCAACGATTGCCACTCGATCACCGGGACGCAGGGCGCTGATGAAGGTATTCGCCGCCTCGCGAATCAACCCCAGTTCATCGCGCGTCGATCCGGAAGTATCAAGCAGGAGGGCAATTTCAAAAGGCGCTTCGGTGGTGGCAAAGTTACTGACACTTTGCGGCTTGCCGTCTTCAAAGAGCAGGAAATTCTTCGCCTTCAAACCACTAACCGGGTGGCCTGTTCGATCAGTGACTACTGCCGGCACCGTGACAAGTTGGGTGTCGACGCGCACCACATCGCCTTCACCGATCTCTTCACCGGCAGATCCGGCAGGGTTTGAGTTTCTATTGCTTTGCGTCCCGTTCGATGTTTGGGTCGTGCCGACCCGGCGCGGTCTTTGCTGATTACTCTGCTGCGGCTCCTGAGTCGTCGCGTGATTTCCAAAACCGATTATTGCGAGGAAGGGAAGCGCGAGGACGAGACCACTTCGCCGCCAGATTGCTTTGGATTGAGTATGCATGATCGATTTGAGCGGAACCGGTCTGGGGTTGAACTAAATATAGTCTCAAAATCTGATTAGACCAAAGCTGGCATGCGCATCTTGCGCGTGAGCCAGCGGCCGACCCTTGGCCCCACTCTTCATTTGGAAAGGACTGCGGCCGCCGGTAGTGACCGAATAGAGTGTTGCTGCGAACCAGATTCGTGCGGAATCGTCGAGACGATTAGTCTCATTAACACCTCGCTTCAGCGAGGTGTAGACCGCTCAGCAATCCTTATTCAACCGTTTCAACGGTTTGCGGGTGAAGGAAGCCGTTAAAACGGCTGGATGATCTTCGTCTCGCCGTTTGCCACCTCGCTGAAGCGAGGTGTTAATCAGAGATCGGCTCCGTCGCCTTTTGAGCTGAACAACACAACTTTAGGACACTAGCCGGCAGCCGTGGTTCTTGACACACTTGCGCGCTTTCCTTAGGATCACACTTCGTTGTGGCAACTTTAGTTGCATTGATTTTTGAAAAGCGGGCACGTATGTCAATGGTAGACGGCTTCCCTTACAAGGAAGAGGTTGGGGGTTCGAGTCCCTCCGCGCCCACCAGAACATTGCCGATTGCCAATTTCCGATTGCCGATTTTGAGTTATCCAAGCTAACTGAATCGGCAATTGGCAATTGAAAATCGGCAATGCTTTGCGGAGTCGTAGTTCAGTTGGTTAGAACGCCGGCCTGTCACGTCGGAGGTCGCGGGTTCGAATCCCGTCGGCTCCGCCAATAAGTTATTACCACTTAATAAGTTAGCGTCACAAAAAGGCGCTAACTTTTTCTTTTGGATTCGATAACGCACGTCGGAGGTCGGGCGCCGTAGTTCGTGAAAATGCGCCAGGTTTTTCAATGACTTAGCGTCCAACTTGGCGAGGCGCTAAGAGTGGTGTGCCACTAATTGTGTCACTAAATCTTCCGAGATCTTGAGACATTAGCTCGACGGCGGCTTGTTGCTGAAACAGGGACTGAGGTGCTGATAGCGCTGCAACTACATCTTCTGCTGACGACAAACAGTCCCGTTAGAATTAGACCCGGGTCTGCTATGAAGCGCTGAGCTTCGAACCGTTCTGCTTGGATCGATGGATTCCCGAACGACCCTGCAGCCGTACACCACGTAAAGGCCTTTTAGTATGAGGGTGCGCTTGTCCGCGCGTCACCATTGATGCGATGAAATACATAGAAGATTTTCTCGCGCAGGATCCTCAAGGCTTGACCATCGTATTCGAAAATTGCTCAGACGAGAAACAGTAAAAGGGACCCTCGCGGGTCTGATCTCAAACTAACTGCTAACTTCAAGAGATTGGGTGTTAGGAAAGTTGACTTTCAGTCGTACTGGCCAGCATGGCCGAAGCCCAACCGGCGGTTAGGGCCATAAAGCTGCGCACTTTGACTGGGGCGATTGCGAAGAATTCCGCACGATGCGCCTAACAGTAAACACCACGTCAGTTGCCGCTCCGAACAATTAAGGTGCGGATCGTAGTTCAGATTCTCTGGCATGTTGTGCGGAAGACGTGCTGCTCTCTTCAGCTATTTCTTCAGCTTTCACCGGTACGCCACGTGCTTTCCTCGCCAAACTAACTAGTCGCGACATCGAGAGCCTCGGTGTGCTTCGGCTACGCTTGGGCATTCCGGAAGCGATTTGTGGTCGAAAAGCTCGGTGCTTCGCGGCACCTTTCCGTCATGGATGTGCGTGCGCAAGACTCGCGCGATGGAGGTTCAATGAGTGGACGCTAAGTGGAGGCTTGGGTGGAGGCTTTTTAGAGAAGGTGGAACTATTCTCGCGAACATTTGAGAACAGGTTCATATTCAATCTGTTTGATGTGCTCCTGTGCGGGATTATCGTCTTGGTGATCTTGCGGGCATGGCGTGCACAGACGAAGACGATTCCCGTCCGAAATCAGCTCCTACTTCTTCTTGCGTTTTCCTCTTTGGGCGCATCTTTCACCACGAAGGCACTTTCTTCCGGTGCTTTTATTTTCTTTCGGTACCGACTACCAGTAGCATCCTTCGAATCTCTATTTCACATGTTTCAGGCGGGTGCGTGGCTGCTGTTGGCGGCGAGCGCATATCCATCTCCAAGGCTTCGCAAGTCAAGACCACTAATACCCGGTCAACTGTTCCTCTTTGTTTTGCTGTCCTTATTTCTCGCTTCGCTCCTTCTGCTCGGTTCGCTCGGCAATCTCAGTCCGAAACTGAGTATGTTCTTGGATTTGGCGAACATGATCCTCATCGGTTTCTCTCTTGTTCGTATTTATCGCAGCCCCCTCGGCGGCCGGCGCTATGCTGCAGGAGCGCTGGCTCTGGTTTTCGTGGCGGCCTCGCTACACTTTGTCTCTTCGTTGAATTGGGGAGATAAGGCGTCCCTCACCTTCTGGAATCTGGAACAATTTGCGTGGTCCTTCTCCTTATTTACCTGTGCGTTGGCGATTGGTGAAACCAGTCGAAACTTGTCCGACAAAGTATTTGTGCGGCTACAGATCACGTTTATCCTCCTAGCCAGTTTTATGCTGCTGGTGATCACCCAGAGCGAAAAGGCGGACTACTTCGCGAGCATTCGTGGACGCGCAGATCAACTGGCGGAGTTCGTGCGCCAAGATGTAGACAACCTGAGACAACAAAACGAACCTTTGTCTGCCATCGCTACTCGGGAGGGAATTTCAAAGGCGATTCATGAGTATGACAATCTGCCTGAACTGAAGATCGTTCGCATTTCCGCTGATAACCAGATCGTCACCTTGGAAATTGCTGACAACGGGGAAGTTTCCGCGGCAAGTAGCCTGCAGTCGGTCTCACCATCAATCCGACTCGACACGGAAGAGTACTTCCTCATTCATGCGCTTCCTCTGAAAACAACTTCGACCGGGGACGTTGCGTTTTATGGCAGTCGCGAGTTTCTTGACCAGCATATACGCCGCCGGATCGTTCTTGTCTTTTCGATTTTTACGGTAACAGTTGCTCTTTCTACCCTGATGATTGGATTGGTGGTGCGGGGCGCGAGTGCGAAGATTCGAGGACAAGCCAGAGAGATCGAAAAGACTCAGAAGCAGCTCTATCAATCTTCCAAACTTGCAGCGGTTGGGGAACTGGCGGCGGGCGTGGCCCACGAGATCAACAACCCAGCGACGACGATCCTTAGCTTGTCGAGCTTTTGGGTTTCGCAAGACGGTGGAAGCCCGGTTGCTGTTGACCAGGAAGACTTGAAGGAGGTGATGACTCAGGCTCAGCGCATCGCCCGAATCACTACCTCGCTGCTCGAGTTCTCTCGTCCACAGATATTAGAGATGAAACCAGTCCCGGTCGATCGTGTTATTAATCTTAGCCTGCGGTTAGTCGATGACCTGCTGACTGCCAACATGATCTCGGTGGAAAAGAATCTGCCGCGAGAGATAATACGCGTGAGGGGCGACGAAGATAGCCTGGTTCGTGCGCTGGAAAATCTCTATCGCAATGCCATCGATGCAATGCCGAAAGGCGGGACATTGAGCTTGGGTGTTTTCTGGGAAGAGCAAATGCTCAAGACGATACGACTGGAGATTGCTGACACTGGCCCGGGAATTCAGAAAGACTATATAGATCGAGTCTTCGATCCGTTTTTCACAACGAAAGAGGTAGGCAAAGGCACCGGCCTGGGGCTCTCGATCGTTCATGGCATTATCCAAGAGCATCAAGGAACGATTACTATAGAGAGCCAGCTTGGCCGAGGCACCAAGTTCACAATTGTCCTACCGACTGAGGGCTGAGATGCACGCCACACGAATTCTAGTAGCGGATGATGACCAGGCTATCCTGCGAACGTGTCGGAAAATCCTCGAGCACGCCGGTTACGAAGTGACCACAGCGCCCGATGGGGACTCGGCGTTGAGTCAGTTGAAATCGAGCCACTTTGATCTATTTCTGGTGGACATGCTGATGCCCGGCCTGAGTGGCTTGGAGACGGTAAGTTTGGCACGGCAAGCCGATCCCACGCTGATGATCCTTATGCTCACCGCCTATGCGACGATTCAAACAGCGGTTGAAGCCGTCAAGCGTGGTGTTTTTGACTACCTGGCCAAGCCCTTTACTGCCGATCAGCTTCGCTCTGCGGTTGAGCAGAGTTTGCGACAAAAACAACTGCTGGAAGAAAAGTTCAATCTGAGCGAACAGCCAACTAACACCCTTGGGTTTGACAAGATCTTGGGCACCAGCGAGGCAATGCAAAAATTATTTGGTACGCTCCAAAAAGTCGTCCGTACCAACGCGAATATTTTGATCCAGGGGGAGACCGGTACGGGCAAGGATTTAGTGGCGCGAACTATTCACGCGCACAGTTTTCGCCGAGATAAGCCTTTCCTGGCGGTCGATTGTGCCGCTTTACCGGAAGATTTACTGGAGAGTGAACTCTTCGGGCACGAAAAAGGCGCATTCACAGGCGCCGATCGGCTTAAGAGGGGCCAGTTGGAGTTGGCTCATACAGGGACGCTCTTCCTGGATGAAATCGGCGAACTCTCTTTCGCGCTTCAGGCCAAACTTCTGCGGACATTGCAAGAACGCGAATTTCGCAGGCTGGGAAGCGAACGTGAGATCATGGTGGACATCCGAGTGATCTCAGCCACTAGCCGCGATCTGCGGAATGAGATTATCGCGAGGAAATTTCGTCAGGAATTATACTACCGGTTAAACGCCATAACCGTGAATTTGCCTCCGCTTCGAGATCGCCAGAGTGACATTCCAGTTTTGACCAACCACTTCATGAGTCACTAGCCCGAAGTTTGTTCTGAGGTAACGAAGCTTTTCGCGGGCTACGAGTGGCCCGGAAATGTTCGAGAGCTTCAGAATGTCATCCAACATGCTGTCTTGATGGCGGAGTGTAAATCTATTGGGCTTTGTGATCTTCCGGAATACTTGCAGAATGGTTCTCGCGCAGAACTATCATTTCTTGAGGTCCGTGACAAAGAAGCCGAGAAGGTCGAGAAGCCTTTTCTGGAGGACCTGCTCAGAAAGCACCACGGCAATATCTCTAAAGCCGCCGCCGAAGCCAAGCTCTCTCGTAAGACGATCTATCGTCTCGCCAAGAGGTTCAGCTTCGATCTCGGCCGGTTTCGGTAATTCGAGTCACTGCGTTCTACTGTTTCCATTGGGCACACCCCATTTTCTTGGATTTCCAAGAGAACTCTTGATAAAAGGTCTAGCTTCGATCCCAGCCAGTGGCATTGGAGTTTGAATAAATCAAGGGACTGCGTCCCACTGTTTCCATTGCGCACACCTGCATTCTTTATCGTTTTTCCAAAGAAAGTCTCGTTAAGATCTTCTTAATCCCGCCCTCTCGCTGTATACCCCGGTAAACAGATCGCCCTATCTCAAGCTCTTCTACCGATCAGTCGTTAGCCCGCTAACCTTTTGATTCACTGATAATTACGATGAGGCCGCGATAGCTAAACCCCTTTCGGCCCCCAAATTGAGTAGTACTCGGCGGCTGTCGCTGAAGTCCGCTCCGTTCGACTGGATTTCCGACGCGGTTAAGAAGCGGACGCAAGGGCGGCCAACTTTTTAGCCAGCGATTTACAAAAAGGAGGCTTTCACATGTTTCGTGAACGAGTTCGACTAAGCGTCAGTGTGGTTAGGGCCCTCATTCTCATCGGTGCTCCGTTGCTGCTTTTTTTAGTGCTGATGCCGACACGAAGGGTGGTTGCTATTCCTGCGTTTGCACGCAAGTATCAAACTGCGTGCGCAACTTGCCACAGCAATCCTCCCGAGCTGAATGATTTTGGCGAAGCGTTCAAGAAGAACGGCTTCAAGTTTCCAAAGGACGACGAGACTTTTGTCAAAGAGCCTCCCGTGCTACTGGGAGCCGAGGCCCAACGCGAGAACTTTCCCAAAGTTATTTACCCCGGCGAGATCCCGGGAACGATTCCCATATCCTTCAGGTTTGTTGGATTCGCTGCCTACAACAACAAACGGCCATTGTCGGCAGGCATTGTGCCTCGGACAGATCTGTTCACACCCGATACGTTCACGATCATTGCCGCCGGCAGCTTCGGGCAGAACCTCTCCTTCTGGGTAGACGACGACCTGTCGGTAGGCGGGTCAGGAGCTGATGGCGGATTGGGCGATGGCTATCTGAAGGTGAACGATCTGGGCCACCACCTCGGCTTGCCGAAGGATGCTCTCAACCTCCGCTTTGGACAGTTCGAATTGGATTTGCCTTTTACGCAAGCGCGCAGCATAAATCCGACGAGTTATGACATCTACGATCAGGCCAGCGTCGCCGGTGGGCTGGGCACAACCAACAATCCGTTCATGTTTGGCGCGCCACAGCGTGGCATTGAAATCGGAGGCTATCCCAACGACGGAAACTTCAGTTGGTCTGTTGCTTTGGTCAACGGGACGAATGACGCCCCAACTCTGCGCAACTCAAAGGACATCTATGCGCGTGTCTCTCAGCGGTTCAACCTTGAGCGTGATCCAAAATCCCGCAAAGAAGTGCAAGCGGCAAGTAAGACAGGGCCGCGCGATCATACCTCGCTTCGCTTCGGAGCGTTCTACTACTACGGTCGAAATGAACTCAATCTTGACCGTTCACTGTTCCCCGATTTCGGTACGATCCGCGAGCGTTTCTACCGCGCCGGCGCCGATTTTCGCTTCAAGTATCGAAAATTCGAAGTCTATGGGCTCGGGATGCATGGACGTGACCAAAACCTGATTCCAAACAGCGAGACTGGCGTTGTGGAAAGAGGCTCTCCGGTCACGTTCACCGGTGGTTTTGCGCAGGCGCAATACTGGTTTTATCCGTGGGTGATCGGAATCATGAGATACGATGTCGTGAACTCACCCACAGATTTTCTGAACGGTGCTTCTGTGCATAACACACGCAATCGTTTTTCGCCTGGCATTCAGATTCTGGTCCGCGGCAACATCAAAACAGTCTTCGAGTATCAGAGGCGCTGGCAGCAACCGATCGACACGTCGGGACGCTTCCGAGCCAACGGCTTCGTCATTGGGATCGACTACGTCTTCTAATCCAGAACGAACGTCGTTCCCCTGGAACAACAAGTAAGCTTTCTTTGGAAGGAGAATCATCGCAATGAGCGGCGTTGGCCGGCGCCAGTATGGCTCAGGAGATTCAGGGTAAGGTAAGCGGCGCCCGCGCTGGGACCGTCGTTTACGTCGATTGGATCTCTGGCAAAGACTTTCACGCGCAGGGCAAGCATGTCACGATGGATCAGAAAGGCATGAAATTCGTGCCTCATTCAATCACAGTGCTGAGAGGGACCACCGTTGACTTCCTGAACAGCGATGCCGTTGGTCACAACGTTTACTGGAAATCCGTGGGCGGTGACAGGTCTCAGGGACACAATCTGGGCACTTGGCCACAGGGGCAGACGAAATCCTACACCTTTTGGAACGCCGGCGCGGTGCCATTGCTCTGCAATGTCCACCAGGAAATGTCAGGTTACATTTATGTGGTCCCGACACCCTTCTACGCTCAAACCAAAGCTGATGGGAGTTTTGTAATAAGAGGTGTCCCGCAGGGCCGCGTGACGCTAAGGACCATGGGTGGCGCGTCCAAGTCGAAAGAGGTCGATGTCGGCGCTGGAGTTACAAACGTCCAGTTCTGACCGTGCATCGTTAAGCGTTCGGCTAACTTGTTCGCAACAGCATACATCGGCCTGTAAGAAAGCGAGCAGCGTGTGGATCGATCACATTCAAAACTCGTCGATCTCGAATGGCTGGAGTCTAATTTCCCCTGCATGCAGGCATGCCCCGTTCACACGGAGGCCGGACGCTACGTCGCCTTGATCGCAGAAGGTCGTTATGAAGAGGCGTACCGCTATGCCCGCCGGCCTAACCCACTGGCTTCTATTTGCGGCCGCGTGTGCGGCCATCCGTGTGAGACCGACTGTCGGCGCGGCAAATTTGACGCGCCCATCTCCATTCGGGCCCTCAAACGCTTTCTGACAGAGCGTTACGGACCAGAGTCGCGCAACCCCGTCGACGTATTCCCCGACAAGCCTCCAGTTTCACGCCCTGACCAGGTAGCGGTAATCGGTTCCGGGCCGGCCGGCCTTGCCGCTGCACACGACCTGGCTTTGCTGGGTTACCCAGTAACGATTTTCGATGCCGCTCCGATTCCGGGTGGCATGCTGTGTCTGGGTATTCCTGAATATCGTTTGCCGCGTGATGTGCTGAACGCACAGATTCGCGAAATTCTGGACTTGGGTATTGTGCTCAAACTAAATGCCCGGATGGGACGGGATTTTTCGTTAGCCGATCTCCGCGCTCAGGGTTTCAAGGCCGTTTTGCTTGCGCTCGGTCTACATCGGAGCCGTGACCTGACGGTGCCGGGCCACGAGCTTGATGGCGTAATCAAAGGCATAGATTTTCTGTTGAACGTCAATCTTGGCTATCGCTTTTCAATCGGTCAAAAAGTGGTTGTGATCGGCGGTGGCAACGTGGCCATCGATGTGGCGCGCTCTGCCCTGCGTGAGCAGCAGCGCTTGATGCTCGAAGACCTTAGCGCTCATGAATTGCCAGAAAGCTTAAGCGCTGGCGCACAACAGGTGGCGATGAAAGAGATGATGGATGTTTCGCGCGCCGCCTTGCGCCTGGGCGCGCGTGAAGTCCACCTTGTCTGTCTTGAATCTCGCGCCGAAATGCCGGCTTTCGCGGAAGAAATCGAAGAGGGCCAACTTGAAGGGTTGGAGTTACATCCGTCGCTGGGCCCGCAAAGGTTCCTCGGCAGAAACGGCAAAGTCATCGGAGTTGAGACACTTCGTTGTGCCTCGGTTTTCGACTCGGAGCGCCGTTTCAATCCTATGTTCGAGCAGGGTACAGAAGCGGTGATCGACTGCGACACCGTCATTCTAGCCATTGGTCAAGCTTCTGATCTTTCGTTCCTCACTAATGGTGATGAGATTGAGATCACTCATCAGGGCACGATCAAAATAGACGAAAACACGCTGATGAGTAGCGCGCCCGGAGTTTTCGCCGCTGGGGACATTGCCTTTGGTCCGCGTCTGATTATTAGTGCGGTTGCCGACGGCAAGAAGGCGGCAGAAAACATCGATCGCTATCTGCGAGGAGGAGAATGGAAACCGCGCCCGCAGTATGTGCAAATCACAGTTCTTGATCATCACCGGATGGCTGAATCCTACGATGAGTACTCACGGCTTGCGGTTCCGATGATTCCAATTGACCGGCGCACTGGAGTCGTCGAAGTGGAAGCCGGCTACAGCGAAGACGAAGCTCGTCGCGAGGCCAGACGCTGCCTGCAATGTTGGATCAACACGATCTTTGAAGGTAATGAGGCAGCGGGCACGGAATGTATTTTGTGTGGCGGATGTGTGGATGTCTGTCCAGAGAATTGCCTGCAGCTGATACCGATCAGCCAATTGACAATTTCCGAAGAAATAAAAGCGCAACTTGTTAGTGAGGCTCAATTTCATGAGACGAGTTTGCAACATCTGCGTCCGACAGACCTGCCGGCTACTCACGGCTCGATGATGTTAAAGGACGAAACGATTTGCATTCGTTGCGGACTCTGCGCCGCTCGCTGTCCCGCCCACACAATTACGATGGAAGCGTTTCAGGTGTTCGATCAAGACCCAAACCAATCGGAGCTGGAGGTGCAAGCGGCATGACTGACGTCCTGGCAACAACTATAGCCGGAAGGCCAGAGGAATCTGAGCGTGGAGAAATCGGACGCCGTGATTTCTTCAATGCGATTGCGGCGGGCGCGTTCGGTATTGCCGGACTTGGCGCCCTGGTTGTGACCTATCGGTTCCTCTTGCCGAATGCTTTGTTCGAGCCGTTGATGAATTTTCGTGCCGGTACTCCAGATCTTTATCCACTCGATTCGGTTACCTATCTGCCCGACCAGCAGGTCTATATCGTGCGCACAGGAGATGGCTTTTACGCAGTATCAGCGATTTGCACGCATTTAGGTTGCAATACGCAGTGGAAGCCCGAGGCAAATTTGATCGCGTGTCCGTGCCACGGCAGCAAATTCAAAAGTGATGGCACCAAGGTTGAAGGTCCTGCGCCGCGATCTCTTCCTCACTTCGCTATCACGCTCACGCCTGACGGTGAACTCTTAGTGGACAAGCTCGAAGTGATAAGGGCCGGACAGGCGTTGAGAGTCTGAGAGCTGATTATGACTACCGAAGAAATACTGAATCGGATGCGCTCTACGCGGGCCTGGAGATCCATTTTCCGTCGTGGTCCAGCGCGCACTAACCGGACGCGTAGCCTGGCGATCTTTGGTAACGTCTTCCTGCATCTCCTGCCAGTTAAGGTTCGCGAGCAATCGCTGCGTGTACGTGCCACCTACTACCTTGGCACAATTAGTTTCTTCATGTTCGTGGTGCTGACGCTGACTGGAATTCTATTGATGTTCTACTACCACCCCGCCGTGCCTCAAGCATACCTAGACATGAAAGACCTTCGGTTCGTCGTTTCAAACGGCGTCTTTCTGCGCAATATGCATCGGGTGGCGGCGCACATCATGGTGATTGCAGTGTTCTGGCATATGTTTCACGTTTTCTACCGTGGGGGTTACCGGCCACCACACGAATTCAATTGGGCCATCGGCGTAGTGCTACTGCTGCTCACACTTTTGTTGAGCTACACGGGCTACTTGCTGCCGTGGGACCAACTGGCGTTCTGGGCGATTACGGTCGGTACGAACATTCTCTCTTCAGCGCCTTTTGTTGGACCGCAGCTCCGCTACGTGCTGCTTGGCGGAAACCTTGTAGGCGAGAACGCGCTGCTGCGGTTCTATGTTCTGCACTGCGTCATCCTTCCGTTGCTGATCGCTCTGCTGATTGGAGTCCACTTCTGGCGCATTCGGAAGGATGGTGGCCTGACGGTGGGAGAGTAATGAGCGAGACAAACAATCAATTCGAGGCGGGAATCGGATCAAACGCGCTCAAGACCCCCCAGCGTGTTGTCTTCATTACTCCGAAGACTTCGGCCCAAGTCAAAGAAAAGGCGGACAGGCAATTAATGTCCTATCCACATCTCATGCTGCGCGAGATGATCGCCTTTGAGGTGCTAACAATCGTGCTGGTGATCGTTGCGTTGGTTTGGGATGCGCCGCTTGAACAGTTGGCCAACCCGCTACTGACGCCGAATCCCGCCAAAGCCCCCTGGTACTTTTTGGGCTTGCAAGAATTGCTTCATTACTTTCCACCGTTGGTAGCCGGCATCGTGATTCCTACCTTGGTGGTGGTGGCGCTGGTGGTAATTCCATATTTCAATGTGAACATCAAAGGTGGGCCGCTGTGGGCGGCAGATCGTTCCCGACGATTTCTGATCTTCATGGTGTCAGTTGGATTGTTGATTGTTTTCTTGGTTCTTTACCGAGCCTGGACTGTTCTCGTGCCTACAGTAGCCATCGCCGGGCTGACCACTGTCTCTTTCTCCCAATTGAAAAAGCCGTACCGCTTGATCAGCTTCCTGCAAACGCGGCCTCTGTCCTGGTGGGTGATGACCTGGTTTATTGTTGTCTCGCTGACTTTAACCGTGGTGGGAACTTTTTTCCGAGGGCCGGGTTGGTCCTGGGTCTGGCCATGGAGATGACATGACGGCGGAGAAGATAGGAGAGACTTCAACGCGGCTGCGAGCGATATTTGCGCTGGCAAGCGTAGCCTTTGTGGTAGTCCTCGCGGTATCACCGGTTAGGGATTTCTTCCAGTCCTGGAAGCGATATGAGAAAAATTACGTTAGCTACGCGCAGACTAGGCCAGACACTAAACGCCTGCTGGCAGATTTTCATCCCGGCATCGATCAAATCTGGCTGCCTGAAATGCGAGTGCTTGATCGTTGCACTACATGTCATCAGGGCATTTCACAAGCCAGTCTCAGCGACGCATCGGTGCCGCAGCCCTTTCGAGCTCATCCCGTCATCCCACACGATGTTAAGAAATGGGGCTGCGTAATCTGTCACCGCGGCCAGGGACCGGCGACCGAGATATCGGAAGCGCACGAAACAACTCTGGCCTGGGAGCAACCACTGTTGCCAATCAGATTTATCCAGGCGTCGTGTGGCGTGTGCCATCGTGCCGACCTGCCACAAACCCCTAAGCTCAATCGAGGCCGTGAGCTTTTGTCTCAACTGAACTGCTCGGGCTGCCACCACCTGCGAGACATCGAGCGGCCAGCAATGCTGGGGCCAGACTTGAGCAACGTAGGCAACAAGCTGACGCGCCCATGGATTTATAAATGGCTGAAAGAGCCACACACGATTGTGGACGCTTCCGGCAATACGGTCGTAGATGGTTATGAGACCGAAGAAGAGCCGCGGATGCCGCAGTTCCGATTGAATGATCAGGAAATCAAAGCCTTGTCAGCCTATTTTATGACCCTCAAAGGCCAGCCTATAGAGCCATTCAAATTCGATCAAAGCGTAGTAGCGAGTTTGCAGAAGAGCGCCGACCTGGCAGACCAGGGCGAAGTTCGGTTTCGTCAAATGTTCTGCACGACTTGCCACTCTCTCGCAGTCACACAAGACGACGAGACCAAATTGATTGGCGGTGACATTGGACCAGAACTCACAAAGGTCGGTAGCAAGGTTAATCCCGATTGGTTAGTTGCCTGGTTGCGCGATCCGCAAAGCTACCTGTCGCACGCCTTGATGCCACGTTATCGCTGGTCGGATCAAGACCTTTACAAGGTCACACAGTACATCAACACGAGATTGACTGACCCAGACCTCTTGAGCAATGTCCCGCCGCTGGAGGAGCCGACGCAAGAAGAGGTCCGCCTGGGCCAACGTTTGTTCCTGGAAAAAGGTTGTGCCAGTTGCCATGTGATTCAGGGTGTCAGCCCCCAAAAAGATTTCGGCCCGGACCTGGCAATTCTTGGCAGCAAGAATGTTTCACAACTCGAATTCGGCAATTCGAATATCCCGCGGAATATCATTTCCTACGTTCAAGCCAAGATTACTGATCCGCTGTCGGTTAATCCAGCGGCACGCATGCCGCAATATCGTCTGACCGCAACAGACTTGGACGCGATTACAACTGCGCTGCTTAGCATGACCGGCAGCCCAGCTAACAGCAGCCTCGCGCGACTCATAGTGCCGCGAGCCCAGGGCGCGTTTCATCCCGCCGGCCCATTTGGCGAACTTTACGACCGTTACAAATGTGCTGTCTGTCATCGCTTTAATGGTGAAGGCGGAAATCTCGCGCCCGATCTGTCGTTTGAAGGTAGCAGAGCACAACGTCAGTGGATCACTGGTTTCCTCAAGAACCCGGAAACCCTCCGGCCGACACTCATCTTTCGGATGCCGCAATTTAATATAACAGACCAGGAGGCATCCGTAATCGCCGATTACTTAGGCATGGTCACGCAGAGTCCAGCCGTGAAGCTGTCGGCCGTTGACCAGAAACAGTTCACGCCCCAAATGGTCGAAATGGGAAAGCAACTCTACGAGGTGAAGTATCAATGCAATGCGTGTCATACGATTGGTTCTGCGGGTGGGTATGTCGGGCCTAACTTGAGCAATGCAGGGAATTGGTTGAATGCAGCGTGGATTGAAGAGTGGCTCAAAGATCCTCAGGCGCTTGTCCCGGGAACAATCGAACCGCGTCGTAGCTTGACCGAGCAAGAGGTGCAAGCCTTGACCGCGTATGTGCTGACGCTCAAACAGAAAAACCCGCCGCTTACGATGGGCAGCGCTGGGACCTCGGCAGGAGGAGCGCAATGAAGTGGCGAGATCTTATCCGGTTCCTGATAATTCCAGCGATCGCGATTCTATCATCGTGTCAACACAAGCCTGCGGCCGCACCAGCTAATCCGCTCTTGAACGCTTACGATGTGGAGCAAAATGTAAATGATCCACAACACCTGATCCCGCTCAATTACCAGCAAGCGCAAGGCAAGCGCGTATTCAACAACAACTGTGTCTGGTGCCACGCCGACGAGACTGCAGCCGGACCGTCCAACCGATCTAACTTGAATCCTACTCCCCCGCTCTTTACTGAGGGAGATACGTTCAATTCGCTGAGTGATGACTTTATGAGGAACACCATTACGCTTGGCGGCAGCGCGATGGGAAAATCGCCAATCATGCCACCGTGGGGTCAAACGCTAACGCAAGACGAGATCCGAGCCGTTCTAGCTTACGAGCGCGCGGTCGCTCAACCGCCGTACAAGCCCTCAGCTCGCCCTGCGCCACAATACTCGGAGAAATAGCCATGAAATCAAACAGCCAATCAACTGTCGCGTTCGTTGCAACCTGCATGCTCTTACTGCTCTTTGGGCCGGCGCGAAGCTTTGCACAGGTTAGTCCCGCGGAAATTCTCAATCCTCGACTCAAGGCCCTCGAGCAGGCACACCTGAGTAAACTTATGGAGATTAATCGTACGGTCCCGTTACTGACATATTCCTTTCCTTTTTCGCTGAACCGTTATGTCAATTCGGACCCTAAGTCGCAAAGCGGCGTCGATGGTCGCGGCTTGGAGTTTGTTAACTTCCACGATCAAGCAGTCTTGAAGGTGACGGGAAACTACCAGGCCGCGTTCGATGCCGATCTTCTAACATCCAATCAGCGCAGCAGCCGGGTCTTCAATGACGTTGTCTATCAGTTTCTGGAGATCCTACCTGGTTACTTCTCGGCGTTCGATAGCTTTGACGCGGTGGGCTTCGAGATCTGTTACCACGTACGCAGAAAGGCCGCGCACTATGAATACGAAGGGAAGGAAATCCTGGTCGTCGTTCTAAGTAAGGCCGATGCTTTGCGCTATGCCAAGGCGCCGAATATCTCCGAGCGGCAGGAACTCCTGAACCGTTCGGAGATATTCCTCAACGGAAAGCCATTTGGTTTGGCGCTAAGCGCAAGTGAGCCCTTGGACGTTGCCACACTTCAACGATCGGTGAAGCAACCAGCAAACCAGCGCGGCGCTTCTTCACCTTCGTCTGACCCGGCGAGTTTTGCGCGGACGGGGCAGGACGAGAGTGCTACTTCTGAAACCGCCAACACGCAAATGCCGGTGCGTACTCGCGCCGACGCCGAAACACTCGAAACCAAATACAGGTCTCAACTCGATGCCCTGGCCGCCGCAGGTTTGGCCAACTATCACTTTGTGCAGTATGCGCCACCGTCAATCGCAGTTTTCCGCAACCAGATAGTTCTGCAGTTTACGCTCCGGAATCCGAGTACTTTCGACAAGGAAGGTACGTCGATCTACAAGCGAGCAGCGCGTAGTTTTGATCTTTTTCTGGCGCCGCAACTGAGGTCAATCCTTGAACGTATTCCGGATGACGCAGAACTTGGCGGTGTCGACATCACCGTTCTGAATGACTTGACCGGAACTGCTGGACACTCGTCCGAGGCCGTGGAGTTCGTGTGTCCACTCAAAGCCTTACGGAAATTTGCAGATGCGGACATTACGAACCAGGAGCTGATCAATCAAAGCGTTGTTCTGGTTAACGGCGTGCGGATCAGCCTAAACCTCCAACAGGTGGAGTGATCGAAGCTAGTCTGGCCGGCGACTTTTGCCAGACTCTTGCTCTGAAAGGAGGTTCACGCCCATGAAACGTTCTGCGATCGGCACTCTGCTTCTTGCGTTCGCGTTGCTCGTCGGGGTGTCCGCTTTGTGTCGCGCAACCAAGTCGAAGCCTCCCGGAATGGTTGTCCGTGGCAACTTCGTTAGCGAGGCAGAGATGGTCGCCGCGCGAAAAGCGGCGCAGACGAGAAGCGAGCCGTGCGTAAAGTGGTGCGGTGGCCCAATCTCGTACGTAACCAACAACCCTGACAAGATTGGCTGCTCAGAAGAACGCTGCAGGGAGCTGTACATATCCGATCCACCCAAGAATCTTTTCAGACGCTGTGAAGGTGTGGATTGCAACGAATGTAACCGTTCGGCTAATACTTACTATAGCGTTGACTGCGGTGAAACCCAGGACGGCTGCATAATAATGTTATCCAGCATAAGTGGGTGCGAATAGCCGCGGGGTAGATTTTTGAAAAAGAGCGGCGGGGTTCTCAGCCTCGCAGCTTTTGTCTTGCGTCTAACTGAAGGCGGTGATGAGAATGCATTCTATGTAGGCCACAAGCTCTTCCCTCCACCGAAGTCTCAGTTACCAACCTACAGACAGATGGGAAGAAACATTGTGGTCACGGATCATTGTGATGGTGATATTGTCCGGACGGATTCTTGCGCGATAGGCGGCAGAACGCTCCCAACCGCTAGCCGAATCACCGCGCATGAGTGATGCAGAACACGAGCCGGACTAATTGACACTGTGCCACTAACTGTGTCACTACAGGGTGCGAAAACAAGGCCTTTCGTGTCATCATCTGTCGCCAAGCGACGCAGCTATGTTGTTGATAGCAAAGATAAGTTGCTGAAATAATTGTTATTGAGATTCATTCTGTCACGTCGGAGGTCGCGGGTTCGAATCCCGTCGGCTCCGCCAGCTCAACAAGTTAGCGCCACTTAGGTGGCGCTAATTTTGTGTGTGCCACTAATTGCGTCAGCAAATTCCCCGAATTCCTAAGATGAGGCCCCACGCCGAAGCGCACATCTCATTGACCCGATTCCTCGTCGATAACCGAGCCACGCTTTGCAGACCTCGTGCGGCGCATCGGTTTGCTGTAATGAAAAACGCCAAGTGATCAATGAATACCGAACGCGAATGAGGCTTGCGCTCATGGAGGGCCGGCGTTAACATTTGCTGGAATTGCTTTAGCCTTCAGTATGCCTCCTCCAAATTCGTTTCAGGCAGATCTGGGCGCGTCGGCCGTCCAGCCTGAGTCAGTTTTAAAGCTGCGATGGCCATTCCTTCCCGCATGAAACTTGGTCGCTACGAAGTTCACTCGCGAATTGGAGCGGGTGGAATGGGCGAGGTTTATCTCGCTCACGACACGCAGTTAGAGCGGACGGTCGCTCTGAAGATTCTCCCTGCGGATGTCGCCTCCGATCGGCAGCGCATGCGCCGCTTCATTCAGGAAGCCAAAGCCACTGCTGCCCTGCACCACCCGAACATTGCGCACATATATGAAATCGGAGAGACCGAGGGCACTAACTTCATTGCTA